>Cebus_capucinus_imitator_PRJNA485217_SSR102__coassemble_1006_pt1 | contig 16576 bp, 17 predicted proteins | sample Cebus_capucinus_imitator_PRJNA485217_SSR102__metabat2_high_PE_011 | metagenome-assembled genome bin Cebus_capucinus_imitator_PRJNA485217_SSR102
AAAACGAAAGCCTGAAAGGAACGATTAGGGCAAGGAAAGAATAAAAATTAATGTATAGCATGAGATCTCGGTAAAAGATTAAACGAGTTCAATATATTCAAAATCACTTTTAGAAGACACCTTTCCTTAACGTTCAGCTAAGGAAGGGTGTCTTTTTAAATACCTGAACGATATGAACATAAAGATAGAGAACCTTATAAAGTGTTTCGGCGATAAAGCGGCTGTCGATATTTCCGATTTCAATATAAATAGCGGTGATATACTCGGTCTGGTTGGTAATAATGGAGCCGGAAAAACAACTCTTTTCCGGCTGCTTCTTGACCTTCTTAAAGCCGATGATGGTTGTGTGTACATGTCTCCTAAATCGGCAGAGGGTGTATTCGGAAGTATAAATCCTGCCGAGTCGGAAGAGTGGAAAGCCATGACCGGAGCTTATATAGACGACGGGTTCCTTATTGACTTCCTTACCTCTGAAGAGTATTTTGATTTTGTCGGCAAGGTTAATTCGCTTTCAAAACAGGAAATTGGCGAACGTCTGAAACTGTTTGACCATTTTATGAATGGTGAAATATGTGGGCAAAAAAAGCTCATACGTAATTTCTCGGCCGGTAATAAACAGAAAGTAGGTATTATATCGGCTATGTTGAATAATCCAAAGCTGTTGATACTTGACGAGCCGTTCAACTTTCTTGACCCTACAAGTCAAAACGTGTTGAAACATCTCCTTGTGGAATATAACCGCCGGACGGGTGCCACAATTCTTATTAGCAGCCATAATCTTAATCACACTGTCGACATCTCCACACGTATCGCTCTGCTTGAAGGTGGTGTAATAATAAAAGACCTGCCTAACGTAAATAAAAGCGCAGAAAAAGAACTTGAGGAGTATTTTGATAAAAAGTTCTGACGCTAGATTTTGTGTACGGTTATTTATACAAGCATTAAGTAAAGACAATGGCAAAAGATAAAATAGCATACGTGTGTTCCAACTGCGGACAAGAGTCGACAAAATGGATTGGTAAATGTCCGAGTTGCGGACAGTGGAATACATTTAAAGAAATACGCATAGCCGGCGACACCGGGCAGCAGGCGGCGCGTTCGGCGGCTGCGTCAGTTCGTGCGGCTGTAAGCGGAAGCAAACACAGACCGCTGTTTCTGCATGAGATATCTGCAAAAGACGAGCCGCGAATCGACATGAAAGATGAAGAGCTTAACAGAGTGCTTGGTGGCGGACTGGTGCCAGGTTCTATTGTGTTGCTCGGCGGTGAGCCGGGTATAGGAAAAAGTACGCTGATTTTGCAGACTATTCTACGCATGAAAGACCGTAAAATACTGTATGTGAGCGGGGAGGAGAGTGCACACCAACTGAAAATGAGAGCCGAACGTATTGCCCACACCGACACGCAAAACTGTATGATTTTGTGCGATACGTCGCTCGAAAATATTTTTGCGCATGTAAAGGATACGCAACCCGAACTTGTGATAATTGACTCCATACAGACCATAAGCACTGACGAGGTTGACAGCTCGCCGGGAAGTATAACTCAAGTGCGCGAGTGTGCCTCGGCATTGTTACGTTTCGCAAAGTCAAGCGGAATACCGGTTATACTGATTGGTCATATAAATAAGGAGGGAACACTGGCCGGTCCGAAGATACTTGAGCATATTGTTGATACCGTTATACAGTTTGAAGGAGATCAGCACTATATGTATCGCATATTACGCTCGATAAAGAACCGTTTTGGAAATACCTCGGAGTTGGGTATATATGAAATGCGGCAAGACGGACTAAGGCCGGTGAGCAATCCATCAGAACTACTGCTGACACAAGACCGAGAGGGTTTGAGCGGTGTGGCTATATCGTCGGCCATAGAGGGCGTGCGTCCTTTTCTTGTTGAAACACAGGCTCTCGTGTCTTCGGCAGCTTATGGTACTCCCCAGCGTTCGGCTACAGGCTTTGACCAACGTCGACTCAGTATGCTATTGGCTGTACTTGAAAAGCGTGTTGGTTTCAAACTGATGCAGAAGGACGTGTTTATAAACATAGCCGGAGGTTTGCGTGTTACAGATCTTGCTATGGATCTCAGCGTTATTGCCGCAGTGCTTTCGAGCAATGTCGACACTCCGATTGAAGACGGATGGTGCATGGCCGGCGAGGTGGGACTTAGCGGCGAGGTGCGTCCGGTGAGCCGTATAGAGCAGCGTATCGGAGAGGCTGAGAAACTTGGTTTTACACATATAATTGTGCCAAAGTACAATCTACAGGGCATAAATCATAAGAAATTCAATATTGAACTGGTTCCGGTGCGTAAGGTAGAGGAGGCTCTGCGAGCTTTGTTCGGCTGATTTTCAGGTTTATAACCGTAGGTTGAATATTTAAAATCCAGGGGGTCGACTTGCTTATAAAAATATGTTATTTATTTTGTTCTTCAGTCAGATTGTATTAATTTTGCAGAAATAACAAAGCATTGGCATAAAGATGGAAAAGCTAATACTTAAAGGTGTATCAGAAATAGTTGGGACTGAAGAACTCGGCTTGTTGATACTTACTGACGAGGCGTCAAAACGCCAGATTACGGTGGTGTGTGACAAGGCTATTGCCGTGCAAGTGGAGTTACGTATAAAGCGTATGCCGCTTGCCGGAATAATGTTGCCGGAGATACTCTGCCGTGTACTCGACACACATGGTACGCCACGTTTCGAGTTGCATATCGATGACATTATTGACGGACAGTACCGCACATTACTTTATGATTCATTCACGCTTGAGAAACGGTTGATAAGAACCTCTGATGCGGTTTTGCTCTCGGTGGCGGGCGGTGTCCCGATTTTTATAGACTCGCAGCTGATGAAGCGACAGTCAGTGCCATACGACAGACATGCCCGCGGTGTTTCTTTACCTGTAAACACTATAAGTGATGAGATGCTACAGGCTGCCTTTGACAAGGCTGTGGCCGACGAAAATTATGAACTGGCATCGCATCTGCGCGACGAGAAGAAACGGCGTGAGAACGCTAAAGGAGACAAGACCATAACAAATCAGTAAATTATGAAAGAAGCAAGATATTTCTATGTGCCTGATGCGGCTGCTCAAACAGAGTTGCCGATGGATGAGGCTATGCATGCATTGAGAGTGCTGAGGCTGCAAAGTGGCGACGAGATGTTCCTTATGGACGGCTCCGGCACATTCTATCGGGCTGTGGTTACCATAGCCGCCACAAAGCGTTGCATGTATGAGATAAAAGAGACGTTACCACAACAGAAGGGTTGGCGAGGATATATACACATAGCAATGGCTCCGACAAAAATGATGGACCGTGTGGAATGGTTCTGCGAGAAAGCTACTGAGATAGGCATAGACGAGATAACTTTCCTTAACTGCAAGTTCTCAGAACGCAAGGTAATGCGTACCGTGCGTCTTGATAAGATTGTTGTGTCTGCCATGAAGCAGAGTCGCAAACCTTGGAAACCGCAGGTAGACAATATGATGACTTTCCGTGAGTTTGTATCGGCTGAACGTGGCGGTCGTAAGTTTATCGCCCATTGCTATAACGAGGTTGAGCGTAAAGACTTGTTCTCGATGATTTATCCGTTGGCTCAAACCGCTGCCGATGAAGATATAACCATTTTGATCGGGCCGGAAGGAGACTTCTCAATCGATGAGGTTAATATGGCTTTAGAGCATGGCTATGAGTCTATAACATTAGGTAACGCACGCTTGCGCACCGAGACGGCTGCTCTTACCGCTACCATGATGGCGCAGCTGGCTTTGCGTAAGGAATGATGTAGGCACACGTTTGCATCTGTTTATAATATTTTCGATAGAGTATGAAGACTTTTTTATATAGCCGTATGTATGCTGTGGCAGTGTTAGCTGTTATGGTGTTTGCGCTTGTTTCATGTTCGGGAGATGACTATCTTAATGCTGTTCCGGGTAACAGCGTCGCAGTTGTGTCGGTTGATGTAGCTGAAATGGTGGCTGACGGTAAGACTGACGTAAAACAACTCTCGCTGTTGAAAAGCGTGTTCGGTATTGATGATGCAGCTGATTGTGGCATTGATTTGGCTTCAAACATATATTTGTTTGAGTCGGCTGATGGTAATCTTGGTCTTGTTGCTAAGGTCTCTGACAAGGAAAGCCTTAACGATTGGCTTGCAAAATTGGCTGAAAAAGGATTGTGTACAAAGACTGATGAGCGTAGCGATTGTCGTTTTACTACAATTAAAGACAGCTGGGTGGCCGGTTTTAATTCCGATGCTATGGTTGTGGTCGGACCGACTATTGCGGCACAACAGGCTGCGGTACGTATGCAGATAGTAAAATATCTGGACCAGAATGAGGACGACGGACTAAAAAGTTCGCCTTTCTTTGCCCGTCTTGACAGTATAAACGCTCCTGTGGCTATGGTTGCAAGGGTCTCGGCTCTGCCGTCTAAGTTTGCCGCACCTTTCACTCTGGGTGCTCCGAAGGATGCAGACGCGTCGCAAATTGTGGTGGCTGCCGGCATGAAGCGTAATGTAACGGGATGCCTGACAATAGAGGGCGAGAGTTTCTCGTTTAACAAGGGTATAGATGAGGCTATGGGAAAATCGCTTGCGACATTGCGTCCCATAACTCAGAGATATGTGAACAGCATGTCGGAAGACGATGCTGTTGGTGTATTTCTGAATGTTGACGGAAAGAATTTCATTGAGATGCTCCATGCCAATAAGTCGCTTCAGGCGTTGCTGGTTGGTGTAAACATGGCCATTGATATGGATAATATAATTAAAAGCGTCGATGGAGATATGACCATAATCATGCCTCGTTATGCCGAAAGTGGCACGGAGGTGAGTCTTGGTGCCAAACTTGGTAATAAGAACTTTCTCAGTGATGTTGATTATTGGAAGAAATCATGTCCCGGAGACAGTAAAATAACAGATTGGGGCAAGGATGCTTATTGCTATACTACAGGAGGGATGAATTATTATTTCGGTGTAACCGATGACCTTCAGTATTATTCCGGCAGTACACCGGAGGCGGCACGCAGATCGATTGCAAGCGCATTGAAACCTCTGCCACAAGACGTGAGGAGTCTAATCAACGGCAAACGCTTGTGCATGGTGCTTAATATCGGAGCTTTGCTTGGCGGAAACGATGAGACAAAAGCCTTGATGCCGGTACTTAAACCTATGCTTGGTGATGTCGAAACAATTGTTTATTGTATAAAATAAAACGAATAGCCGGTGTGTCAAAACGTGGATGTGTTTCCGTTTTGGCACACTTGCGTATAGTTGAAAATAAATGAAGAGAATAGAATTTCATTCGGTCGTACCTCATGTGTTTGCCAATCGAAGTGATTGGGACTCCAATATTTGGCACACCGATGCCGTGTTTGAGAAAGACCGCCTTTATCTTGTAGAGGCCGATAGCGGTAAAGGTAAAAGTACTTTTTGTAGTTATATACTCGGTTATCGACGTGATTTTTCCGGTAGTGTAATGTTTGATGACAGGTCAGTAACCGATCTTAAAGTGGCTGATTGGGTTGATATGCGTCGCAATCATCTTAGTTATTTGTTTCAGGAGTTGAGGCTTTTCACTGAACTTACGGCTTTTGAGAATGTCGAAATAAAGAACAAACTGACGGGTTTTAAGTCGAAACAGCAGATAGTAGAATGGTTTGAACGGCTTGGTATTGCCGATAAACTTGATGCAAGAGTGGGGCAGATGTCGTTCGGACAGCAACAGCGTGTGGCGTTGATAAGGGCTTTGGTGCAGCCGTTTGACTTTATTCTTGCTGACGAGCCTATAAGTCATCTTGATGATACCAACTCACGTATAATGGGAGAGATTATGACCGAGGAAGCCAAAGCGCAGGGAGCGGGTGTAATCGTTACGAGTATAGGTAAGCATATTGATTTGAAGTACGATAAAGTTTTCAGGTTATGAGTTTAGTTTGGAAATTGTTACGCAGGCATATAAGTATAGCACAGTTTGCCGGATTTGCTTTTGCCAATCTTGTCGGAATGCTTATAGTGCTGTTAGGATATCAGTTTTATTGTGATGTCCTGCCTGTTTTTACTGCTCAGGACAGCTTTATGAAGTCCGATTATATCATTGTAAGCAAAAAAATTGGTACCGCCTCTACATTGTCGGGCAGTGCTAACACATTCAATGCGGCCGATGTTGATGACTTTGCCGCACAGCGGTTTGTGAAGAAAACCGGACGTTTCACATCGACAGAGTATAAAGTCGACGCACATATGGGTGTCGGCGGTCAGGCGGTTTTGAGTTCGGAACTGTTCTTTGAGAGTGTGCCTGACGGCTTCGTTGATATATCGTTGAAAGACTGGAACTATACTCCCGGCAGTCGTGAGGTACCAATTATTTTGCCGCGCACATACATTAATATGTATAATTTCGGATTTGCCCGTTCGCGTTCTCTGCCTAAAATCAGCGATGGATTGGTAGGGATGATAGATTTCAGAATTTATATTCACGGCAACGGGCACAGTGATGAGTATAAAGGACGTGTCATAGGTTTCTCAAACAGATTGAACACAATACTCGTTCCTCAGGCTTTCATGGATTGGAGTAACAGTTACTATGCACCGGAGAGCAAGTCAGACCCCACAAGACTTATCGTCGAAGTCAACAATCCGACTGATGAGAATATAGCGAAATACTTGGATAAGCACGGATATGAGGTTGACGGAGACAAGTTGCAGAGTGAAAAGACAGCCTATTTCTTAAAGATGATGGTCATGGTTGTTATGGCTATTGGTGTGGTAATAAGTGTTTTGAGTTTCTATATATTGATGCTGAGCATCTATTTGTTAGTTCAGAAGAATACCTCTAAGCTTGAGAACCTGTTGCTTATAGGTTACAGTCCGTTTAAAGTAGCCTTACCTTACGAGGCGTTGACTCTCTGTCTAAACGCTTTTGTGCTTATTGTGGCGTTGGTTATAATAGCTTTTGTTCGAGGCTACTATATGGATGTGCTTGAAACTCTATTCCCGCAGATAGATGAAGGCAGCCTCTTTCCGGCTGTGTTGCTTGGCATAGGATTATTTATTTTGGTCTCTATTGTCAATCAAATCGCCATTTACCGTAAGGTGATGCGTATATGGTGGCGTAAAGATTAAAACAGTTTTGATTAGTTGCATATTCAAAATATAAAGTTCCGGCCTTAACTTACATATGACGGTAGGTTAAGGCCGGAACTGTTTTTATGACATATTCTGTCTGTATAGTCGGTATTTACACTTATTGGATATAACTAAAAGCAAAGTCTTTAATGTTTGTATCAGATGCTATTAGTTTGAATATTCACCGTTAATACTATTTTTTCCAGAACCGTTCGGTTATGTCTTGAAACTTATTATTCTCGTCTCTCTTATACAATCGTTGGTTTGTTGTGCGGTCTTTTAGTGAGCCGAGATGTTCAATGTAAGGGCCGGTCTTTATGTAATCAAAGTCGTTCTTATTCACTTCTGACGGAATATTCGCCCTACCACTATACCATGCGACTTTTATTTCAGGGTGTTTATTGTGCAGATGTCTTGCCAATATGTTCACTGATGCAGGTTCCGCATCTCCCCCCATAAAGCTGATGCAAGTTATATCTGCGCCATATTCGTTGACAAAAGTGTCAATCCTCTCGGTTGTAAGCGGCTCACCTATGTCCTGAGCGAGATAGCTGCTATGGCATCCTGGGCAATGGCACGGACAATTTGATATATTTATTGACAGTGTAACCTCATCGGGTATTTCCTGAAAGACCACGCCTGTATTTACGTATTTAAGCATTTGTAAGTGTTGTAAATAATGAATTAAGGATTAGAGCTTAATCGCATACCATTAAAACTCTAATCCTTAATCGATGAAATCAAAAACAATACTCGGTTGTAAAGCGTTTACGCCTCAACATACTTAGCCTTTCCGGCGTAGTAGCGGCGGTGAGCTTCCTCCTGACGTGCTGCCGAGAAGTTACTTACACGCTTGAGGTAACCGATTATACGTGTCATGTAATCGATATTCTTGCTGTGGCAGTGAGGACATTCCTTAAGATAGCGCTTGTCTATATGGCCACAGTCGTTACACAGAGTGTTGGGAATGTTGAATGTGAAGTAGTTACATCCCTCCTTTGCCGCAACGCGAAGCAGCTGGCGGTATTGTGCCTTTGACAGGTGTTCGTCAAGGTTCATGTGCAGAGCCGAGCCTCCTGTAAGGTGCTGAATATAAGGTGCTCCGTGCAGTTTAAACTTATCGATAATGTTAAGAGAGTCATCCTCTACAACATAGAAGTAGCTGTTATAGCAGTCGCGCGGCACAAAATATCCGTCCTCACGATCCCATTTAGCATGTTTTACACCTACATTCTCAGCCGGAATCATCTCGCAGTTGAAGAGAACATCCTTTGAGCGATACTTCTTGTTGGCTTTTTCGATAAGTCCAAGCACATTCTGTACGAATGTAAGATATTCGGGATTATCGTTTATCTTCAATCCCAAGAACTCAGCCGACTCAACCAATCCGTTGATACCTATTGTGAGATATTGGCGGGCTATGTTGATATAGCCTGCGTCAAATAGTGGCAACATGCCATGTTCCTGTAACTCTTTCAAGTTCTCGTTGTAAGCCAGTTGTACTTTGTGAACGAGGTCTATAACGTCAGTAAGGAACTCCTTATAGTCCTTTTTATTGTTTACTGCATACTGTATGCAACGGTTAAGGTTGATTGTAAGCACGCTCTTAGAGCCTGTCGACACACCGCCGGCACCGAGAGTATAACTAAAACCGTTGTCTTGAATCTCGTTTCTAAGTCGGCAGCAAGAGCTTAACGAGTCAGCGTTATCGCTCATATAAGTGAAGAACGAATGGCCTTCGGCGTACATTTCAGCCGTGAAGTCGCCCCATTCCTTATCAATAACATCGCCGTTATCGGTAAGCAGAGCCATAGTCTCAACCGGGAAAGTCAACACAGTCTTTGTGCGCTCCTTGTTAAACCACTTCATGAAGCGTTTCTGCAGCCAGCTCAGACTATTCCAGTCGGGTTTGCTTCCGTCGGGGAAGTAGAACTCGCCGAAGAGACTCTCAAAATACGGTTTGTCATAATATGCGATGTTCCAGAACACCGCCTGATAGTTGCGCGCGCCGGTAGGCTGGTTTATGGAGTAGACAATCTGCTCGAAGCAGTCGGTAATCATCTTGTCGATTGTGCGCTTCTTCAGCGAAAGGTCAACAACTTTGTCTGCCTCTTTCCAGTAATCACGTCCATACTCCAAACCGATAAAATAGTTCAGATACATAAGGAACTCAGGTGTGGCGCAAGCTCCGCTCAACATGCTTGACACCATGAATACCATATTGACAAAACCGCCACAGAACGACTTCAAGTTGGTAGGTGCGGTAGAGTTTCCGCCGATTGATGTCGTTCCACCGATTAACCACGGATACATTGTGATTGAGGCACAATAGTTTGCGAGGCTCGTCTCGTCGTTCTTATATATAAAGTGATGGTTGAGCAAATCAATATATTTATCGGAAAGCTCCTTGCCATACATCTTTTTGATACGGTCTGTAAGCAGACGACGGTTCAGACGAATGAAGTTTGATTTTGGTAACTCACCAATCAAAGTTGCTATGTTTTTGTGCTCAACGTTGGCATTTGCGTCATACTTAGAGCCGGTTGCCGCATTAGCCGCATCACAATAGTCTGCCAAAAACTTCAACTTGTCCATCGTCTCACGGTCTTCGGTATGACGTTGGCGGTAAAGCATAAAGCTCTTTGCCACCTGATAGTAGCCTTCCTTCATAAGAGCCTCTTCGACCTGATTCTGAATATCTTCTACCTTGATACCTTCCTGTATTTCCAAGTGGCTGATAATCTGTGATATGCAGCCAAGGTTTGCGGGTTCGCCAACTGAGTCGAATGCCTTTATTGTGGCATTCATAATCTTGTCAAGACTAAAGCGGTCGGTGCTACCGTCACGCTTGGTGATAGTGAAGTTTCTAATTTCCATTGTTATCTGTTTTGGTAAACTTTTTAAATTTTAAATTATGAAAAGTTTTCCATTTTGGAAACTTTTATAAAATGAAAATCCCAAAAGTTATCCGTTTAAGTTGTTTTGAATTGCGCTGCAAAGATAAAAATAAAAATCGATACAGCGTATCGATTTTTATAAAAGTTATATTAAAAAATAGATTTGTCAGAGTTTCACCGTAGAGATGTCTACAAGATTATTGACTATTGCGAATATGGTCAGACCTGCCGGACTATGTATCTGCAACTTGCGTGCTATGTTGCGACGGTGGGTTATCACTGTGTTTATCGATATGCACAGATGGTCTGCGATTTCCTTGTTTGTCATTCCCTGCACGAGGCTTACAATAACCTCTTTCTCACGGTCGCTCAGAGCCTCGTTGGTTTCAGGGCTTTGGCTTATCATCTTCGATATTTTCGCACTGACATCGTTCTGTTTATACTTCTGCTCCAGTTTTCGTATTGCCGGAATAAATATACTTTCTTCTACGAGCGAGTGCTGTTGCAGCCACTCCTCACTATTGTATATATCGTAGATTGTAGCTATCAGTTGGTTGTTATGTTTGGAGTCGCTGGGCAGGTATTTTATGATAATGTTTTTAAGTTCGGTCAGTTTCTCGGCTGTTTCGCCATGATGTTTTGAGAAAGTCTCGATATTGTAGTCATTGTTTACCTTATTGTTCAGCAAGTCGTCTACATAAGGAAACACCGTTTTCTCCTCATACTGCATATGTCGTTTAATCTCAAGCGAGTACTCGTCATAAAGTTTCAGTATCAGACGCGCAAGATTATCCTTTTCGTCAAGAGCTTCCACCAATTTCTTTCGTATAAACGGCAGTTGGAAGTTAAGGAAATACTCGTGAGACGATTTCAGATATTGCAGAAGTGTGGGTATGGAGAATCGGTCGCCGTCATCAATATTGCGGTGTCCGTTGACAGAGAAATTAACCACTGTCAGAAATGTATAAGTGTCCACGTTCTGGTCTTCACATACCTCGCGCACGGTTTTGTCTCCGAAGCCAAGATTGATGCCGAACCTACCGATACTCTGCAAAATGTTATAATTATCGGCAATAAGCGAAATCATCTTATCGTCAGCCTCATACATTTTTGTATTCTTCATTGTTCGCCTGTTTTTTATTATCCGCGCCTGTTTTATCAACAAGTATGTCCCATACAAGTATATGTCTTGTTTTTATACAGTCGCCCAATCATTCATCAACATGCAAAGTAATAAAAAATTCACGACATACGCAATAACAATAAGTAGGTATTTTAAATGCCGCACCGATTTATTGCGCAGCCTCAATAAATCGGTGTCTAAGATAGTAAATAACCGTTCAAAATCACTTTGTTTGACTTTGAACGGTCATCTATATATAATAAGGTGTAATGTCAATCTTTAATATCGCTGTCAGCGTCGGTAACTTCGGTTACGTATTTTGGCGAAGCACCGTATTTATTGTCTTCCGGTTTACCGTCAAGAACACAGAACACGAAGATGCAGATGTTGACAATCGTAGAGAGCAGTCCTAACAAAGACCATATCGGTGACATCATTATTTCAGTGATTTTATTAGAATCCGGATTGATACAGTTCATGATATCCATCATTCCCGATACATGCATATATCCAAAACCTGCCAGCGATATTATCAGACTTGCCAATACCCAATATCCGCTGTGTCCTCGGTCGTGCAGACGGCGTACGGTAACAGCCGAGAGCAGTCCGAACTCGGCGACAATGCTGACGATTGATATCAGGTTTATCATTGTCGCGAAAAAAACGCAGAATATACTTACCGCAATTATTATGGTGAAATAACTCCACCACAGTTCCGAGCGGCGTGAACGTCCGTTGAAGTCGGTCAGTCGTTTAAACACCATTGACAGCGATTCGCCAAGGCCAAGCATAGGCAGTTTCTTGATTCCATTTTCCATAGTTATTAGTATTGAAAGTTAAAAATATGCAGTGTTGTTATTTGTCTTTCAGTAAATCCGGACGCAGTCTTTTGGTGCGCTCATAGCTCTGCTCTATTTCCCAGTTCTTTATTTTCGCCTCATGTCCGCTTAACAGAATGTCGGGTACACGCCAACCCTTATATTCGGCCGGTCTTGTGTAAATCGGGGCCGACAGCATGTCGTCTTGAAAACAGTCAGACAATGCGCTTTGTTCGTCGCCTATTACGCCCGGCACCACACGCACAATAGCGTCAGCCATAACCGCTGCGGCCAGCTCGCCGCCTGTCAGCACATAGTCTCCAATACTTATTTCGCGTGTGATAAGATGTTCGCGTATGCGCTGGTCAATGCCCTTGTAGTGTCCGCACAGCATTATGAGGTTCTGTTTTAATGACAAATCGTTCGCCACATGCTGATTGAACTGCTCTCCATCGGGCGAAGTATATATAACCTCGTCATACTCGCGCTCGTTTTTCAGTGCGGTTATACAGTTGTCGATAGGCTCACACCGCATCACCATACCGGCGAATCCTCCATAAGGATAATCATCAACACGGCGCCATTTATCGTCAGAATAGTCGCGCAAGTTGTGTAAATGAATCTCGGCCAGCCCCTTCTTTTGTGCTCTGGCCAATATTGACTCATGAATGAAGCCCTCAATCATTTCGGGCAAAACGGTTATAATGTCTATTCTCATACCACAAAATTACGTAAATTATCCGATATTTACAAGTAAACACCATAAAAACAATAACAAATCTTTCTTATATCAAGTTTGATATGTAAGGTTATGTTTGTTAAGTGCATATTAAAGATTGATTTGCATAGATTTTATGTGTTTTATTATTTATGCGAATCAGAAAAGAGTTTTAACACCTGATTCGCATTATATAGTGAAAAATCGGTATAAATAGCAAGTTGGTTTGAGTATATCATTCAAATTATATAACTTTGCATAAAAGTTTAATAAAGTAGAGGATATGTCAAATTTTAATAGACTTAAAGTCATACTTGTAGAACAAGGAAAAACGGGAAAATGGCAGACAGGACAACTTGGGAAATCCACATGTATTGTAAGTAAATGGTGTGGAAACTGTTTACAGTCTGATTTGAAAACTTTAAATGAAATGGCCAATAGGCTTGGAGTAGATGTAAAGATTTATTAGTTAGCAACAGTAAAATATCATAAAAATGGATTGGAACTCATTTCGTTTTATAGATTTATTTGCAGGAATAGGTGGTATAAGACTGGGGTTTGAATCAGCAGGAGGACATTGTGTGTTTTCTTCTGAATTTGATGAAAAAGCCTGTCAAACTTATAAAGCAAATTTTGGGGAATACCCATCAGGAGATATTACAAAAATTGAAGCAAAAGATATTCCTGATTTTGATATTCTTTTAGGGGGCTTTCCTTGTCAAGCATTTTCGATTATAGGAAAAAAGGAAGGCTTTGAAAATGAAACTTGTGGAACTTTGTTTTTTGAAATTGAAAGAATTTTAAAAGAGAAAAGGCCTAAAGCCTTTATGTTGGAAAATGTCAGAAACTTAACAGCTCACGATAAGGGAAAAACATTTCAAGTTATACGAAAACACTTGGAAAAATTAGGATATAATGTATATGCTAAAGTTTTGAATGCGTTAGATTACGGAGTTCCTCAAAAACGCGAGCGAATAATTATTGTTGGTTTTAAAGATGATGTCATGTTTGCATTTCCGGAGCCTGTGCCGGTTTCTATGCGTAAAAAGCTTATAGATGTGCTGGAGACGGATGTTGATGATAAGTATTATGTGAAAGAGAATATTAGGCAATCACGATTGATGAGATTAAAAGATCCTAATTATCCGAAGCCATATATTTCCCATGAAAATATGGCAGGTAGTATAACACCTCATCCTTACTCGTCATGTTTACGAGCCGGTGCTTCTGCTAATTATATACTTATAAATGACGAGAGGAGACCGACAGAAAGAGAAATGTTGAGATTGCAGGGATTTCCAGATGACTTCAAAATTGTTGTATCTTATGGACATATAAAGCACCAAACAGGTAATTCGGTTGCCGTACCTGTTATTTCAGCGGTTGCAAAACAAATGATTTCCGCATTGAAACAATATGAATTAAATAACTAATTAATTGTGATTACAACGATAGATGCCAAATATGCACTCGATACCGTAATCGAAAAAGGACGAGTGCATCTGTATAAGCCGATCCAAGTTGCGGAAATTTTATACAGAGATAGAGTTCATAATGACATTAATTTAGCTAAGTTGGAAGATTACAGAACGCAAAGTAAGAAATGGCGTGATTCTGTAACTATACCTCTTGTAGGCAGGAAATGCACAAGTAGTGCTCGATTCCAAGATGATTTGTTTAATGATAATGCAACTCCACCATCGGTTCTTGTTGTTTTGGGAAAAGTAAATAGAAAGACACATGGTGCTGTGGAGGCTTATATCTATAATCATTTTACCAACAAGCACATACAATTAAGTAACGCCTTAGATTATTGTATTAACACTACTACTAAAGATTTTTATGTAAAGGAATTTATTGATTCTTTTTGGAATGAGGCTGGGTTGAAAAGAAGTATTGATAAAATATATGAAATTATCGTATATGCTTTATTCTCAACCTTAGTAGAATCTCTCCATTTAAAGGTGGAAATTACAGTTAAAGAAGAAACGTATCCTCTCTTGAAAGAATTTGAAGATTTTTCCGAGAAAGTCATGCGTTTAAACAGCATGGCACCTCAATATATTCAAGATGCTAAGGTTTATAGGGTTGGGGTAACAAATGCTGCTGATCGAGGATTAGATATGTATTCTAATTGGGGACCGGCTATTCAAATCAAGCATTTGAGTTTAGATATAACATTGGCAGAAAATATAGTTAATAGTGTTTCGAGTGATAAAGTTGTAATCGTTTGTAAGGATGCGGAAAGAGATGTTATAATATCACTTTTATCCCAAATTGGGTGGAGAAATCATATTCAGAGTGTCATTACTGAAAACGATTTGATTAATTGGTACGAAAAAGCACTTAGAGGTAAATATGCAACTATTCTAGGAGATAAGTTATTGGATTGTTTATCCCAAGAAATAGCGGAGGAATTTCCATCTGTTGATACAATGCCTGATATTATAAAATCAAGACATTATGAGAAGATAAAAGACAATACATGGTGGAAATAAAATAGAAAACCGGGACTATAAAATAAACCGAGTCAATTGAACTCGTTTAAACTTTTTACCGAAATGTCATACGGTACATTAATTTTTATTCTTTTCTTGCCCTAATCGGTATTTTTTTCCTGCTTTTGTCCCTCTCATCGGTTGCATAGCCCGCTATGCGCCCTCTTCGAGTAACAAAATCAGACGAAAAAATACTCGATTATGACAAAAAATAAAAAGTTTAAATGAGTTCATTAAAAGCCAAAATAAGGGTTTTTATTATGAAATACAATATTTAACAGTAGTTAGCAGTTTGTATTTTATTGTGTATCAGCAAGTTGTAAAAAAGTTACAAGGAAACCCTAAAAAATTAACCTAAAAAGAGAACAACGTATCAAAAAAATACTTACCTTTGCAACGTTTTAATAAACAAATGATTGTTTTACAGATTTAAAAAGCAAAGAAAATGAAAAAATTAGTTTTAATGTTCGTAGCTATCGCAGCTATCTCTTTCGCATCTTGTGGTAACAAAACAGCTCAGGCTGAGGGTGCTGACACAACAGACACAGCTGCTGTTGACACTATCGCCGCTGACACAGTTGCTGCTGATACAGCTGCTGCTGACACAGCTAAATAATTTAGCTACAACAGTAAAAGAGAAGAAAAAAGCCGTGAGACTAAGTCCCACGGCTTTTTCGTTTATATATGTTCTATAGTTTATAAAGGTCTGCATCGGTTATGGTACGTATAACACAGCATGGATTTCCGGCTGCCATAACATTGGCCGGAATGTCTTTATTAACCACACTCCCTGCACCTATAACGGTGTTATCGCCAATGGTTACACCGGGCAACACGGACACATTGGCACCAATCCAAACATTATTACCTATCGTTATCGGGTAAGCGTACTCCAAACCTGCGGCACGCTGTGTGGCATCCATAGCATGACCTGCGGTGTAAAAGCCGCAATAAGGGGCCACAAACACGTTATCACCAAAGGTTACTGGGGCACCGTCAAGAATTACACAACCTACGTTTGTGTAGAAGTTCTCGCCAACAGATATATTATAACCGTAATCGCAATAAAACGGTTGCTCTATACAGAAACGCTCGCCTGTGCGCTTAAAGAGTTTACGTATCAAAGCGTAACGTCCGGCATCATCGAGTGGAGACAGACGGTTATACTCATAACACAGTTGTTTACATACGGTACGCTCACGCAGAAGCTCCTCGTCGTGGTTTGCGTCATAAACAAGCCCTTCGAGCATTTTTTGTTTTTCGGTTTTCATTGGTATAGCATTTTAAATTGAACTCGTTTAAACTTTTTAGTTCTTGTCATAATCGAGTATTTTTTCGCCTGATTTTGTTACTCGAAGAGGGCGCATAGCGGGCTATGCAACCGATGAGAGGGG
>Cebus_capucinus_imitator_PRJNA485217_SSR102__coassemble_1014_pt1 | contig 16264 bp, 9 predicted proteins | sample Cebus_capucinus_imitator_PRJNA485217_SSR102__metabat2_high_PE_011 | metagenome-assembled genome bin Cebus_capucinus_imitator_PRJNA485217_SSR102
CATACTTGAATTGTAAACGCAATGGAACAAATCAGTATTGCTGAATAGTTACAAAATATTGTTTTACGATATCCTTAGGCTTAAAAAACCGTTCTTTTTCCTGCGGCAAGAAAATTCGCATAGACTTTAACGCTCCGGACCTTTCCTTCAACGGAGGTGTTAAAGAATATATTCCATACTTTGACTAAAAACAAAATAAGTTTAATGTGTGACAGGTACAAAATGAGAGTTCAAACAAATGATATTGACATTATTCTTAGAGGTATGAATTATATAGGCTAAAAGTTCAACATGTTGCTTAGTAAGCAGGGAGAACAAGGAGTGCCGTGATTGTCGGCCAGTGTGAGCAACAACAATCTTCATACCCTTAGCAAAAGGTCAAAAGTTCAAAGTGTAATCGTGTCATTAGGATGGTGGGCTGTATTGACAGTTCTTCCATCACATGAGTATTGGGTGGGGCGTGAAGATAGCGTCTTGCCTTGCGCAGTCTGTGGAATGCTCATGTATGAATACATAGTGACTATTTCAACCAAAGGGAAGAATAGTCCCTATTCTGCTTGGGTTCAAATCTCCATTTAATCGGATTGAAAAGTAAAAGGAGTTGTTGAATAGCGTTTAATCAGGCTGATTTTACCTGATATATTGGAGTTTAGATAGTGACTATTGTAGTGACTTTGCCCATAGTGACTAAAAGAAAAAGTCGCTAATCCGTTGAGTATTAGCGACTTAAACATTTCTTGCGTGGTACCACCAGGAATCGAACCGGGGACACAAGGATTTTCAGTCCTTTGCTCTACCAACTGAGCTATGGCACCGCCTTAATTGCGATGCAAAGGTACACTTTTATATTTAATATACAAAACGTTTAGTGATATTTTTTATGCTTTGGTGGAAAAAGTTGAGAGAAAGTCGGATATTTAATAATGAACTCGTTTAAACTTTTTACCGAAATGTCATTCGTTACATTAATATTCATTCTTTCCTTGCCATAATCGAGTATTTTTTTTGCCTGATTTTGTTACTCGATTATGGCAAGAAATAAAAAGTTTAAACGAGTTCAATAAAATGTCTTTTATAAAACCGAATTTTATGAATAGAAGTTTTTAAGGAACGGCTAAATAAACTTCAGTGAGATACACATTATAAACATGTCTCACTGAAGTATATCCCTCCCCGTTGGATAATCGTTGTTGACATATCCTCGTGAGTCGATTTTATTGTATATCTTCGTGAATCGATTTTATTGCATATTAAGCACCGATGAGGCTATTTCAGCGGGTTCCAGCCCTGCGCTTTAAGTTCAAACTCGTTGCCATCACGAGTAATCAACATACTACCGAGCTCAGGACGAGTGATGTGTCCTATTAGTTTTACATCCTCCATTGCCTCGATTTTCTCGTGATCGCCAATGGGGACGGTAAACAACAGTTCATAATCCTCACCTCCGTTGAGGGCACAGGTCGTAACATTCATGTTCATTTCCTCCGCCATTACCGCTGTCTGATAATCAATAGGAATATTCTTCTCATAAATGCGGCAACCACATTTGCTTTGGTTACAAATGTGCATAAGCTCACTGCTGAGACCGTCGCTTATGTCCATCATTGCCGTCGGACGTATATTCAGCTCACGCAGTCGTGCTATGATGTCGCCACGCGCCTCAGGTTTAAGCTGACGCTGCAGCAGATATTCCTTTCCGATAAAGTCAGGTTGGAAGTGCGATAATTCATCGAGCGCACGCTTATCATTTTTTTTGCGAGCCTCGTTCACCTGCTGATAGTACACGCTCTTCTCCCGTTCAAGCAGTTGCAGCCCCATGTAGGCACCGCCGAGATCACCGCTGACACATATAAGGTCAGTATCTTTTGCGCCATTACGGTAAACAATATCATCCTTACCCGCCTCTCCGATGCAAGTTATGCTTATTGCCATTCCAGTGAACGATGACGTAGTGTCTCCGCCAACGATGTCGACATTCCATTTATTGCAGGCGGCACGCAGTCCCTCATAAAACGTCTCCATATCCTCCACGGTGAAACGTTTACTCAGCGCAATGCTCACCGTGAGCTGTCTTGGTGTACCGTTCATGGCGAATATATCACTGATGTTGACCATAGCCGACTTGTAGCCAAGGTTACGCAAGTCAGTGTATGTAAGGTCAAAATGCACACCCTCCATAAGCATGTCGGTGGTAACGAGCACCTCCGTGTCCGGATAGTGAAGTACGGTGCAGTCATCGCCTATGCCATAAAGAGTAGATTTGTTTTCCGGTTTTAAGTCATCTGTGAGGTGGCTTATAAGGCCGAACTCACCAAGTTTTGCTATATCTGTCATTTTTTGCCGTAATTCATGAACCATGAAAGTGTATTAAAGCAGATAAGCGGGTTAAAGCCAATAATGACACACCCGGATACCTGTTTTACATACTATTAGTCAATAAAAATATATTTGTTGATTAAGAATTGCGCATTATTAACTCTCTCATTATCTCCGTCATAAGCGGTTGTGCCTTGTTGGCGGCGGCCTGAACATCCTCGTGGCTTACCTCAACCGGAGTATCCTCAAGTCCGAGATCGGTTATGATGCTTATTCCGAACACCTTTATGCCACAGTGATTGGCTACGATAACCTCAGGCACGGTGCTCATGCCGACCGCGTCGCCGCCCATGCGGTGATACATCTTATATTCGGCGGGAGTCTCGAATGTAGGTCCTTGCACGCCAACGTACACACCATGAGTAACCTTTATGCCTTTGCTTTGTGCTGTTTTATCAGCCATTGCAATAAGTTTACGGTCATAGGCCTCATGCATATCGGGGAAGCGTGGTCCTGTGGGGAAGTTTTTTCCACGTAACGGATGTTCGGGAAAAAGATTGATATGGTCGGTTATTATCATCAAGTCGCCGATGTTAAATTCCGGATTCATACCACCTGCGGCATTGCTTACAAACAAAGTTTTGATACCGAGTTCATACATAACCCTGACAGGAAATGTAACCTCCTTCATGCTGTAGCCCTCATAGAAGTGGAAGCGTCCCTTCATAGCCATGATGTCCACTCCGCCGAGTTTGCCGAATATAAGTTTTCCGGCATGTCCTTCGACCGTCGACACCGGAAAGTTTGGTATCTCCTCGTACGGAAATTCGTAACTGTCAGTTATTTCTGAAGCTAATTGTCCGAGTCCGGTTCCTAACACTATCGATGTTTTTGGACTTGTTGTCATCCTTTGTTTTAGCCAAGATGCTGTTTCTTGAATTTTTTCGTACATAGCCGATTATTTTATTGTTGAACTCCTCCTCCTGTTCCGACATGAATTTTATGCGTACCGGCAGCACATGCAGGTTACGCCTGACCTCGTTGTCTAATCCTTCCATGTCGGCCAACCGCGAGTAGTCTTTTTCGGTTGTTATGATTATTTTCGGCTCAGGCATGTTTTTAAACATTATGTTAAGCCGTTGAATGTCAGATGCCTTAAATTGATGATGGTCTGGGAATGTCAGCGGACTGATGTTCCCGGTATACCTTTTAAGGTCAAGAATCATCTGCTTGGGTGAGGCAATGCCTGTCAGCAGCAGAATGTTCTCGTTTGGCTTTATGCTGTCAAGTGTGCGCTCATTGCCACCAAAGGCAGGTCGTAGCTTGTCATACTCAAGCGTGGTGAAATACAACGTTTGATACGGATATAAGTCCATGGCCTTTGTTATCACCCTGAAATCCATCGGTCTGAGGTCAGACGGACATTTTGTTATTATCACAATGTCAGCCCTCGACTTGCCGCTTTGCGGTTCGCGCAGTCTGCCTGCCGGCAATAGCTTGTCGTATATAATCAGTCGGTGGTAATCAACCAGCAGGATGTTTATGCCCGGTTTAACATACCGATGCTGAAAAGCGTCATCAAGCAGAATTACGTCTGTGGCACTTGTGGCTTCATCGGTTGTAAGGCGGTCTATGCCGTGGCAACGGTTACGGTCAACCGCCACATGTACTCCCTTGAATTTATGTGCCATCTGGTAAGGTTCGTCGCCAATCATGCGCATGTCAGTGTCAGTGCCTGCAAGCACATATCCACGGCTTTTTCGTTTGTAGCCGCGGCTCAGAATAGCAACCTTTGCTTTGTTTTGCAACAGGTTAATGAGATATTCCACGTGAGGAGTCTTGCCGGAGCCTCCAACGGTAATATTGCCGACCGATATGACCGGTATGTCAAAGCTGCGGCTTTTCAGCAATCCGAGGTCAAACATCCGGTTTCGCAGTCGCACACCAAGACCATACAACCAACTCAGTGGCAGCAGCCACTCACTTATTTTTATGAAGTCGCCCTCCATCGCCGGCCTATTTGATATTAAGTGTAAACGGAAGGCGAGCCTGAATGGCGTTCTGCTCGTTTATTGTCTTCATCAGCATGAGCGGGTCATAGTATTCGCCAAAGGCGGCACGCATACGGCTGTCAATATAGTTTCCGCCCGAAACCGAGTTCATAAGTTGCTCCGTCCAGTCGGTTTTGCCGGGATATGCGGATGTGTAGTATTCGCCGAGTTTTGCCAGTTTTGCGGCTTTTGCCACGGCTGCGTCAAGACCTCCAAGCTCGTCGACGAGTTTTATGCGCAGAGCGTCCTCGCCGGTCCATACATGTCCTTGCGCCACACGCTCAACGGCATCAATACTCATTTTGCGCCCTTCGGCTACACGAGAGCGGAACAGGCTGTAGCCGCGCTCAATGTATTTGTTGATATAAGCCATTTCCTCTTCGTTAAACGGGCGTGCCATCGTGCCGAAAGTGCCGTGGCGGTTGGTTTTTACCTCATCGAATTTAACGCCGAGTTTCTGGGTCAGCAGTCCGCTGAAATCCGGGAACATACCGAATATACCTATGCTTCCTGTCAGAGTGGTAGGCTCTGCCACAATCCAATTAGCACCACTGCTTATATAGTATCCGCCCGAAGCAGCCATGCCACCCATCGACACAACCACAGGTTTTTTCTTTTTCAGCATTTCAACGTAATGCCAAATCTGTTCAGACGCATATGCGCTGCCTCCACCTGAATTTATACGCAGCACCACAGCTTTCACGTCATCATCGTCCATAAGGTCTTTCAGGTCATCACAAACCTCCTTGCTCACAATATTATGCGAGCCGCCAAGAACACCCTGAGCGGCGTTGTCGACAATACTTCCATAAGCATAGTAGACGGCTATCTGCTCGCCATCATGCTTTACGCCTTTCACGCTCTTCATGCCGGCAATGCCTATCTTGTTTATATCGTCGTCAGCGTCTTGTTTGAGCAGTTTGTTTATTTCGGTCTTTATTCCATCTGTGTAAACCAGTTTGTCCACCAATCTCATCTTCAAATAATCGCCTGCCGCGTTGAATGTAATCAGACTGTCGGCATAGCGGTTAAGGTCAGCCACGCTGATTTTCCGGCTTTTGCTCACGTCTTTACATACCGTGTTCCAAATACCGTTTATATAGGCCGACACCTGCTCGCGGTTGGCATCGCTCATTTTGTCGGCAGTGTACATTTCAGGCATACTTTTGTATGTGCCGACCTTTGCCAACTGCATTTTAACACCGAATTTCGCCATGAGGTCTTTATAGAATATCGGCTGCGACGCCAGTCCGTGCCAGTCAATCTGTCCGCTTGGATTCAGCAGTACACGGTCGGCTACCGATGCCAGATAATACGTGCTTTGAGTGTAAATGTCGCCGTAAGCCACTATCCATTTTCCACTCTTCTTGAAGTCGGCAAGAGCGTCGCGCATGGCTTGTAACGAAGCGTAAGAGTCGGCCGCGAACATGCCGGCTTCTATATAGATGCCTTTTATCTTATCATTAGCTTTTGCCTTCTTTATGGCCGATATAATATCGTCGAGTCCGATGGCTCCGGCGGCCGAGCCACCTGTCAGTTGGCTCATGAAGTTTTCTTCGACCCGCTCTTGCAGTTCGCCGCTAAGGTTAAGCACCAGTACGGTGTTGTCGCTAACATCTTTTGCCGACGATTCCGAAGCAATCATGCCTACGATGCTCATCACACCGAATACTGCTGTTATGATGGCGAAGACGAACAAACCCGCTACCGTAGCGGCCATATATTTAAAGAAGTCTTTCATGTCTGTTTATTAATTAATGTGTAAATAATATTCGTTTTTCTTTATACAGTCTTTATCTGACGTTTTGTTTCTGAAGTGCAAGGCGAGTGCAATGAAAGTTTACTTTCAAATTGTCGAGCCGAAGCCTATCTTATGCAAAGATATATAAATATTTTGAACCATTGTCAGCTTGGAGAGATAAATTTATTTATTGAATTACAAAAAGGCCGTAAAGTTTCACAATGTCAATAAATATCAGTAACTTCGCAGTATTATGAAAAGAGCTGTTGTGATAGGGGCTTCGTCAGGCATAGGCCGCGAGGTTTCAAAAATACTGTTGAGCGAAGGTTGGCATGTCGGTTTGGCGGCACGTCGTGTAGAATTGCTTGACGAACTTAAAGCCGAAGCGCAGGGACAGGCGTTGACGGCCGGAATTGATGTAACCGCACCCGACGCTCCACACCGTCTGCTTGACCTTATAGAGGCTATGGGTGGTGCGAGCCTTTTTGTTTATTGTGCCGGAATAGGCAAGCAGAACACCGAACTCGATGTTGATATTGAGGCTGCAACGGTTGAAACCAATGTTAAGGCGTTTACGGTTATGATTGATACCATATTTAATTATATGGCAGACAATTCGGGTGGAGATATAGTGGTGGTTTCGTCGATAGCCGGAACGAAAGGATTAGGTGTCGCACCGTCGTACAGTGCCACAAAGGCTTATCAGAACACTTACATACAGGCGTTGGAGCAACTTTCGAACATGCGTCGGTTACACATACGTTTCACAGATATTCGTCCGGGCTTTGTTGATACCCCTTTGTTGGCCGGTGGCGGCAATTATCCGTTATTGATGAATCCTGCCGATGTTGCCCGTAGCATAGTGCGTGCGGTCATGCACCATCGGCATGTGGCTATAATCGATTGGCGTTACCGCTTGTTGGTGTTTATGTGGCGACTTATCCCGAATCGTATATGGCGCAGACTGAACATACGCACAAAATAAATACAGCATATACTTGTAAAAACAAAAAAGACATCCGTTATGGATGTCTTTTGTACGCCTGCAGGGGTTCGAACCCTGGACCCTCTGATTAAGAGTCAGATGCTCTACCAACTGAGCTACAAGCGCATTGCAAAAGCGTTGTTTCTTAATTGCGGGTGCAAAGGTACTGCTTTTTTATTTAACGACCAAATTTTTAGTCGGATTTGTTGTGATATTCTTGAAAATTCTTAATTTTAAACGAGTTCAATACGATAGGGGGATAAAACAAAAAAGACATCCATTGCGGATGTCTTTTGTACGCCTGCAGGGGTTCGAACCCTGGACCCTCTGATTAAGAGTCAGATGCTCTACCAACTGAGCTACAAGCGCATTGCAAAAGTGTTGTTTCTTAATTGCGAGTGCAAAGGTACTATCTTTTTCTTAAATAGCCAAATTTTAAAGCTGTTTTTTCAACAAATAATTAAATAATCGTTATTTTGACTGTTGGTTTGCCTTTGATAAACAATTTTGTTCCTATGAATATATTTACCCACAGTTGATTCTTGGTGAAGTGATGTATATGCAAGTATGAATGTCTATACTTAGTCAATTAAAGAGGTGTGTCAAAACCGGAGTAACAGTTGGCTTTGTCGGTTGTGTAATGATAATATGCAGCCGGTGGTTGTTGGTTTATAACTATTGTATCGTAGAACAATAGTTATTAGGTCGTGAAACAATAGCTCTTGGGTTGTAAAACAATAATTATTGAACCGTGAAACAATGGGTTTTGCGTGTAAGACATGAAAAAAGCGGGACAAAGCATATAACAGCTTTGTCCCGCCTTATTTGTTACGACCTTGTAAGTTGTGGCTTACATGTCTTGGATTTCAGTTCTTATTATTTCCAACGTGAATCGCCAAGTTTCTTGATATCATCAATCTTAACGCCGAACTTAAGGTTTGCAGGATCCTCAAACAATTCCTCTGAAGTGGCTGCAGGCTTCTTGATGTCAGCCTTGAATGAGTTTCCTGCCTGTTTGAAGTCTGAAGTGAAGTAAACATTCGTTATAGTCTGCTTGCCTCCGCGTATACCTTTACCTGTTGTTTTGGCGAAGATACAGTTCTCGATGTTCAGTGCGGCATCATTGTTGTTCTGGATATCGATGAAGTATTTACCCGAACCGATGATATTGTAGAACGTGCAATCCTTGATGTTTATCTCGGTTGTGGTGGCAGAGTTGGCGTTGATGAAGTTATGCGACATGTTGCTGAATGTGCAGTTGGTGATGTTCACTTTGCCTACAGTTGCACCTGAACCTTTAGCTTCCCATCTCAAGAAATCACCGGGTTTACCAAATCCCTGATTGTTTACAATACAGTTGTTCAGGTTCAGTGAACCGATATTCTTTGCGGCTTCTTTCTGCATACGGAACATACTTTGTCCCAGTCCGTCGATGTTGACCCCGTCAAATGTAACCTCTTCAATCACGCAAGCATCGGTCTGGTTGATAATATAACCGTCGCCGTCGGCTGTTGTGATGTCAATGTCTTGGAATTTGAGGAAAGAGTGCTTGCCGCCAATCTCGATTGCTTTCTTTAGAGACAGCTTGGGCTTTTCTCCTGCAAGACCGAAGAAAGTGAATGATATGCCGTCGGGCAGTTCAAACTGCTTCTCTTCATTTGTCTCTGCATCGGTGGCGCCGACAAGAGTTACGGTGCTTCCGGCCGGGATACCGATTGTTACGCTTGCGTTCGAACCGAACTCAGCCTTGGCTTCGTCAGCGTATTGGTCAATCATCTCCTGTGTCAGGCTTGTTGTTCCTTCGGGTAACTCAATCTGTGAGTCGCCGGCAGGCATTGCCGCTGTTGTGCTTGAGGTGATTGTTCCACGTTTCATCGTGTTGTTATAAATAACAAAAGTATAAGAGGTAGACGCCTCAAGACCGTCAACGGTATATTCGCTTGCAGCCTTGGCGGCATCGTCAAGCACTATGGTCTTCAGTACATTCAGAATAGTCTCCTCATCCTGCTTTGTCTCTGTGCAAACCTCAATCTTTGTAACCTCTGCGCCTGCGGTCCATGAAAGGCGGATGCTGTTCTCCTTACGGTCAGATGTGGCGATGGTGTTGAAAATCTGCTCGGCCTTGGTCTTGAATGAGTCTCCGTCCTTATAGTAAGCCCATTTTGACTCATTCTTGACTGAAGACATAGACTTTATTCGCAGGTAATACTTTGTGTCCTGCTCAAGACCGGTGAGGGTCGTGATGAAAGTAGACGCTGAAGCGTTCTCGTTATCCTTCGCCTCAAAGACCTTGGCATTGACTCCGCCCATTTCGATTTCGTCGTAGAGAGAGTCTGTGCTTACTTCCAAGACATAGTACTCGGCATCGGGTACGGCCGAGAATGTAACGGTGGCCTGTGTGGGGTTCTCCTCGGTTGTCTCGACAGAGATTTTATTGCCCGATGTACCGAACAGGCGGTTGAACGAGCCGTCCACATCCCAGTCGTTGCCGTCAGTACATGATGTGGCGGCAACGCCCATCAGCATGGTGAATGCTATACCGAAAATATTCTGTATTTTCATTGTTTGTTCTTTGTTAAAGTTTAACTTTTAGTCGTTATAACCGTAAGAGTTATGCAGCTTGCCGTTAGACGCCGAAATGGTGGTAGAGGCAATCGGCATGATGTAGCGGTTCTTAACCTGTACGCCTGCTCCGGGATTCTGCGGGTCTGTACCTACAAGTCCGCTTGATATAGAAGGCAGGTTGGTGTCACGCTGAGTATCGGCCTTGCCGTCTATGGTATTGCTCTTACCGAACGAGCTTACATTACCATCGTAGTCTTTCTCGGTCTTTCCTTCGGGCAGGTCATACCATGTAATGCTTGACTGGTCAATCTGAGTCTTCTCTGCGTCCTTATAGTTGAAGTAAACAGTCTCCTGATATTTACCGCTTGTAAGTCCGTTGAGGTAGTCAGTCTTGAACTGTGCGATTTTCTCAGTCAGCAAGTTCCAGCGAATAAGATCCCATTTGCGGATACCCTCACCGGCAAACTCCCACATGTTCTCGTCAACGAGCGCGTTGAAGAAGGCCTCTTTGCCGCTGATAGCGTCAACATAAGCTTGTGCCTCTGCCTTGTGTGCGGCATCGAAAGCGCGTGTGTGAACCTCGGCAAGAGCCTGACGGGCTGTCATGCCCGCATCGTTTGTGTAGCTTCCGTCGGGTCCGGCAAGCTCGTTCATAACCTCAGCGTAGTAGAGCAGAACCTGAGAGTAGCGCATAAGAACCGGGTTGACACCTGTCATGTGTTTTGCTGTAGCCTTGAGGTTCTGGCCGAGCCATGTCTCGTTCATCTTGCGAACGTCCCATTTACCTGCGTAGAGTCCGAACGGTGCGTTGCCAAGCATTGACTCGGTTGTCTTTCCGTTAACCTCCTTAATCTCCAAAGGAGAGACTGTTATGTCGCGGCGCAAGTCATTCTCATCGTAAGAGTAGAGCAGGGGAGCCGTGAGCTTCAGCTTACCTGAAGAGTTTCCGTATCCATATTTAGATGTAACACCGTTAAGGCGAACACCCACTGTGTAGCCAAGCTCACCTGTGAAGTTAAGACCCATAGGTATCTCAAAGAGATTCTCGCGGTAGGTCTGGTCGAGTGTAAGCTGGTTGATGAGGTACCACTCATTCTCGAATGAGGGGTTCAGCTTGTGGTGGCTGTCCTTGATGACTGCGCTGAGGTGCTCGAGGGCTGTCTCGTAAAGGGCTTTGCGCTCGTCTGCTCCGGGACGCTGTGTCGGGTATGTGGCATCTGTGTAAGACGCAGTCTCATAGCCGTCCTTTGCTTTCTCGCGGATTGCATATCCGGCCTTGGTCATAGCTATCTGTGCCAACAGGGCGTGTGCGTAGCCTTTTGTAACGTGCTCGGTTGTATAGCCGCTTACAGCGTCAGCCCAAGGCAGATATTCGATAGCCTCGTTAAGGTCAGCCATCATCCGGTCCATGATTACGTCCCGGTCGGTCTTTTCAAGATAAGCGTTGCTGAGGTCAGCCTGTGTCGGTTCCAACTTCATGGGCACATCGCCGAAGAAGCGAACAAGGTCGAAGTAGATAAGGGCGCGTATCGTGAGTGCCTCGCCGAGATAACGCTGCATGGCACGCTTGTCGGCGCCCTCGGTCGCCATCAGTTTGCTTGAGCGGATGCCTTCGATTGAGAGGTTGGCCATCTCAACAACTTTATAGAGAGCGTCCCACACCCCGCTGAGGCTAGACCATCCCGGGTCGGTGTTGTAGTTCATATTTCCGCGCTCGCTTGAAGTGTTATAGGCACTCTCGCCAAGTCCGTCCACAAGCTCGCAATCGCTGTTCATGTTCCACACGATGGCAAGGTCTTGTGAGTAGGTGCGGTCTTCGGTCAGTCCGCCATAAATTTTGTTTATTGTCAGCTCGGTGTAATAGAGAGAGTTGAAGACCTGATCTTTTCCCTGATCAGACGGAGAAGTCTGGTCGAGGAAGTCAGAGCATGAAGTCAAAGTCATTACTCCCGCTGCAATTATTGCTGTAGTTGCAAATATATTTTTCATAAATTGATTTTCTAAAGAACTTCAGTGATGATTAGAATGTAACGTTTATGCCACCAACGAATGTACGGCTCTTGGGATATGCCGCATAGTCGATACCCGGGCACATCGGATTGCTCTTGCTGCTGGTGTCAACCTCTGGGTCGTAGCCGTCATATCCGGTGAAGCACAGAAGGTTGTAACCTGTAACGTAGATGCGAACATTTGTCAGGAATACAGACTTAACCCACTTTTTTGGAAGAGTGTAACCTACTGTAATGTTCTGCAGGCGCAGGAATGAAGCGTCCTCAACGGCGTAATCAATCAGCTGCATGGCTGTAACACCTGCTGGGTTGTACATGTTTCGGCCTACATTCAGCTCGTTCAAACGGTTCATAACGTTATCGACACCGCCGTAGTTCTGGATGACTGTTCCTGAAGGACGTCCGAGGTTGTCTCCCGTCGCGGGGTCAATCCAAGTGTAACGGTTGGCGAGTGCGAAGTCGTTGACGAGGTTATAGTTTCTCTGTGAGCCGGTGAAGAAAGAGTTAGCCAACTTTGTACCATTGACAATCTTGTTGCCGAGTGAATAGTTGAAGAACAGTGTGAAGTCGAAGTTGCCTGCACGTCCGTCAAAGCCGAAGCCACCGGTTGTGGTAGGAACGGTATTGCCGAGACGCTGCTTGATGGGGTCTCCGTTCTCGTCAGTCTCAACCTTGGGTACACCGGGATAGAGGTTACCGCCGAAGAGAGTGTAGCTGTTATCTTTCATGCCGTCGCGCAGACTCCACTTGCCCTTACTGTCAAGAACGAGGTCGCCTGTACCGGTAGCGGCGTTATACGGGGTGTAATAGCCTGTGGTCTTGAAGCCCCAAAGCTCACCAAGGCGTCCGCCTTTCTCAATGCGGAAGTCCTCGTACTTTGCGATAGTGGAACCACTCCAGTTGCTGCTCTGCCAAGGATTCTCGATAGCCAGCTCGTCGATGTTGTTCTTGTTGTAAGAGATATTGAAAGTGAAGTTCAAACCGAAGTTCTTCTTGTCGGCGATGACAGCGTTAAGAGCCAGCTCGACACCTTTGTTAGATGTCTTACCGAAGTTCTGATACTGGTAGCTGTAACCCGTGTTACTCGGTATCACGGTCTGCATGAGCAGGTCGTTGGTTGTGTTCCAATAGAAATCCAACGTACCGCTGATGCGGTTGTTGAAGAATCCGTAGTCAATACCGATGTTACGTGTAACGGTAGTCTCCCATTTCAGGTTGGGGTTATAGAGGTTCTTGCCAAGTTCGAGCATACTTACACGGTCTCCACCGAAGTAAGGAGCCTTGGAAGTGTTGCTTGACATAGAATATGTTGTTGTAAGCAGGCCTGAGTTGATACGGTTGTTACCTGCTGTACCAAGGCTGAGACGCAATTTGAGGTTTGAGAGCCACTTAGAGGTGCTCTTCATAAAATCCTCCTCAGAGATACGCCATGCCAAAGCGGCAGAGGGAAACCAGCCCCAACGGTTGCCGGCGCCAAACTTGCTTGAACCGTCAGAACGCAGAGTGAATGTAGCCAAATACTTGTCGGCCATGGTATAGTTGATACGTCCGAAGTAAGACAGGATGTTCTCGTCAGCGGCGATGTCAACCTCATTTGGTAGAGCTGTACCGGCGGCGGTATTGGCCAACACCTCATCGATTGTCATTGATGTGGGGAAGGCAATAGAAGTGCTTGTACGTGTTGTCTTGCGGCTGCTGCTCCACTCCTGACCAACGAGTACGTTGATGTGGTCGCGGCCTCCGAAGAGCTTGCCGTTATCGTAAGTAATGGTATTAGCGTTACGCCAGTTTGAGCTGTTTATTCTTACGAACTGGGCCTGAGGCTGTCCATTGGCTCCGTACTTAGAGTTTGTTGTGGCGTTTGAGCCCCAAACTTGGTCAGTGTTGTTGTAGTTCCATCCGTAACCGAACTCTGAACGAACTGTTATATTCTTGACCGGTTTCCAGTTAAGGCCTACGTTGTAGTTCTGCTGGAAACGCTCCTGAGCCTTATATGTGTCGCTGATACGCTCCAGCGGGTTACGACGTGCCGATGTGCTGTTCTCCTCATCATCGTCTCCGCTAACGGCAATTGCGTCAACGGGCTGCCATTTAACTGTATTTGCAACAACCGAGTTGGCTGCGCTGCTCTCGTTGGTATCGGCACCGCCGTTAAGACCGTCGAGAGTGGTGAAAGCCATACGACCGTTGAAGTCAAGAGTGAACCACTTGTTCAGTGTGGCGTTGATTTTCGCGTTGATGTTGTTTTTGGCATAGCCTGAGCCGAGCATGATGCTCTTCTCGTCATTGTGAGCGAAGCTGACATTGTATTTAATGTCTTTTGTACCACCGCTGACGTTCACGTTATACTGCTTCTGCTGACCTGTGCGGCCGAATATGACATCCTGAAAATCAGTTCCTTCAACAGATTTCCAAATGTCAAGGTCGTTGTAGTTTCCATACTCCTCGCTTCCCAACTCATACTGGTAGTAGGCATAGTCGTAGGGGGACATTGTCTTGACGAGCTTTGTAACCTTCTTTATACCGAAAGAAGCGTTGAAGCTGACCTGTGTTTTACCTTCCTTACCGCTCTTTGTTGTAACGATGATAACACCGTTGGCACCACGCGCACCATAGATAGCAGTTGAAGAAGCGTCCTTCAACACGTCGATGCTCTGGATTTCAGAAGGAGCGATGTCGCTGATTGAGCTTACGGGGAATCCGTCTACGATATAAAGAGGTGAGTTATCCTGTGAGAGTGAACCACCACCACGCACGCGAATCTTAACCTCAGCATCAGGTGAACCTTCGCTTGTGGTAATGTTTACACCGGCCATCTTACCGGTCAGAGCCTCGCTTACGTTTGATACGGGAGTGCCTTCAATCTGTTTTGCGCTTACAGATGTAACGGCTCCGGTAAGGTCTTTTTTCTTAACGGTACCATAACCGATAACAACCACATCGTCAAGACTGGTAGACTCGTCTTCCATGGTTATGGTTACAGTTGTCTTTCCGGCTACGTTGACGGTCTGCGTCTTCATGCCGATGTATGATACAACGAGAGGATTTTTGCCCGTGAGCTTGAGGCTGAAGTTACCGTCAAGGTCAGTTACGGCAATGTTTTTGGTATCTTTCTCCGTGATAGTCGCTCCGATGACGGCTTCACCGCCTGAGTCCTTCACGATTCCTTTGATTGTCTGCGCCGACAGGCCGGTCACCATAAAGGTGAATAGCACTAACAGCGCCGTTCGAAAAGTTTTTAAATTACCAGACATAAATGTAATTAATTTAATTATTTAGTTTAACTTAATTGATTATTCTCAGTGTCATTTCTTACAAGGTCTTACGGTTAGACATAACCATCAACACTTGTCAGCGTTAACTTCACAGTCAGTATGCATGGTGGTTTAAGGGGCCTTCATCTTGTCTTTACATTTATGAATAGGCCTTTAGTAGATTCTTTGTTATTTGATATTAGTTCTTATTAGTTTGATATTTTGTGCAAAGTTAGTAATTTTTCATGTTACACAAAACAGTTGGTTGATTTTTTTAGAAGAAAATTCTAATTTTAACTAAATACCCTTTAGTGTGCCGTTCGGCTCTATATTATAGATAAGGTGTAATGTTCGTTTTTTCGCTTTATAAAGGTCGTTACTGTCGGATTGTAACCATTAATATCAATTCATTCGTTTTGTGAGACTTAAATGTGCGAAAATATTTGGTTGTTTGGTGTTGAACCTTTATTTTTGCAAAATGAATGATAATAACTGCTTAAAAACAAGAATGATGAGAAATTTTGGAATTGTCTCCGCCGCTATTCGTGGCGGTTTGTGTGTGGCACGCCGTTCGTTGCTGTGCCTGTTTGCGATGGCCACGCTGAATGCTTGTGGCAGTAGCGATGAGGTAACTGACGGCCTTAAGCCCGATACAGAAAAGCCTGATGCAGGTGTAACGGTTGTACCCGGAGGTGTAACGAATGAGGCTGCCGAGCAGAACACACCCGCCGGTTGGAAAGCTGTGGATTTGCCGGTTTTGCCAAAAATTACGTCTGAAAACTCGTTTATAATCACTGACTACGGAGCGTCAACGTCTTCTGCCGACAATACGAAAGCTATACAAGCCGCCATCAATGCCGTGCCGGCATCCGGAGGACGTGTAGTTATACCTAAAGGCGAATGGTTGTGCGGTCCGGTAAGATTTAAGTCAAAGACTGTCATTTATATTTCTGCCGGTGCTATATTGAAGATGTTGCCTTATGGCAAATATCCTGAAATTGCGGGTAAATCGAAAGAGTATGATAATTTTATCAGTAACGGAAACGCCGAGGTAACAGATGTCGTATTGGAAGGTGAAGACAAAACCACATCTGTAATCGACGGGCAGGGCGAAGCTTGGTGGAAAGCTTACGAGACAGATAAATCTATTAAGCGTGGTGCAATGATACGATTTACCAAGGGTTCGCGTTTTTTGATAAAGAATATCACACTGAAAAACGCGCCCGGCGTAAATCTTACTGTTAGCCAGAACGGCAATGCGAGTCATGCCACTATACACGATGTTGTCATCAGTGAGCCGTCGTCAGACAAGAATCAAAGCATACAGCCTTCACATAATACTG
>Cebus_capucinus_imitator_PRJNA485217_SSR102__coassemble_1041_pt1 | contig 15026 bp, 8 predicted proteins | sample Cebus_capucinus_imitator_PRJNA485217_SSR102__metabat2_high_PE_011 | metagenome-assembled genome bin Cebus_capucinus_imitator_PRJNA485217_SSR102
GCTAACCTATTTTCTATAAACGGAATCGGCAAGCCAACTGCTGATTCGCATTATTAATATTTTGTTTGGTATGTTTTGTATTAGATGCGACTTCACAGATAAAATTAGATTTAAATATAAAAACAGCAAACAGTGAACAAATTCGAGGAGCAGAGCTTTCTGTTGTCTCATCTGACAGTACTGTATTATTTGAAATAGTTTCCGATCCAAATTACACATTAACACTACCATCACCAGGACTATACGAAATCTCAATTTCACATATGGCGTATGAGCCATATTACTTAAAAAAAGAAATTACGAATGACAGCACTCTTTTTGTTACTTTAAAATCAAGAACCATCCAATTAGAAGAAGTTACGGTAGAAGCGAAGGCTCCAACCAAAATAACCGCTACAGGAGAAGTTTTTCAACTTTCACAAAAAGCAAAAAAGTCAGGTGATCCTTATAGAGCTCTTTCTGAAATACCGTTATTGAATGTTGATATTATCAATCAAAAGATAACAACAAATTCGGGAGACGAATTATTGGTTTTAATAGACGGAAGACTTCAAAACTCCGGGATAAGTCCAATTGATCCGAAATTCATCGAGAGTGTTGAGATTTCCGAAGTTGTAAGCGCCAGATTCTTAAAAATGGGCATCAATAAAATTATAAATATAAAATTAAAGAAGAATCGTCCTATGTATGCTTTTACGGATATACGTACACGCCATGACATCCCGATACGTGAAGGGTTTGGTGGAGCAAACTTTGAACTGGGCCGAAAGAAATTTGCCATAACAGGTTCTGTTTTCTATTCATACCTTTATGACGATAAAATTGCAACAAAGAGCAATGAACAATCAGAAGATGTTTCTCGAATATTAGAAGGAGAAAGAACAAATAACAGCCGTTCTTGGGAGGGAAGTTTTATGACAAAATGGGTACCTACAAAATCAGATTACTTTTCATCTGTTGTAAAGTTCCTTTCCAGTGATGATGATACAAAAAAACTATCTAATGGACAATATGTGAAAAATACAAGCTATCACCTTAAATCTGATTATTATGACAATGCAATTATAAAAGGAGTACTGGCCGCCTTGTACCATGAACATACTTTTAGAAACAATAATATCATAACCACTTTCTTTAAATACAATTACAGCCCTACAAATATCAAAGAAAATCTGGTGGAAGACTTTAATGGTAGTACACATGAAATGAAAGTCCATGAAGCATCTCGTCGAAACCAATACACTTTCGCTATAGACTTTGATACTCAAGAACAAACATATGGCAATATTAATTTGGGTAACGAGTTTGAATATACAACTGACAAAAACCGGGATCGATTAGCGGAGGCTGCTCCGGCTGTCCTTGTTGACAGATGGAGTAATTACACCTACTTGGGGTATAGTAATAATTGGAAAAGACTATTCTATATGGCATCCATTGGAGTTGAGAATTTAGGAGTAAAAGTATTGGACCATACAAATATTTCTTGGAAACCTCGTATTTCGACAAGTTTTTCATTGAAGTTACCATATAATCAATCAATTAGGTTTGCATATAATATGGATAACAAGTTGCCCCCATCTGCATTACTCTTTACATTTAATCATTCCACAAATCCTTTGTTACGTATTGAGGGTAATCCATATCTTACCCCGGAACAAAGACATGAGATTGGATTGAATTATAATAAAGATTTCAATAAAATAAGATTTAGGGCTTTCACAAATCACACTTTGAAGAGAAATATCATAGAGCCATATATATACAGTGCTGATAACACACAGATTCAGTCATATAAAAATAATGGAAATTATAAAGAAACTCAAATTGGCGGAAGTATGAGATTCGGATGGAATAGTCTCATACTATTTATTGCTGCCAATCACACATGGAAAAGTTTTAATGAACAAAAAACGAAAAGTTCTGTCGGAGTAAACGGATACTTACGCTGGGATTTTGGAAATTTCTTTATTTATTCTAATATCGAGTGGAAAAACCGAGATTATACAGCCATTTCTACTATAGAATATTCTAATCCGGTGCAGGCTCATATACAGATAGCATGGCAAGCGACGAAACAAATATATATATCATTAGGTTTGCCTTATTTTTGGGGACAAAAAAGTCAAACAACAAAAATAGATCAATCAGTATTCAAAAGTTGGCAACATGATTGTTTTAAGGGGATGAGTTTTCGCCCATGGCTGTTGATATCATGGACATTAAGAAAAAACGCCAAAGAGGCACTTCCTGACAAAATGCCATCTTTGTAAGAGATACTGGCTATAATGATTTGTATGAAAAAGATAAATCAGAAAGTGAATGAAGATGTGGTAAAATAAGCTTTTACTAAAGAACTCGTTTAAACTTTTTGGTTCTTGTCATAATCGAGTATTTTTTCGCCTGATTTTGTTACTCGAAGAGGGCGCATAGCGGGCTATGCAACCGATGAGAGGGACAAAAGCAGGCAAAAAAGACCGATTAGGACAAGAAAAGAATGAAAATAAATGTGCAACATGACATTTCGGTAAAAAGTTTAAACGAGTTCACGAGTTCTATGGCAAGAGGATACGGTGTCAGATGAATATCAGCAAAAAGTCATCTTTATGGAAAGCGCGACATTACACTGATAAAATCAGTAATGACAACTATATTTATCATTATGTTAATTAGTGTATCTTTTCCACTTGTAAAAACGGTATTATACTGTTTTCAAGTATTCCACACGATACGAAACAATAAGTATAATAATGCAAAAACATAGGTTTCAGGAGGTAAAACCATTGGTTTCGGACCGCAAAACAATATGTTTAGCATCAGAAAGCAATATTATTTAAAACGCTTACACATCGCCTATACAATATTATTAAACTTTCATTTTACAACTAAATACAACCGTTATACTTATGGTTTTTTAGCAGATATATAGTACATAAACATGTAAATTTGTACTATTTTAGAGTACAACACGATTTTACATATAAAAGTACGCATTTCCATTTACAAATTTTATTAAATGTAGTAATATTGCAACGTCTTTTGACAAAGTTGAAATGAAAACTTTTAATAAAATGAATGTTTTGACATAGAGGATATGAGTTTTTACCGATAAATCAGTTACCGCCGACAAGGCTCGCAAGCTGAAAAGCCGCGGACAACGAAGACGACCGACTGACAACAGTAAAGCCTTAAATTAATAACAACAATAAAGTCATTAAATTATGTACATTAAATCTGTTTACTCAGACCATGCGGCATTGAAGCCGAATGACAGCAAACGCAGACGACCCCTGTATTTGTTGTTGTCGTCAGTGCTCTGCCTGTCGCTTTCAGCCACGGCTCCGGCTCTGGCAGCGGCACCGGCACAGACCGTACAACAGCAGAAAGGCGGAGTTAGAGGTACCGTGGTTGACCAAAAAGGTGAGCCCATCATCGGAGCCACAATTAAAATACAAGGCTCCGGCACGGGTGCCATAACCGATCTCGACGGTAACTTCAATCTGCCTGCGGCTCATGCCGGAGCGAAACTGGTTATAACCTACATCGGCTACAACACGCAGACCGTAACGGCAAAGACCGGCACGCCGATGAAGATTGTGCTCGAAGAGAGCAACACCATGCTGGGCGATGTCGAGGTTGTGGCCTACGGAACACAGAAGAAGGTTACAGTTACAGGTGCCATATCAAGCATCAAGGGCGACGAACTGACCAAAACTCCGACATCATCGGTAGCCAACGTGCTGGCCGGACAGGTTTCAGGACTTTCGTCAATCCAATACTCGGGCGAGCCGGGTGCCGACGACGCCACATTGTTCATACGCGGTAAGGCCACATTCGCAAAAGACGGCGCGACACCTCTGGTACAGATTGACGGTGTTACACGCGAAATGAGCGACTTCACACAGATTGACCCGAACGAAATCGAAAGCATCTCCGTGCTCAAGGATGCCTCGGCGACAGCAGTGTTCGGTGTGCAGGGCGCGAACGGTGTTATCCTTGTTACCACCAAACGCGGTAAAGAGGGTAAGGCTCGCATCTCGTTCTCATCAACCGAGAGTGTGATTATGCCCACAAAGACAATAAAACTTGCCAACGCTTACCAGTATGCGCAGTACTACAACATGGCAAGACGCAACGATGGTCAAAACGAGTTGTTCTCACCAGACGTTCTTGAGCGTTTCCAAAAACATGACGACCCGATACGCTTCCCCGACACCGACTGGATTGACTACTTGATGAAAGACGCTTCATTCCAGAGTCAGAACAACATCAACATTTCGGGCGGAACAAAGAGCATACGCTACTTCGTTTCGGCAGGTTTGATGACTCAGGGCGGAGTTTTCAAGGAGTTCCAAGACAATTACCACAATGACTTCCGCTACAAGCGTTTCAACTATCGCGCCAACCTTGACATGGACGTAACCAAGACGACCCAAATCACGTTCAGCTTGTCAGGTAAGGTAACAGATTCACAGAAGCCTAACACCGGAAACCAGACCATAAACACCATTTTCCGTAACCTGTATTACACGACACCATTCTCAAGTCCCGGACTGGTTGACGGTAAAATGGTAACCACAAGCAACTCTTACACCGACCTAACGGCCGACCAGCAGCTGCCTTTCGTCGGTAAGAACGGACTTACAAGCAGTAACTATTATGGTACGGGCGCGAAACTTATAGGCACAAACACGCTTATCATCGACCTCGCCCTCAACCAGAAACTCGACTTCATTACAAAAGGTCTTAACTTCAAACTGAAAGGTGCTTACAACAGCTGGTTCAACACCACAAAGACATTGACAGCGCCTATACCGAGTTACACACCGGCTCTGAAAGCCGACGGAACACTGGGTTACAAGAAGTCGGGTGAGTTCGGCCCTATCTCTTACACCGAAAACACTCCGTCGCCGGGCCGCAACTGGTATTTCGAGGCCAGCTTAAGCTGGGCGCGAAACTTCGGCAAACACCACTTGTCGGCACTTGCACTCTACAACCAGCGTAAGGAATACTACCCCGGCGGAGACTATGACTACATTCCGCGCGGACTGGTAGGACTGGTAGGCCGTGTAACATACGACTGGAACACACGCTACATGGTTGAGTTCAACGCCGGATACAACGGCTCGGAGAACTTCGCTCCCGACAAGCGGTTCGGCTTCTTCCCCGCCGGATCAATAGGATGGATTGCCAGTGAGGAGAACTTCTGGAAACCGATCAAGCCGATTATCAGCTACTTCAAGGTGCGCGCCACATGGGGACTTGTAGGTAACGACAAAATCGGAGGCTACCGTTTCCTTTACACACCTGATATGTACGGCGTGAACAACAACACCGCCCCGAATAAAGGAGGATACTCATTCCCGTTCGGTCCTGACGGATCCGGAGCGTCTTACAATGGTGCGTCTGAGCTGGCTAAACACAACGCCGACGTTACTTGGGAGACAGCGTTCAAGCAGAACTATGGTGTCGACGTGAACTTCTTCAACGACAAACTGCACACCACATTCGACTACTACTACGAGAAACGTCGCGACATTCTGCTTACCGACGGAACTTTCCCCGGTATTCTGGGCTTCACGGTGCCGATGTCAAACGGTGGTTCGGTTGACAGTTGGGGTTGGGAACTCTCGGCGCGTTGGAATGACCGCATTGGTAAAGACTTCAACTACTATGTAGGAATGAACCTCTCGTACAACCAGAATGAGATTCTCGACCGAAAAGAGGCTCCTAATGACAATGAGTACCAGTATTCAAAGGGACACCGCATCGGCGCTCGTTCGCTCTACAAGTTCTATAAGTTCTACTACGACGGCATCGAGGCTGATTATGAAAAGGAATTCGGCAAACCGTTCCCGAAACATACAACAGGCTACAAGACCCAAAACGAGCTGCGCCCGGGCGACGCCACATATGTTGACCTTAACGGCGACGGCGTTATCGACACTAACGATACAGCAGTGGGACTTGACGGTACATACACCGATGACCCGCAGTACACAATCGGTTTGAACATGGGCTTCAGCTATAAGAACTGGGATTTCGCCATGCAGTGGGCCGGAGCGTGGAACGTAAGCCGACTTCTCGGCGACATCTTCGTCAAGCCGTTCACAACCAACGACGGTAACAACCAAGGCGGTTTGCTTATTTACCAGTGGGAAAACACTTGGACAGAGGACAATCCTTCACAGAACTCTCTCTATCCGCGTGCCACATTCGCCAACAGCTCGAACAACTACGCATCGTCAACTCTCTATGAGGTGAACTCAAGCTACCTCCGTCTGAAGAGCTTCTCGATTGCTTACAACTTCGACTTCCCGCTGATGAAGAAACTCAAACTTAACACATTCCAGCTGTCATTGAGCGGATACAACGTGCTGACGTTTACCGACTTCATCTATGGCGACCCTGAGACAACGGCTTCAAGCGCGCCGTCATACCCGCTGACACGCTCGTTCGCATTGGGATTAAAATTAGGATTCTAAACAACAAGTCTACAACAATGAAACTTAACAACATAAAAAATATAATGCTTGCCACGGGGCTTTGTCTGGCCACCGCGTCTTGCGTCGACGACATAAAGTTCGGAAGCTCGTTCCTTGAGAAGGCTCCGGGCGCCGACGTTACGGTCGACACCGTTTTCAACAACGCCGAGTACACAAGACAGTTCCTCGTCGGTGTTTACGCCCGCCAGTACTACGGACTGCCTTACTCAAACAAGCAGAACACGGTGGTTCCCTGCGATCCTTATGTGGGAAAGAACCAGTTGATGACCGACTGTTGGCAAAACATATTCACAAGCTCGCAGATTAGCAGCCAATACTATGCAGGCAAACTGACATCGGGATACGGTCTTCGCGGTTGCACATTCGAGTATCTACGTTCAAACGTGTGGACTGCCGTCCGCGCCGCATGGCAGCTGATAGAGAATATCGACAAGACTCCCGGCATGGACACACAGGAAAAGAAGCAGATGGTGGCGGAGGCGAAGTGCCTTATAGCCGCCCGCTACTTTGACACATTCCGTTTTTACGGCGGTCTGCCGATAGTTAAAAGCTCTTTCAAGTTTGACGGCAGCAGCTACACAATACCTCGCGGAACGGTCGACGAGACCGTTAAATTCATGATTCAGCTGCTTGACGAGGCCATACCAGACCTGCAGTGGAACTACAACGAGGCTGAGAAGAAAAACGATCTCGGCCGCTGGACATCGGCAGGAGCCATGGCTTTGAAGTGTAAGATTCTGCTTTTCGCAGCCTCGCCCTTATTCAACGCCGCCGAGCCTTACAGCACGGAGACAAGCGCGGATGCCACCGATAAAGACCAGAACCTGTGCTGGTGGTACGGCGGATATGACGCCCGGCGCTGGGACGACTGCCGCGAGGCATGTAAAGAACTGCTCGACGAAATCGACAAACACGGCAACGACTACTACTTAGAGCAGGCTAAGGCTATTGAGAACAAAGGCAAGAGTCTTACAATAAATGATTACCGCGTAGCTTTCCGTACGGCTTACTTCCGCCGCGAGAGCCACGAAGTGCTCCACTCTGTACGTGTTACCGGCTATGACAACTTTAAATCGGGCGACTACGTGTGGCACTCATGGGGAGCCATCTCCGGTATCGGCGGTGCAGGCCGTCTGGCTTTCAACCCGACAGCCGAGTACGTAGACATGTTTCCTTGGGCTGACGGAACGCCTATGCCGGCTTGGGACAACATGACAAAAGAGCAGAAAGACTCAATGTTCACAAAGGGTGTGCCCGAGAACGGAGACAAAGATTTCCATTACACACGCGACCCTCGTCTGTATGAAACGGTCCTTGTGCCGGGAATGTATCACTCGCTTAACTGGGAGACTCACACCAATCAGGCCGGAGACAACAAGAATCCTCAGCGACTGGAGCTTTGGATTGGTAGCAAGAACGGTTCAACCGACTCTGAGACGGAAACCGGAAGCTTTGGCACGGGATTTGCAAATAACAAATATTACCTCAGCCCGACGGGACAAGACGCGTTACGTCAGTACACCCAATGGGTATATATTCGTCTTGCGGAGATATATCTTACATATGCCGAAGCCATACTTCAGTCCGGCGGAAGCATAAAAGACGCGTTGAAATGGATTGACCCTATTCGCAACCGTGTCGGTCTGAAGAATCTTGAGACTGCCAATCCGTCAGCCGTGTCAAGCAAGGATGCCCTCATAGAAGAGCTGCTCAAAGAGCGTGTACGCGAGTTGGGTATGGAAGATACACGCTGGTTCGACATCGTAAGATATAAGAAGGGCGACCTGCTGACCAAGCCTCTGCACGGTCTGCGCATATATCGTCTTGACGATAAAGGCAACGACAACAACAAGATGTGGTACGGAACAAACGACCCCTACCCCACAAACTTCAGATATGAACGCTTTGAATTCAAGAATATAACCCGCACATGGTGGAATCAGAGCTTCGATCCGAAGTGGTATCTGCAGCCGTTCCCCAAGTCTGAGATTGAGAAACGATACGGCATGATTCAAAATCCCGGATGGTAAAAACTAACGAAACAGCATTAAAAACGATTATGAAAAGAAAGAATATATTGGTTTTGGCACTCCTTGCTTCAATAGGTTTGCATGGTTTTGCCCAAAATGACATAACGGGTTTCGTGGTCGACAAGTTCGGCAAACCTATTGCCGGAGCACTCATAACGGTTAAAGACGCACCCGTCGTAAAGGTCTCAACCGATAAAAACGGACACTTCCGGCTTAACGAGGCACACGATATAAAGAGCCTCAACGTGACCGCTCCCGACAACAGCAGTAAGACTGTGAACACCGAAAAGGGAGTAATGACTATCGTTATGGGCGATATGGATCGCATGACAAACGTAGGCTACGCTCAGGACCATGCATTCAGCGAGGCTACATCGGCCACATCGACCGTATCGGGCGAGACTTTGGCAAGACGCACAAGCCGCGACATAACAGAATCTTTGTTCGGCTATCTGCCCGGACTTACCTCTTTGCAGAACTCCGGTCTTTACGCCAACTCCGGCACATCCTTCTATGTGCGCGGTCTCCACTCGCTGACGGGTAGCAATCCGTTGGTTCTGGTCGACGGAATCGAGCGCGACGCGACCTACCTCACACCTGAAGAGGTCGAACAGGTCACAGTATTGAAAGACGCCGCAGCCGTAGCTCTCTACGGATACAAGGGAGCTAACGGCGCGATAAACATCACGACAAAGCGCGGTAAGTATAACTCTAAGGAGATTACATTTACTTACGACCACCTGTTCAGCTGGAACGCGCGTCGTCCGAAGTTTGTTGACGGCTACACATACGCATTGGCTCACAATGAGGCTCTTGGCCGTGAAGGCTCAGCCGACAAATATTCGGCTGAAGAGCTTAACGCTTACCGTTCAGGAAAATACCCGCAGATTTTCCCCAATGTGAACTGGGTTGACGAAACATTCCGTGATGTAAGCTCTACAAACATGTACAGCATAACATTCCGCGGCGGCGGTCAGAAGTTCCGTTATTTCACGCTTGCCAACCTGCAGACGGACAAAGGATTTATCAAGAACGCTTTCGAGAATGACGGTTACTCAACCCAGAACAAGTATTCGAGAGCCAATCTGCGTACAAATCTTGATGTTGACCTGACCAACAACACCAAAATGACGGTCAACCTGTTGGGAACTCTGGCAGAGACAAGCAAGCCCGGAACCGGCACAGACCTTTGGAGCCTCGTCTACAACCTGCCGTCAAACGCCTTCCCCATTAAGTTGGAGAATGGTCTTTGGGGCGGAAGCAGCGACTTTGACGGTACAAAGAACCCGGTGGCACAGGCCGAGGGAGCCGCTTACAACAAACAGCACTTACGCTCACTCTATGCTGACATGACCCTGCGTCAGGACCTTTCAACCATTCTGCCCGGTCTCGGTGCAAGCGCCCGAATAGCTTATGACAACCTCGCGGCTTACTATGAGGATCGCTCAAAGACTTACGAGTATGGCTATAACCGCTTTACCGGTTGGTCAGACGGCGAGCCTGTAAGTACACTGTGGAAAGACGGAACCACCACCGAGATGGCTACAAGCAAGTCGGTTAAGACTTATCGCCGCTTCTTCAACTTCAACGCGCTTGTCGATTATGCCCAGACCTTCGGCAATCACAAGGTGTACAGCCAGTTGAAATGGGACTATGAGTACCGCAACCAGATTGGTTTGAACACGACTTACTACCGCCAGAACGTGTCGTCATACACACACTACGGTTACAAAGACCGTTATTTCGTTGACCTCACATTGGTAGGTTCGGCCGCAAACCGCCTCTCTCCCGATGACCGTTGGGCATTCTCGCCCACCGTTTCGGCCGCTTGGGTGCTGTCAAAAGAGAAGTTCATGCAGAACGTAGACTTTATAGACTTCCTCAAAGTAAGAGCTTCATTCGGTAAAATCAATAACGATTATATACCCGGAGACGGCTATTGGGAGCAGAACTACGTAGGTAACGGTAACTTCGCTTTCAGCAACTCCTACTCAGAACTTGACGAGGGCGGTTGGAAACTCGGTACTCTTGCCGCTACAGCCACCACACACGAGAAAGCCTACAAATACAACTTCGGTATCGATGCCGAGATGTTCAAAGGCCTTTCGCTTACTTTTGACGCCTACTACGAGCGTCGTTCAGACATTTGGGTAAGCGGTGAGAACAAGTATTCGTCGGTTCTCGGTCAGACCGTATCACACGAGAACGCCGGAAAGATGGAAAGTTATGGAGCCGAGCTCGGTCTGAACTACGTAAAGCAGACAGGCAAAGTGGTTTGGAATGTTGGCGGAACCTTCTCATATGCCAAGAACAAAGTGCTTGATAAACTTGAGGCTCCGCAACTCTATGAGAACCTTGTGAGCACCGGCCTGCCCTACGGACAGCTGTTCGGACTGAAGGCAATCGGACTCTTCCAGAGCGAGGAGGAAATCAAGACCAGTCCCACTCAGACCTTCGGAAGTGTTTATCCCGGCGACATCAAGTATGAGGATGTAAATAAAGACGGTAAAATCGACGCCAACGACAAGACCGCAATGGGCTATAACACCACTTGTCCGGAGATGTACTTCTCGTTCAATCTCGGCGTCGAGTGGAAAGGCCTGGGCTTCAACGCCATGTTCCAAGGTGTAGGAAACTATTCAGCCATACTCAACACCGCGGGAATGTATCAGCCCAAGATGGGTACAACCAGCCTCTCACAGTACTACTATGACAATCGCTGGACGCCCGAAAACCCGAACGCGAAGATGCCCCGTCTGGCCACATCGGCAAGTTCAAACAACTACCAGACCAGCACTTGGTGGCTCAAAGACGCTTCGTTCCTGAAGCTGCGCACCGTTGAGGTTTACTATAACCTGCCGAAAGCATGGATGCAGAAAACAGGTTTCATAGACAAAGCCAAGGTTTACGTTCGCGGAAACGACCTGCTTTGCTTCGACGGAATAAAAGAGTCTGACCCTGAGTCATACGGAGCTACCAATCCGCTTAACCGCAGCGTGGTTGTAGGAGTTCAAGTTGGATTTTAACAAAAACGGTCTTTCCACGTCTTTCATTCAAATGACGTGAACAGAAAACACCTTTACATAATAAGGCGGCCAATCTCTCTGATAGCGGAAGAGGGGCGCGGAAAGACCACAAATTAATTACCGAAAACAATGAAAACAAAGATATTGCTTGGCACTTTTGCTTGTGCCGCACTGCTGGCTTCATGCTCTGACGAGATGAACTACCGCGAAGATACCGGCGGAAAGTACGACAAAGAGTACATGGAGCAGGCTTTCTCGAACATGCGCAGCATGGTTACCGATGTTTATTCATATCTCGATTATGATTACGGAAGCTGGGGCGGAGCGTTCCTCGGTTCAGCTTCAGACGAGTCCGAATATTCGATTCCAGGTGTCTCAATCGAGACTTTCTACAACGGAAGCTGGAGTCCCACCAACGCCCAGTCGTCTCTGTATGATACCAACTATAAGGCCATATCTGACGCCAACGCCTATCTCGACGACTTCAGCGAGGGTTTGAAGTTTCCCGAGCACGAGCTTGACGACGAGTACAAAGACCAGATGGAGCAGTACATCAACTATTTCCCTTACGAGGTACGCTTCCTCCGCGCATACTATTATTTCCAGTTGGTACGTCAGTATGGCGCATTACCGCTGGTAACAAAAAAGATTGACAAGAACGAGGTGAACAATCTTGAGCGCACACCGGCCAAAGAGATATTCGAATTTATCGACAAAGAATGTGCCGAAGTGGCCGAGCACCTGCCCTTGCAGTGGTCGCAGGCAACCAGTGCCGTGGCAACCGGCGAGCAGCTTCGTGCCACACGCATCGCGGTACTTGCCCTGCGCGCCCGCGCCGCCCTTTACGCAGCAAGCCCGCTCTTCAACACAGACAACGACCAAAACCTCTGGAAGGAAGCCGCAATCAAGAACAAGGCCGTTATAGACGCTTGTCTCGGAGAGGGTTTCAAACTTGAAGACTACAGCAACGTGTGGGGAAGAAATACCTCAGTAATAGGTCCGACTCACGAAATAATATTCGTACGCCCTGTCGGAACACAAAACAAGCTTGTCAGACTTGAGCAGCGCAACTTCCCTGTCGGCATCAACGGTGGCGGAGGTGGTGGCAACTGCCCGACCCAGACATTTGTAGAGGCGTTCGATATGAAAGACGGAAGCCTTGTCGACTGGAGCAACCCGGCAAAGGCGGTGGCACAATTCAGCAATTTCGATCCCCGTTTCACAAAGACTGTAGCTGTAAACGGAGAGAAGAAGTGGCCGTTCTATAACACCACAGCTTTACAGACTTACTACAACGGAGCCAACGGTCAGCCTACAACAGGCGGCACAACCACAAGCTATTACCTCAAGAAGCTGATGGGCTCGACCGTAGATTTGCGCTCTAACAAGAATATTGGCGAACGCCACTCATGGGTGATATTCCGCATGGGCGAGTTCTATCTCAACTACGCCGAGGCCGTTTACAAGTGGTTAGGAACTGAGACTGTTGCACCCAGTGGCACCGAGTTCGAAAGCGGATACAAGGCTTCGGCTCTTGACGCTCTCAACGTTACCCGCACACGCGGTGGTGTAGCGGCTCTCACCGAAGAGCAGTCTGCCGAAAGAGGTTTCTGGAACTGCTATGAGAAAGAGCGCATGATTGAGCTTTCATTCGAGGGTCATCGCTTCTGGGACGTGCGCCGTTGGAAAGAGGGCGACAAGTTCTCAGGTAAAAACATCTATGTGATGAACATCACTAAGAACGCCGACGGCACTTTCAGCTATGAGCGCGAGAACCTTGCCGAAGAGCGTAACAACTGGGAAGACAAAATGTATCTCTTCCCGATACCTCTTACCGAAATGCTCAAACACGACCGCTACGGAGTGAAATGGCAGCAGAACCCCGGCTGGGAATAAGCCCCGACGGACAAGTTAAAAAATAAAATTAAAGTCCGCGGATTACACTTAAAGGCACAATTTACGTCATATATTATGAGGTCTATTGTAACCATAGGGCAGTAATGCCATCAGATTGTGCCCACATGTGTAATACGCGGACTTTTTCGTAACCTGTGTTCCGAAAAAGTCAAGTGTACATTCCGGCTCGCGAAACATATTGTTTTGCGCCTCAAAACCATATGTTTTGCCGACCGAAACCATAGGTTTTACACGCTGAAACAGGCACTTTTGCAACATACTGATTATAAAGCCGTTACACAAAGGCACAGATATCGCTTCGAGATACGGCCCGAAACTCTGAAAACAAACATGAAAATGAAGATAAAACATATACGAAACATCACACTGGCAACACTTGCCTCGACGGCTTTGGTAATGCCCGTCGCACATGCAAAGGCACAACCTCGATATGACTTTGAGCACATGCAGCGCGAGCGTCTCGGCCGCGGCGTGGCAGCAGTACGCGAGAGTGAGGACAGCGTGGCCGTTTCGTGGCGTTACTTCTCAACCGACCCCGCAGGCACGTCGTTCAACGTTTACCGGGGCTCGCACCTTGTCGGCACAACAACACCAACATGCGGAACTTTTATTAAAGACGCGTACAAAGGACGACACAAAACCACATATACCGTAGTTCCGGTTATCGGCGGCAACGAACAAAAAGACAAAGCCTCGGCTTACACCTTGCCGGCACACGCTCCTGAGGGATACATCGACATCAAACTTGACAGACCGGCCGACGGCGTTACACCTGACGGAGAGAAATACTCTTATATTCCGGGCGACGCTTCGGTGGGCGACGTTGACGGAGACGGAAACTATGAGATTATACTGAAGTGGGATCCGAGCAACGCTCATGACAATTCTCACGACGGATACACAGGCAATGTCTATGTGGACTGCTACCGGCTGACCGGCGAACGCCTTTGGCGCATCGACCTCGGACGCAACATCAGGGCCGGAGCACACTACACTCAATTCATGGTTTTCGACCTTGACGGCGATAACCGCGCCGAGGTTGTGATGAAGACAGCTGACGGTACGGTTGACGGCCGCGGCCATGTGATAGGCGACAAGAACGCCGATTACGTCGGACGCGAGGGACGACTGAGAGGTAGAATCGTTACCGGTCCGGAGTATCTGACCGTGTTCAGCGGACTGACCGGTGAGGCTCTGTCAACCGTCGACTATATTCCCGGACGCGGCGACATGCGCTCATGGGGCGACGCATATGGCAATCGCTGTGAGCGTTATCTGGCCTGCGTCGCTTATCTCGACGGTATTCACCCCAGTGTTGTTATGTGCAGAGGTTACTACACGCGCATAGTTTTGGCGGCATTCGATTGGAACGGGAACACATTGACCAACCGTTGGACATTCGACTCAAACAAGGAGGGTGAACAATTCGCCTCGCAGGGCAACCACAACCTGCGTGTGGCTGATGTTGACGGAGACGGTTGTGACGAGATTGTCGGGAATTATTCTTACCACAGCGGACTTCCCTGCAACGACGAGTGATTACTCAA
>Cebus_capucinus_imitator_PRJNA485217_SSR102__coassemble_1045_pt1 | contig 14793 bp, 10 predicted proteins | sample Cebus_capucinus_imitator_PRJNA485217_SSR102__metabat2_high_PE_011 | metagenome-assembled genome bin Cebus_capucinus_imitator_PRJNA485217_SSR102
TAACCTATTTTCTATAAACGGAATCGGCAAGCCAACTGCTGATTCGCATAAATAAAAAATAACAAAAAGTATAATCCTAAAAACAGTAATCAATATGAAAACGAAATCATTATTAAAGTCAGCATTTGTTATGATGGCAGCCATGATGCTCGCCTCATGCTCACAGGACGATGTATTAACAAACACCAATGATGCTGAAGGCACACAGGCTCTAACCGTAAAAGCAACCGATGGCGGATTTATTGACGTTGACAATCGTGCCGGCTCGCGTGTCACCGAGAACGATGCCACAACAAAGTTTGACGAAGGCGATGCCATGGGCATCTTTATCGTTAAGGACGGCAAAGCCATAAAAAGCAACATAAAGTTGACGTATAACGCCAATGGTAGCTGGGATGGTGATGTTTACTATTATAAAGACGCTGATTATATAGCTTATTTCCCCTATACAGAGGGGGTTGAAGCAACAACAGTTGCTGGAATTAAGGATACGTATGCAAAGCTGAACCCCGTCACAACCAATCAGACCACGGCCGAGGCTTATCATAAGCTTGACCTTATGACGGCTGAAGTTAAGTCTGCAAATGTGGTGAAAAACGAAGCCATCACATTCAACTTTGCTCACGCCAACTCCATGATGGAGTTTGTTGTGCCCACATACTCATTCACCAACGCCAATGGACTGAAGTATCGTGTGCCCGAGAATGGCTTTAAACTCACCATCGGCAAAACGGAGTACAAGCCATGGATGAGGTCTACCGGTGTTTACCGCATGATTGTTCCCGCCGAAACTTCAACCAATGGCCTTAGCGGTGAATTTACTGAAATTGCTATTGACAAACCCGTTGAGTTTACTGTTAACGAAAAAACGCTTAAAGCCGGCGAATCAATGACTTACACAGTGACGTATCAAAACGGTGGAACTACGATAAAAAATTCAGATGTTGCAAACAAAGAGCGTGCCCTTAAAATAGGCGATTACTACTGTGCTGACGGCACAATCATACCGGGCGAGTTCATCGGTACCTTCACTGATACGAAAGATGTTATTGGAATTGTGTTCAGCACAACCACAAACAACGAAAAAGCAAAGGATGGACAAACCGACTGCACGAACGGTTATGTGATAGGATTGTCGGATATTAAAAGAGAAAGTTACAAATGGAGCTGGACCGATGAGAACAGACCTAACCTCACAACTGTTGAACAATCAGGCTTGGCTAACGATAAAGACGGTCTTGCCAACACCAATGCATTGTTTGCCAACGAAACTGCCAACACCGCTATAAAGGCAGCAATGGGCGATTATAACACAAAAAATGGCACACCTCAGACTGCAACCGAATGGTTTATTCCCTCTGCCGGCCAGTTTATCGATATGGTTAACAATCTTGGCGAGACAAAAAATAGTGATAATAACGTGTTCAGCGGCAGTGAAATAAAAGGTGATAACGTACTGGCTTGCATCAACACAATGCAGTCAAAGTTTGCTGCTTTAGGCTCATATTTCATGAATGGTAAAGACTATTGGACATCAACAATGGGTACAAACTGTGTATGGCAGTTCCGTGTATTTGCATCGTATAGTAGTGTTACGATGAAACTTGATACAGACTTGAATACCGGACACAATATCCGCCCGATGTTTGCATTCTAATCCCCTTGATTTATTAATTTAATTTTTATTGTTTTACTCGATTGAGGCGCGTCAGTCAGCTGAATGATGACAGACATGATGAAGGCGGACGCGGCCTCTTTTAACACTCAAAATCAGCATCTATGTTTATCCGAACTATTGCTTTTGCAGCCTGTTTCAGCCTCGCCATGGCAGCCGGGGCACAACAAAACGAATGGGAGAATCCACGACTTTATGAATGGAACAAGGAGAAACCGCACGTGCCCGTAATGCCATACGACACAAGCCGGGAGGCTCTTGCAGCCCACAGCGATGCTGATTCAAAATGGTACACATCACTTAACGGCGTTTGGAAGTTTGTCTATGCTCCCACCATAGGTGCAAGCCTGAAAAACTTTTATGCCCCCGAACTTGATGACAGCCGTTGGAACGACATTCGTGTGCCGTCCAACTGGGAGATGGAGGGCTACGGCACACCCATCTATGCCAACATCGATTATCAGTGGACACCAAATCCGCCGTACATTGACATAGATATACCCGTGGGCACATATCGCCGCACTTTCACCGTGCCCGACCATTGGCAGGGGCGTGAGGTGATGTTATGTTTCGGATCGATAATGGGTTACGCCCGTATTTTCGTAAACGGTGTGAAAGTTGGCATGACCAAGGCCGGCAAAACTCCGGCCGAGTTTAACATAACCGAACACATAAAACAGGGTAACAACACACTGGCCGTGCAGGTTTATCGCTGGCATGACGGCAGCTATCTTGAAGACCAAGACTGTTGGCGGCTTACCGGCATAGAGCGCGACGTATCTCTGCGTGCATTGCCTAAAACCACCGTTTGGGACTATTTCATTAAGTCAACATTGGTTGACAATTATCGTAACGGAGTCTTTGATGCCTCTGTTGACATTCGCCGTTTTGCCGGTTCAAAGGTCAGCACGGGCACGCTTCGCATAGAGCTGTTTTCTCCCAACGGGATACCGGTATATTCAGGACAACAAAAATTCAACGCTCAGAATGATTTGAGCAGACTTAGCTTTAAGACAAAAATTAAGAATGTAGAACCATGGAGTGCCGAGCACCCCAATTTGTACAGTTGCGTGTTGACCCTGAGCGATGGCTCGGGGCAGACCATTGCTGTCAACACCTGCAAGACAGGATTCAGAACCATTGAGATTAAAGACGCCAAACTACTTGTAAACGGTGTCAGAACATATATCAAAGGCGTTAACCGCTCCGAACAGAACGACACCCTGGGACACGTGCAGACCACCGCAACAATGATGCACGACCTCGCCTTGATGAAACAACTCAACATCAACGCCATACGCCTCTCTCATTATCCGCAGCATCCACAGTTCTATGACCTGTGCGATAAGTACGGATTCTACGTGCTCGATGAGGCCAATATTGAAACTCACGGCATGGGATCGGTGCCTTATTTTACTGACACCGTGCCACATCCCGCTTACCGTGAAGAGTGGCGTGCGACTCATGTTGACCGCATAAGCCGCATGGTGGAGCGCGACAAGAATCACCCTTCAGTCATAGGCTGGTCGCTGGGTAACGAGTGTGGAAACGGTCGCGTGTTTCACGATGAGTACCACCGCCTTAAAACATATGACCCCACACGTTTTGTTCAGTTTGAACAAGCCTGGGAGGATGAAAACACTGATATCGTCTGCCCAATGTATCCATACTACTCGCGCGTTGCGGCTTACGCCAAATCGGGCAAAAAACGCCCTTACATAATGTGCGAGTATGCTCACGGCATGGGCAACAGCAATGGCAATCTGACCGAGCTTTGGAACCTTATTTATGGCAGCGAGAACCTTCAGGGCGGCTTCATTTGGGACTGGATGGAGCAGGCTTTCAAGATGAAACCCACACGTGATGAAGACCGCACCTATTGGATGTACTGGGGCAAACGCGGCAGCCATCGCTGGCCGATATTTGCTTTTCAAGGCTCGGCCGATGGAATAATAGCCGCAAACGGTACACCCAAGCCTGCCACCTTTGAGGTTAAAAAGGTTTATCAGTACATCAGTTTCACGGCACGCGACATGGCTCGCGGCATAATAAACATACGTAACCGTTACGGCTTTACCAACCTCTCGGCCTACACACTGCGCTGGGAGCTTATAAAAGACGGGGTTAAAACCGACAGCGGAACATTTAAGGCCGATGTAGCCCCGGGCACGGCACGCGACATCAAGCTGAAGCTGCCACGCACGGCCGGCACCGACGGCGAGTGTTTTCTCAACCTTTACGCCTGCACCAAGACAGCCACCGACCTTGTGCCGGCAGGTTTTGAGGTGGCACGCGAACAGCTGCCCATGGGCAAAACATCATTTTTTGACCGCAAGACCACTGCCGACGGCACACTGACATACACCCGCGAGAACAGCCGGCTGAACTTTGAGGCGGGCAACATAAGCGGAACCATCGATCTAAAAGACGGGCTGCTTACACGCTACGCCATTGACGGACGCACACCTTTTGTCAAATATAGCAGCCCCGTGCCACTGTTTTGGCGTGCATCCACTGACGTTGACTTTGGCAACAAGATGCCCACACGCTGTGGCGTATGGCGTACAGCCCACAACAACCGCCGTGTTACGCGTGCCACCGTGGGCGACATGACCGCCGAGGGGCTGCCCGTAAAGGTTGAAATGATGCTTACTGACATAGGCGTGCCTTATACGCTTGAGTATCTGCTGGGGCGTGACGGCAGCGTGCGCATAACCTCATCAATCGACATGCGGGGCAAACAGCTGCCCGAGCTGCCACGATTTGGCATGAGCGTTGTGCTTGACAAAACCTTTGACCGCCTTGAATATTATGGCCGAGGCCCGCTTGAAAACTATCCTGACCGCAAGAGCGGCTCGTTCATAGGCCGATACACAAGCACCGTGGCCGAACAGTTTTATCCCTACATACGTCCGCAGGAAACCGGCAATAAGACCGATGTGCGATGGTTTGAACTGACTGACAGCACCGGCACAGGCCTGCGCATAACGGGTGTACAGCCCATAGCCTTCACGGCGATACACTCATCGGTCGATGACCTTGACCCCGGACTTACCAAAAAGATGCTGCACACGATTGATGTATTTCCGCGCAAAGAGGTTTATCTCAGCATCGACCTCAAACAGCGCGGCCTTGGTGGCGACAGTACCTGGGGGCAATATCCGTACAGTCAATATCGGCTCACAGATAAACAGTACACATACAGCTATGTGATAAAGCTGATAAAGAAATAGCGTTTTTAGTTTTCCGGTTAGGTGGAACGACCGTTATTGCATTGCAAAACGGCCGTTTTCACCGCCTAATACAGTCTGTTTCAGAGTGCAAAACAGGCAATATTGATTTCTGTCATATTTGCATGGTGAGTTTAATTTGATAAAAACACCAATTCATGACACACAAACGGCATGGGCAAATGCCGATAATGACAAACCCGATAAAAAACCAAAACGAACATATAAAGTTAAAAACCGATGAAGAAAAACATATATCTCATGGCGGCACTCATGCTGTCGGTGCTTGCAGTGCCTGCCCGTGCATGGACAGCATGCGGCACCACCGAGCCGACTGATAGCGTGGTTGAAGCATCAGCAGACTATGAGTTTGCCGAGCTTGACAGCATGATTGACACATGGATGCACTGCGGCTATTATCCCGGTGGGAGCATACGCGTGGTTAAAGACGGGCAGGTGGTCTTCAGCAAGAGCTATGGCAATACCACCGCCGACACCAAAATCTATATGGCATCAGCCGGCAAGTGGGTGGCCGCAGCGGTTATAGGTGCCGTGGTTGACCACACACGCCTGGACTGGGACGACACCGTGGCAGATTGGCTGCCCGAGTTTAAGGGCGACACCAAAGGCTCTATAACACTGCGCCGACTGCTGTCGCACACATCGGGTGTGCGCCCTTATCTGCCTGCACCAAAGACAGACAACTTTAACACTCTTGACTCGGCCATGGTAGAAATACTGCCGCTTGACACCGTTTTTGCCCCAGGCACACGCTTTGAGTATGGCGGACTGGCCATGCAGATAGCCGGCCGCATGGCCGAGGTGGCTGCCTGCGCAAGCTATGAGCAGCTGTTCAGCCGGTTTATAGCCACACCGCTGGGTATGCACAACTCGCACTTTACGCCTGTAAACACCGCCGGAGGACATGCCCCGATGCTGGGCGGAGGGCTTTGCACCACGCTTAATGACTACATGCGTTTTCTTGAAATGATATTCAATGGCGGCATGTTTCGCGGACAGCGTATACTGAGCACGGCCACCATAACCGAGATGCAGGCCGACCAGGTAAGCCCGGCCCGTGTGGCCCCGGGCGAGTATGTAGAACGTGCCCTGCACCGCACACACGCCGGCATATACGGGCTGGGCGAGTGGCGCGAGCTGATTGACGCCAACGGTGAGGCCTACCAGATAAGCTCGCCGGGCTGGGCCGGAACATATCCGTGGATAAACAAGCACGATGGTGTGTACGGCATGTTCATCGCACACGTGTGCGGAGCAATGAATAAGCAGGACGGCTTCTCGTCTTTTTATGGCAGTCCGGCCATATCAGCAGCAGTCAGTAAGGTAGTAAACAGAACGAAATAACCATGCGAATCAGTAAAATTTTAGTCTGTGTGGCAGTGGTGTCATGTGTGGTGGCCATCGTCTTTGTCTGTCCGGGCATGGGTCTTAATCCTGATGGCGGACTGGAGTATTGCGACCATAAGGTTAGGCGTACACTTAGCGAGATGCGTCGCGCCGACGGCACAATAAACTATCTGTTGGCACCACGCAACATACCCGACAGCGGCCGCGTGTGGAATTATCGCCCTGTGTGTGCCGAAGAGTGGTGCTCGGGCTTTTGGAGCGGTGTGCTATGGTATGACTATGAGTTTACGGGCGATAAAGCGTTAAAGGCTGAGGCCGAACGCTTTATCGCCCGTAAACTCGGGCCGCTGGCTTACCGCCCGGCTTATGACCATGACTTAGGCTTCCTGCTAAACACCTCTTATGGCAACGCCTATCGCCTTACCGGCAACAATGCTTATCGCCGCATGCTGCTTGCCGCAGCCGACACGTTGGCCACACTGTTTAACCCCGCCGTGGGCACGCTGATGTCATGGCCGCGTGAGGCTGAAACCTTTGGCGGGCATAACACCATCATTGACAACATGATGAATCTGGAGCTACTCTTTTGGGCGGCTCACCACGGGGGCAACCCTTATCTGTATGATGTGGCGGTGTCACATGCCGACATGACTATGAAGAACCACTTTCGCCCCGACTTCACGGCCTATCACGTGGTGGTTTATGACTCGCTCTCGGGGCGCGTCATACGCCGAATGACCCACCAAGACTATGCCGACGGTAGCATGTGGGCGTGCGGACAAGCTTGGGCAATATACGGGTTTACAATGGTTTATCGTGAAACTAAAGATGAACGCTACCTCGACTTTGTGCGCAACGTGGCCGATGTGTATCTGAAACGACTGCCTGACGACTATGTGCCGTATTGGGATTTTGATGTACCTGCCACATCATCAACACCGCGTGATGCCTCGGCGGCATGTGTGGCGGCCTCGGCTCTCATAGAACTGTCAACGTATGTGCAGGGCGATGACGCCCGTCGATACCGTGACGCGGCAGTAAAAATGCTTGAAAGTCTCGGCTCTAAACACTATCGCTGCGGAAGTGATAAGGCTGCGTTTTTGATGCACGCCACGTGTAATCAGCCAGCCGGACTTGAGGTTGACGCATCAATAATATATGCCGACTATTATTATATAGCAGCTCTGACACGCCTTAAGAAACTATATGAGGGCAGAGCCGTAGTATAACCAAAACCACAAAATTATGATAAAACACATTGCTTTTGCACTGATACTGATGCTTGCGCCCGGCACCATTATGGCGCATAAAGAGCACTTGTACCTGTGGTATGACCGCCCCGCAGCCAACTGGAACGAGGCGTTGCCGCTGGCCGGCGGACACCTTGGCGCCATGGTTTACGGAAGAGTGGAGGGAGAAACTATCGCGCTGAATGACAACACACTGTACAGTGGCGAGCCATCGACTGCATGGAAAAACGTGAGTATAACCGATACTTACGACCGGGTTGTTGACTCGCTCAGGGCCGGACGCTATCGGGCAGCTACGCGCTTTGTTGAGCGCAACTGGCTGGGACGACTGCACCAGAACTATCAGCCACTGTGTGATATTGTAATAACAAACCACACCAAGGGGCGTGTGGAGCACTACCGCCGCAGCCTTGACATAGAACGCAGCCTTATGCACGTGAGTTATGTGCAATGTGGGGTGTGGCATAGGCGTGAGATTTTTGCCTCGCATCCTGATGATGTTATTGTCATGAGGTGGACAGCCGATAAACGCGACATTGACATAACGGTGGCACTGAAGACGGTGCACCCCACGGCCACGTTCGCAATACATGACGGCATAATCAGCATGAGCGGACAGGCACCGGGCTATGCCGAGCGGCGCACTGCCGGACAGATTGAACGCCGGGGCTTGAAAAAACGACATCCCGAGTTTTATAATGCCGATGGCACACGCCGATACAACAAGCAGGTGCTATATGGCAGCGAGATTGACGGGCGTGGAATGTACTTTGAGAGCCGGTTGAAAGTCTTGGCCGATGGGGCTGAAATAATCCATGAGGACAACGGTCTGAGGGTTAAAAACGCGCGTGAGGTGGTCATTGTGTTTGCATCTGAAACAAGTTTCAACGGTTATGACAAGAGTCCCTCACGGCAGGGACGCGACGCCAAAGCAGCCGTTGAGGCTGTCATGAACCGCGCACTGGCTAAAACGTATAAAAACCTGAGGCGCAGACACATGGCCGACTATCGTGCTCTGTTTGACCGCGTGAGCCTTGATTTAGGCTCGGCGGGTGCTGCCGCTGACACCATGCCGACTGACCGCCGCATTGAAAACTTTGCCCGCAAGCAAGACAATGCACTGATAACACTGCTGTTTCAGTATGGCCGATACCTAATGATAAGTGGCTCGCGCCGGGGTGGACAGCCGTTAAACCTGCAGGGCGTGTGGAACAGGAGCGTTATTCCGCCATGGAACGGGGCTTACACAATGAACATCAACACCGAGATGAACTATTGGCCGGCTGAAGTAACGGGGCTGGCTGAGTGTCATGAACCGCTCTTCAAACTGATAAAAGAACTATCGGTAACGGGGCGTGAGGCCGCAAGGATAATGTATGGCCGCAACGGCTGGGTGAGCCATCACAACACATCGATATGGCGTGAGGCTTTCCCCAATGATGGCACGGCCCACTCGGCCTTCTGGCCCATGTCGGGAGCATGGCTGTGCAGCCATCTGTGGGAGCACTACCTCTTTAGCGGCGATGAGGTTTTTCTGCGTGATGAGGCTTATCCTATTATGCGCGGAGCAACTGAGTTCTTTACCGACTGGTTGGTCGATGATGGCCACGGCAGGTTGGTAACGCCCGTGAGCACATCGCCCGAGAATGAGTTTCTGACACCTGACGGGCAACGAGCATCGGTAAGCATGGGCGCCACAATGGATATGGCAATCATTCGCGAACTGTTTGCAAACACCATCGAGGCTGCACGTGTGCTCGGCGTTGAGGATAAACACAGCCTGCGACTTAAACAACAGCTTGACAGCCTGGCTCCATACCGCATAAACAGTGCCGGACGAATACAGGAGTGGCAGGAAGATTTTGCCGAGACTGATGTGAACCACCGCCATATGTCGCATCTGTACGGGCTGTATCCGGGCAGCCAGATTAACCTGCGCACCCCCGGACTTATGGATGCTGCGACACGCTCTATGCTGCGGCGTGGCGATGAGGCTACGGGGTGGTCGATGGGTTGGAAAATTAATCTGTGGGCACGCCTGCATGACGGCGACCACGCCAACCTGATTATACGCAACCTGTTCACACCCGTGGGCTTTGGTAACACCAAGAACCGTGGCGGAGGACTGTATCTGAACATGTTTGACGCACACCCTCCGTTTCAGATTGACGGTAACTTTGGATATACGGCCGGTGTGGCTGAGATGTTGCTGCAGAGCCATGCGGGCTTCATCAGTCTGCTGCCTGCTCTGCCCTCGTCATGGGCTGACGGCAGTGTTAAGGGGCTGCGTGCCCGTGGCGGCTTCATTATCGACATTGAGTGGTGCGACGGCCGGCCGATAAAAGCCCGCATAACATCAACCCGTGGCGGCAACTGTCGTCTGCTGCTGCCACGCGGCATGAGGGTTAAGGGTGCCACAGCGACTCCGGCCTCGGGCCGCAACCCCAACCCTCTAAGCTCATACACCAATCTGCCGGGCTGCTCGGCAGCTCTCACTGACATCGCCGTCTCTTCAGGCAAGCAGTTTGTTGACCTTACTACAAAGCCCGGTCATACCTATGTGGTGTATTGATGGTGAGGACCGTTAAAACTTTATGAGACATGAAATCTCCATGACTTTAGTGCTTGCCCGGCTCTAAAGCCATGGAGATTGTATTATGGTTGGGGTGCAAAAACTCCATGGTGTTCAGGCGTATTTCATAAACACTGCGGAACAAAGAGGCTTTAATGTCATGATGAAAAAGCCGTTCCTGATGTAGGCCGCGCGTTTACAACACGGATAAAACATAAAGAAAAGCGTCAAAAAACACCCTGTAATCGTAAAAAATATGTACCTTTGTACACAACGAAGCAGTGCTTCCGACGTGGCGGAGCAGTGCCTCCAAGCTAAGACAGCTGATATTTTTTAACCTTAAACTATACATTACTATTTTATGAAGCTATTCAATTTACAGTTTATCATGACGGGTATGATGGCCATGTTGCTCACTGCGACAAGTCTAACGGCCGCCGCACAAAAGTATTACACGCTGACAGGCAAGAACATTGTGCTGAGAGACAAGCCCGGGGGTGGAGTTGTCAAGGACAAAGTGTCGGCACCGTTCACTTTCCGTTCGCTCGATGAAGAAGAAAATGCGACCGGAGGCTACGTATGTCTGTGGCACAAGAGGATGAAAGTCTACGTTTCGCGACAGTTTATAAAAGAGATAACACCGGCCAAATTCTCGCGCAACCACCTTGGCAACTACACCGGTAAAGCCGGTGGCGAGACTTCATATGCTCTGGCCAACCTACAAGCAAAAGACGGATGCCTGCTGATGACAATAACCGACTACACCGCGCCACAGGGTGTTAACGGTATGCGCGGCCATATAACACACGTAATGGCAGGCGATCCATGGGCCTACGGTGTAAACCTGACGCATTACCTCTACCCTTACAACGCTAACGTTTCGCTAAGGAAACAAATGACCGATGACGCACGCCAAGACGACATGTGGCTCATTGCGGCTGCTGATGGTAAACTCTATGCGCCCCACTACATATTTGAGCCGCAGAGTGAAGCCAAGGCCAAGGTTACTGACACGCCGATAACCGAGCGCAACATCTTCATGCTGAAAGGTGCTGTCAAAGAGATGAGATACGTGCGCATTTGTCAGCGCCCATTCCTGCAAAGCGAGGGGGTCGACTGTCCCTTTACCACCTTCCACATGACGTGTCGCTTCACTACGGCAGGCGATATAGACCGTGTGCTGCTTGTAGACGGCAATGCCAAGAAGCTGGGCGACTACGTTTTCACCCACAATGGCGATAATATCAGCGTGAGCGGCTCGATAACAGCTACTTACAAGCGCACAATTTCAAACTTTGACATCAGTTATGATGGGCGTTACCAATCGGCAAACGGCACGGGATTGATAAACAATACATACAGTTTCAACATGTACGGCAGCCTGTTTGCGCAGACGTTCAGTCCATGGGAGCCGCCTTTCACGGTCGATTACAGAAAGGTGGAGTATGAAAAACTTGCCTACACATACAGTGGCGACACGTCAACGCCAACGGCTATCACCATGACCGAGTGTGCCGGGCCTGACGACTTTATATATAAAACCACCGTTAAAAACATTGTCAAAGACGCTCACGGCAACTGGACCGAGCGCCGCGTTTATGCCGGCGGAACATACATGTTCTACGAGAAACGCATCATCTCATACTATTAACCCCCGTAGCCGACGGTGCCAACCCCCAGTGCCGCCGGCTGTAACCACTATTCAAACATCAGTCTTTTTTGCCTGCTTTTGTCCCTCTCATCGGTTGCATAGCCCGCTATGCGCCCTCTTCGAGTAACAAAACCGGACGAAAAAATACTCGATTATGACAAGAACTAAAAAGTTTAAACGAGTTCAATTTGGAGTGAGTGGAAATAATGATTATTTTTGCGGTAAAAACAAAATACTATGATTGACGAAATTCTTAAATTCAACGAAAGGTTTGTGGCTGACAAAGGATATGAAAGTTATGCCACAACAAAATATCCTGACAAGAAAATAGCTATTGTATCGTGTATGGACACACGGTTAACAGAGCTTCTGTTGGCTGCGCTCGGACTGAAAAACGGTGATGTGAAGATGATTAAGAATGCCGGAGGATTGGTTTTGTCGCCGTTTGACAGCACTGTTCGCAGTCTGCTTGTGGGGGTGTATGAGCTTGGTGTAAAGGAGATAATGATTATAGGTCATACTGACTGTGGCGCACAGCATCTTGACAGCGACAAGATGATTGGACTGATGTTGGATAGAGGTGTCTCACAGGACCATATAGACATGATGAAGTATTGCGGAATTGACTTCCGCTCGTGGCTTAGTGGCTTTGAAAGTACCGAGAAAGCCGTAGCCGAGTCGGTTGACATGATACGAAATCATCCGCTTATGCCTACCGATATAACGGTTAGAGGTTTTATTATCGACTCGCACACCGGGCATCTGACAGAGTTGGACAAGCGATAAAAACAGCGGTAAATAACCGCCGATATAAAACCAAATCACCGCAAGAGCCGTTTTATAATGCTCCTGCGGTGATTTGGTTTTATGTTTCCGATGTTTGTGGAAGTTTCAGTTACTGTTTTGTTATGCCCATTTGTGAGGCTTTGTCCATAAGCAATGCCATGAGGGGCTCGCGCTCGTTGGACACCTTGTTGTCAAGAACAGCGTCTTTAAGTGTCTGTTTCAACACTCCAACCTCACGAGATGGTTTAAGATTGAACATCTCCATAATTTCGTTTCCGTCGATACATGGTTGCAGAAGTCGTTTGTAGTCTTTCTCTTTCAAGTCGTGCAGTTTGGAACGGACTATGCGGAAATTCTCCAAGAAGCGTTTCTTGCGCACCTGATTCTTACTTGTTATATCGGCCTCACACAGCGTCATGAGGTCATCTATGTCATCTCCGGCATCGTTCATCAGTCTGCGCACCGCACTGTCAGTAACCACCTCGTCGGCTATCACGATAGGCCGCATATGCAGGTCGACAAGTTTCTGAACGTATTTCATCTTGCTGTCAAGCGGCAACTTCATGCGACGGAATATTTCGGGAACCATCTTCGCACCCACATAGTTATGGTTATGGAATGTCCAACCGATTGAATTGTCCCATCGTTTTGTGCGCGCCTTTCCTATGTCGTGCATCAGTGCGGCCCAACGCAGCCACAGATTGTCGCTCTGTCGGCATACATTATCGAGCACTTCAAGTGTGTGATAGAAATTGTTTTTATGTGCACGCCCGTTACGGGTCTCAACAATGTCGAGTGCGGTTAGCTCCGGCAGGATGAGTTGAAGCAGGCCACAACGGTGCAAATCAACGAATCCGCGACTTGGAGTACGTGTCATCATTATCTTGTTAAGCTCTTCTTCAATTCGCTCACCGCTGATAATCTTTATGCGTTCGGCATTGCGTTCGAGAGCGTCGAAAGTCTCGTCTTCAATCATAAAGTTGAGTTGTGTGGCGAAACGTACACAACGCATCATGCGCAACGGGTCGTCAGAGAATGTAACATCAGGGTCAAGCGGTGTGCGGATAATGCCGTCCTCAAGGTCATAAATACCGTCAAATGGGTCAACAAGCTCACCGAAGCGGTCTTTGTTAAGGCAGATTGCCATGGCGTTTATGGTGAAATCACGGCGGTTTTGGTCATCCTCAAGTGTGCCGTCTTCTACAATAGGTTTACGTGAGTCGTGGCTGTAGCTCTCACGGCGTGCCCCTACGAACTCGACTTCAATGTCTTTGTATTTTACTTGTGCCGTCCCGAAGTTACGAAATACGCTTATACGCGCTTTGCGGCCAAGGTCCTTGCGAAGCTCATCGGCAAGACGGATACCGCTGCCTACCACAACCACATCTATATCATTTGATTTTCGCTCAAGAAACAAATCACGAACGTAGCCTCCAACCACGTAACATTCAAGTCCGAGCCTGTCGGCCGCAGCCGATATTTTATGGAATATGTCTTTGTCAAGGAGTTGCGCCAGCTCCTCGTCGGTATATATCTTCATTTATTTATTAATGTTTTTTGAGACTGCAAAATTACGAATTTTTGCTTATCTTTGCAAGCGAAACAAGATATATACAACATGAAAAGACTTATCCTAACAGCATCGATCACCGTCATAAGCATACTTGCCATGACTGCATGTGGCGGAGCCGATCCTGAGAAAGAGGCGCAAACGTGGCTTAATCGTGCGCAAACCATGGCTGATAAAGGTGATTTTGATAATGCGATGGCTGCGATAGACTCACTGAGAAAGAAATGTCCGGAGGCTAAAGAGGCCCGCAAAGTCGCTTTAAAACTGTATCAACAGGTTAATTTAAAGGCTGCGCAGAAAACGGTGGAAGAGGCCGACAAGGCTCTGCAGACAGTTAATGCCGAATATGAGAAGATGCGTGCCGCGGTAAATGAGCTTAAAGCAAAAGGTGTGGCGACGGGTGAGCAGTTCACTAATCTTACCCTGATGCGTATGAAACGGGACTCGCTGCGAACCGTATTTGATGTTGAATGTGCGAAGATTAAGTACATCAAGACCAAGATGAAGGAATTGTAGCGTAAGTTAATACAACGTCATATGCCGTGTCAAAAAATAAGATATGAACTTGTTCAAACTTTTTGGTTCTTGTCATAATCGAGTAACAAAACCGGACAAAAATACTCGATTATGACAAGGAAATAATGCGAATCAGCAGTTGGCTTGCCGATTCCGTTTATAGAAAATAGGTTAG
>Cebus_capucinus_imitator_PRJNA485217_SSR102__coassemble_1048_pt1 | contig 14740 bp, 9 predicted proteins | sample Cebus_capucinus_imitator_PRJNA485217_SSR102__metabat2_high_PE_011 | metagenome-assembled genome bin Cebus_capucinus_imitator_PRJNA485217_SSR102
AAGGCCAGCCACTCTCTGTGACTTTGAGCAAGTTACCTAGCTTTCCTTAATCTCATGAATATTTTCTAGTCGGCAAGACAGAGCTTTGTCTCAGTCTTGCCGAACATTTTGGCATCCCTATAATAAACTCCGACTCCCGTCAGGTATTTAAAGAACTCCCGATAGGTACCGCCGCACCTACAGAAGAGCAACTTAGACGTGTGCGCCACTATTTTGTCGGCAACTTAAGCGTAAGAGATTACTACAGTGCGTCAATGTTCGAAAATGACGTTATGGCACTCCTTACAGAGTTATTCAAAGAGCATGACACCGTGATAATGTCCGGCGGAAGCATGATGTACATAGATGCCGTATGCAACGGTATTGACGATATTCCGACTGTCGACGACGTTACACGCAACGAAGTAAAAGCCCGCTATGAGCGAGACGGTCTCGAACCTATAAGCAAAGAACTCGAACGGCTCGACCCCGAATATTTTGCGATAGTCGACCGCAAGAACCCCAAACGTGTAATGCACGCACTTGAGATTTGCCTGTCGACCGGTCGCACATACACATCGTTCCGTACTAACATAAAGAAAGACCGTCCGTTTGAAATCATTAAGGTAGGTCTTACCGGAGAAAGAGCCGAACTCTACGAACGCATAGACCGACGTGTAGACCAAATGATGGCCGACGGACTCCTTGACGAAGCCCGAAGCGTTTATGAGCACAAAGGTCTTAACGCATTGAATACAGTCGGTTATAAAGAGATGTTCAGTTATCTTGACGGTCTCTGCACTCTCGATGAAGCTGTTGAAAAGATAAAATTCAACACACATAAGTATTGTCGCAAACAACTTACATGGTTCAAACGCGACGAAAAAATACGCTGGTTCACGCCTGCTAACATTGAAGAAATCATAAAATACATAGCTACATTCTAATTGAATGTGGCTTTTTTATTACCTTTGCAAACATATAATAATGTAAATAACATGTTATAATTATATGTTTCAAAATTTCAAAGAGTCACGCACGGGTCTGTTTCTAAGAAACTGCCTGAGCAAGATTAAAGGCTTTTGGCCTTGGTATAAGAATTTGTACAAAGGTCGCCGATGGTACACTAAGACCTGCATCGGCATTGTTTCAGCCGTAATCACATTTTTCATTTATCTGTTTTTGGTTGACATAAACTTCTTGTGGCTGTTCGGAAAGTCGCCGGGCTTCATTCAGATTATGAATCCTACGACGAGCCAAGCGTCTGAAATCTACAGTGCCGATGGAGTATTGATAGGTAAATACTTCAACGAGAACCGCACACCGGTTAAATATGAGGATGTAAATCCGCTGTTCTGGAAGTCGCTTGTCGACACCGAAGACGAACGCTTCTACAAACACTTCGGTATCGACTTCACCGGCATGGCCGCAGTATTGAAGGACGTAGTCATTCACCACGAGGCTCGCGGAGCGTCAACCATAACCCAGCAGCTTGCAAAAAACATGTTCCGTGTCCGCACGCAGTACTCGACCGGTCTGCTCGGAAAGATACCCGGAGTGCGTATGCTCATCATGAAGAGTAAAGAATGGATAATCGCCACAAAGCTCGAAATGATATACGACAAGAAAGAAATACTCACGATGTATGCCAATACCGTCGATTTTGGTTCTAACTCATACGGAATCAAGACGGCCTGCAAAACATACTTCAACACCACTCCGGCCAATATGACCGTCGAGCAGGCTGCCGTACTTGTCGGTATGTTGAAAGCAACGACTTACTACAACCCGATATCAAACCCCGAGAACAGCTTGAAGCGCCGCAACACCGTGCTTCACAACATGCTCACTCACAATGATATCAGCCGTGCAGCCTATGACTCCATAAGCCAAATACCTATACAGCTCAGCTTCAGCGTGGAGAGCAACTACGACGGACAAGCCAAGTACTTCCGCGAGGCTATAGCCGATTATCTGAAAGACTGGTGCGAGGAGAACGGCTACGACCTTTACAACAGCGGTTTAAAGATATATACCACCATTGACACCCGTATGCAAAAGTTTGCCGAAGACGCGGCCCGAAAGCAGATGCAACAGGTTCAACGTAATTTCAACAATCACTGGCAAGGTCAAGAGCCGTGGCAAGACGAAAATCACAACGTCATTCCGAACTTCATTGAAGGCATAGCCCAGCGACAGCCGGTCTACAAGCTGCTGTTGCAAAAGTTCCCGAACCAGCCCGACTCTATCAATTATTACCTTAACAAGCCTCATAAGGTAAAACTCTTCGACTACGAGAAAGGTACAATCGAAAAGGAAATGAGTACCATGGACTCCATACGCTATATGGTTAAATTCATGCACTGCTCATTCGTAGCCATGGAGCCTCAAACCGGTGAAGTAAAGGCGTGGGTGGGCGACATCGACTTCAACTCATGGAAATACGACAAAGTAACGGCCATGCGCCAGCCCGGTTCAACTTTCAAGCTCTTTGTCTACACCGAGGCTATGAACCAAGGACTCACTCCGTGCGACAAGCGCCGCGACGAGATTATCACCATGGATGTTTACGATCAGCGCAAACACGAAATGACAAAGTGGACTCCCGGCAATGCCAACGGACGCTTCTCAGGCGACTCCATTCCGCTTAAAGGTGCTTTCGCCAAGAGTGTCAACTCTATCGCCGTGCGTCTCGGTCAGGAAATGGGCATAAAGAACATTGCCAAGACCGCTCACGACATGGGTATAAAGAGTCCGCTTGACGAGACCCCGGCTTTGGCTCTCGGCTCGTCAGACGTAAATCTGCTCGAAATGGTGAACTCATATTGCACTGTTGCCAATAACGGAAAACATATCGCCCCTGTGCTCGTTACACGTATTCTTGACAAAGAAGGACATGAGGTTTATGTTGGCTCTCACGAGGAGAAACAGGTAATTCCTTACAAGAGTGCGTTCTTTATGCAGCAACTGCTTATGGGCGGTATGCGCGAGCCGGGCGGAACATCACAGAGCCTTTGGGGATATGTAGACAAAGCGCGTGATACAGACTTCGGTGGAAAGACCGGTACGTCAAACAATCACTCTGACGCTTGGTTCATGGGCGTAAGTCCGAAGATTGTTGTAGGAGCATGGGTCGGCGGAGAATACCGCTGCATACACTTCCGCACCGGAGCACTCGGACAGGGAAGCCGCACAGCACTGCCAATCTGCGGTTACTTCCTTCAGGCATTGATGTCTGACGAAAGGTTTAGCAAGTACCACGGCCACTTCGACAAGCCAAAAGACGATGACATACTTTCGTCAATGTACACCTGCAGCAGCTACGTTCCGGCAAAAGTCGATACTACCCTCGTTGACAGCACCGCCGTTATGGAGGAGGAAGTTCTGCTTGACGAAGACGGCAACCCGATAGCACAGCCTGAGGGTGAAGGCGGAAATCAGAATGAACTGACAATGCCGCCGACCGAAGGCGGAGAGCAGCCGACACAGGCCGCCGAGAAGAAAAAGAAACATGCCAAACCTCACGAAGAGCAGGTTCGTTTCGAAGATTTGTAAACACAGTTAATATTACTGCACACAGTATAAACATATATTTCTAAACACAAGACTGTTGCAGCCTGATTTGAAAAGTCCGGCGCATGTGAAGCCGAAAAGCAACATGCGCCGGACTTTTGTTTTCAGTTCATCCAACATTCTGGTTTACAACAAGGAGTATACAGACTGAAACCAATTGTTTTGAGTTCCCAAACAAGCACTTTGACAAAACAACGCACAAAGCATGAAGAATACAGATATAGATTTAGACAATTCTGAGTTCCGACAGGCACTCCAGATAATACAGTACACACGCCGCTCACTCTTCCTTACCGGAAAAGCGGGCACGGGTAAGTCAACCTTCATGCGTTACATCTGCGAGCATACCAAGAAGAAGCATGTCGTGCTGGCCCCCACCGGAATAGCGGCCATAAACGCCGGAGGTTCAACACTACACAGCTTCTTCAAACTGCCTTTCCATCCGTTGCTGCCTACCGACTCGCGCTATACGCCACGCAACATGCGCGGAACAATGAAATACAATGGCGAAAAATGCAAATTGCTGCGTGAGGTTGAGCTAATCATTATCGACGAGATTAGTATGGTGCGAGCCGACATCATCGACTTTATTGACAAAGTGTTGCGCATCTACTCTCGAAACATGCGCGAGCCTTTCGGCGGTAAGCAACTGTTGCTTGTAGGCGACATATACCAGCTTGAACCAGTCGTGAAAGAGGACGACCGCCAACTGCTGAGACCTTTCTATCAGGATTGCTTCTTTTTCAACGCCCGTGTGTTCCGCCAGATGCGCCTTGTCAGCATAGAGCTTCGCAAGGTTTACCGACAAAGCGATGCCGAGTTTATAAATATTCTTGATAGCATACGCATCAACAACGTAAGCGACAGCAGCCTGCGATTGCTAAATTCGCGCGTAGGTGCCACTGCCGGTCGGCATGACAATGGAATGGCGATAACCTTGTCGACACGACGCGACACCGTAGACTTTATCAACGAGAAACAACTCGGCCGGTTGGCCGGCAATCCCATAAAATTCATTGGAGAAGTCAATGGAGACTTTCCCGAAAGCAGCTTGCCAACTCCGGTCGAATTGGAACTTAAACCCGGCGCACAGATTATATTCATAAAGAACGACCTCGACAAGCGTTGGGTAAACGGCACGCTGGGCATAATCGAAGGTGTAGACGAGGAAAACGGTGTACTGTATGTAATAACCGAAGACGGACACGCCTTCGATGTAGAGCGTGATCGTTGGAGCAACATGCGTTATCGGTTCAATGAGCAGGAAAAGAAAATCGAAGAGGAGGAAATCGGTTATTACATACAGTTCCCCGTGCGTCTGGCTTGGGCCATAACCGTACATAAAAGTCAGGGACTGACGTTCAGAAACGTAAACATCGACTTCACCGGTGGCGTATTTGCCGGCGGTCAAACCTATGTCGCTCTCTCGCGCTGCATGTCGTTGGAAGGTATAAGTTTGAAAACACCTGTAAGACGCGAAGACATATTCGTGCGACAGGAGGTTGTGAACTTCGCACGTAACTACAATGACAATATGCTTATCAACAAGGCGTTGAGCGAGTCGAAGGCTGACCGTGAGTATCACGATGCCGTGAAGGCTTTTGACAATGGCGACTTCGATGCTTTCATAGACAACTTTTTCAAAGCTATTCATAGCCGGTATGATATTGAAAAGCCTGCCGCCAAACGCCTTATACGCCGCAAACTGAACACAATCAACACATTGAAAGAGGAGAACCGCAGGCTTGAGGCTGAGCTTAAACGCCGGCAAGACTTTCTGAAACGTCTTGCAGTTGAGTACACTTTACTCGGCAAGGAGTGCGAACAGGAGCACATGGACGAGGCGGCTATGGGTAACTACCGCAAGGCTCTTGAGCTGTGTCCCGACCATCCGGAAGCGAAACGACGCCTGAAACGATTGGAGAAAAAGTGATAATCGACATAAGTTATTATATTTGACAGAGAATGGCTTTTTATTAACATCCAACCATGAGATACCCACTGCGAGATATAGAACTCATGACTTTATCAGTAAAAAAGAATGATGAGAAAATGAAAACATTGAGGGTTTATGTGAAATCGTCTTTTCACTGAAACGTAATAATTTTGCAAACGGAATCAAGAAAACATGTTAAACATGTGACAAAACAACTGATAAAAAACAAAGATTATGGAAACAAGAGCATTAGGAAAAGCCGGATTGCAGGTATCAGCAATAGGATTGGGCTGTATGGGCATGAGTCATGGCTTCGGCCCGGCATCCGACACAAAGGAAATGACCGACCTTATCCGCAAGGCATACGAGTTGGGGGTAACGCTGTTCGATACGGCAGAAATCTATGGCACGCCTGATTCACCACATGCCAACGAGGAACTGGTGGGTGAGGCACTCCGCCCCATACGCAATAAAGTGAAAATTGCCACAAAGTTCGGTGTTTACATGGGTGCAGACGGCAAACAATTCCAGTGTAGTCGCCCTGAGCAGATACGAAAGTCGGTTGAAGGCTCACTCAAGCGGTTGCAGACTGACCATATCGACCTTTATTACCAGCACCGGGTTGACGTGGAAGTGCCCATTGAAGACGTAGCAGGAGAGATTGGTCGGCTTATGCAGGAGGGTAAGATACTACACTGGGGACTGTCTGAAGCCGGCATAAATACCATTCGCCGCGCCAATGCTGTACAGCCATTGACAGCCGTGCAAAGTGAATATTCCATGTTTTGGCGCAATCCTGAAGATGACCTGTTACCTGTACTCGAAGAGTTGGGTATCGGACTTGTTCCGTTCAGTCCGTTGGGAAAAGGATTCCTTACCGGAGGAATACAAGCTGACATAAAGTTTGATAATGGCGATTTCCGCTCAATAGTACCTCGTTTTACACCTGATAACATCAAGGCTAATCACGTTTTGGTTGATTTTGTGAAATATGTGGCACAGTCAAAAGGAATCACTCCGGCTCAGGTGGCATTGTCATGGTTGTTGTATCGACATAAATGGATTGTGCCGATTCCCGGCAGTCGGAGTCTAACACATCTTGAAGACAACATAGCCGCATCAAGCGTTACATATACGAAAGACGAAATGAATGAAATTAACCGTCATCTTTCAACCATAATATTATCAGGCGACCGTTATCCGGCCGAACTTCAGGCCAGAGTTGGACGATGATTATAGAACTCATTTAAACTTTTTATCTCTTAACAGAAATCAGACAAAAAGACCTGTTAAGATAAGGAACTCATTTAAACTTTTCGGTAAAAAGTTTAAATGAGTTCTCAATTTTGAGCCGCTACTTATCGACTTTCTCAAATAAATTTCGTAAGTTTGTCGCCGATATGACACGCATGATAACCATATTGGGTCCTACCGCCTCCGGTAAGACGGCTTTGGCGGCACGGTTGGCAGCTGATATAAACGGCGAGATAATCAGTGCCGACAGTCGTCAGGTTTACCGTCGCATGGATATAGGCACCGGTAAAGACCTCGCCGACTATGTAGTTGACGGGTACCGGGTGCCGTTCCACCTGATTGACATTGTCGAACCGGGCACAAAATATAATCTTTTTGAATACCAACAGGATTTTCTAAAGGCGTATGACGACATAACGGGTCGTGGCCGCACACCCATATTGTGTGGCGGTACAGGGCTTTACATCGAGTCGGTGCTAAAAGGGTACAGACTTCTGCCTGTGCCTGAGGACAAGTGCTTGCGACTTGAACTGGAGCAGAAACCGCTTGCAGAACTCACTGAGATGCTTGTCGCATTGAAACGTGAGAATGGCTCGAATATGCACAACACCACCGATGTCGATACCGTAAAGCGGGCCGTGAGAGCCATCGAAATTGAACTTTTTTATAAACATACCCCGGTGGAGGAACGCAGTTTCCCAAAGATTGACTATATAATAATTGGTGTCGACATTGACCGCGACGAGCGTCGCCGGAAGATATCCCAACGTCTGCGCACACGCCTTGACGAAGGTATGATTGATGAAGTAAAGGCATTGCTTGCCGAAGGTATTCCTGCCGACGACCTTATATACTATGGACTGGAATATAAATTCGTAACCGAGTTTGTTACCGGGTGTACAAGTTATGACGAAATGGTACATTCACTCGAAACGGCCATACACCAGTTTGCCAAACGACAAATGACGTGGTTCAGAGGTATGCAACGGCGTGGCTTTAACATCAACTGGATTGACGCGGCACTGCCAACGGACGAAAAGATTAACCGAATTAAAAGTTTATTGTAAATATGGCTGTCGACGATACACGGTGGGGCATACTTTACTGCCCGAAACACGGAATTGCAAACCCACGCAAACGGTGGGCCAAAATTGAGAGTTGCCTCAAAGAGCGGGACATCGACTATGACTTTGTGCAGAGTGAACGGGCTGACGGCGTGGTCAGACTTGTCAATATGTTTATTGCCAACGGATATAAGACTATTATAATTGTAGGTGGAGACTCGGCACTTAACGATGCCGTAAACTGCATAATGTCGGCAGACAAAACTACACGTGAGTCGATTGCCTTAGGGTTGTTGCCTAACGGACTGATGAACGACTTCGCCCACTATTGGGGTATTAAAGAAAATGAGATTAACCGTACAATAGATATTCTGCAAGCGCGCCGCCTACGCAAAATCGACCTTGGCTGTCTGCACTACAACAACGCCAAAGGCGAGGCTTGCCACCGTTACTTTCTGAATTGTGTAAACATCGGATTGATTTCAGCTTTGATGAATCTTCGCCGGCAGACGCACCGCCTTTTCGGCTCGCGCACATTATCGTTCATTATGTCGTGTATGCTGATGATTTTCCAAAGGCTGGACTATAAAATGCACCTGAAAATTAATTCGGATGTAATAAAACGTAAGATAATGACCGTATGTGTGGGTAACGCCTCCGGATACGGCCAGACACCGAATGCCGTGCCTTACAACGGTCTGCTTGATGTGTCGGTTGTGTATCACCCTGAAATGACCCAGCTGTTTGAAGGTTTCTACTTGTTGTTTACCGGTAAATTTCTTAACCACCACAGTGTTCACCCTTACCGCACATGCAAAGTGGAGGTCAACGAGGCTGTGCGCGCCATGGTAAGTATCGACGGCAGACTGATGAAAACACCTGTCGGCCCCTACTCCATCACCGTTGAACAAGAGGTAATAAACTTTATCATATCCGATTAGCCTCAACTACAACCGACCGACATAAACATTATTATAATGTATAAGTCTGTCTGATACAATCGTTGAGAACGTATCAAAATAAATAAGCACCCACGTCGTAGATATTATCATAGTCGTCCCTTAAATACGTATTTAAGGGTCGACTATATATCGGAACAGATTTCTTCAATATCATAAATCTTTGATTTCAGTCAAAGCACTTACGTTATTATTCTACAAAATATTTAGCAAATCATAAAGAAAGTAAAGTAGACAAAAGGCTTTACTTTTAACGAACAACTGCAATTTAATACACTAAATATACGAATACAGTGTAAATTGACACTTTTAATAGCGATATTTTTATAAATGCAACATTTACGCCTCAAAAATTTTGTAATCTCACTTGTTTTAAGTAGTTTTGCATCCTGTTAATACACATAAACGAATATTAATACCTTAAAATTTACAGTTAATTTGAGAGAAAGTATCAACAAATAAATGTCTAACCAATAAAAGAGAAAGCACATGAGTAAAAGATTCATGACAGTTCTTACATGTCTGCTTGCTTCAGCCTGTATCGTTTCGGCACAAAACCGAATCAAAGGTAAGGTCATTGAAGAAGAAACCGGCGAGCCTGTTATCGGAGCGTCAGTTATGGTTGTAGGAACAAAAACAGGTGCCATCACAAATACCAAAGGTGAATTTGTGTTAAATCCAATGGGGGGGGGGTAAAAAACTAAAAATCTCTTACCTTGGCATGAAGACGGCCATTGTTACCGCAAAAGACGGCCAACAAATCAAGCTACAATCAAACCATAGCGACCTTGACGAGGTGGTGGTTATCGGTTACGGAACAGCAAAAGCCAAAGACCTTACAGGTTCGGTATCAAGACTTAATGAGGAGGACATACGCAATTCGCCAATGACCTCCAACATAGCTAGTGCGCTTCAAGGTAAGGCTGCCGGTGTTAACGTCATGATTTCAAGTGCTTCGCCCACATCGCCCGTATCGGTTGTCATACGTGGTATGTCGTCTCTATCGGGCGACGGACAGCCTCTTTGGGTTGTTGACGGTGTTCCTCAATATTCTACCGGTGTTTCGGGAGATGTGTCAAATACTCTCTACAACCTTAATCTTAACGATGTTCAGAGTATCGATGTGCTTAAAGACGCATCGGCAACCGCAATCTACGGTTCGCGCGCCGCAAACGGTGTTGTAATCGTAACAACAAAAAGCGGTGCCGAAGGTATGCGCCCGACTATCGAAATCAGCTCAAAAATAGGTTGGCAGAAGCTAAATTCAAACGACTTCAAGACACTTAGTCCCGAAGAATATCAGGCTTACTCAAAGAGTGCCAACCTGCTTGAGGCATTCCGTTCGGGTGGAATGAGCTATTTCAACAAACGCTACATGGATCTTGACAAGTTCAACCTGATAAACACAAGCCAGTGGGACATATCAGACATTGACGACTTATGGTTGCCTAACGCATACTATGACGGCCACGACAACTATTGGGACATGATGACCCAAGACGCTGTGGCACAAGAGTATAACATGTCATTACGTGGCGGAACAAAGACAAACTCTTACTTTGCTTCTGTAAATTATAAAGACCAAGACGGTATAGTAAAAGGAAGTAACTCTCGTTACATCGGCGCACGCTTTAACTTCGAGTCGGAAGTAAACAAATATGTCAAGTTCGGTTTGAACATGGACATTTCATCCCGGCAGGCCAATGACAAAGACCAGATGATTAATAAAATAATCAGGATGCGCCCCGATTATCCCGCATATAATGAGAAAGGCGAGATAAACACTATAGACTTCTATACCAAAAACCCGTTGGTAGAGCTGAAAGACAAGAGTTACAGCGCGGCTCGCAACATCAATGCGACAGGCTTCTTGGAGTATAACATATTCCCGTTCTTGAAGTTCCGTACAACTCTGAACACGACTTATGCCAATACAAAATACGAGTCGTTCAACCGTCGCTATTATGATGACGATACGAACTCCGGTTCTCAGCAAAGTAACAATGACTATGTTATAGTTTGGGATAACCTGCTGACTTTCTATAAAACATTCGGAAAGCACGATGTTCAAGCACTGCTCGGTCATTCAATGGAGCGCAGCTCATATGACACCATGTATGCCGCAGGAAGCGACTTCCCCGATGATGACATTCTAAACAACCTGACAAGCGCAGCCAGCAGAGATAACATCAAGAGTGATAAAATGACGGCGACGATGGTATCGACTTTCGCGCGCGTACAATATAAATATAACAACCGTTATCTGCTTACCGGAACATTCCGTGCCGACGGTTCCTCACGCTTCGGTAAAGACAACCGCTGGGGTTACTTCCCTTCAGGAGCACTCGGCTGGATTGCCACCGAAGAGGAGTTTATGGAACCGCTGAAACCGGTGCTCAGCTATTTGAAGCTGCGCGCGTCATACGGTCTGACAGGTTCGCAGAACCTTGGTTACTATCAGTTCGCAAGCTACTACGGTTCAAATATTTACAACGGCAATCCCGGTGTTTATCCTTCTTCACTCGGAAATAACACATTGCAATGGGAGTCGCAGGCTCAAACCGATATAGGTGTTGACTACGGTTTCCTTGATGACAGAATCCGCGGTTCGTTTGGTTGGTATCGTAAATATGTAGACAATCTTATCACCGCCCGTCCTGTTCCAACATCGTCTTCATTCTCATCAGCACAGCAGAATATCGGCGCTATAAGCAATACCGGTATCGAGTTTGATATTACGGTCGATGTAATCAGGAACAATGACATGACTTGGGAGTTAACTCTTAATGCGGCTCACAACAAGAGTAAACTTGAAAAGCTGAACGGAGTTACAAAATATCTCGGCGGCGGTTCTTATGATACTTACAAGATTGTGGAAGGTGGAGAGCTCGGCCGTTTCTACGGATATCTTGACGCAGGCCGCTTATATATGAACAGTGAGGAAGTCTGGGCACTGAAACCGATCGATAAGGCTACCGGTAAACCTGCCAACTATTACCGTGCGAGCAGCTTTAACGAGGCTGCGGGCGACATGTATGTTGTCGACCTTGACGGCGATGGCAAAATAACAGCAGACGGCGACCGTACAGACCTTGGCAGCGCAATGCCGGATGTATTCGGAGGTTTCGGCTCTACTTTCTATTGGAAAGGATTACGCGCAAACGTAGCGTTCTCTTATTCGCTTGGTGGCAAACGCTATTGGAGCGAAGAAGCCTCAACATTTGGTGGCACAAACGTTTATAATGCTCCGAACATTGTACTTAACAGCTGGACAATGAAGGGTGCGGACGCCAAATATCCTGTTGTAACACACTATGGTGTAGGTCAGAACAGCGTATTCACAAACCGTTGGCTACATAACGCTTCTTATTTGAGACTGACAGCCTTGAATATATCGTACCGTCTGCCACAGAACTGGTTCAAGAACACTGTCATCAAGGAGATTGAGGCCAGCTTCCAGGCTACAAACCTGTTTACAATAACCAAATACCCGGGTATGGACCCGCAAGGAAACTTCAGCGGCAGCGCACTTTACGGCTTTGGCACAGACTACAGCACCTACCCTGCCGCACGTACGTTTAACTTTGGTTTGAGATTCACAATCAAATAACAACATTTAAAAGAAAAAACGATGAAGAATATTATAATTGGTTTGTGTCTTGCAGGTACGACACTCACTTCATGCTCCGACTTTCTGACACAAAATCCGGAACACTCACTCGTGCAAGAGAATGCCGTAAAGAACTATTCTGACGCGAAGAATATTGTTAATGGTATTTATGGTGTTTACGAAAACTCAATCTATTTAGGCGGATACTTGTATGGTTATTTGCATTGTATGGCCGGATATTGGGATTATGCAAACGACATGGTAAATATGGGTTATACCCAATCAACAAACAGTACAAGTACACACTGGAGCCAACTTTACAGTTGTATAAACGCGGCAAACGCAGCAATCGTCGGAATTTCAAATCTCGACGATTCATCATTCCCATCCGCAAGTGAGAAAGAACGACTGTTGGCAGACGCGCGCTGCTTTCGTGGATTCTGCAATCTGCAACTGTTGTGGTTCTTCGCACATTGGTTTGACAAAGCGGATTCGCCATACGGAATAATCTATAGAGACCAAGTGTCAGAACTTTCAAATCTTCAGACCTCGCGTTCTACTGTCGGTGAAAGCTATAAATACATTATTGATGATTTCGAATATGCCGAGCAGCATCTTGGCGATTATGAATCGGCGCGCACAATGTCGAAACAGTTTGCAATGGCCATGCACGCAAAATTACTAATCGTGAGAGGTTGGGACGGCGACTACGCCGAAGCGTTGAACATAGTTAACAGATTGCTTGAAAATCCATCGGAAAACTTCAAAATGGAGTCTGATTTGGCAAAAGTTTATGAAGAAGGATGGGATTCAAAAGAAGTGCTCTTCTCACGTTATCTCGGAGATCAAGCAAACTATTCTTATGGTGAGTTCATGTATTCATACGGACTTTATTACAATAAGGAGTTTACCGACATACCACAGGAATGGCTGAAAGAAGACCCAAGGTCTGCAATCATATTCGGAGAGGCTCGCGCACCGGAGACTTGGGATGACAGACGCTCGGAAGATGTACTTGTAAAACTGTATCATCGCGGCCGTTATGAAGGTAAAAACGACATGTATGCCTCATACGTGTTCAGATTTCCCGAACTGTATCTGATGAAAGCCGAGCTATTGGCAAGAACAAATCCATCGGATATTGACGGAGCTTTGGCACCGCTCAACGAAATACGTTCAAGATACACTAACCCGGTTCTTCCTCCTGTTACAGGTATAACAACCCATCAGGAACTTATGGACGCTATCTTCAAAGAGTATGTGGTAACGCTGTTTATGGAGAATGAGACTCCATGGTTCGCCTCATTACGATTTGAAAAGGACGGTAAGCCTTGGATTCATACGTTGAAACCGGATGTAAGTTTCAGTGAGAACCAATACTGCTGGCCTATACCTGACGCTGAGATAAAGGCCCATACTAACAAAATTGAACAAAACCCCGGATTGGAATAAAAACATCTTATAACTATGACAAAGAAATTATTATACGGATTGCTGCTGACCTTAGGTCTCGGATTTACGGCTTGTAGCGATGACATTGATTTGGTGATGCCGTATCCGACGAACATCACATTTGAGAACCTTGAAATAAAAGACCGTTTTACACACGTTGTACCTGACGGCGGATTCTCTACCGACGGACTGAACTTCAACACGGTAAAAGCCGCAGACGGTCAATTGGCCGGAGGCTTCTGTTACAGCAATCGCTCCATGAGGTCATACGTATGGAATAACGATGTGCAGTCTATTGACTCAATGCGTTACAGTATATTTACGGCAAAACCTAACGATACAGGCAAATATCTTGTTTGCCATGTATCGGGTGATGACGCTTATTTTACACTTGACCGGCCTAAAGTCATCAGCTACATGCTTGTAGGTAATACAACTTGGGCTTATTACGCAATGTTGCATGGAGACACATATGCCGGAGAAGAAGGTAAGCCTGTGGCAAATCCATATGTACCAAGCAAACCTGAAGGTATCTGGCACTCATACGTACCGGGCGGTGTGAAGAAATTTGCCGATGGCGACTACCTCACACTGACAGCAAAAGGATTTAACGGTGGTAAAGAAACCGGAACCGTACAGTTTGACCTTGCATGTAAAAAAGGACATAACACGGCAAATCCTGCATGGGACTACATTGTTACAAACTGGTGGAAAATGGAGCTTTCGGATCTCGGCACAGTCGACAAGGTGGTGTTCTATCTCGATTCATCAGACAAGAACGAGCAGGATGAAATGCGCACTCCGGCTTGGTTCTGCATTGACGGTATTCAGTTGAAACAGTAATATAATATTTACATGTATAAGTAACTGTTCAAAATTAATTTTACAAATATGAATAATTCACGAATAAGTT
>Cebus_capucinus_imitator_PRJNA485217_SSR102__coassemble_1058_pt1 | contig 14408 bp, 12 predicted proteins | sample Cebus_capucinus_imitator_PRJNA485217_SSR102__metabat2_high_PE_011 | metagenome-assembled genome bin Cebus_capucinus_imitator_PRJNA485217_SSR102
TTTATTCTTTTCTTGCCCTAATCGTTCCTTTCAGGCTTTCGTTTTCTCGCCACGGCATAGCTCAAACAAGTTTGGCTCTGCTCATGGCTTATCGAAAACGTTCTTTTTTGCCTGCTTTTGTCCCTCTCATCGGTTGCATAGCCCGCTATGCGCCCTCTTCGAGTAACAAAATCAGGCGAAAAAATACTCGATTAGAACAAGAAATAAAAAGTTTAAACGAGTTCAATATGTCGCCTTACGGTGTCTGTAATTTGGGCTCACTTATACATATAAAAACAAATCACCCGTCGAACCATGAGGAACGACGGGTGAAGCATTATAATTGAAGTGTCAATTATTTCAGTTTTGCATAGCCGTACTGTGAAGTAGCGCCAAGCTCCTCCTCGATACGGATAAGCTGGTTGTACTTAGCCATACGGTCAGTGCGGCTCAGTGAACCGGTCTTAATCTGGCCTGAGTTTGTAGCAACAGCGATGTCGGCGATGGTTGTATCCTCAGTCTCACCTGAACGGTGTGAAGTTACGGTTGTATAGCCATGACGGTGAGCCATCTCGATAGCGTCGAGAGTCTCGGTCAGTGAACCAATCTGGTTAACCTTAATCAGAATAGAGTTAGCAGCACCCATCTTAATACCCTTCTCAAGGAACTTGACGTTTGTAACGAACAGGTCATCACCTACCAACTGGCAACGGTCGCCGATAGTAGCTGTGAGTTTAACCCAGTTCTCCCAGTCATTCTCATCGAGACCGTCCTCGATAGAGTCGATAGGATATTTTGTAATCAGCTCCTCGAGGTAAGCAATCTGCTCTGCAGCTGTGAGTTTCTTTCCGTTAGGATCCTTCTTCTTACCATCTTTCAGCTGACGATAGTCGTAGAACCACTCGCCGTTCTCGCATACAGCGAACTCGCTGGCAGCGCAGTCCATAGCAATCTTAACATCCTTACCCGGCTCGTAACCGGCGTCCTTGATAGCCTGGCAGATGCTCTCCAGAGCGTCCTCGATACCATCGAGAGCGGGAGCGAAACCACCCTCGTCACCAACTGCGGTTGAGAGGCCGCGCTTCTTCAGCAACTTAGCGAGAGCGTGGAATACCTCAGCGCCCATGCGGATAGCCTCTTTCTCAGAGGGAGCGCCTACGGGGCGAATCATGAACTCCTGGAATGCGATAGGAGCGTCAGAGTGAGCGCCACCGTTGATGATGTTCATCATGGGCACGGGCATTACATAAGAGTTGCAACCGCCGATGTAACGATAGAGAGGTATGTTCAGAGCCTTTGCAGCAGCCTGAGCGGCAGCCAAAGACACGCCGAGTATGGCGTTGGCGCCGAGCTTGCTCTTTGTGGGAGTTCCGTCAAGAGCCAGCATCTTATTGTCGAGTGCACGCTGGTCGAGTACGCAATCACCCTTCAAAGCGGGAGCGATGACGTTGTTTACGTTCTCAACAGCCTTCAGTACGCCCTTGCCGAGGTAACGGTTCTTGTCGCCGTCACGGAGTTCGAGGGCTTCGTTCTCACCTGTTGACGCACCTGACGGTACGGCAGCACGACCCATTACGCCGTTCTCAAGTGTTACTTCAACTTCTACTGTAGGATTACCTCTTGAGTCGAGGATTTCTCTTGCGTGAACATTCTGAATTTTCATAATAGCTTTTATATTTGAATTTATAAAATTAAATCCGATTTTGCGATTGCAAAGATACATTTTATTAAATAATAATGTAAATCTGCGACGCTATTATTTCTGTTTGTTTAATTATTTTTAATATAAGAAATAAGCTGTTGTGCGACATTTGTGTGATAATGCTTTATTGACTTTGCAATTACACAAGTTTTTATCCGGTACCTACTATTTATAAAATAGGTATCGGTAATAATGCGGCGTTGCTTGTCGGCTTTGACACCATAATATTATAATGCCTCAATCTCGGCTGCACTAAGTCCGGTCGCCTTTTCTATTATGTCTGTCGCAGTTCCGAGCGATTTCAGCATCGTGGCTGTTCTTAAGCGTTCTTGATTTACGCCTTTTTCAATTCCAAGCTCAAGTCCTTTTTTCATACCTTGCTCGATACCTTGCTTTACGCCTCTTCTTATAGCGGTGCTATACATTGAGATTGTATTGCGGTAGGCGTTCAGGCTTTTCTCGTATTGGAATTCTTCTTCCTTGGTCAGCTTGCGTACTTGGGCTATCTTTGCCAGTTTCTCGAAGATGAAACTCTTCTTCTCGAACGGCATACGGTTTAATACTTCCATTTTCTTCAACACATAAATCATTCGTTCAAAGTCATTCTCACACTCCTCCTCGCTTTTCTCGAAGCAAGGCAACTGCAAATAAATGAATCGCATTTTTGACGATACCATTCGTCCGGTGTCCCGGTCGGCAAGGATGACATCGGTGCGCAGTTTGTGTTCAAGTCCTCCCGTTGATGTGAAGTTCATGAAGAACACACCGTAGACGGCACTGATGTCGAAATTCCATTTTGAGCCTTTGTGTCCTTGCACTACAACAGCTTTCGACATGTAGTAGAGCGAGCGGTTCATAAAGAAATCCTGCTCCCTGTTTTGCATTTCAACGATGATGAACTCACCCGTGTCGGTTTTGCAGAACACGTCGTAAATCAGGGTTCGGTCGTCAAATACCTCTCCGGGTTGCTCTTTGTCGAGAAAAGTAAGGTCGACAATATGCCGTTCGCCTTTCAGTAATTCGTTCAGAAAGAAAATCAGGATGTCCTTATTGGCTTCCTGCCCGAATATCATTTTGAACCCGTAGTCTGTAAACGGATTGATGTATCGTCCCATAGGCTTTTGCAGTTATTGATTTTGTTGCAAAAATACGTAATTACATTTTAACCGACAAATAATACCAGAGCTATTTTACGTGTAAATGAAATATTGTGTGTGTTATATCTGATTTGTGATGTATGGAATGTCAATTCTCCGTATGATAAGTTTTGAACGTCAAAACCATAGGTTTCAGAGAATAATACTCATTGTTTTGCGCCGTAAAACAATGAGTATTGTAATATATTGTAAATCAGTTGGTTATATTGTCGGTCGCTTTGTGTGGAATCGGGATGACTTATGCAGCTATATTTTCCCTCCGTAACACAGGTCTCCGGCATCGCCGAAGCCCGGAACAATGTATTTATGTTCATTCAGTCCGGGGTCGATTGCTCCACACCAAATGGTGGTGCGGTCGTCCGGCAGAGCCTTTTTCATGTGATCTATACCTTCGGGTGCGGCCAACACGCAGGCCACGTGTATGCGTCTCGGTGTACCTTTCGTCAAAAAAGCCTCGTAGCCCATCTCCATCGAACCGCCGGTGGCCAGCATCGGGTCTGCTATAATCAGAGTCTTGCCCTCAAGACTTGGTGTGGCAAGATATTCCACATGTATGCCCACACGTGTGTGCTCCTCGTCCTCATATGTGCGGTATGCGCTGACGAAAGCGTTCTCGGCATGGTCAAACACGTTCAGAAAACCTGCGTGGAAGGGTAGGCCGGCTCTGAAAATTGTAGCCAAAACGACTTCCTCGGCAGGCACGTTCACTGTAGCCGTGCCAAGCGGTGTGCGCACTTCGCGAGGGCGGTAGTCCATGGTTTTGCTAATTTCGTAAGCCGTCATCTCGCCCATACGCATTATATTATTGCGAAACAGTAGACGGTTCTTCTGGTAGTCGGCGTCGCGAAGTTCGGCCATATATTGGTTGATGACCGAGTTTGATTTGCTGAAATCAATGATTTTCATGTTCTTTTATTCTTAAATTTGTTTATGTTTGCAAAAGTAGTGCAAACCGGGTAAATTGTCAAATCGGCGCAAGCCAAATGTAGAATAAAATGCGATGAGCCGTGATTTTATTTTCATTTCAGAGGCGCGTCCTGTATGTTGTCAAACAAAAGGTGTCTTTGGATTTTATGTCCTACGGCGTTATTCATATGAGTTTGATAAAATAAAAAATGTGCCCGGTACGCTTTACTATAATATATTTAAGGTGTAATATGCGGTTTTAAGACCCTGATTATTTGCAAACTGAAAATTACAAAAAATGTGTGGCGAATAGAGTTTTTGAATACTTTAACCTAAAAAAGCCGTCATAATGCGAAAAATAAGGCTGGAGGCATTGCTTTTTCTGACTAAAATCATTAACTTTGCGCCCGATTTAAGGTAACTTATCAGGAACAAATATTCACACTTAAATACATTTTAAAAATGGCAAAGTTTGACAAGTCAGTTTTAGCAAAGTATGGTATCACCGGCACAACCGAGGTACTTTACAATCCTTCTTATGAGGTGTTGTTCAACGAGGAGACCAAAGAAGGTCTCGAGGGCTTTGAGGTAGGTCAGGAGACCGAGCTCGGTGCCGTTAACGTTAAGACCGGTATCTACACAGGTCGTTCACCTAAGGACAAGTTCATTGTTGACGATGAGACTTCACACGACACTGTATGGTGGACATCGGACGAGTACAAGAACGACAACCACCGCGCTTCAAAAGAGGCTTGGGATGCCGTTAAGGAAATCGCAAAGAAAGAGCTGTCAAACAAGAAACTTTACGTTGTTGACGGTTTCTGCGGTGCCAACAAGGATACACGCATGAAGGTTCGTTTCATCGTTGAGGTTGCTTGGCAGGCCCACTTCGTTACAAATATGTTCATCCGTCCGCAGAGCGAGGCTGATTTCGAGCAGGAGCCTGATTTCATCGTTTACAACGCTTCAAAGGCTAAGGTTGAGAATTGGAAAGAGCTGGGCCTGAACTCAGAGACCGCTGTCGTATTCAACGTAACTTCTAAGGAGCAGGTAATCATCAACACATGGTACGGTGGTGAGATGAAGAAGGGTATGTTCTCAATGATGAACTACTACCTGCCTTTGAAGGGCATCGCTTCAATGCACTGCTCAGCCAACACTGATATGAACGGCGAGAACACAGCCATCTTCTTCGGTCTGTCCGGTACAGGTAAGACTACTCTGTCAACTGACCCGAAGCGTAAGCTCATCGGTGATGACGAGCACGGATGGGATGACAACGGTGTGTTCAACTTCGAGGGTGGTTGCTACGCTAAGGTTATCAACCTTGACAAGGAGTCTGAGCCGGATATTTACGGTGCCATCCATCGTGACGCATTGTTGGAGAACGTTACTGTTGCTGAGGACGGCACAATTGACTTCGCTGACAAGAGTACAACTGAGAATACTCGTGTTTCTTATCCTATCTACCACATCAAGAACATCGTTCGTCCGGTAAGCCACGGACCCGCTGCAAAGCAGGTAATCTTCCTGTCAGCCGACGCATTCGGAGTTCTTCCTCCCGTATCAATCCTTGACAAGGAGCAGACAAAGTATTACTTCCTCTCTGGTTTCACAGCCAAACTGGCAGGTACAGAGCGCGGCATTACTGAGCCTACTCCGACATTCTCTGCTTGCTTCGGCCAGGCTTTCCTTGAGCTGCACCCCACAAAGTACGCTGAGGAGCTTGTTAAGAAGATGGAGAAGAGCGGTGCAAAGGCCTACCTCGTAAACACAGGTTGGAACGGAACAGGCAAGCGTATCTCTATCCGCGATACTCGTGGTATCATCGACGCTATCCTCGATCACTCAATCGACGCTGCTCCCACAAAGACCATTCCTTACTTCAACTTCGTTGTTCCTACAGAGTTGAACGGTGTTGATCCGAAGATTCTCGATCCTCGCGATACATACGCTGACGCAGCTCAGTGGGAGGAGAAGGCTAAGGATTTGGCCGCACGCTTCATCAAGAACTTCAAGAAGTACGAGAGCAACGAGGCCGGTAAGGCACTTGTAGCTGCCGGTCCGAAGCTGTAATAAACTGAAAAGTCATTTAGACATTATAATTTGAAAATCCCCACGGCCTTTATGGCTGTGGGGATTTTTCTTGTTTTTCTCTGCCGGTTGTGATACTGTTGTCAGTGATTTGCCGTCATCTTCCGAAAAGCTGATTAGGGCTTAAAGCCGAATCTTGTTTGAAAGTATAAAACAAAGGCGTATTTACTCTGTTTTTGTTAACGACATAAAACAAGGTGTGCTTAATATTAAAAAAGAATTAAAACCAGAAAAATATGCAGCCAAATATTTGCGTGTACGCACACAAATGCCTATCTTTGCATCGTGTTCGTGAGAATACGGTTTTCATAGGTTAGTAGTTTGATAGATTTAAGGTAAAGATTATGTTATTAGATTTTGAAACAATGACGATGATAGTCTTAATCCTTGTAATGACGATTTTGAGCATTATAACGTTGGTTAAAACTGAAATTCGTTAAAGTTATTAGAGGATGGTGTGAGTGATTCATATCATCCTCTATTTTTTTTGTATCCGATTTCCACTCGCATAACTGTTTTGTCGGTATGCCGCCACTATTGTGTCGCAATCATGCGCGCCGAATTGCACATTGTTGTGAAAGCATTTAAAAATCACCTCATTATAAATGTGCTTGTATATAAAAAAGCCCAAAATAAGAGTATTTTAGATAATAAAACATTTAAACATGGCCTTATTTACGGAAAACTGATTAAATTTGCAGCTAAAAATAAAAAACTTCACGCGATAATGAAAATAACACTAAGGAGCGTAATCGTGTTGCTGTCTGCACTGGCGCTGACGACTTCCTGCCTTGACACCGACGAAACCGAATACACATTCTATAACGACACGGCCGTAACCGCATTCTCGTTGGGAACGCTGAACAAGTATTATCTGACTAAAACCAAGTACACAGATAAGGATTCATTGGTTAAAGAGTCTGTTACGGGTAGCGATTATAAATTCTATATAGACCAAGCCGGGAACAGAATATATAACAACGACTCTCTGCCTATGGGTACTGATGCTGCTCATGTTATTTGCACCGTGAGCACGATGAACTCAGGTGTAGCCACATTCGTCTATAATGACAAGGATGGAAAAGACTCGTTGGCAATGTATAGCAGTACCGACTCGGTTGACTTCACAAAGCAGAAGGCTTTGCGTATATATTCCAACAGCGGTGCTGAGTACCGTAATTATAAAGTCAGCATAAATGTTCACAAGGAAGATCCGGACTCGTTCCGTTGGAGCAACTGCGCCAATGTAAGCGCGTTTACGACTATGAGCGGCATGAAGGCTGTTTGTATCGGTGGTAAGTTGGCCGTTCTTGGAGCTTCGGGTAATAAGACTTTGGTTTACACAACCACTGATAATGATGACAATTCTGACGGTCAGACGTGGTCAAAGGTATCAGAACTGAACGATGCCGAGGCTTATAAGAACATTGCTTTGCTTGACGGCACACTTTATGCTGTAAGTGAAGGCAAGCTGATGAGTACCACCGATTGTGCCACATGGACCGAAGTCGGAGCGTTCGGAGCAAAGACTTTGGCCGGTGCGGGAAGCAAAAATCTGTATGCAATCACTGCTGACGGAAAGATAACAGCCTCGGCAGACAAAGGCCTTACATGGGCTGACGAGGCTGTAAGCGATGATTCTAAGTATTTGCCTGATGGGGCGGTGAGCATGGCTGTATTGCCGTCAAAGACCAACAGTGATACCGAAACGCTCGTGCTGTCAGGTTTGTGCTCGCAAAGTGCCGATACCGCCGCCGTGGTTTGGAACAAAGTGGAGCAGTACGGCTCTAATGTCGACGCTCAATTATGGGTGCGTCTTGCCGCAGACAATAATATTCTGTTGCCCGCTTTGGCTAACATAACTATGATAAAATATGGAAGCGTGCTTGTGGCAATGGGTGGAAAACCCATGAACGGAGCCGATAGTGAGGCTTTTAAATATTTATATATGAGCCTTGACGGCGGACTTACATGGGACACCGCAAGCAAATATATCCTGCCGGAGGGCTTCAATAACGGCTTATCAGACACATTTGCCATCGCTGCCGGTAAGAATAATATACTGTGGATTGTAAGCGGTGGAACCGGTAAAGTTTGGCGCGGACGACTTAACCGTCTCGGCTGGACTACTTATAAGGACTCTTTTAACGAATAGAAATGACTGAAACGAAGATAGACATGCAACGGATACCGCGCCACATTGCTATTATAATGGATGGTAACGGGCGCTGGGCCATGGCTCAAGGCAAACCGCGCAGCTACGGCCATCAGGCCGGTGTGGAGGCCGTGCGTCGCATTACATCGGAGTGTGTTCGCCTCGGTGTGGAGTATCTGACGCTTTATACGTTCTCAACCGAAAACTGGAACAGACCGGCCGATGAGGTGACTGCTCTTATGGGACTTGTACTCACTGCTCTTGAGGATGAGATTTTCATGAAGAATAACGTGCGCTTCCGTGTAATAGGCGACATAAAACGGCTGCCTGTCGAAGTACAGCAGAAATTGCAGGATACAATGGATCACACGGCAGCAAACTCTGCCATGACAATGGTTGTTGCTCTCAGCTACTCGTCAAAATGGGAGATTGCTGAGGCCGTCCGCGGTATAGCTGCTGACATTAAGGCCGGACGCATGGCTGAAAGCGACATAAACGAGGATGCCATATCGGCCCGGATGCAAACCGGCTTTATGCCCGACCCGGAGCTTTTGATACGTACCGGAGGCGAAGTCAGAGTGTCAAACTACTTGTTATGGCAGATTGCATACTCCGAACTGTATTTCTGCGACACGTTCTGGCCTGATTTCAACGAGGAGAGTCTGCATAAGGCGATTGCCGATTACCAAAGCCGTCAGCGTCGTTTCGGTAAGACCGAAGAGCAGGTGGAAAACGAGGCGTAGCCCCGTCAAACAGCTAACAGTGAATAAAATAAAGACAACATACATACGATAATGGACAAAATTAAAGGATGTTTAATGCTGCTCGCCGCAATGCTTGTGAGCATCTGTGCCGGTGCGCAGGAGAAAATCATCAATCCCGATATAACTTACGCCGGAGTGCCGCATACTTGTAAAATCGCAGGTATTGCCGTTTCGGGCGTTGAAGGTTATGAGGATTATATGCTGACCGGTATATCGGGTCTCACCGTCGGACAGGAAATAGAGGTTCCCGGACAGGACCTTACTGATGCCGTTAAGCGTTATTGGAGACACGGATTGTTCTCTAAGGTGCAGTTGGCGGCTGATTCGCTTATCGGCGACAATATTTACCTGCACTTCTACCTTGCCACCCGTCCGCGAGTGTCCGGCATTAATTACATCGGTCCTAAGAAATCGGAGCGTGAAGACCTTGAGCAGAAACTCGGATTGCTTAAGGGAAGCCAGATAACACCTAACATGATAGACCGTGCCAAGGTGCTCGCGCAGAAGTATTATGACGATAGAGGCTATAAGAATGCGGAGATTACAATCCAGCAGCGTGATGATGCCGAACAGAAAAATCAAGTAATCCTTGATGTCTTGATTGACAAAAAGGAGAAGATGAAAGTGCGTAGCATCGTCATTGACGGTAACAAATTCTTGTCGAACACAAAGATAAAGGGAGGCCTTTTTCGCAAAGGCGCTTTCTCAAAGACCCACGAGGCCGGTAAGTTGGCTTCGTTCCTGAAGTCAAAGAAGTACACTCCGGAGCGTTATAAGACCGATAAACAGAACCTTATCGATAAGTATAACGAACTTGGATATCGTGATGCTGAGATTCTAGAGGATAGCGTTTGGAACGTTGACGACAAGCATGTGAACATCTATCTTAAAGTAGACGAGGGCAAAAAGTACTATGTCCGTAATATAACATGGGTCGGAAACACCGTGTTCACGACCGATTATCTGAGCCGTGTGCTTGGAATGAAGACCGGTGATGTCTACAATCAGAAGCTGATGCAGAAGCGTTTGTCTGAAGACGAGGATGCCGTTGGTAACAACTATTGGAACAACGGATACCTGTTCTACAATCTCCAGCCTACCGAAGTCAATATCGTCGGTGACTCAATCGACCTCGAGATGCGTATTGTTGAAGGTCAGCAGGCTCACCTTAGCCGTGTCCGCATCAATGGTAACACACGTCTTTACGAGAATGTAATACGTCGTGAGCTTCGCACAAAGCCTGGCGACCTCTTCTCAAAGGAGGCTCTTACCCGTTCGGCACGTGAGATGGCGTCTATGGGACACTTCGATCCCGAGCAGATAAACCCTGACGTTAAGCCTAATTATGAAGATGGAACGGTTGACATAAACTGGGATTTGGTACAGAAATCGAATGACCAAGTCGAGTTCTCGCTCGGTTGGGGACAGACCGGTGTCATAGGTCGTATCGGTTTGAAGTTGAACAACTTCTCGATGGCCAACCTCTTTAACAAGAACAAGGAGCACCGAGGCATCATGCCGGTCGGCGACGGTGAGGTTCTCTCAATAGGCGCGCAGACCAACGGTACATACTACCAGTCTTACAATGCGTCTTATTCGACCAACTGGTTCGGTGGCAAACGTCCGATACAATTCACCGTCGGAGCCTACTATTCAAAGCAGACCGACGTGTCGAGCAACTATTACAATAGCGGTTACATGAACAATTACTACAATTATCTGTACGGCTACGGTAACAGTTACAATAATTATTACGAGAACTATTACGACCCTGACACATACGTTAAGATATTCGGTGTCTCTTTAGGTTGGGGAAAGCGTCTGCGTTGGCCTGACGATTATTTCCAGCTTTCGGTTGAGTTGGCTTACCAGCGTTACATGTTGAAGAACTGGCGTTACTTCATTGTAACCAACGGTAACTGTAACAACCTTAACCTCGGAATCACTCTGTCGCGCGTGTCTACCGACAACCAGCTCTTCCCGCGTCGCGGTTCCGAGTTCATGGCTTCGGTTTCGCTCACTCCGCCTTGGTCGTTGTTCGACAATAAGGACTATAAGAATCTTGCCACAAACTCACAATCGGCCAACTATCGTGCCGAGCAACAGGAGAAATACCGCTGGATTGAGTACCACAAATGGAAGTTCAAGGCAAAAACCTACACAGCCCTTACCAACGGTCAGAAGTGCTTCGTGCTTATGACACGTGTCGAGTTAGGTCTTCTCGGTTCTTACAACAAGTACAAGAAGTCGCCTTTCGAGACATACTATATGGGTGGAGACGGTATGAGCGGATACTCTACCGGATATGCAGAGGAGACCGTCGGACTGCGCGGTTATGACAACGGTTCGCTCACACCTTACGGTTACGAGGGCTATGCCTACGACCGCTTTACGCTTGAGTTACGCTATCCGTTCCTGTTGGGTAACACCACAATCTACGGATTGACGTTCGCCGAGGCCGGAAACGCATGGAACAGCACAAAGAAGTTCAATCCCTTCGACATGAAACGCTCTGCCGGTGTCGGTGTGCGCATCTTCCTCCCGATGGTCGGACTTATGGGTATCGACTGGGCTTACGGCTTCGATAAAGTGTTCGGAACAAAGGGCGGCAGCCAGTTCCACTTCATCCTTGGTCAGGAGTTCTAACAAAAACAACCCCCCGATAAATGAATAATCGATAATGAGCGGCTTGTTTCTCATTATCGGTTATTCATTAATCAATTAAAGAAAGGAGACATTATGAAGAAAATAATGTTTATCGCCATCATGGCAATGTCTACAATCTCTATGAGCGCACAGAAGTTTGCGCTTATCGACATGGAGTATATCATGAACCGCCTTCCTGCTTATGTCGTGGCCAACGAGCAGATAAATCAGGCCGCCAAAGCCTGTCAGGCTGAGATAGACTCACTCGGTAAGGAGGCGCAGGCACTCTATGCCGACTATCAGAGCAACGCCGCCAAGCTGACAGCCGAGCAGAAGAAGACGCGCCAAGAGGCAATAATGAATAAAGAGAAAGAGGCCGCCGAGCTGAAGAAGAAGTATTTCGGTCCTGAAGGCGAGATTATAAAGAAGCGCAACGACCTTATTTCGCCCATACAGGAGCAGGTCTATGAGGCTGTGAAATACATCTCAGACCTTCGCGGATACTCACTTGTGCTTGACCGCGCAAGCGATTCCGGAATAATTTTCGCGTCTCCCCGTATAGACATCAGCAACGAAGTGCTCTCAAAATTAGGCTATTCAAATTAAAAGCATTACTTTTGCAGTCGGAAAGAAATATTACTAACTGAAAATATAAATCATTAAATAATTGCAATTAAAGAAATGAAAAAACTTGTTTTAATGTTGATGTTGTTCGCTCCGGTGGCAACATTCGCACAGAAGTTCGGCCATGTTGACGCTCAGGCCATCATGCAGAGTCTGCCCGACTTTATCAAAGCCCGTGGCGAACTCGAGGCGCAGTCAAAGCAGTTCGAGAACGACTTGAAGTCAATGCAGGACGAAATCCAGCGCAAGACTGACGAGTACGAAAAGACAAAGAGCACCATGAACGCCACTAAGCAGCAGGAAACAGAGGCATCCATTCAGCAGCTCATCCAAAAGTATCAGCAGGCTTATCAGGACAACCAGCAGACCTTGCAGAAAGCTCAGCAGGAGAAGTTCGGTCCCATCACCAGTAAAATCATGACAGCCATAAAGAATGTAGGCAAAGCCGGCGGCTATGTTTACATCATGGACGTATCAGCCGGTATTCCTTATATCAGTGACACGCTGAGCAAGGACATTACCGCCGATGTGAAGGCAGAGATGAACAAGCTGAAATAAATCTAACAGACAAAGCGTCGCTCCTCACCGGTTGCGGCGCTTTTTTGTCTTTTTACACTTGCGGTTATCCCGTTCCATCGGGCGTCGCATTATGAAATACATTACAACATCCATTCTTTTATAACCTGAAACGACAATGAAGAAATTACTCCTACTTATCATTCTCACCGTGCTTCCATTTGTCTCACAAGCACAGGAGAACGTGTCTCGTCAGCAGATTAAATTCGGTTATCTCAGCTACACCGAGGCTTTAGAGTCAATGACCGACTATCCGCTTATGCAGCAGAACCTCGAATCTCTGCGTAAGCAGTATCAAAACGAGACAAAGCGTGCCGAAGACGAGTTCAACGCCAAATATGAGGCTTTCCTTGAAGGTCAGCGCGACTTCGCACCTGTGATACTTGAGAAGCGTCAGGCTGAACTTCAAGAGCTTCTCAATAAGAATATCGCTTTCAAGCAGGAGGCTGCCCGACTGCTCCGGCAGGCCGAGGCAGACATGACAGCTCCATTGAAAAAGAAGCTCAACTCCATCCTTTCGAAGATTGCCGCCGACCGCGGCTTCGCCCTTATTCTCAATACCGATAATGACGCTCTGCCGTTTATTGCCCCAGCCTATGGCGAGGATATAAACACTTTCGTGCAGAACGTGTTGAAGGAACTGTAGATTACGGTTCATAATTAAGGGCGGACGTGTTAAAATATACGGTCTTTCACGTATGGCGTGTGTATTAATACCAATGAGCCCCCATATTGTGAGAGTATGTCAAAATCAATGAATACCAAATGTGTAGGGACATAAATCCATGTTGACACATCCTCTTTATATATTATAATAAAAATCCAGCAGATATGGAAATGCCTAAAAATCCCGGAGCAATCGGCGTCTTCGATTCCGGTTACGGCGGACTAACCATACTCCACCAAATGCGAAACATACTGCCACAGTACGATTATCTGTACCTTGGCGATAACGCCCGCGCGCCTTACGGTCCGCGGTCGTTCGATATTGTTTACCGTTTCACGCTTGAGGCCGTTACCAAACTGTTCTCCATGGGTTGCCATTTGGTTGTTCTTGCCTGCAATACCGCTTCGGCCAAAGCCTTGCGTTCAATTCAGCAGAACGACCTTCCGCGGCTCGACCCTTCTCGTCGTGTGCTCGGCATAATACGTCCTACGGCTGAATGTATCGGCCAAATCACGCAGAGTCGCCATGTCGGTATCGTAGCCACCGAAGGAACTATAAAAAGTCAGAGCTACATGCTTGAGATACAGAAGCTGCATCCCGACGTAACGGTAACCGGCGAGCCGTGTCCGATGTGGGTGCCCCTTGTTGAGAATAATGAGTATGACAGTCCCGGTGCAGACTACTTTGTGAAGAAACGTCTTGGCAATCTGTTGCGTAAAGACCCCGAGATAGATTCCATAATTTTAGGCTGCACGCACTACCCGCTTCTGCTTGACAAGATATTGAAATACACTCCTCGCGGAGTGCGCATAGTGCCTCAGGGAGAATATGTGGCCAACAGTCTTAAAGACTATTTGCACCGCCATCCCGAAATGGATGCCCTTTGCACCAAGCACGGTCATTGCCATTATCTTACGACCGAAAGCACGGAGAAGTTCCGTGAGTCAGCGCGTTTATTCCTGCATGAGGATGTCGACGTGGAGAACGTTACTCTCGAATAAACTTATAGGCGACATATTTGTGTCGTAAAGAACTCGTTTAAACTTTTTATTTCTTATCATAATAGAGTATTTTTTCGCCTGTTTTTGTTACTCGAAGAGGGCGCATAGCGGGCTATGCAACCGATGAGAGGGACAAA
>Cebus_capucinus_imitator_PRJNA485217_SSR102__coassemble_1060_pt1 | contig 14352 bp, 8 predicted proteins | sample Cebus_capucinus_imitator_PRJNA485217_SSR102__metabat2_high_PE_011 | metagenome-assembled genome bin Cebus_capucinus_imitator_PRJNA485217_SSR102
GCCTAAGATGAAGATATTTCTTGTTTTCATTGCGTTTTTAAGTTAAAGGTTTATAGTTTGGCGGCGTCATGCAGGCACGACACCGCCGTGATGAGAGCCGGTTACTTGATGGTGAGGCCTTCGCTGATAATGTAGTTCTTAACGTCATCGATGCTCTTAAAGGTCTGCACCCAATATACATTATATTGTATAGGTGCTGTAAGACCGTCCATGTCGGCATACTTAAAGCCCATGGTGGTGTAGTCGACAACCTCTTTTGTAACCTTTGTCTTGTCGCCTTTGCGATAGTCAATTGTGGCAAGATTAAAGACAAAGACGTGGCTTCCGTCAGAACATTTGATGTCTTCAACATACTTGTTGTTGGCATCTGTGGGTGCAAACTCGGTGTTAGAATCCTTCCCTTTGCCCACGGCGTCAAACTTCAGGGCACGACTTTTGGCTCCTTTGTCCTTGACTTCATCCATCTTAACGGCAAAGATTGGGTAGTTGCCGGCGTGCAGATAGGTGTGTCCGGCCCAGCATTTTATGTCGCCTCGCTGTTTTGTGGCGTTCTGACTGTAAGTGGTTATGGTGATGTAACCGTCATGCCATACGTGTGATGTCGACGTGCCGTTGCCGCTCTGCTTGGCGTTGTACCATGAGTAATTGTCCTTGTCATGATAAAGCTCGCGCAAAAGACCTGCCGCAAGGTTGAGTTTCACTGATGATGACTTGCCCGTTGAGGGACATGTGGCAGTGATGGTAACATCGCCAAAGTTGCCTTTGGTGTTAAACGTAACTTTACCGTCGGCAACGGTGGCTATGCTCTCGTCAGATGATGTCCACTTGATGAGCGACTGCGTGCACTGTGCCGGTGTGGTGGTGTAAGTGAGGGTTAAGCCTTTCTCGTTTATGGCACATAAGTAGCCATTATCAACAGAGTGGGTTTGGTCTATCGTTACATCTTCAGGCACTACGACTTTGCGCACGATTACAGTCTTTGACGCGGTTGCCTCAGAGTCATCATAAGGCGTTGCCGTAACGGTTACAGGAGTCTCAAAGGCCTCAGCCTGCTTGGCTGTTAACAGTCCGTTGGCATCGATAGAGGCCGCACTCTCATTGTCAACGCTCCACTTAACCGTCTTGTAAGTAGCGTTCTCGGGCTGTATAGCAGCCGTAAACTGCAACTGTTCGCCACTGTAAACCTCGTCGGCAGGGGCTGTGATGCCAAGCTCTTCAGCCTGAATAAGGCTGTTTGACACGGCCACCTTTATCGAGGCATTGATGCCGCTGCCGGGATATACAGCCTCGGGGGCGACCTGTATTATGGCGTAACCCGAACCGTCGCCACTGACGGCGGTAACCGTTCCATCACCACTGACGGTGGCTACGCTCTCGTTAGACGATGTCCAAACAACGTCATTGAACGTTGCTGTGTCAGGAGAAATGGTGTAATCGAACTTGACACTCTGCCCCTTGATGAGTGGCAGAACCTTTGCTCCGGTGTCATCGGTATAGACAAACTTTGAGTATTCGGCAGGTATAGTGAACTCAACCGATGAGGGTATGATTGCTCCGGGCAGCGCTTTCATGTCGTCATCATCACTGCAGGAGGCGAGCGGCAACACTGTCAGCCCTAAAATAAGACTGCCAAACAATATATTTGATAGTTTCATATCTTACGTGTTATGCTTGTTAATGATTGCTTTAAACATTGTTTTTAGTTGTCCCAGCCGGGGTTCTGTCCCAGATTGGGATTAAGCTGGAGCTGGTCAGAAGGTAGCGGGTAAAGATAGTTCTTATCGCTCCAAGTGCGGTCGCCGTACAAAAGTATGCAACCGTCGGCTGTAAGCTGTCGGGCCTGGCTGCTCCAGTTGTTCTCAAACCATGTGCCGGTGTAGAGAACGCCTACCTGATCCATGGGCATCTCAATCTCGGCGGTCTTCCAACGCTTCAAGTCGTCGATGCGGAAGCCCTCGAAGACAAGCTCCACGGTGCGCTCGCGGCGTATCTCGTCACGCATTGATAGGCCGTTATTTTTAACGAGAGCGTTGCTGAGCTTGACCATTTGGGGGTTAACACGGTTACGAACGAGGTTGAGCGAGATGTCCAGGTCAGTGTCACTGATTTGTCCGTCAATCTCAAATGCGGCCTCAGCGTAGTTAAGAAGCACCTCGGCATAACGTATAACTGGGAAATCCATAGCCTCAAGACGGTCATTAACCTGACGCTCAACCGCCCACTTATGAGTCTGATAACCGCTGTTGGCACGAACGTCAACAGTGAGAGCGCGGTTCAAATCGGTGTCATCCCACGTAGTGCGGCTGTTGTTGGCGGTGTTGTTCCACACCTTATCGCCATTTTTTGCAAGGGTTGTGAGCATACGGTTGTCGCGGTTGTCAAATTCGGATGTGGCCGTTTTGTAGCCGTTGAACTTTGTTGACTTATCCACGGGCAGACCATCCTGACACAAATACATGTTGGCAAGTTTGCGTGTAGGGAAGGTAGCATTGGTCAACCAGCCCTTTGTGATATTGATACCAATGCCATCCTCAAGGCGGTGCCGGCGCGCAAGGATGTACTCGGTATTGTCTGCCGTGGTGAGCCCCGCCGGATTGCATTTGGTATCCTCAAGTATAAACATGTAGCGGTAGCTATCAGTGCCAAGTGTGCTGTTGTAAAAAAGTTTGTAATGATTGCGTTTCATGACCGTTTGGGCTGCTTCTTTAGCTATCTTGAGCAACTCGGTAGAGCGGGCTGTATTGGTTGTCGTGGCATATCCGTTGGTGTGGAACTTCTGCCACGTGCCCTCATAAAGCGCTACACGTGAGAGCATTGCGTAAGCGGCATCTTTGCCCAGTCGGCCGGCCTCGGTTGGTGTTTCCGGCAGACCGTCGGCCGCCTCATTAAGGTCTTTAACCATCTGGTCAACCACGATGCCGCGGTCGTCACGCTTAACTTGCAGCTGCGGGTCGTCAAGGTCTAACGGTTTTGTAACCAGGATTACGTCGCCGTACTTCTGCAACAGGTCGAAGTAAAGGTATGCGCGGAAGAACTTAGCCTCGGCCACGGGCACTTCAATCTCTTTCTGATTGGCAAAGCTTGCGGCACGATCGAGCAGCAAATTGGTGTAGTAAATCTTTTTGTAAAGTCCTGAATAATCGCCATCGCTCTCGGGTATTGAGTTTGTACCGGCACTATAAACATTGAGATTCGCCTCGCAACAGAGGTCACCGCGGAAGTCGCTATGCACACCGTCGGATACGGCTGACGATATGTCATGGCTATAGCCGTAGAACTGATTGGCAAAGAGCCGGAAATTGCTTGCCTTGTTCCACACATTGCTATCGTTCATCTGTGCCTCAGGCTCAAAGTCAAGACATGATGTAACCGTTAAGAGCAACGTAGCCGCCAATGTTATTTTTGAAAATATTGAGATGTTCATGATTTTTGCTTTAATTAGAATGTAAGATTCAGTCCGAATGTGAAGTTACGAGTGAAAGGATAGCGTGAGACACCGCTGGCATCACGTTTGGCCTCGGGATCCCATCCGTCAACTATTTTGGTTGACTCCCACAGGTCTGAGCCGGTAATGTACAGACGGGCTGACTGTATTGTGCCAATCTTCTGTAGCAGGCTCTGCGGCAGAGTGTAACCTATGGTAACGTCTTTCAGGCGGATGTAACGGCCATCCTGAGCAGTGAGCGATGACGCTTGATAGTTGTACTCAATGATATTTTTATCGGTCGTGTAAGGCGCATAATAAGCATCCGGATTGCCCTCGTTCCATGTGTTTCCAATTGATGACGTAGTGCTGTTCATATACAAACCGCGGAGCGGAGCAACCCAGTTGGTAGCACTGCCGCGATAGACAAAGCGGTTAGCCGCACCCTGGAAGACGATATTGATATCAAAGCCTTTCCAGTTGGCGCCAAGATTGAATGAGTATGAAATCTCGGGGGTGGCGCCGCCGAGGTAGATGTAATCACGATAATCGAGCACGCCATCACCATTCTCATCACAGAACATATTATCGCCGACACGCAGGTTGGCCGGCATACCGATACCGTTGTTCTCATAATACTTATCTACGTATGCCTTCAGCATCTCTTCATTCTGAATCTTTCCGCCATAGCGCATACCGAAGATGGAGTTCAAGGGGTATCCCTCCTGTGTGCTGGTGTAGCCTGACTTAAGCACACTGGTGCTGCCGTAATAGGTCAGTTCGTTGCGGGCAAAAGTGAAGTTTCCGCCTAAATGATAGCCCACCTGGCCAATCTTACCGCTGTAAGTAAGCGAACCCTCAAATCCCCAGTCCTTAAACTTACCGTTGTTGGCGGTAGGAGCGGCATCGCCGATAATGGCGGGATAAGTCATTGCAACAAGCATGTTGTTGTTCTTCTTCAAGAAAGTCTCGACAGTACCGTTAAGCGAGCCGCCTAAGACATTCAGTCCGAAGTCAAGCGCGAGGTTGTAATTCTGTATGCGCTCCCACTGGCGGGTGGTTGAGGCGAACTTGCCGTTGGTACTGATGGTAGTGAGTTTGTCGTTACCGACGTACACACTGCCGAGCGAGTTCAGGTTGTAGAACTGGTAACCATCATAATTATCTATGCCACTCTGGCTGCCGACCTCGGCGTAAGAGCCACGCAGCTTAAGATTTGAGAGCCACTTGATGCCTTTCATAAACTTCTCCTCGCTGATGCGCCAGCCGGCAGACACGCCCCAGAAGAAATCCCAGCGGTTCTCTTTTTGGAATTTTGACGAGCCATCATAACGGCCGTTAAGCTCAAGCAGATAGCGTCCGTCATAATCGTAATTGAATCGTCCGAAGTATGACAGGTTGGCCGTCATATAATTATAGTTGTTTCCGTTTACAAGCGTAAGCGTTCCGCTACCGTTAATAACGTCTATGCCATCAATTATGTCGGTATAGTGTGCGCCGAAATATTCCATATCTTTCAACTCATACTGCATACCGAGCGTGAGGCTTGTGTCATGTTTCTTGGCAAATTGTTTGTGCGCATTCAGATATCCCGAGATTGAATAAAAATCAGTGCGCGAGCTGGTCTGCTCGAAGTATGATTTCTCTTGTGCGGGGTCCTCATATGTTACCTCAGTACCTGTATAGTTATAATATGTTATGGCGTTCTGTATTTTGCGGCGACGTGCCTCGCTCGTGTTATAACCGAGGTTGACGTTTGCATTGAGCCACGGGGTTATTTTGGCCGACAGGGTCTCGCTGATATTTATCTGAGACACGGAGAGCTTATTGTCGCCGCCGTCTTCAACCTTTGCCAAAGGCGATCCCCATGAACCCCATGCGTATGGCTTACCATTGAGTGCACGCAACGGCAGACCCGGCATAGGCATACTGGTGGTGAGCGCCGAGGCGATAAGCGTGGGCGCAACCTGCTCCTGACGCATGTAAGCTATTGATGACTCGAGAGTGAAAACTTTATTGAACTTATACGTGTTATTGAAACGCAGGTTGTAACGCTGGTTATTGTTGTTGCCATATTGCAGCGGCGAACCGTCATAAAGGTAGTTCATCGATATGCGATACGAGTTTCTGTCAGTTCCACCAGACAGGCTGAGGCTGTGGTTGGTTGACCATGATGAGCCGAAAAGCTCGCCAAGCCAGTCGACGGTATCGTCAAAAACAAAATCCTTGACATCGGTAAACGCCGAGCCTCCAAACGGATTCTCGCTTTTTGACAAGTCGATATATGTGCCTTTATACTTCTTGGCAAGTTTTGCGTATGTGTACCATGAGTTTGATGTATTCTTGTCGTTTTCAAGCGTTTGCAGCACACCGTCAGCCCACTGGTCTATCGTCATAAGCTCGGGCGACAGTCCTATGGTGCGCAGAGTGGCGCTTCCACTGTAATCAATCTTCAGTTTTCCCTCCTTACCCTTCTTGGTCGTGATGAGCACAACGCCGCCGGCCGCACGCGAACCGTAGATGGCGGCCGAACCGTCTTTAAGGAAGTTGATTGTCTCAATGTCGCTCGAGTTAAGCAGGCGCATATCATTGACACTGTTGCAGGCCACACCGTCAATGATGACGAGCGGCTCGGTAGAGTTGGCTGACGATGCTCCGCGCAGATTCATCGACCAGCTTTCGTCACCGGGAGCCGATGAGCCACGGGTAATCATAACACCCGGAACCTGTCCCTGCAGTGCCTGCAACGGGCTTGACAGTCCGCCCTTGTTTTCAAACTGCTTTGAGTCGATTACGGTAACAGCACCTGTCAGCGACTCTTTCTTCTGTGTACCATAACCCACAACAACCACCTCGCCGAGGGTCTGCGTGTCCTCTTTTAGTTTTATGGCCTGTTTTCCTACTTCTGAAACTTTGACAGTTACAGGCTGATAGCCTATATATGTTATTTGTAAAACAGCATCTCTTGACGATACCGCGAGTGTGAAGTGTCCGTCAAGGTCAGTTACAGTACCGTTTGATGTACCCTTAACCATGACACTTGCACCGATGATCGGTTCGCCGGTTTCGTCAATGACCGTACCCTTTACGGTCTGTTTGGCCTGCTGAACAGAGTTTACTCCCGTCAGAGCCGCGCCACCTGCAGCTTGAACCGTAGGGCTGTTGAATGTCAACAAGCCCGCCACAATGACAGTTGCTCCTGTCAAGCTGTGCTGATAACGCATTTTGTTTAGTTTAAAGTCCATGATAATTTATTTTTTTTTATTGTTTTTCATCTCGAAAATGGTATGTGTTTTTACACGCAAGCACGCATTTTCCGTCTCATCATTTTACGGCCGATAAACAGGTGGGTCTCCACTGTCCTACGCCCCATGTTAAGCTCGGCGGCAATGTCATCGACGCTTTTGTCCTCATAACGGCTGAGCATATACACCTGGCGGCGTTTAAGCGGCATGGCCGTAACTATTTTAAGCTCAGTCTCGGCTATGTCATCTGCATTTACACGCTCGGCTGTCGAGTTTGTTGAAACCTCACTGCTGTACATGGCATAATCATTATATGCACGACGACGAATGTACCTGCGCAGATGGTCGGTAACGATGTTGTTGGCAACCGTAAAGACTAACGACTTTATTGTCGCCTCACAGATTGTCTGGCGGATATTCCACAGTTTTATGAAAACATCCTGTGCCAAATCTTCGGCTATGTATCCATGTGGAATGCGGCGTGCGATATATGCACATATAGCATTGCGGTTGGTCATGAAATAGTCGGTTAATACTTGCTCATAATTTGTCATGATCCGGTTAATTTTACTGTTCTTATTACGGTAAAGTTTTCTCTCGTTTGCCTGCCCGACACCGGTCTGTTTGACTGATGCTTTACGGCTGACTTCCGATGGCAAAATTAAAAGGTTTATTATTATCCGCAAACGTTTACGTAAACAAATCAATTTCATAGTGTAGAATAAGAAGCATTTCGGAATAACTATCTGATTTAACGTGCTTTACAAAGCAAGAGTAAACAGTATCAGAATATAATTTGAGACTGATGACAGACGTTTTGCCTTAATTTCATCATAGAATTTAATACTGAAAACATGTTTTGAGACTGTCCCGCCAGTAGTTTGCGTGGCTTGACACACGTCAAAGAGGCACAGGACAATTCGGGATATGAAAATCATTTAAAATGTGTTTGTTGTGTAAGGATAAGTTTTCTGATATAAAGTGCCGATTCATCCTACACATTTAAATATACGGGATGAACCGGCGTTAATCTTAAATTTCAGTACCTCCGCGAAGACCGCGAAGATACTCGTTGGGGGTTATTCCTGTTATCTTCTTGAATGTTCTAAAGAATGAGGCATGACTGCCAAAGCCACACTCCTCGGCCAATGCTGACAGTGTGAGCTGTGAGTAGCGTACGTCTGAGGCTTTACGTTTAAACTCCTCCACACGATATGTGTTTACAAAGTCATTGAATGATGTGTGCATATACTGATTCAACACGTACGATACCGTGTTAAGCGACACACCGAGGCTTCCGGCCAAGTCAATCAACCTCATGCTCTTGTTGACATAAGGACGCTCTTTTTCCATGCAGTGCTTTATGCGCCGTTTGATTGTCTCGCACTCTTTATCCGAGAGCAATACCTTTTTTGCCTTATCCACCGGTTGTTCTGAAAGTGTGGCAGGTTCCTCAACGGTATGTTCAACCACTTCCATAACCTGTTCAACCACATGCTTGCGTGTCCTGTGGCGGCGTGTTATGACATATAAAACGCCTGTAACACTAATAATAATCAAGCACCATCCCCACCATGCAATAAACGGACGAATGGCGAAACTGACCGTAGCCTCGGTCGAGGCGTTGCCCGGTATGCGCACACGGAAAGTATACGTACCGGCTTTAAGACTATAATATGACGCTTGTCCGGTGGCTTCGGCAAACTGCCAATCATCATCCACGCCGTCAAGACGATACTCATAGACAGCCGAACCGGGTTCGCCAAAACTCATGTCCGAGAAGTAGAACGTAAGATTATTGGCACTGTTTGGCAGCGTCTCGTACTTTTCGGTCTCAACACCGTTAACCTGCACACCCGTAACAAGCACCTTGCGATGGCTCTTTTTGCTGACTTTGGCCGCCATCTCCGGGTCGACAGATACCAGCCCCTTGGAGTTTCCAAACCACAGTTTTCCGTTCTTGTCGAGTAGGGCAGAGTTATTTGTAAATGTTTGGCCGGGCAGCCCGTCGTTGAAAGTGTACAAATCGTATGCTTGTCCGCTTATATTGGTCATACGAAAAAGGCCGTCGCTGCACGCTATCCACATGTTACGGCCTTTATCCTCAATGACAGACAGCACCGAATTGTCTATATCCGCGCGTAGAAAAGGTAGTTTCACATCGCCAAACTTATCCATCGTTATGTTAGACATGAAGAGGTCTCCTTTTTCACGCACAAAGAAAATGTTGTGGTGCGAATCCTCATATATGTATCTGATTTTGTCTTTGCTGGCAAAGCCTTCCGGAAAAACATCAGCCCTTATTGTGCCCGTTTTAGGGTCGATGATGCTCAACCCTTTCTCGGTTCCCACCCAACCTTTTCCTGTCGAATCGAACATTATTGCATAGACACTGCCTTCAGGCAGCTGTGAGTTTGCGTTGCTATACTTTATCAGCTTATCTGTCGCACCGTCATAACGATAAAGGCCTTTGTCTGTGCCTATCCACAGATAGCCATGCCTGTCGGTTTTTATGCAAAAGACGTGGCCGTTAGCCGGCTCGCCGCCAAAACTTTTACAGTCCGGTCCTGCAGGGTCAACCACCATCATGCCACCTCCAAAAGTGCCGACATAGTATTTACCGCGATAAAAAGCGGTTGTCAGCACGAGGTTTGCCGTCAACTGTGGCGTGGTGAAACGGTGTGTGCGGTGTGTAGCCTCGTTTATGTAAAACAGTCCGTCGCGTGTGCCTACAAGGCGTTCGCTGCCGTTTATGCTCACGCTGTTAACCGTGAGATTGGCCGAATTAAAGCCCGGCGCAAAGCCATAAACGCTGAAAAGGTCGGTATGGAAGAGCGTATAATCAAGTCCTGTGCGATAGGTTCCGACATAAAGCATACCACCACGGTCAACCAGTAGAGAATAAACTGAGTTGCTGCTTATTGATTTTGGGTTGCCGGGTGTGTGCATAAAACTTCTCACGACCTGTTTTGTGCGGCATGAAACATAGTGTACGCCATTGCCATCTGTAGCTACATAAACCGTACCGACACCATCGCTCGATATATCCGAAATCACGTTTGAGCCTAAAGCCGGGCCTTGGCTGAATGTGTTGGTACGCGTGTTAAACACTAAAAGTCCCTGTGTCATTGTGCCTATATACACATCAGCGCCTATAATCGTGAGACAACGAAAATAGTTGCCCACCGATTTATTGTTTCTGCGATATATTTTAAACGTTCCTCGCTGCATGTCATAACGTGCAAGTCCGTCCTGAGTGGTAAGCCACATGCATTGTGCCTTGCGGTCAATGGCCATGTCCGTAATCTTGTTCGAGCCGGTCCATGCATACTGTTCTATGCGTTTAATTATGGTTTTCTCGCCTTTTATGATGTAAAGGCCGCGGTCTGTGCCGGCATATAGTGTACCGTTGGCATCGAGCAATGTGTTCACGCTCGTATCAATATTGCCGGCAAAACGCCTTGTCATGACCCCACTATGCCCGTCTTCAGCCCAAAGGCCAAGGCCGTTACCGGCATAAAGTCGGTCGTTTGCGGTTACAACGATACTGTTTACGCGTTTTTTCATGGTTTGGCCTATGCCTGCAAAAGTATAATTACGTATGCGCATACCGTCAAAACGGTCAATGCCGTTGTCTGTGCCAAGCCAGATAAATCCGCGAGAGTCCTTGTATATAGTATTGACAAGCAGCCCCGACAGGCCGTCTACACCAACCAGATTGCGAAAAACATAATCGTCGGCATAAGCCGAAACCATGCAGCAGAGCACGATTATTAGGGTTAATGTGTGTCGTATATATTTATACATGTTGTCAAAAGATGCTTTAAGTTGTTCTGATAGACAGGTACAAAGGTATAAAAAGTTTTATGAAAACACAATATAATCTGTTTTTTGTTAGTTATCTCATTTAAACTTTTTACCTAAATGTCATGCGGTACACTAATTTTTACTCGTTCCTTTACGGGCTTTCGTTTTCTCGCCACAGTTTACACTTTGTCGGTTACATGTACTGTTTTCTTACTTTATGACTTTAAGAATATGCTGTTTTTTGCCAACCGCCGCCACAAACTTTACTTTGAATGGATTGAGAGGCTAAAAAAACGCGTGTATTTTTAAAATACTATATATCAGCACTTTAAGTATTAAACGGACTTTAGTGTGCAATAAAAACGGTGGTCTTCGTGGCTGAAAAGGCCGTTTCAAGATGCAAAAGAGGCCGTTTCGCACTCTGAAGGAGGCTGTTTACGAGTTGTAAAGAGGCTGTTTATGAGTTGTAAAGAGGCGTGTCAGCTGTAATAAAGTGCCTGATTATGCCTCAAAACACGCAGTTTTACAGCTTCAAGGAGACACCGATGGCTATTTTAAATTCTATTTTCAGGTTTTTGACGCGTTTTTTCAGGTTGACATTTTTAATGTGTTCAAACCGTTCAAGCAACAGTTTGACCCAGAACTCCATTTTGGGGATATAAAAAGCAGCATCCAACCGATATGTAACGGTCAGATGCTGCTTAAAAAAACATATTTTATCACTTTAAATCCCAGTAAACCACATAACGTTGACGGTGCATGTCATAGAACGGCAGCAGTGTTTCGCCATCGGTTGAAGTAAATTTAAGCCCCTCACCTACTCTTTTAAGCGACTTGTCAAGGTGTTTCTCATCGAGACTGATTGTGGTTTTCAGTCCGGCAGGCACTTTAAAATCGTAAGTGTAATAGTCATTATAAAGCTCCGGATTTGACATTGGAGCCGGTACGGTCATACCCTCGGTGCCTTTCTCACCGGCCAAAACCACCGGCCCGTACATCACGGCGGCACGCTTGGCGTTGTCATGTGTACGCTCCAGACGCAGGCTCATGGGGAAACGGGCGGTCAGCACATCACCATCATTCCATGTGCGGTCAACCACGATATAGCTGCCGGGCGTGGCCTTAACCTTTAGTTTACGTCCGTTGAGCGTAACCTCCGCACCCTTTGTCCAAGCGGGACAACGCAGCCTAATAGCTGTTTTAACAGGTGCGGTTGTGCTAATTCTCAACGCCGTAACATCACTCTCGGGGTATCGTGTCTGTTGCGTTATGGTCATGCCCTTATCGCGCCATGTCAGCACCGATGGTATGTAGAGGTTTACAAACAGCCCGTCGGCATTGTGATAATATATGCTTTCGGCATATTTGGCGTGATTCTCAAAGCCACTGCCCACGCAACACCAGAATGAGTTGAACGGCGTTGAGTACACCTTGTGTGCTCCGCTCATCAGCGGCAGAAAGTAGCACACCATGCCCGTCTGTGGGTCTTGCTGACCGAGAATGTGGTTATAAAGTGCCCGTTCATAGTAGTCGGCCACGGCAGGGTCTGCCGTCCAAGCGAAAAGGTGGCGGCTAAGTTTCAGCATGTTATATGTACAGCATGTCTCGCCGGTATATCCCGATAGATGTTTTGACATATCCGCGGGTTTGAAGAAGTGCTCTTTATCGCTCAGCTCGCCCGTGGCAAAGGTATGATTGTCAACCATTTGTTTCCAGAAAAAGACGGCGGCGTCCCGGCTCTCATCGCTGCCTGTCAGCTCATAGTTGCGTGCCTCGGCTATTACTTTTGGAATAAATGTGTTGGTGTGCTTTGTTCCGAAGTCGGCGTTATGCCGCTTAACTGGGGCTATCACTTCATTATGATAGAAATACCGTGCCAGCCACAGGCACTGCTCGCGCCCGGTGAGCGAATATAAGTTATAAAACGCCTCGTTAATGCCACCGAACTCATTGCGCAACATCAGTCGGCGTGTCTCCTCGCTCAGTGGCTTCAGCTTGGCGTAAGCCCAATCAGAGAATTTCACAGCAACATCAAGTGCCTGTTTATTGCCACAATAAACATATTGGTCGATAAGCCCCGACATGATTTTATGAATAGTGTACCACGGTGCCCAAACCGCTTTGCCACGAATGTTGCGATTTATCAGTTCTTCGGGAAAAGCACTCACATAGCCCGAACCTAACGCTGCCTGCACATCGGCAAGTATGCTGACTATGCTGTCAGCCTTGGTCTTGAACACATGACTACCGGTGCCTGCGTACATATAGGCGCAGGCCGAGAGCAGATGGCCGGTAATGTGTCCGCGCAGGTCGCAATCCAACGACTCCCATCCACCGAGTTTACGCACAGTCATATATCCGCCTTCACGGTCGGCAAAAACTCCTGCATTGTTCTGAAAGCTATGTGCCATGACCTTGGCAGATATGGAGGCCATCCATGCTGAATCGCGCTTCATGTTTTCAGTAAAGCGACTTGGCAGCAGACGCACATCGCTCATATTAAAAGCCACAGCCTTGACCGGTGCTTTATCGCTCACTTTGCGCAGCTCGGTTGCCACGCCCGGATAAATTGATTGTGCTGTTGCCGCACCGGCTGTCAACGCTATGGCGACCGTGAGAAACATTGTTTTCATGTATGTATTTAATATGTTGAGAATCTGTTTTTATTATCTTTCAGTGAAACGCAGTGCAGCGCCGCCGCTCGCAGGCATGGTGAGTGTCAGCCGTTTACCCGGTTTTATGTTCTTTATCACTGCCAAACGCACATTGGTGCGGGTTTTCAGAGACGCATCGTCAGTGTATAGCTCTACGTCAAAACGCTTACCTTTAGGCAGAAAGTCGGCAGTGTTAAGTTCCAAAGTGCGTGCCTCGGTGTTATTGAGCACACCCACATACCAGTCTTTACCGCTACGGCGTGCCTGCACTATGTATTTGCCGGGGGCACCGGCCAGCGCGCGGCTGTCATCCCAGACGGTGGGCACGTCTTTCCAGAACTTCAGTTCGGCCTCGCCTTTATAGTCCTCGGGGCGGTCATACCAATAGAGAAACTGTAACGGCGAATAGTAAACCACGGCCATGGCCAGCTGATGCGCCTTGGTGTTTTTCACACGTTTATTGAAGTAGCACAGCGTGTAATCGGCCGGGCCGCACAGAAAGCGTGTGAACGGAAGCACCGTGTTATGTACGGCATCGGGCATCTCTTCATTGCCGCCTATGCCCTCCTGTGTCAGCAGATTGGGGTATGTGCGGCTCACACCGGTGGGTCTGTACTCGTCGTGTATATCGACCATCAGTCCATACTCGCCACAACGAGCCACGGCATTGTGCAACCACGTGCTCCAATGCTGATTTCCTATCTGTACAAAACCGAACTTTATGCCTGCCACACCCCACTTTTTGTAGAGTGGCAATAAGCTGTCCAACTGTGTGTAGAGGGCACGCTGATTAACATACAACCACACGCCCACACCCTTATCACGCGCCCGGCGGCAGATGTCGGCCATGTCAAAGTCGCGTGTCGGAGTCACTCTTGTGGCCTGTGATGCCATGCTGGCCTCGGGACCGTACCATCCGGCATCAAGCTCTATGAACTGTATGCCACGCTCGGCGGCAAAGTCTATGCCTTTAAGTATGGCGGTACGATTCAACTGCCCGACGCGGAACGCCTTACCGGGGCGTATGAATGAAGTATCCTTGAGTTTACATTCGTCATTCAAGTTCAAGAAAATCTGCTTATTATTTATAAGTTCTGTGGCATGATTTCCAACCATTACCACGCGCCACGGTGTGTCATACGGGGTTATGATGTCGGCACATCCATACATCGACACACCCAGTGTGCGGGTATCATCAGCAATATTCTGCGGTGTAACGGGG
>Cebus_capucinus_imitator_PRJNA485217_SSR102__coassemble_1079_pt1 | contig 13633 bp, 10 predicted proteins | sample Cebus_capucinus_imitator_PRJNA485217_SSR102__metabat2_high_PE_011 | metagenome-assembled genome bin Cebus_capucinus_imitator_PRJNA485217_SSR102
CCGTGGCGAGAAAACGAAAGCCTGAAAGGAACGATTAGGGCAAGAAAAGAATAAATATTAATGTACAGCATGACATTCCGGTAAAAAGTTTAAACGAGATCATTGTCTGTGCAGAATGATACAAACAGAATCAGTCAATACATGATTAAAAAAATTAAAGGAGAACCCATGACTCACATCATGTGGTTCTCCCTTCCTATCCTGTTAGATTCTGAAAATAATCTGTTTTAAAGATGCTGAAAGTGGTCTCATCGGGAATCGAACCCGAATCTAATCTTTAGGAGAGACTTGTTCTATCCATTGAACTATGAGACCCGCCCAAGAGGACTAAGTCCGTCAGCAGGTGCAAATGTACTAAAAATAATTGAAACGGCAAACGCTTGCGCACAATGTTTATGAAAAACATTACTTTTAGGTAATTACCTAAAGAACCCAACGATAACCAACAGCCGCAAAAACAAGATTTATACAACAAAAAACCTCCGCTTTCAGGCGGAGGTTATATTACTCTTTACAGTATTATCAGTTAAGAGCGTCAGCCAGTTCGGCACCGGCCTTGAACTTAGCAACCTTCTTGGCTGCAATCTGTATTTTCTCTTTGGTGGCGGGGTTGATACCCTCACGAGCAGGACGCTCGCTAACACTGAAAGTTCCGAAGCCTACAAGTGATATCTTATCGCCTGCCACGAGAATGTCTTTAATGGCTGCAACGGTTGCGTCGAGTGCCTTCTTTGAGTCAGCCTTTGACAGTCCTGAGCCAGCAGCTATTTTCTCTATAAGTTCTGTTTTGTTCATAATTAATTTATTTAAAATATAAGTATATAATGATTTTTCGGAGTGATTGGTTTCGCAAATATAGGCTAATCATTTTGAAAATCAAACGAAAAATAAAAAAAAGTGAGGAATTTAATGAAAAAAAGTTGGTAATATGTCCTTTTTATGGAAGTTACGGGATATTTTTAGTACTTTTGCGCTGTTTTACAACTGTTTATAAATTAGAACCGATATGTTCAGAATACCTACGATAACAAAAAACCTGCTGATTATTAACGTGCTAATGTTCGCTGCGGCATACGTATTCGGTCTGCGAGGCATCGATCTCGACTCGCTTCTCGGACTGCACTTTTTCCTTGCCCCCGACTTCCACTTTTATCAGCTCTTCACCTACATGTTCATGCATGCAGGCATAAGCCATCTTTTCTTTAACATGTTCGCCCTATGGATGTTCGGATGTGTCATAGAGAACGTATGGGGACCAAAACGTTTTTTGTTCTATTACATTTCATGCGGTATCGGTGCCGGTCTGATACAAATGGTAACACAGTTCTGCTCGTTCTACATGATAGCATCAGAGCAGATTCCGGGTTTTACGGCAGCTGACATAATGGAAGTGGCTTACAACAGTTCAATGGTTCTCAACGCATGGACTACTGTCGGAGCCTCCGGAGCTATTTACGCAATATTGCTTGCCTTTGGTATGCTGTTTCCGGACGAGCGTATCTTCATTTTCCCGTTGCCGGTACCTATCAAGGCGAAATGGTTTGTCTGCATTTACATAGCCATTGAATTGTTCTCGGCTTTAGGAACATCGCATGATAACGTGGCACACTTTGCTCACCTCGGAGGAATGTTGTTCGGATACATAATGATACGTTACTGGCGCGGAAATCCCGGAGGTGGAGGTTTCGGACGCTCACGCGGACAACAGTTTTTCCAAAATTTGAAGAATAATTGGGAACGCCGCTCACACCGCAAAGCCGACCAATACGGCAGCGGCACAAATGTACGGCATGAGTCCGACTGGGACTACAATGCCCGCAAAAAGGCTGAACAAGACGAGGTTGACCGTATTCTTGATAAAGTGCGCCGTAGCGGATACGACAGTCTTACCGAGAAAGAGAAGCGTAAACTCTTTGAAAGCGGCAACAAGTAGTATCTCAGCCTATCATGACCGAACAAATAAAGAAATTCACTTTACAGATGACAGCCGGAGCAAACATAGCTTCGGTCGTCATAATGTTGCTTGTTGGTAATGTCGACAAGCTTAATCCGGTTGACCATCCCCTTTTGGCCAGCTTTGGTTTAGGTTTTCCGGCACTCCTGCTGATAAATGTCGGTTTCCTGATATTCTTTGCTTTTTTCAAACGCATATATATACTTATTCCCTTGGCCGGTTTCCTTGTATGCTATCCTGCGACACGACGTTATTGGCCGTTAAACATCGGGAAAGAGACTCCGGCAGGTTCCATTAAAGTTCTGACATACAATGCATTCAACTTCAATCGCAAAAATCAGGCCGAGAACGAGCCAAATCCGATTATCGAGTATATAAATGGCAGCGACGCCGATATAGTCTGCTTACAAGAAGCATGGCTTGACGCTGAAGTCTTAGCCGCCACAAAAGACACTTACAAGTACAAAGATTCTGTTGCAAACAATCAATCCGGAGAGTGTCTTGTTCTGTTCAGCCGGTTCCCGATTGTCGGAAAAGAACGAATAAGATACGCCTCACACTCAAACATGAGTGCCGCCTTCAAAGTCCTTATTGATAGAGATACGGTCACGGTTATCAACAATCACTTCGAGACATCGGGTCTGTCGCAGGCCGATCGGACCGGTTTCAAAGAGATGATAAAAGGTAACACCGACAAAGACTCCATGCGGGCGGAATCGAAACGCCTGCTCGTAAAACTCGGAGAGTCAGCGCGCAAACGCGCGCCACAGGCAGAAGCAGTGGCACGATATATAAAAGACTGTGGCGGAAGCATAATTCTCTGCGGCGATTTCAACGACAACCCACTGTCATACACCCACCATGTGCTTGAGAATGAACTGACAGACTGTTACGTGGCAACAGGTAACGGCCCCGGCATTTCATACCATTACAACGCTATTTTCGTAAGAATCGATAACATAATGTGCTCATCCGACTGGACGCCCTACAACTGTAAGGTGGACAACAGCATCGGAACCTCTGACCATTATCCCGTTTATTGTTGGCTCAAAAAGCAGGACAAAAAGCGCGATAAATGAAAAAATAAGTAATTAAAGCCTTTAAATTTCTGAAAGTTTAAAAAATTAATTATCTTTGCACGCTATAATGTCAAACTCGTAAAAACATTAAAATAAATAACTAACAAAATGCAAAACAAAGGAATTGTAATTGTTACAGCCGTTCTGCTGACTCTTGCAAGCATTTTCTATCTGTCGTTCTCGGTTGCCACGGGCTATTATGACAGCCAGGCAGCCAAGATTAAAGATCCGATAGCAAGACAGGACTACAAGGACTCTGTCAAGTATCTCGGTATCTATTCGTACCAGAAATGCCTTGAGACTCAGATTGGTCTTGGTCTTGACCTCAAGGGCGGTATGAACGTAATCCTCGAGATTTCAGTTCCCGATGTTATCGAAGTGCTGGCCGACCATAAGACCGACGCAGCCTTCGTTAAGTCGATGGAACAGGCAAAGAAGGAGGAAGAGACAAGTCAGAAAGACTTTATCACACTCTTCATCAAGTATTTTCATCAGAACGCGCCCGGACATCGCTTGGCTGAAGTGTTCGCCACACAGCAACTGAAAGGCAAAGTCAGCACACAAAGCTCTGACTCTGAGGTTGAGAAAGCGTTGCGCGCAGAGGTTCAGTCAGCCATCGACAACTCTTACAACGTAGTCCGTAACCGTATCGATAAGTTCGGTGTGGTTCAGCCTAACATCCAGAAACTCGAAGGACAGGAAGGCCGTATCATGGTTGAAATGCCCGGTATTCGTGAGCCGGAGCGTATCCGTAAGCTCCTTCAAGGCAGCGCAAACCTTGAGTTCTGGGAGACTTTCAACAGCGAGGAGATTGCTCCCTACCTCCGTCAGCTCGACCAGCGCGTTGCAGCAGGTTCATCTTCAGTTGACACAACTACCGTTAAAGACAGTGCCAACGTAAAGAACGAGGTTGCAAAAGCCGAGACAGCGACACCCAAATTCCAGATTAACAAAAATCAAAACTCAGCCGCAAGCAAGGCTGCACAGCGTGATGCGCAGATTGAGTTAGCAAAGAAGCAGAACCCGCTTTTGGCTGTTCTGCAGCTCGCTCCTCAGAGTTCGCTCAGCGTTGTAGGCTATGCCAACGTTCGTGATACTGCTGATGTAAACAAGATAATCTATTCTGAAGAGGCAAAACAGGTACTTCCCTCAGACCTGAAACTGATGTGGGGAGCCAAGCCTGCTGACGGTTTGTCTGTAAAGAACGTTTTCGAACTTTACGCAATCCGTGTTTCTCAGGCTAACGGTCGCGCTCCACTGGAGGGTGATGTCGTAACTGACGCTACCGACCAGTTTAACCACATGACCGGCGCTCCTGAGGTTAGCATGACCATGAACTCAGATGGTGCACGCCGTTGGGCAGCCCTCACAAAGGCAAACGTAGGCAAAGCAATCGCCATTGTACTTGATGGCGTTGTTTACAGCGCACCCCGTGTGAACGGAGAAATTTCAGGAGGACAATCTTCAATCAGTGGAAACTTCACCATTGAGGATACAAAAGACCTTGCAAACACCCTTAAATCAGGACGTATGCCGGCTCCGGCACGCATCGTTCAAGAGGATGTCGTAGGTCCTACCCTCGGTGCACAGTCAATCGAACAGGGTCTCGTGTCATTCGCCGTAGCCTTCATCATCCTTATTCTTTGGATGATTGTAATGTACGACTTCATCCCCGGTATGATAGCTAACGGCGCGTTGCTCATCAACCTGTTCTTCACACTCGGTATATTAACGTCATTCCAAGCGGCATTAACCATGCCCGGTATCGCCGGTATCGTGCTCTCGCTCGCCATGGCCGTTGACGCCAACGTGCTTATATACGAACGTACAAAGGAAGAATTGCGCAAGGGCAAACAGGTTAAGCAGGCCATTCACGAGGGATATGCGAACGCATTCTCTGCAATTTTCGACTCAAACCTGACATCAATCATAACAGGTGTCATCCTCTACGTATTCGGTACAGGTCCTATCCGCGGTTTCGCCACCACGCTTATCATCGGTATCTGCTGCTCGTTCTTTACAGCCGTGTTCCTCACACGTATTGTTTACGAGCGTCAGATGAAGAAAGACAAGTGGCAGAATCAGGACTTCTCGACCCGCATATCACGCAACTTCCTCCAGAACAAGAATGTCGGTTTCATGCACATGTACCGCAAGACATTCACCGTTGCGATAGCCGCCGTCGTTATATTCTGCATCAGCTTCGCCGTAAGAGGCTTGAGCCAGAGCATCGACTTCACCGGAGGCCGCAACTACGTGATACAGCTTGAAAAAGCCGTAGAACCGGAAGCCGTTACCGAGGCCATACGTCCTTACTTCCCCAACAGTACAGTAAGTTCACTGGCAATCGGAACAACGGGTAAGACAATCCGTATTTCGACCAACTACAAGATTGACTCCAACAACCCCGCCATTGACAACGAGGTTGAAGACATCCTCTTCAAGTCTCTCTCAAAGGCAGGATTCGTAACCCAGAAGGATGTCAACACCTTCAAGAACCCCGACATTCGTTCGGGCGGTTCAATAATCAGCAGCACCAAGGTAGGTCCGTCTGTGGCAAAGGATATTACTTACGGAGCCATTATCAGTGTCGTATTCGCCCTGATAGCAATCTTCGTTTACATCCTTATCCGTTTCCGCAACGTGGCTTTCTCTGTTGGTTCAACCGTAGCTTTGGCATGGGATACGATTGTAGTTATCGGTTTCTACTCACTGCTGTGGGGCTTTGTTCCGTTCTCACTGGAGATTGACCAAGCCTTCATCGGAGCTATCCTGACGGTTATCGGTTACTCAATCAACGACAAGGTGGTTGTGTTCGACCGTATCCGTGAGAACCTCGGACTTTATAAGAACCCCAACCTCTTCAAGCTGTTCAACGATTCACTGAATGAGACATTGTCACGTACAATCAACACCTCAATGTCAACATTCATCGTATTGTTGTGCATCCTCCTCCTCGGAGGCGACAGCACACGCAGCTTCTCGTTCGCGATGTTGCTCGGTGTAATCTTCGGAACACTGTCATCAATCTTCATTGCGGCACCTATCGCGTTCCTTGTGCTCGGTCGCGAGGCTCGCAAACATGAGGAGGAGGCATTGACCGAGGCCAAATAAGCTGACGTTTTCATAATTAAGGTATAACTATTATCGCCTGAGGCGGCCGGAGGGACTTGTTCCTTTCGGTCGCCTCTTTTTTCGTCCGAAAGAAACACACACCGCAAAAACACCGCCAACATATTCAGACACCGATACTTTTACCTCTCTAAACAATGAGTTTTGTCCTGTGAAAACCATTGTTTTGCGTTACGAAACAGGCCTCCTTACAACACACTGACATACAATATGTTACATCTTATTATATATAAAACGAGGATAAAATAAAATGCAAAGTATTTCGTACTTTCAGATTTTGTTTGTAGCTTTGCACCTTTGATTACACATCTCAATCATGACACAGAATACAACTTATACATTCGACGAGGCTTACAGGGCCTCGCTGGTTTATTTCGGCGGCGATGAGCTGGCCGCAAGAGTATGGGTGAACAAGTATGCCCTGAAGGACAGCTTCGGCAACATCTACGAGAAGTCGCCCGAGGACATGCATTGGCGAATTGCCAATGAGGTGGCTCGGATTGAGCAGAAGTACCCCAACCCGATGTCAGCCGAGGAGGTTTTCAGCCTGCTCGACCACTTCAAATATATCGTTCCGGCAGGAAGCCCGATGACCGGCATAGGCAACCACCACCAAGTGGCGTCGTTGTCAAACTGCTTCGTAATAGGTCTTGACGGCGACGCAGACTCTTACGGTGCGATTATGCGTGTCGACGAAGAGCAGGTGCAGCTCATGAAACGCCGCGGAGGCGTGGGCCACGACCTGTCGCAACTGCGCCCGAAGGGTTCGCCTGTAAACAATTCGGCCCTTACATCCACCGGATTGGTACCATTCATGGAGCGTTACAGCAATTCTACACGTGAGGTTGCTCAAGACGGACGCCGAGGCGCGCTCATGCTGTCTGTAAGCATTAAGCACCCTGACAGCGAGGCGTTTATCGACGCAAAAATGACCGAGGGCAAGATTACCGGCGCCAACGTGTCTGTAAAACTCGACGACGAGTTCATGCGCGCCGCCACCGAGAACAAGCCCTACACACAGCAATTCCCCATTGACAGCGCAAATCCGCAGGTAAGCAAAGAAATAAACGCCAAGGCTCTGTGGGAGAAGATAGTACACAACGCTTGGAAGAGCGCAGAGCCGGGAGTACTGTTCTGGGACACCATAATCCGCGAGAGCATACCCGACTGCTATGCCGACCTCGGTTTCCGCACGGTGTCTACAAACCCCTGTGGCGAGATTCCACTCTGCCCCTACGACTCATGCCGTCTGCTGTCGGTCAACCTCTACGCATATGTTGTCAACCCCTTCACACCCGAGGCATACTTCGACTACGAGCTGTTCCGCAAGCATGTCGCGGCCGCACAGCGAATCATGGACGACATCGTTGACATGGAGCTTGAGAAAATCGACCTCATCATGGCAAAAGTTGGCCGCGACCCGCAGCTTGAAGACGTAAAGCACGCCGAGTATCACCTTTGGGAAAAAATAAAGAAAAAGAGCGGTCTCGGCCGCCGCACAGGTGTCGGCATAACCGCCGAGGGCGACATGATTGCGGCGATGGGTCTGCGCTACGGCACTCAGGAGGCCACCGACTTCTCTGTCGAGGTACACCGCACATTGGCGTTGGCAGCCTATGGTTCATCCGTAAACATGGCAAAAGAGCGCGGAGCCTTCGAGATATTCGACGCAGAGCGCGAGGCTCATAACCCCTTCATCTTGCGTTTGAAGGATGCAGACCCTCAGCTTTACACCGACATGCTGAAGTACGGCCGCCGCAACATAGCCTGCCTGACTATTGCCCCGACCGGCACCACCAGTCTGATGACCCAGACCACAAGCGGCATCGAGCCGGTGTTTATGCCCGTTTACAAACGTCGCCGCAAGGTGAACCCCAACGATGCCGATGTACATGTGGACTTTGTTGACGAGGTTGGCGACTCTTTCGAGGAGTATATCGTTTACCACCGCAAGTTTATCGAGTGGATGCGCATAAACGGTATCGATACCGAGAAACGCTACTCTCAAGACGAACTTGACAAGATTGTGGCAAAATCGCCTTACTATAAAGCCACGGCAAACGACGTTGACTGGCTGATGAAGGTGCGTATGCAGGGTGCCATACAGAAATGGGTCGACCACTCTATCAGCGTAACAGTCAACCTGCCCAACGATGTCGACGAGGCTTTGGTCAACCGTCTGTATGTCGAGGCGTGGCGTTCGGGCTGCAAAGGCTGCACAATCTATCGGGACGGAAGCCGATCGGGTGTGCTCGTCTCTACACAGAAAACCAAAAAGAAGACACCGAAAGAGATTCAAGAAGAAGCCGAGAAGGCTGTCGTTCATCCCATCGTAACCGAGGTGCGCCCGCAGGAGCTTGAGTGCGACGTGGTGCGCTTCCAGAACAACAAGGAGAAGTGGGTGGCTTTTGTCGGTCTGCTTGACGGTTATCCTTACGAAATTTTCACCGGTCTGCAGGATGACGAGGAAGGAATCATACTGCCAAAGACTATTACAAATGGTAAGATAATAAAGCATAAGGACGAGAACGGACGCTCGCGCTACGATTTCCAGTTCGAGAACAAGCGCGGCTACAAGACCACCGTTGAGGGTCTAAGCGAGAAGTTCAATCCCGAATATTGGAACTATGCGAAGCTGATTTCGGGCGTTTTGCGTTACCGTATGCCCATCACCCACGTCATAAAGCTGGTAGGTTCACTCCAGTTAAAGAACGAGAGCATCAACACTTGGAAGAACGGTGTCGAGCGCGCGTTGAAGAAATATGTTGTCGACGGCACCGAGGCAAAGGGCCAGAAGTGTCCTGCCTGCGGACAGGAGACTCTCGTTTATCAGGAGGGTTGCCTCATCTGCACCAACTGTGGAGCCTCACGCTGCGGATAAAATGATTTTGAATCAATGATATTTATGGGACTTGTGGGCCGTAATTGTATAGGTTTGGCACCATGAGTCCCATTTCTTTATCTTCAATACGACTAAGTTTCAACCCTTAAAACCATAACCGTTATGATTATAGAAAAAGGCTTTGTGAGTCTTGACAACATACGCTTCCACGTCAATCACGGTGTGTTGGAGCAGGAACGCCTGACGGGGGGCGACTTCACCGTGAGCGTCAAAGCAGGCTACCCGCTGACCGAGGCCGTCATGACCGATAACGTCGACACCACGCTTAACTACGCCACACTGTATGAGATAATAGACAGGGAAATGCGAAAACCGTCGCGCCTGCTCGAACATGTGGCGGGCAGAATCGGTGAAAGTATCTTCACCGCATTGCCTCTCGTCGACTCTCTGGTGGTGAAAATAACCAAAGTCAATCCTCCCATGGGCGGACTTATGGACGGAGCCTCTGTGGAATTACACTTAATAAATGATAAAAACTCCCGACAACAATTTAGTTTTCACAAATAAATAACTACCTTTGCAGGGTTAATTTTATGCCGAAATGAACAGAAAGGTTCTATTCTTTCTTACATTATTGATATCTTTCTCCGCAGTGGTTTTTGGTGCGGACAAACGCTTTACGCTTGTTATCGACGCCGGCCACGGTGGACATGACGCCGGTGCGAAAGGTGCTTTCTCATACGAAAAAAACATTAATCTTAACGTCGCATTGGCTTTCGGCGCATATGTAGAGCGCAACAATCCGGAGGTAAATGTTATTTACACCCGCAAGACCGATGTGTTTGTACCGCTGCACAAACGTGCCGACATCGCCAACAGGAACAAAGCCGACGTGTTTATATCGATACATACCAACGCTTTGCCACAAGGTCGCATAGCCCGCGGACTTGAAACTTACACCATGGGTATGCGCCGCTCTGACGAGAAACTAAGCGCCGCAAAGCGCGAGAATGCCGTTATCACCATCGAGCCTGACTACAAACAGCATTATGAGGGCTACGACCCGAACTCGCCGGAGAGTACCATCATGTTCGAGTTCATACACGACAAGAACATGGCGAAAAGTGTCGAGCTGGCCAAATATGTGCAGAACAGTGTGTGCGCCTCGGCCGGTCGCCCTGACAAAGGTGTCAAGCAGGACGTTTTTCTTGTGCTCCGCGAAACATCGATGCCGGCTTGTCTGATTGAGCTTGGGTTCATTACGACACCCGACGAGGAACGTCTTCTCAACGATAAGGCTAAAATCGACGATATGGGCCGTGGCATTTATCAGGCTTTCATACGCTTCAAGAACAAGTATGACCGCGGTTTCACCGTGCCGTATGACTCTCCGAAGAGTAACGACATCGACATTCCGACCGTGGTGCCTAAGACAGACAACACGGTGAAAGCTACCCGTGAGAAGCCGAGAAAGATTGTCCGCCCGATGCCGGACAAACCCGATGAACTACCCAACTCCACAACCGACACGGTGAAAACACCTGTCGAGGTAAAACGTGAAAGCCCTGACCGGCCCGTATTCAAGATACAAATCATAGCCGGAGCAAAGGCTTTACCCAAGAACAGCTCCATGTTCAAGGGGCTTGACGGGGTTGAATCGTACACCGAAGAGCCATACGTGAAGTACACATACGGTGCTTCCGAAGACTATAATGAGATTTACCGCCTGCGCAAAACCATACTCGACAAGTTCCCGGAGGCATTTATAATCGCCTTCAAGAACGGACGGAAAATGAACGTTAATCAGGCTATCAACGAATTTAAGGCTAACAGGAGATAAGAAAATGAAGTTTTTAACAAAAGAAGTAAAGATAGCGTTGGTGGCTGTCTGCGGATTGGTCATTCTGTTTTTCGGCATGAACTTCCTTAAGGGGCTTAACCTCTTCTCGACGGCAAGCCGCTATTACATCTCGTTCAACGACATCAGCGGACTGGCATCGTCAAGCCCGATATATGCCGACGGCTACAAAGTCGGAGTCGTGAAAGGCATAAACTATGATTATAACCGTAAGGACGGCATAATCGTGGAGGCTGACATCGACCCTCAGCTGCGTATTCCGGCAGGAAGCAGTGCCGAGATTGTCAGCGACATGCTTGGCAATGTGAAGGTCAACCTGCTGCTTGCCAACAACATGCGCGAACGTGTCAACCCGGGCGAAACCATTAAGGGAGGCATCAACGACGGCGCGCTTGGACAGATGAAGGATATGATTCCCGTGGTGATGAACATTCTGCCAAAGCTCGACTCGATAGCCGGTAACATCAACCGGCTGCTGGCTGACCCTGCAATAGCACGCTCTTTGCAGAACGTTGAGACCGTTACAGCCGACCTTACCGTTACCACCAAACAGCTCAACACACTCATGACCGGGCTGAACCGCAGCGTTCCGGGAATGATGAACCGCGCCAACGGTGTGCTTGACAACACCAACAAGCTCACATCAAACCTCGCTAAGGTTGACGTGGCAGGCACAATGGCCAAGGTTGACGCTACGCTTAACAACGTTGAACAGCTAACGGCAAAGCTAAACAGCAACGACGGTACAATGGGATTGCTTATGCGCGACCCGGCGTTATACAACAACCTGAACAGCACTATGCGTTCGGCTGACTCGCTGCTCATAGACCTTCGCCAACACCCGAAACGTTATGTGCACTTCTCGATATTCGGAAGGAAAGACAAATAATCCTCGCCAACAACTGATACAAACGGACACTCCGTCGCGGGAGTGTCCGTTTTTCATTCAGCCTGCCACATTATTAATTAACATTAGCCCATATTGTTTGGCTCGTAATGCTTTTCTTTGTAATTTTGCGGAATAATTAAAGCATAGCGAAAAAGCAATCTAATTTATTATAAAACTATGGCAAAGAAAGCATTATTGATGATACTCGACGGATGGGGTATCGGTAAACATGGCGCAGGCGATGTCATTTTCAACACTCCGACAAGTTATCTTGACTATCTTAACTCTGTAAGTCCGCACTCACAGCTGCAGGCTTCGGGCGAGGATGTCGGTCTGCCCGACGGACAGATGGGTAACTCTGAGGTAGGACACCTCAACATCGGTGCCGGCCGTATAGTATATCAGGATCTTGTTAAAATTAACCGCGCTTGTAAAGACGGCTCTATCCTTCAGAACAAAGAGATTGTAAGCGCATACAGCTATGCCCGCGACAACGGCAAGAAGCTGCACCTCATGGGTCTGACCTCTACCGGAGGTGTGCACTCATCACTCGACCACCTCTTCAAACTCGTTGAGATTGGCAAGGAATACGGCCTTAATGACATTTACGTACACTGCTTCATGGACGGCCGCGACACCGACCCGAAGAGCGGCGCAGGCTTTATCAAAGACCTTACCGACGTGTGCGACAAGAACGGTGCGCACATAGCAAGCATCATAGGCCGCTTCTACGCAATGGATCGCGACAAGCGCTGGAACCGTGTGAAAGAGGCTTACGACCTGCTCGTTGAGGGTAAGGGTAAACAGGCTGCCGATATGGCAAAAGCCGTTGAGGAGAGCTATGCCGAGGGAGTTACCGACGAGTTCATCAAACCGATAGTAAACTCGACCGTAAACGGTACAATCGGCGAGGGCGACGTTGTTATTTTCTACAACTACCGCAACGACCGTGCCAAAGAGTTGACCGATGTTCTCTCACAGACCGATATGCCCGAGGAAGGTATGCACACCATCAAGGATATCCAATTCTACTGCATGACTCCTTATGACGCTTCGTTCAAGGGTGTACACATCCTCTTCCCGAAAGAGAACGTACAGGACACTCTGGGCGAATACCTCAGCCGTATGGGCAAGAAACAGCTCCACACAGCCGAGACCGAGAAGTACGCTCACGTTACATTCTTCTTCAACGGTGGTCGCGAGCAGCCGTTCGAGGGTGAGGACCGCATACTTGTTCCCTCTCCAAAAGTTGCCACTTACGACCTGAAACCCGAAATGTCGGCATTTGAGGTTAAGGATAAGCTCGTCGGAGCAATCAACACTCAGGAGTATGACTTTATAGTTGTGAACTTCGCCAACGGCGACATGGTTGGCCACACCGGTGTTTACAACGCCATTGCAAAGGCAGTTTGGGCTGTTGACCACTGCGTTGAGGAGGTTATCGAGGCCGCTAAAGCCAACGATTACGAGGCTATAATCATTGCCGACCATGGCAATGCCGACAACGCAATCAACCCCGACGGCACTCCCAACACGGCTCACTCGCTGAACCCCGTGCCTTTCATTTACGTAACGAACAACAACAGTGCTACCGTTAAGAACGGCCGTCTGGCTGACGTGGCTCCATCAATTCTCCACATAATGGGTCTTGAGCAGCCCGCTGACATGACAGGCGAAAACCTCATCGAGGACAACAAGTAATCCATTTCAAAGGATATAACTAAAGAAACGGATTGACCGCCATGGCTTTTCACGCCGGCAGGTCAATCCGTTTTTTGTTTATTCTTATTTTTACGTTCATGCCTCGTCTCCACTCTCACACCTTATGAACTCGTTTAAACTTTTTAGTTCTTGTCATAATCGAGTATTTTTTCGTCCG
>Cebus_capucinus_imitator_PRJNA485217_SSR102__coassemble_1082_pt1 | contig 13603 bp, 13 predicted proteins | sample Cebus_capucinus_imitator_PRJNA485217_SSR102__metabat2_high_PE_011 | metagenome-assembled genome bin Cebus_capucinus_imitator_PRJNA485217_SSR102
AAAGTTCGTTTCTCTCACTTCCATTTTGCATTGTCTTCGGTTTGCACTATCTTTGGATAAGATAGGCTGCACCTCAACAATGCAAAATAAAAGTTCGTTTCTCTCACTTCCATTTTGCATTGTCTTCGGTTTGCACTATCTTTGGATAAGATAGGCTGCACCTCAACAATGCAAAATAAAAGTTCGTTTCTCTCACTTCCATTTTGCATTGTCTTCGGTTTGCACTATCTTTGGATAAGATAGGCTGCACCTCAACAATGCAAAATAAAAGTTCGTTTCTCTCACTTCCATTTTGCATTGTCTTCGGTTTGCACTATCTTTGCAAGCGAAAAGATTAACATATTTGAAGAATGGAGATTTCAGAACTTTACGGTATATTCAAGCAGCACCCGCAGGTTACGACCGATAGCAGGGAGTGTCCGGCAGGGTCAATATTCTTCGCCCTTAAAGGCGAGTCGTTCAACGGTAACAAGTTTGCGGCCAAAGCCATAGAGCAGGGCTGTGCCTACGCCGTGGTAGACGAGGCTGAGGCCGCTCCCGATGGCGACAAACGCTTTATATTGGTTGATGACTGCCTCACAACGTTGCAGCGACTGGCCAATTTCCACCGCCGCCAATTAGGTACAACTATAATCGGCGTAACCGGTACGAACGGCAAGACGACCACCAAAGAGCTTATGGCCGCCGTGCTGCGTGAGCGTTACAATGTGCTGTACACCGAGGGAAACTTCAATAACCATATCGGCGTGCCCAAGACTCTGCTCCGACTGACCGGGAAACATGAGGTGGCGGTGATTGAGATGGGTGCCAACCATCCCGGCGAGATACGCACGCTGGTCAATATCGTTGAACCTGACTACGGACTTATTACCAATGTCGGCAAGGCGCACTTGGCGGGTTTCGGTTCGTTCGAGGGCGTGGTGCGCACCAAAGGAGAACTGTATGACTATCTGCGCGGGCACGGCGGTACGGTGTTCATACATGCCGAGAATCCGCATTTGGCAGGCATAGCCCATGACTTGAAACTGATAAAATACGGCACCGGACCGGAGGCCGGACTTGTCGCCGCAGGCGAGCTTACAGGCTGCGACCCTTATCTGAATTTCCGTTGGCGGCACTGTGAGGGTGAGTGGCACACCGTGGCTACCCACATAATCGGCTCATACAACATCTACAACATGCTGGCGGCCGCCTGCGTTGGTCTCACGTTCAAGGTTACACCCGAACAAATAGACCACGCCCTGAGCCACTACGTGCCGAGCAACAACCGTTCGGAGCTTGAGATTACGGCTCACAACAAGCTGATTATCGATGCTTACAACGCCAATCCGACGAGCATGAACGCCGCTCTAACCAACTTCAAGGAGATGAAGGTAAACCCCAAAATGGCTATTCTCGGTGATATGAAAGAGCTTGGAGCCGTCAGCCGTGAGGAGCATCAGAAGGTTGTCGACATGCTCAAGCAGAGCGACATAAGTCCCGTTTGGCTGGTTGGCGACGAGTTTTCCGGTACAGATTGCGACTTCCCCAAGTTCAAGAACATCGATGAGGTGCAGGCTGAGATACGCCGCAACCGTCCCGAAGGCTACTATATACTGATAAAAGGCAGCAACTCTACAAAGCTGTTCAAACTCCCCGCCGACCTGTAACGACGGTTACCGTCGTACCGCACGCAGAAGAAATCCGTGCCGTTGCATTTCTCGCTCGTCTCGATAAATTTCACGAAGCAGTCTTGAACCACATCCTCGGTGTTGTCGATGTCGTGCAGATCGTGGGTGGCGTAGAGACATAACGGCCTGTAATACAGAGTGAAAACAGTGTTTATGTCCATGGTGTGGCAGGCTGTTTTTTGATATATGTTGTTTCGGGTTGTGATAGTTACTTTTTCATCGTCCGAAAGTCGTTGTTTCGGGAGGTAAAAATTACGGGTATGTGGTGTGTACCGTAATATCACGGTGTGGCAGGGTGCTTGAAGCCGTTAAACACGTTCCGGGCAACGCCGGCAACTTAGGGTTGTTACGCCGTAGCGTAGCGACAAAAAAAGGGACGAACCCGTGAGGTCGTCCCTTTTTGTTTATCTTGTATTGATTACAAGTTCGGGTTGATTTCGTTCCACTTGGCAATCTCAGGAACGATGTTGAGGGTTACCAACTCGTCGCGCATCTTGCAGAGGTGCTCGTATGAAGCGTCGAGTTTAGCGTTCTCCTCAGCTGTACCCTCGGGCACGTTGTAGTGTGCGCCGGTTGTATCGAGAGTAGTGTCCATGGCCATCATGATGTGGTTGTACTTCTCGTTGCTTACGTATGTACCAACGGGGAAGCGGAAAGCCTCACCACCCATAACCGAGCGAATCATCTCAACAGAGAGGTAAGCCGGGCTCTGGAATGAAGAACGACCGCGCAGCTCGATAATCTTGGCTCCGCCCTGTGTAACGTCTTTCTTCATCTGCTCCCACTCAGCCTCGGGGAACTCGTCTGTGCCGATGATGTCAGTCAGCTTGCGGCCGTCGATTGTAACCTTTGAGCCGAATACAGCCATCTGTTCGCCGTGGCCTCCGTATGTGGCGCAACCCTTAACCTCGCTCTGCATAACGCCGAACTTCTTTGCCAGCGCGCTCTGCAGACGTGTAGAGTCGAGTGCGGCGAGAGTTGTAACCTGTGAGGGCTTCAAACCTGAGTAGAGAAGTGTAACAAGACCTGTGAGGTCGGCGGGGTTGAAGATGATTACAACGTGTTTAACGTCGGGGCAGAATTCCTTGATGTTCTTTCCGAGTCCCTCAGCAATCTCGCAGTTGCCTTTGAGCAGGTCCTCACGTGTCATGCCTGCCTTACGGGGAGCACCACCGGAAGAGATGATGTACTTAGCGTCGGTGAAGGCCTCTTTGGAATCGGTTGTGGCGGTGATTTTAACATCGCCGAAACCGCTCTGGCGCATTTCCTCTGCAACGCCCTCGGGTGAGAATACGTCATAAAGGCAGATGTTACTTGTCAGCCCCATTGTAAGGGCTGTCTGAACCATGTTTGAACCAATCATACCGGCAGCGCCGACGATTGTAAGTTTCTCGTTAGTTAAGAATGCCATAGTTATTATTATATTTTAGGTTTAAAATAATCTTTTACGCACCTGCAAAGTTAGAAAAAAAAGATGAATAACATCCAAAACAATGCCTTTTAGTTTGTTATTAAATATAAAAAGACGTATCTTTGTAAAGTACATTTTACAAATCTATGAACACATCAATTCAAAAAAGGCTTGATGCTCTGCGTGAGGTGATGGGACGCGAGCATATCGACGCTTTCGTTTTTCCCGGCACCGACCCTCACAATGGTGAGTATGTTCCCGAACATTGGGAGGGCCGTAAGTGGATTTCGGGCTTCAACGGCTCTGCCGGAACCGCCGTCGTAACCATGAACGAGGCCGCCCTATGGACCGACTCACGATACTTCCTCGCCGCCGCCGAACAGCTTGAGGGCACCGGCTTCGAGCTGATGAAGGAGCGCATAGAGGGCACGCCGTCGATAACCGAGTGGCTCGGCATGAAGTTGGCGCGCCTCGAAAGCCCCGTGGTGGGCATTGACGGCATGGTCAGCCCGGCCGCCGCCGTTGAGGATTATATAACCGGACTGCGCGCCGAGGGCGGCATAACGGTGCGTACTAACTTTGACCCGCTGGAGCTGATATGGACCGACCGTCCCGCCGTGCCCCGCAATGAGATTGAGTTTCACCCGCTACGCTTTGCCGGCGAGGCCTGTTCGGCAAAGTTGGGACGCATACGCTCGAAGCTGAAAGGGCTGCACGCGTGCGGTATGCTGGTATCCGCGCTCGACGATATAGCATGGACTCTCAACCTGCGCGGCACCGACGTGCACTGCAATCCGGTGTTTGTGGCTTACCTGCTCATAACGCGTGAGTCGGCCACGCTGTTTACCGACCCCTGTAAGATAACGCCGGAGGTTAAGGCTTATCTGGTCGCCGAGGGTGTCGGCACAGCCGCCTACAACGACATAAAGGCCGCCCTTAAAGCCTATGACGAGTATAACATACTGATGGATGAGGCCGAGACAAACTACACCTTATATAATACAGCCGGTTGCGTGAAGGTGCGCGCCGCGTCGCCCATCCCTTACATGAAGGCGGTGAAGAACAAGACCGAGATTGAGGGGTACCGCAACGCCATGTTGCGCGACGGCGTGGCTATGGTGAAATTTCTCAGTTGGCTGCGTCCGGCGGTTGAGGCGGGAGGCCAGACCGAGATTACGATCGACCAAAAGCTGACTGCCCTGCGCGCCGAGCAGGCTCACTTCCGCGGCATTTCGTTTGACACCATATCGGCTTACGGTGAGCACGGAGCGGTGGTTCACTACGAACCGACACCCGAAACCGACATACCCGTCAGACCGGAGGGGCTGCTTCTGCTCGACTCGGGCGCGCAGTATCTTGACGGAACGACCGACATCACCCGCACGATAGCTCTCGGACCCGTTACCGAGGAACAGCGACACATATACACGTTGGTGCTTAAAGGCCACATACAGCTTGAGCTGTGCCGCTTTCCCAACGGTGCCGGCGGCACGCAGCTTGACGCTTTGGCCCGCAAGGACATGTGGCGCGAGGGGCTGAACTACATGCACGGCACGGGCCATGGTGTAGGCTCATACCTCAATGTGCACGAAGGCCCTCATCAGATTCGTATGGAATACAAGCCGGCACCGCTCATTGCCGGCATGACGGTAACCGACGAGCCGGGTCTGTACTTGGCCGGACGCTTCGGTGTACGCATAGAGAACACTCTGCTTATAGTGCCTGCCGGCGAGACGGAGTTCGGCCGTTTCCTCGGCTTCGAGTCGCTCACGCTTTGTCCTATCGACCTTACGCCGGTTGATTTCTCAATGCTTCTGCCTGAGGAGGTTGAGTGGCTTAACAGTTATCACCGCACGGTTTACGAACGCCTCGCGCCTTATCTTGAGGGCGAGGAGCTGGCTTGGCTGGCCGAGGCTACATGCGCCGTTGGGCTGTAAGGTGTTGTTTCCTATGGTGTGTCTGATAAATAACCGTTGCAGACACACCATAGGAAACAATAATATCAGGGATTGGAAATGAACTCGTTTAAACTTTTTAGAAAGAATAAAAATTAATGTACAGCATGACATTTCGGTAAAAAGTTTAAACGAGTTCGATAAGTTAGTCAACAAAATTATCGCTGACTAAAATCTTTCTTTCTCATCTTCACCTGCACCGCTCCCTTTATATTGGCTGCGTGTATAGTTGAAGCGATAGGCAATGCTAACTTGAAAATTACGGCTGTCGCTGTAATTTCGGATATTCATACTCATGTTGTTCCCATAGTAAGTACTGGAGTTATAACTGCCCTTGAAAAGATCATTGGCTTGCAAATTGAGTGAAAGTCGGTTCTTGAGAAAATTTTTATTAATCCTTAAATCAAATCTGTTACTGTGCTGTACAAGAACCGTACCGCTATGACCACTGGTGTTATAACTGTAGTTTATTCCGATTATCCAGTCGTGAGGCAGTGAGAAAGAATTATTAAACTTAAACAAAAACATCGGCTTTTCCGGTTTCTCGGTAATACCAATTGACTTATTGTCAATAAATTGCTTACTTACGCAGGCACTGTATGTTGGCTCCCAACACCCGAAATGCGGCGATAGGCTGAGCATGGCACTTACTTCTTCCATTTTATCAATGTTGGCATATGTAAACAGAATGGCGTTATTATTGTATGGTTTGTCAATATTTAGAATTTCATCGTTTTTATGAGTGTAGCCTGCTGTAAAGTATATCCATTTGTACATTACTTCCAAATTCAAATAGTGATAAACTGACGGTTGGAGTAAAGGGTTTCCTCCCTCGTATGTATATTGGTCATTGTATTGTACATTACTTGCTAACATGTAATAGGCCGGGCGTGTCATTTTAGCGTTATAACTCAGTTGAGCCTGAAAATCATCTCTTTCATAACCGATAGAAGCCTCAGGCAGCCATTTGTTGTATATTTTGCTCTGTTCTTTTATTTTTGTTCCGCCTTGATAATAATCCGAGTGAGTGAGCTGGTAGCGTATTCCTGCGGATAGCGCCCATGTTTTCCATTGTAAATCGTATTTTGCAAAAGCGGCCGTATTGCTTTCATTTATCCGATCGTCAGTGTTGTTAAGAAGCTGCTCTATATTCACAAAAGTCTCATTCCGACGTGTGTAAGTGTATTCACTTCCGGCTTCAATCTGTCCGTTGCGCAATGGATATGAGAGTATGACTTTTGATGCCAGCAGTTTGTTTCTCGTACTGTTGGTCGTGGTGATATAGGTTGGTTCTTTCCCCGCGGCTTGTTGTGTGGTGTGTTGGTCCTTTGTGCTTTTTTTATAGAGATAATCAAAATTGTAATCAATCCGCAGGTTTCCAATCCTGCCGTTATAATATGTTCTCAGCTGATGATCTGCTCCTTTTGACATATTGCCATTGTGTTTGTAGCTCACTTTTTGCGTAGGAGATTCTAATATAGAAACTGTATTGTCGCTGTTAGTCGTATAATCTTCGGTTTCTCGGTCAATGGTGTAAGTAGCTCCGACAGAGTGCTTGTTGCTGAACTCGTAATTGAAACCCGCCGAACCATATATCTGCTGTGTATGTGTCAGTATATTGGTGTTACCATTCTGTTTTAGTTTGTCGTATATGTTTTGCTCGGTAGCCTGTGTCTGGCTAAGATACATGTTTCTATAATATAAAGTAGTGAACAAATCCAATTTGTCTTTTCGATAATTCAATGAGACTTGTTCATTGAGACCGCTTCGGGACGCTTGCTTGTAAAGGCTTCTCACTAATCCTCCAAACCCTTCGCCGGATTTTCTTTTTGTCTTTATCTGTATTACGGCTTTGACATCATTATCATATTGTGTGCCGGGATTGGTAATGACTTTTATATTTAGAATATCTTCAGAGCTGAGGGTCTCAAGCTCTGTGGTATTGCGCAATTCTTTACCGTTTATAAATATGGCCGGTGTTCCCTTTCCGAATACAGTGAAGTTCCCGTCGCTACCTTGCACATTAGGAAGTTGTTTCAGAATATCGTTGGCGGTTCCGGCTTTACTTAGTAAAGTACCGGCTACGGTGGTTAGCAACCCTTCGGAACTCAATTTGAACCGGGGTAATGTGACGGTAACTTCATTAAGTTGTATGGCGGAAGGAACGAGTTGAACTGTTCCAACGTTACTATTACCGCAACTCAGGTATTTGTCTTCATATCCTGCAAACGATATTTTCAATAAAGTCGCCCGGGGTTGTTGTACCGACAAGGGCAGACTGAAATTTCCCTGTGTGTCACTAGTTACTCCAAATAAAAACAGAGAGTCGGAGGTCAACGCTACGATATTTGCATATTCAATTGGTTTGTTTGCTGTGTCTGTTATCTTTCCGGTTATGGTTTGCCCGTAGCAGACAAATGAGTTCAAGAGTAATAGAAGTGAAAGCAAATTTTGTTTCATACGTAAAGTCGTTTTAAAATATTGGGTTTTTCTTTTTTCTCTAATGATTTTATCAATGCTCTTTCCAGAATACTTCTATCTTTGTATAGGGAACAAATATCAAATTTTCCTTCCTCAAATATGTTTTTATATTGATACCAAGCACATCCTCCACTACAAACAGGGAATAAAAGACAATCCTTACATTGGGAGTCTGAAAAAGGAGTTGTTTCATTCATGTATCGATAGAGCAAAGGTTTGTTGGTTATTTCTTTTTTATTGATGTAACCTACAATTCTTTTAGGATTGCTGACATCGTTCCAGCATTTGTAGATTTCTCCTTCAGGCCCGATTATGTATGAATTAAGTTTGTTAACCATACATCCTTTATGTGCCTTTCGAGGGAAAAAGTTAACATTGCCTCCTAAATCTTTAATCTTTTCATAAAGACTGTAGATATGTCGGCTTTCTATGGAGTTATAACATAGAGAATGACGATCCGGGGTCTCTTCTCTTATAAATCCGGGATAAATCGCTATTGTTTTCTTCTTAAATTCTTTACTGAACTTATCATAAATTTCAAAGAAGTCCTTTTCATTGTTTTTATTGACATTGACTCGGATTGAAATGTTACAGTCTGGTAAACATTCAACAGCTTTCCTTATATTATCTACAATTATGTGGAATGTACCTTGCTTGGTATCCTTGAGATAACGTGTCTGATTATGATGCTCCTCAATACCGTCTAATGTGATTTGCATCTCGTTGAGATGAGCTTCATGAAAGAAATCCATCATTTCTTGGTTTAGTAGATAGCCATTGGTTACGAGCTCATGTCTTTTGATGTTTACTTTTGTGTTATTTACAATCTTATAATAAATGGACTTTATATTTTTGAATGCGACAAGCGGTTCTCCTCCATACCATGTAAGTTCTATGTTTCTTGCTGAATGTGCGTTTACGAAATCAATCAACTCGTTTTCTGTTTTTTCACTAATAAGTTTGGGATGTTTTTTACATTCGAAACAATAAGGACAATCAAAGTTGCATCCTGAAAATGGAACAATAACCAGTCCCATGTGTTCTTTATCATATGAGGCTGATAAAAAACGCATTTTCATTTCATCATAATAGATATATTTTTTATCAGGTTCTATTAAAATACCTTTATCTATTAAAACTTTCAGGAAATCAGGTGGAATATAGGTAAAGTCCCGATTGTATAATAGACTATACAACCTTTCGGATATACGCGCTATTATGCCATGCTCGCTATTATATATATAAAAGGAATCGGCATGTTGAAAAATGTAAGTGTAAATAGACAATTGCGGCATATTACAAATATTATAATATTCTGTCTTCTGTACTTGTAATGCAAGAAGACAGAACATGATTTTAAGATTTTTCTTATTTTGCTATTACACTCTAATGAATTGATTGCCCGTTGTTACCGCTAGACTGTTGATCATTGTTTTTGTTGCAGTGTGAGTTAATAATGCAGCATAAGTGTGATTCGCCGGTTAGTCCTCCTGTGATGTTGTCCATAGACATTTCATCCAAAATTTCTTCTTCTTTGATAATTTCCAAATCTTTCGTTTTCATAAGATGAATTTTTTAATGTTAGTAAAATAATATCTGATTTAAAAATCCTCGTTGCATTCTTTTAATCAGAGATGTATGTAATTATTCTGCCAATTCAACCCGAAGTTCTTTTCTCTCCTTTTTTAGGATTGTCGGATTTTTGGTTTCTTTATGCAAAGATAGCGAAAATAAATCATTTTTGGTGTTATCGTGTTCTATTTTCAACAAAATACTATTATAAATGCGTATTTATACATAAAAATGTTTCTTTTATACAAATTGACAGCCTTATGTCTGATTTGGAAGATAAGGTTAAGTCCGACACATTTAAGAACCGTACCGGCTGTAACGCAGGCAATACAGCCGGGCTCGGATTGTAAGAAAACGAAAATCGCCATATCCCGATGTCGGTGGCAATGACCACCGCCGCGTGATATGGCGATTTTGTTATTTTAAGGCTTTGCTTTCGGGGCTTAGCCCTTAATCATTGTGAGCATCATCTTGAACCTTCGGGGCGCGTGGAGAGCGTGCGGAACGTTGGCGGGCATAATCAGCATGTCGCCTGTTCCCACTGTGTGCGGCACTCCGCCGAGGGTTATCTCGGCCTCGCCGTCAAGAATCTGCACCACGGCGTCAAAGGGTGCGGTGTGCTCGCTGAGGCCCTGCCCCTCGTCAAACGAGAACAGTGTGAGGCTTCCGGCTGTGTTGTGAACCAGTTCGCGGCTTACCACGCTACCCTTGGCGTACTCTATTTGTTCTGCCGGGGCGAAAACGCCCTGTATGATTTCCGGTTTATTCATGTCGTCTGTTTTTAAGTTTAACGTTCTGCAAAGATAGCGCAAACCGAAGACAATGCAAAATAAAATGGAGTGAAACGAGTTTTTATTTTGCATTGTTGAGGTGCGCCCTATCTTGTTCAGATGTAGAACTCGTTTAAACTTTTACCGAACAGTTATGTTAAATCCGGATTTTTTTGCATTGAACTCGTTTAAAAGAGTTCATTACTCGGTTACTGCGGCGAAGGCGGCCTTGAGTCGTTTGATGAACTCGTCGGCGTGAGCCTTGGTCATGCAAAGCGGCGGCAGAAGGCGCAGAATGTTTGTCGAGGCACAGCCCGTGAAGCAGTGCTGTTCTTTGACAAGATTGGCGCGGAGAGCCTTGTGCGGGATTGACAGCTCGATGCCAATCATCAGTCCGCGGCCTCTCACGTCGGTTATGCGCGGTTCCTCCTTTTGCAGTTCGGTGAGTTTTTTCATCAGATACTCGCCTACTGTGGCGGCGTTGTCAATGAGTTTCTCCTCCTCAAGCACGTCAAGTACGGCCAAAGCTGCCGTGCAGGCGAGGTGATTACCGCCGAAAGTGGTGCCAAGCCGGCCGTATTCGGGCTTGAAGTCGGGCGAAATCAGCACGGCACCCATCGGGAAACCGTTGCCAATGCCTTTGGCGCAGGTGATGAGGTCGGGCTTGATGTCGAGCCACCGGTGCGCGAAGAATTTGCCCGAACGGCCGTAACCGCATTGTATCTCGTCGCAGATGAGCACCGCACCGTGCTTCCTGCAGGCCTCTTGCAGACCCTGAGCGAACTCCTTGGTGGCGAGTTTTATTCCGCCTACGCCCTGAATACACTCGATTATGCAGGCGCAGACATCTCCCTTCTGCAGTTCCTCCTCCCATGCGGCGAGGTCGTTAAGCGGCAGATATGTAACATGATTGTTGGCGTTGATGGGCGCGATAATCTTCGGGTTGTCGGTTGCCTCCACCGCAAGCGAGGTGCGGCCGTGGAAGGCTTTCTGTGCCGACAGCACACGGGTCTTGCCTGTTTTGAATGAAGCCAGCTTCAAAGCGTTCTCGTTAGCCTCGGCTCCGCTGTTGATGAGGAACAGCTGATAGTCCTCGTATCCGCAGGCCCGGCCGAGTCTTTCAGCCAGTTCTCTCTGCAGTTTGTTAATCACCGAGTTGCTGTAAAAGCCCAGTTTGTCGAGCTGTTTGGTCATTTCGCGCACATAGTGAGGGTGGCAATGGCCGATGCTGATTACGGCATGGCCTCCGTAGAGGTCAAGATACGTCTGGTCGGCGTCGTCCCAAACGTAGCAGCCGCGACCTTTTACTATATTTATATCGAATAAGGGATATACGTCAAATAGTTCCATGTCTTAAGTGAAAAGTTAAACTTAAAAAGCCGATGGTTTCAATCGCAGGCCGCAAGTCTCGTCAAGACCGAACATGATGTTCATGTTCTGCACCGCCTGTCCGACGGCACCTTTGAGGAGGTTGTCTATGCACGACGTTATGAGGAGCTTGTTGCCGAACTTCTCGCAATGTACGAGGCACTTGTTGGTGTTGACAACCTGCTTCAAGTCGATGGCTTTGTCGACATAATGCGTGAAAGCGGCATCCTTATAGAAGGTCTTATAGGCCGCTATCACATCCTCCTCGGCGGCGTCTGTCTTGACAACGGCGGTGGCGAAGATGCCGCGGGCGAAGTCGCCGCGGTAAGGAATGAAGTCGATATCGACGTCAAACTCGCCCTGAACCTGCTTGAGGCTCTGCTTTATTTCGGGTACGTGTTGGTGTTTGAACGGCTTGTAGATACTCATGTTGCCCATGCGCCATGAGAAGTGGGTTGTGGCTCCGGGCTTCCGGCCGGCGCCTGTCGAACCCGTGATGGCGTTCACGGCCACGTCGTCGGTTATTATTTTCATCGCCGCGGCGGGCAGCAACGCCAACTGAATGGCGGTGGCGAAACAGCCGGGGTTTGCCACATGCCATGCCGTGGCAATGCTGTCGCGGTTTATTTCGGGCAGACCGTAGATATAGTCGTTACCCTCGGCGACCAGGCGGAAGTCCTGTGCGAGGTCGATAATCTTCACGCCTTTCGGTATCGGGTGCTCTTCGATGAACTGTCGGCTCTTGCCGTGGCCGAAGCAGAAGAATACCACATCGACTTTATCAAACGGCATTTGGTCGGTGAATTTGAGGTCAGTCTCACCGTACAGTCCCTCGTGAACGTCGGTAACCGGGTTGCCGGCGTTGCTCTCGCTGTTGGCAAACACTATTTCTGCCTCAGGGTGATTAAGCAAAACGCGTATCAGTTCGCCGCCGGTGTAGCCGGCGGCGCCAAGTATTCCTATTCTCATTTTCTTAATATCGTCTATAACCACTAAACGAAAAACTTATCTCTCCTCGTCGTTATGTATTCCGTAGTAAACACGGAGCGGGGTGCTCAGCACCTTGATGAAGCCCTTGGCGTCATCGGCTGTCCAGCCGTGCTGCATCTCGCCATACTCGCCGAGTTTCGACTTCAGCAGGTCGTCCTTTGAGTCTACGCCGACACACTCGAAGCCAAGCGGACGCAGCTTCAGAATGGCTGTACCGTTGACGTTACGCTGTGATGATGTCAGCATGGCCTCTATGTCAGTCATGACAGGCTCCAGATATTGGCTCTCGTGGAGGAACATACCGTACCAGTTGCCGACTTGGTCTTTCCAGTACTGCTGCCATTTGCTCAGAGTGTACTTCTCAAGCATACGGTGTGCCTCGATGATAAGTTTCGGAGCGGCGGCCTCGAAGCCCACACGGCCCTTTATGCCGATAATGGTGTCGCCGACATTGCAGTCTCGGCCTATGCCGTAGGCTGCGCCAATCTCCTCAATCTTCTGTATGGCTGCTATTTTGTCGTCATAACGCTCACCGTTAACGGCTACAATCTCGCCTTGCTCGAACTCTATTTTCAGTGTCGATTCGTCTTGACGTGTAACGTGTTTGAGGTAAGCCTCTTCGGGCAGGCCCTCCGCAGAGTCAAGAATCTCGCCGCCGCAGATGCTCGTGCCCCATATGCCGACGTTGTAAGAGTACTTCAGCTTGGTGAAGTCGGCTGTGAAGCCGTGCTCGTTCAGGTAGTCAACTTCCTCCTTACGCGACAGCGCGTGGTCGCGGGTCAGGGTGATAATCTCAATGCCCGGAGTCATTACAAGGAAGGTCATGTCGAAACGAATTTGGTCGTTACCCGCTCCGGTAGAGCCGTGAGCGATGGCGTCGGCGCCAATCTGCTTGGCGTAGCGGGCTATGGCTATGGCTTGGAATATACGCTCAGACGAGACAGAGATGGGGTAACAGTTGTTGCGGAGCACGTTTCCGAAAATCATGAACTTGAGCGATTTCTCGTAGTACTCCTGTGTAACGTCGAGCGTTACATACTCTTTCGCGCCGAGCTTATAGGCGTTTTCCTCGTTCTTCTTCAGCTGTTCGGGACTGAAACCGCCTGTGTTGGCACATGCGGCATAAACCTCATAACCATCGTTTTTCAGTTTCATCACTGTGTAGGAGGTGTCCAATCCACCTGAGAACGCTACAACTACTTTCTTCTTGTCAGCCATAATATATGTTGTTTTGGGTTTGATATTAATTTAAAAATGTTACCGTTGCCGGTTATTGCAGTTAGTTTAGGACTCGTTTAAACTTTTTACCGAAATGTCATGCGATACATTATTTTTTTTATTCTTTCCTTGCCCTAATCGTTCCTTTCAGGCTTTCGTTTTCTCGCC
>Cebus_capucinus_imitator_PRJNA485217_SSR102__coassemble_1107_pt1 | contig 13032 bp, 11 predicted proteins | sample Cebus_capucinus_imitator_PRJNA485217_SSR102__metabat2_high_PE_011 | metagenome-assembled genome bin Cebus_capucinus_imitator_PRJNA485217_SSR102
TCATTCGGAAATCTCTGTTTCAGATTTTCAACTACTTTTGCTGCATTCATAATTTCAGTTACTTAAAATGTTGTTTTACTTATAATCTGCTTTACCTTATTACTATTCAGGCTGACGCCTGCGTTAATCGGGTGCAAAGATATATTATTTTGATGAAAAAACAAACAAAAGGTCATATTTTTTATTGAAAATATATCTAAATATCATTATTATGCGTTTTTATTACGTTTCTGCCGACAGCTTTGACCGATATTGTTTGAAACGTATAAAACGAAAAAGTCCTTGAAGGAAATTTCCTTCAAGGACTTTTATTATGGAGGTACCTAGCAGAGTCGAACTGCTCTACACGGTTTTGCAGACCGTTACCTAACCGATCGGCCAAGGTACCATTTCGTATTTGCGGTTGCAAAGGTAGGCATTATTTTTTATTCTTGCAAATATTTTGCCATGTTTTTTGGGAGAATGTTGTTTTTCTTATGTTTTTGGGGTCGAAATGAGGCTGATATTTAAACAAGAATCAGCCTCTTTCTGAACGCATGTTGTGGCTGATTTATTTAAATGATTGAAAATCAATGTATTGCATTTGAGGTTGTAAAACATATACTTTAAGCCTGCAAAACACCTTGTTCTAGGGTGTAAAACTTATTGTTTTGAGTTCTAAAACAACATATCTTGAAAAACAGACCGGCCATTGGGTAAAAACGAACGCAAAATTAGTGAACTCGTTTAACCTTTTTACCGAAATGTCATGCTGTACTTTGATTTTCGAATGAAATAAAAAGTTTAAACGAGTTCAGTTGTTACAAAACATAATTCTTTCTTAAACCAAATGAAACACGTCTGTAACATCGGCTATTTAATTTTGCAGCGTCAAAACAAACGAGATGATTTTGAATATGAGGAAAGTTAAGATGTCAGTACTTGCGACTTTCGCGCTTATGCCATTGGCAGCGACGGCACAAAACACGGCGACCGCCGATGTTGAGAAAAGAGGTAGCACCATTGTAACGGTCTACGCTAACGCCTATTCAGGTTTTGGAAGTGTCAACGGCGAGAGAGGATTTGAGCTTAAACGGGCTTATCTCGGTTATCAATACAAACTCACCGAGGAGTTACTTATAAGGGCTGTGGCCGACTTCGGACAGTCAAAACAGGTTACCGACAATCAACGCATAGGATACATAAAACATGCCATGGTAACATGGACGCATGGCCGGCTTACGCTTAACGCCGGTTTGATACCTACCATACAGTTTAAAGTACAAGAGGATTTTTGGGGCAACAAATATGTAATGAACTCTTTTCAGGACGAATATAAATTCGGTAGCAGCGCCGATTTGGCTGTGTCGGCCGCCTATCAGTTCAACCGGTGGCTGGCGGCCGATGCCATAGTTGCCAATGGCGAAGGATACAAGAAACTTCAGATTGGCGACGGTATGCAGTATGGTGCGGGCGTAACGATTACACCCGTAGACGGACTTACGCTCAGGGCGTACGGCTCTTATAACGAGTCGGTTGCCGACGGAGAAAAAGGCATAACCAACATCGCCGCCTTTGCGGGCTATCGCCATAAGCGCATAGCGGTGGGAGCCGAGTATAACCGCCAGATAAACACCGGCCACGAGGCGGGTCGCAATCTTGACGGTGTGTCGGTTTATTCGACTGTAGCCTTGAGCCGCCGGGTAGAGCTGCTGTTGCGTTACGACCGCCTGATGGCCGGCGGCGACGATGATAAAAGCACCGATGGCTCGACGGTTCTTGCCGGTGCGTCCATAACCTTATGTAAAGGTGTGAAGATTGCGCCGAACTTCAAAATGTGGAGTCCTACACATGGCGGAACGCCAAATACATATTACGGCAATCTGACCGCCTCTTTCTCACTTTAACAGAATAGTACCAATAAATAATATTCAATCAATACGACGATGAAGAAATTTTATTTACCCTTATTAGCCTGCATGTTGGTCATAGCGACCATTGCGGCCTGTGGTGGCAAGCAGTCATCAAACACGAAAGTCGACGGCGTGGAACTTACCGGAGCCGGAGCTACATTTCCACTGCCGTTTTACAACATGTCGTTCGAGCGGTTTGCCGGTGTCAACGGCGATAAAGTGTCATACGGAGGCATAGGTAGCGGCGGAGGCGTGCGCAACCTTAAAGACGGTATTGTCGACTTTGCCGGTAGCGACGCCTTTTTGAGCGATGACGAAATGAAGGACATGCCTGCCGTGGTACACATACCCACCTGTATGGGAGCGGTGGTGCTGGCTTACAATCTGCCCGGGGTTAAGAATCTTAATCTTTCGGGTGAGGTGATAGCCGACATATACGCCGGACGCATAACCACATGGAATGACCCGCGCCTGCAGGCGCTCAACAAAGGCGTGAGCCTGCCCGCAAGCAAGATAATGCCGGTGTATCGCTCTGACGGCAGCGGCACTACATTTGTGTTCACCGATTATCTGTCAAAGGTAAGCTCGGCGTGGAAGACAAACTTCGGGGCCGGCAAGACCGTCGATTTTAAAACGGGTCAGGCGGCCAAAGGTAATCCGGGTGTGGCCGGTATAATAGCCCAGACACCTTATTCAATAGGTTATGTAGGCTCGGAGTATGCTTTCGCCCAGAAACTGACATATGCGGCCGTGCAGAACAGACATGGTGAAGTGGTTGTGCCGTCGCCTGAAAGCATATCGGCCGCGGCTGGTGAGATACCGCAGGACACACGTTGCTCGATAACTGACGCGGCTTCGGCGGGAGCTTATCCAATAAGCTGCTTCACATGGCTTATAATCTATAAAGAGCAGAAATACTCGAAGCGAAGCCGCAGTCAGGCAGAGGCCACAGTGCGACTGATGCAATATATGCTTACCGACAGTGTACAGAAAACCACGGCCAAGGTTCACTATGCTCCGCTACCCGCAAAGGCCGTCGAGTTGAGTCTGCAAAACCTGAAGACCGTTACATATGACGGACAGCCGCTATTGAAATAAAAACTTAAGCATTTCAATCATGCAGGACAAATTGTTCAGGATAATATTGATATTGTCTGCTTTAATCATACCGCTCATAGGTGGCGGTATGATTTATTCGCTAACCGTCGATTCGGTTGGAGCGTTCGAGGAGTTCGGCTTTTGGCACTTTGTCTTCTCCGATGACTGGATTACCACTGCCGGACGCGAGAGTTACGGCGCGTTGCCGTTTATAACCGGAACGCTTCTCACCACCGGTCTGGCATTGATAATGTGCATACCGTTCTCGTTGCCGGTGGCACTATTTACGGGCGAATATTTTCGAGGAAAGAAGATTGCCGCCGCTCTCGGAACAGTTACAGACCTTCTGGCCGGAATACCGTCGATTATATACGGTCTGTGGGGTTTCTATGTGTTGCGCGGCGTGTTTATGCATCTCAATCTGTCGCCGCAAGGCTCCGGCATACTCACGGCGGCCTTTGTCTTGGCCATAATGATTGTGCCATACGCCGCGTCGCTGAGTTCGGAGTTTATAAAGATTGTGCCGTCTGATCTTAAAGAGGGTGCATACGCCATGGGGGCGACACGGGCTGAGGTTATCAGGCGCGTGGTGTTTCCAATGGCCGGTTCGGGTATATTTTCGGCCTACATCCTCGCCATAGGACGCGCTCTCGGCGAGACGATGACGGTAACCATGCTGATTGGCAACACGAACCAAATGCCTGACACGCTGAGAACGACAGGAAACACCATGGCGAGTATAATCGCGAACCAGTTTGGCGAGGCTGACGGACTGAAGCTGTCATCGCTTATCGCGATAGGTTTGCTGTTGTTCCTGATTACGGCCATAATAAACATGGTAGGTAAAATTTTGATACGCCGCGCGCGGCACGTGTGATTGTGAAACCGATTTTTATAGATTAAGACAATGAAAGACCAAAACATAAAAGCGCGTTTGTTTAAGAACAGTCTGCTTTATTGGGCGGTGTGCCTGCTATCGGGACTTACGGCAATTCCGCTGCTGGCGATTCTCGGTGAGGTACTGATAAAAGGATGGCGACAGTTAGGACTTGCGTTTCTGACCGAGACACCGCCTGACGCTTATAGCGCAATGACGGCCGCCGCCGAGTCGGGACTTCTGCCGGGAGGCATCGCCAACGGTATTGTAGGTACATTCCTCATGCTGCTTTTGGCTGCCGTGGCGGCCATTCCTGTCGGCATATTCTGCGGTATATGTCTGTCTGAATACAAAAAGAACATGTTTGCCACTGTGGTGAGTTATCTTACAGACCTGTTGCAGGGCACGCCGTCTATAATAATAGGTATCATCACTTATATTTGGGTGGTTGTGCCGATGCGCGGTTATTCGGCGGTGGCGGGCAGCGTGGCGTTGTTCATAATGATGCTTCCGCTCATTATACGTTCTACCGAGGAGACCATGAATGTGCTGCCGGCCACACTTAAAGAGGCCGGACTGGCTTTGGGCGGAAGTTATTGGCGTGTTATGCTTCAAGTGATGTTGCCGTCGGCTTTGGGAAGCATCTTCACAGGTATTCTGCTTGCAATATCGCGTGTGGTGGGCGAGACGGCTCCGCTTATGTTCACCGCACTTGGCAGTGCTGCCGTAAGCTGGAACATGTCGAAGCCGATGTCGGCGGTACCTTTGCTTATATGGGAGTTTTTTAACGACCCGAACTTGCAAAGCCTTATATGGGGCGCGTCGTTGTTCCTGCTTGCGTTCGTGTTGTGTTTGAATTTATTGGCTAAACAAATAGCGAAGAAATGGAAAATTTAGTAAATCCGATTTTAGAGATAAAAGATGTGTGCGTGTCGTACACGACCGGTGTGTTGGCGGTGAAACATGTATCGGCCGCTATTGAGGAAAATACCATAACGGCAATAATGGGTCCGTCGGGCTGTGGTAAGAGTACACTGCTGCGTGCGGTGAATAGAATGCATGAGTTATATAAGAACATTAAGGTTACGGGCGAGATACTGCTTAACGGTGAGAATGTGTTGCAGATGCAGCCAATGGAAGAACGTCGACGCATTGGCATGGTGTTCCAGCGACCGAACCCGTTTCCGACAATGAATATCTATGATAATGTGTTGGCCGGATATATTCTGAACGGAATAAGATTGCCTAAAAGTAAAAAGGATGAAATTGTTGAACGCAATCTGCGCAATGTATCCTTGTGGGATGAGGTGAAAGACTCGCTCACAAAGCGCGGCACTTTCCTTTCGGGTGGACAGCAGCAGCGTCTTTGCATTGCGCGCTCGTTGGCGTTGCAGCCCGACATTCTGCTTATGGATGAGCCTACGTCGGCTCTCGACCCGATAGCGACGAAACATATAGAGAGCCTGATGGACAGCTTGAAGAAGGAGGTTACCATTCTTATTGTAACTCACAACATGTCGCAGGCCAAACGAATATCCGACCGTTCGATGTTTATGTACATGGGTGAGCTGATTGAGTATGACAGCACGAAGAAGATGTTTGAAAGTCCGAAAGACGAACGCACAAGGGCTTACCTTACAGGACAAATGGGGTAGGCGGGTGTTTTAGTGGTTTTAGCGTTACAAATAAAGAACGTGGCACACGGATTTGTTTCCGTGTGCCACGTTCTTTTTAATTTATATCGGTCTTAATGTATCAACCTATCACCTTGAAACGGGCAAACTTCAGTAGCAACTGTTTTACACCTGCGTTCTGGAATTGCACAGTGGCTTTTTGGTTTTCGCCGCTTCCTTCAAGGCGGAGAATACGCCCTATGCCGAAGCGTTCATGCTCTATGGTGGAGTTTTCGCTTATTCCGGTCGGTGGCGTAGTTGTCGTAACGGTGCGTGTAGCGGTGTGGCGTGTGGTTGAGGCCTCGGTCAAACGACGCTTGAAAGTCGGTGAGAACGGGTCTTGCATCGGCGTAGTGTCACGGTGTGCGGCCTCGCGTGGTTTCGGGTCTGCCTTGAATTGTGTCGCCACGGGACGGTTGTTCTGATAACGTGAGCTTTGATACGTATTGTCTCCCGAAGGCCTGTACTGACGGAAATCATCAGGCTCGAACGACCGGCTATGAGTGGAGTAGGGACTTGACGACTGTTGGAATATATCTTTTGCATTGTCTATTCGCATCAGGCTTTTGTCTATCTCGCGGAGAAAACGGCTCGGCGTGCCGGTCTCAACTTTTCCGTAGCGGAAGCGGTTCAGTGCGTATGTAAGTATGCAATGCCTCTCGGCACGTGTTATCGCTACATAGAAAAGTCGTCGTTCTTCCTCTATACCTCGCCTTGTGTCTGACGACATCGGGCTTGGGAATATATTATCTTCCATTCCGACAATGAATACGGTTGGAAATTCAAGTCCCTTCGCGCTGTGTATAGTCATCAGTGAGACACGTCCTTTGTCTTCTTCTCCTTCACTTTCAATGTCGCTTAGCAGTGAGACCTCTTGCAGAAAGTCGGAGAGTGAGACCTCGTTTTCGCGTCCTTCTTCACGGCGTGTTTCAACAAAGTCTTGCATACTCGACAGAAACTCTTCGAGATTTTCTTGTCGACTGATGTTTTCAGGAGAATTGTCGCAATATATATCGGCTGATATTCCGCTTGTTTTTACTATTTCAAGTCCGAGTGTGTAAGCGTCGGTTGTGTCGAATTTGCCGATGTAACCCTCGATAAAACTTCTGAAACCTGTAAGTTTCGTTCCGGTGGCTTTACTGACGGTGAGTCCGTTTTGCTCGTGTTCGCCTATCACGTTCCAAAGGCTTACACCGTTGACAGAAGCCAATCCGGCTATTTTTGCTACTGTTGTGTCGCCGATACCACGTTTCGGATAATTTATTATGCGTTTGAAAGCCTCTTCGTCGTCGTGGTTTGCAACCATGCGGAAATAAGCTAAGATGTCTTTTATCTCTTTGCGCTGATAGAAACTCAGACCGCCGTATATCTTGTAAGGTATGTTCACACGGCGCATGGCTTCCTCAAAGCTGCGGCTTTGAGAGTTCGTTCGGTACAGAATTGCAAAGTCGCTGAAGTCGCAATCATCTTGACGGCGTATGCGTTTTATCTCGTTGCAGACGATGAGGGCTTCTTCTTTATCGCTGTATGACGGCTTTAACAGCAGCTTTTCGCCTTCGTCATTACGACTGTAAACATCTTTTTTGATTTGTCGTTCATTGTGCTGTATAAGGCTGTTTGCCGCTTTTACTATTGTCTGTGTGCTGCGGTAGTTGCGTTCGAGTTTACAAAGTCTGGTACCGACGAACTGTTTTTGGAAATCAAGAATATTGTCGATGTTTGCTCCGCGAAATGCGTATATGCTCTGGGCGTCATCGCCTACGGCGCATACACGCAGATGAGCCATTGACAGTTGGCACACAATCTTCTGTTGTACGGAGTTAGTATCCTGATACTCATCAACAAGAATGTAGCCGTACTTTTCTGAATACTTTTTGCGAATCTCCTCATGTTCGTTGAACAAAGTGTAAGTATTAGTCAGAAGGTCGTCGAAATCCATTGCGTTTGCCTTTCGGCATCGCTCGCAATAAGCCGAGTATATTGATGCGACGGCAGGCATATTGGAGTTATTGTCGCGCTCAATCAGACCACGGGTCATTTTATATTCATCAGGCAGAATCAGTTTGTTCTTCGCCATACTGATGCGTGAGCTAACCGTGGCGGGCTTGTAGGTCTTGTCGTCAAGCCCCATTTCTTTTATTATTGTTTTAAGCAGACTGCGCGAATCGCTTTCATCATAGATTGTGAAATTGTGCTCATAGCCTATGTTGGTGGCTTCCGCACGTAGTATTCGTGAGAAGATACTGTGGAAAGTTCCCATATGCAGATAGCGTGCCACATCGTCTCCGACAAGTTTTCCGATACGTTCTTTCATTTCTCGTGCCGCCTTATTGGTGAATGTCAGTGCGAGAATGTTCCACGGTTTGTATCCGAGCGTTAGCAGATATGCTATCTTGTATGTGAGAACACGAGTCTTTCCGGAGCCGGCTCCGGCTATGACGAGTTGTGGTCCGTCAACGTATTCAACGGCCTCGCGTTGGCTTTGGTTCAGCTCGTCAAGAAAATTACAGTTCATTTAGATAATTATGAAATCGGTATAATTAAACATTTAATACCTGACCGTTACGGATTTATCGTTACCGTTTGTGGTAAATACCTCCGGCCGAGGTATCCGGGTTTATGTCTTCTCCCTCAGCGGGGAACGACGGAATAAACTTCATTTGGTGCTCAATCTGTGAGCGGCGTTTGCGCATGTAGGGCGAAGGGTCTTTTGAACTGAACTTGCGAGGGCTTGGCAGAGTGGCCGCAATCTGTGCGCACTCACCGCGGAACAACTCGGAAGCATGCTTGTTGAAGTTGTCTTGTGCCACCGCTTCAACACCGTAAATGCCATCGCCCATCTCGATGGAGTTAAGATAAACCTCCATAATTCGTTGTTTGCTCCACATAAGTTCGATTAACGTGGTGAAATAAACCTCGAAACCCTTACGAATCCACGAACGGCCGGGCCACAGAAAAACGTTTTTGGCTGTTTGTTGAGATATGGTACTTGCTCCGCGTTTGCGTTTGCTGTTCATGTTGTGCATGGCTGCTTTCTCAATGGCCTTATAGTCGAAGCCATGATGCAAAAGGAAACGTTGATCCTCGCTGGCCATTACCGCCACCGGCATATGGCGCGAAATCTCGTCAAGAGGCACCCAATGGTGATGCATCTTTATCGATTCTCCGTTTTTAATCTGCTCGGTGCAGCGTATGAACATCAGCGGTGTGAAGTAAACCGGAATAAAACGTAACAATACAACAGCAAGAATGGTGGAGCCGAAAAAGGCTACCACCATCCAACGTATTACTCTTCTTATTAATCTAAGATTGGGCATGGTTTGCTTGAATTTGGAGTTATGAATGTCGGGACATAGATTTTCCTATCGGCATTCATAACTCTGCGATCTTAATTATTTAAGCGTTCCGTTGTTAGCGGCGTTAATCATGTCCTGACTGGCATACATATACACCTCGACGCGACGGTTCTGTGCTTGTCCGGCTTTGGTCGAGTTGTCGGCTACCGGGTTCTGTGAGCCATAGCCTGTAACCTTTGTAATCTGTGTAGAACTTACTCCGCAAGACTTCAGGTAGTTTGATACAGCCTCGGCACGTTTCTGACTCAATGGTATGTTAATACCGTCATTACCGGTCGTATCGGTGTATCCCTGAATGTCAACCGAGCATGATGAGTTGTTCTTCAATACGTTAGAGAACTTTGCAAGCTCTGTTTTTGATGTTGAGTTGAGGTCGGCTTTGTTCAAAGCGAATAGTATGCCGGAGTCAAACGTTACCTTTACGGCCTTCAGACCATTAGCGTCTGTAACTTCTTCAACCTTCGCGTTCTCGAGTTCTTTCTCGGCTTCGGCTTTCACTTTATCCATATGGCGGCCTATAAGTGCTCCGGTTCCGGCTCCTACAGCTGCGCCGACAGCGGCACCAACGGCCGTGTTACCGGCTATTTTTCCAATTACTCCACCGAGGAATGTTCCTCCTGCGGCCCCAACAATAGCTCCGGTGCCGGTCTTCGTCTGACAGCTGAACAGCACTGCAAAGCATGTCAATAGAGTCATCAGTTTAATCTTTCTCATAATCGTTTGCTTTTTAAACGTTATTATATTGATTACATTGCGCCACACTTATGTTGTCATTGTATGGCGTAACGCCTGCAAATATACTCTTTTCTGATTAAACCGCCAAAAATATAGCTGTTTTATAACAGATGTTCAGACATTTGGCTGTTTCATGACAATCTGATTGAAGTAAGGGTAGGGTATTTCAATCTGTTCACGGTCGAAGCGTTCCTTTATGGCTTTAAGCAGCTCTTGTTTCATTATAAGAGCGTTTGTTGATGTTGAGGCCCATGCCCACGCTCGTAGCGTAATGGCCGAATCGCCAAGATTTGTTACTCTTATTACAACTTCCGGCACACCGTTTTCTTTTTCAGTATCGGTTCGGTGATCAATCAGATATCTGCTTTTCATAATCTCGTCGCGCATTACGTTGATAGCCTTATCAAGGTCGGTGGTGTATGAAACGCCAACATCAATGAACGAGCAAGTTGAGCTGTCGCCGTAAGACGAGTTGATTATTGTGCTTGAATTGATTTTGCTGTTAGGTATAAGTATCATTCTATTTTCAGCATTACGTATTATGGTGTGTCGCAGCGTAATTTCCATAACCGTTCCAACTACAACATCGTCCACTTTTATATAGTCGCCGACTTTAAATGGATGTGAGAATATAATGAACAATCCGCCTACGATGTTTGACAAAGCCTCTTGTGACGCAAGGCCGACGGCCATTGCCATTATTCCGGCACTGGCCAAAATGGAATTGCTGACTTTCTCCATGCCGGGAATAAGAGAGAGAAACGCTGCGACACCTATTATATATATGCCTGTTACAATCATTTGGCGAATGAAGCCGACTTTTGTTTCATCAAGCACTATTTTGCCTTGTTTGCGCATGGAGCGTCGAAACAGGTATTTGGTAAAGCCTGTCAGAACCCTTACAAACAGGTATATAAGAACGGCTTTTATGCAGAAAACCACTATTGAACGTATAGAGAAGCCGAATATCGTTATCTTCAGCAACTCATGAAAATCCTTTTCAAACATATTGTTTCCGGTTTATTTAACATCATGTTTATATCAAACAAACGGAGTAAAGAAATCAAGACAATATCATTATAAGCCATCTTGGCCATGTTTAAGTCTTAATTTCTTTACTCCGTTCCAATATTATCAAATCCTTTTACGAATTCATCGTCGCAAGGAACTCGTCATTATCGTGTGTGCGCATCATGCGGTCATGAATGGTATTCATGGCTTCGATAGGTGTCATGTCAGCGATGTATTTTCGCAAAATCCACATGCGGTCGAGTGTCATCTTGTCTTGTAGCAAGTCGTCGCGGCGTGTGCTTGACGCAACGAGATTTACTGACGGGAATATACGCTTGTTGCTTAGACTGCGATCAAGCTGCAACTCCATGTTACCCGTACCTTTGAACTCCTCAAAGATAACCTCGTCCATCTTGCTACCGGTGTCAATCAGTGCCGTTGCTATTATTGTCAGCGAGCCTCCGCCTTCAATATTTCGGGCGGCTCCGAAGAAGCGTTTCGGCTTCTGCAGTGCGTTTGCGTCAACACCACCGGTAAGAACCTTGCCGCTGGCGGGTGATACGGTATTGTAAGCTCGTGCCAGTCGGGTTATAGAATCGAGAAATATAACCACATCGTGTCCACATTCAACCATTCGTTTCGCCTTCTCGAGCACTATGCCGGCAATCTTTACGTGTCGCTCGGCCGGTTCGTCGAATGTTGAGGCTATAACCTCGGCGTTAACGGTGCGTGCCATGTCGGTAACCTCCTCAGGACGCTCATCGATGAGAAGCATCATCAGGTAAGCCTCCGGATGGTTGGCCGCTATTGCGTTGGCGATATCCTTCATAAGGATAGTCTTACCGGTTTTAGGCTGAGCCACGATGAGCGCGCGCTGGCCTTTACCTATCGGTGAGAACAAATCAACTATTCGTGTGCTGAGATTTGTTGTGGAACGCTCGCCGCAGAGTGAGAATTTCTCGTCGGGGAAGAGCGGTGTGAGGTGGTCGAACGGTATGCGGTCTCTTACTTCGGCGGGGTCGCGGCCGTTAATCTTATCAATGCTTGTAAGTGGGAAGTATTTCTCTCCGTCGTGGGGAGGACGCACGTGGCACTCCAACACATCTCCCGTTTTCAAGCCATAGCATTTTATCTGTGCTATCGAAACATAAATATCATCGGGCGATGACAGATAATTGTAGTCGCTTGAGCGTAAAAAACCATATCCGTCAGGCATAATCTCAAGCACACCGTTTGCTGTTATAATATCGGTGAAGTCAAATTGTTCAATGTCATTGTCCTGCTGTACGGGAGTGTATGCCATAGGAGACATGTCAACGGTAGATGTTGTCGGATTGTCGAACATGTCGAAGTTCGGTACTGCGGTCTGATCCTCTATCGGCAAATCAACTACTGTTATGAAGTCGGTCCCGTCCCCCGGGTCGCCTTCCCATACACCGGTTGCTACAGCTTCGCGTTTTTCTTCCTCATTCTCATTGTGTGCGTTTACCTTGGCCTGCAACTGTGCAATCAGGTCGGCCGAGTCGCTATGTTCTTCTTCAGAGGTGTTATGGTCGAATGTCGCTTCAGGAACGAAGTCATGCTGAGCCTCTTCAATAATTTCCGTTGGTTGTTCCTGTATTTCCGGCTGTGCCTCTTCAGGCTGTATCGGCATTGGCTCTTCTGCGGTTTCAACTATCGGGGTGTCTTCCGGCTCTGCGGCTTTCGGCTCTTCCGGAGCAACAACCTTCTTCTTTCTGCCACGCTTTGCGGGTGTCGGTGTGGCCTCTGCCGCATTTTCGTCGGTTACCCCGGCTTTTTTAGTTCTTGTTGTCTTTGTTTTTACTGGTGCTTGTTCCGGTGTGTCGTTAAACAAGGGCTGTGTCTCTGTGGCGGTTATTTTGTTTTTCTTCAGGTCGAAATTTTCGCCTTCTTTACCGCTTACGGTGTACACTCGGTCTGTGTCTTTCTTCACAATCCTTACTCTGCGACGTTTTCCAAGCGGATTTTTGCTACCTTCCACTTCGGCTTGTTTGTCAAGGATTGCATAGATAATATCTTCTTGACTTTCACCCGACTTTACGTTCACGCCAAGTTCTTGTGCGATACTTTCAAGTGCGGCGAAGTCCTTTGATAATAGTTCGTCTTTGCTATACATAAAAATATGATGTATGTGAAAATTTATTCTCGATAATAGGATTGATTGAATTTAGTTTCCGGAGCGGAAACCGACGGTTGTCATCAAACTTGTCTGCAAAGATAATAAAAAATATTCAAAAACGTGAATACTCGTGTATTTACTTCTTTACTTTAACTCTTTTTTGAATTTAAAAAGTGCCCGGGTTTTATAATATATAGAAGTTGTTTAAACTTATTTTGAGATGTTAATAATGCAGTAAAAAATATAAAAC
>Cebus_capucinus_imitator_PRJNA485217_SSR102__coassemble_1113_pt1 | contig 12887 bp, 10 predicted proteins | sample Cebus_capucinus_imitator_PRJNA485217_SSR102__metabat2_high_PE_011 | metagenome-assembled genome bin Cebus_capucinus_imitator_PRJNA485217_SSR102
AAATGAACCATATTAGTACTGATATATATAAATAATTTAGATCACCTACTTATGAGCAAATTTATTGAAAAAATCATGGCTGCCGGACTTATTGGTCTGGCAGCCATGCCCGCTGAGGCGGCAAAGTACACATTCAATGTTACAAACGCGCCGAAAGACGCAAAAATTGAACTCACACTGAATGCTACAAACAAAAAGAGCACTATCACACTGACTGACGGCAAAGGTTCGGTCGAACTGAACGGTTTCAAACCACAGTATGCCACAATGAAGATGGGCTATTATAGTAATCAACTTTATCTTGAACCGGATAAAGACTTGACTGTAACGTTCGACGCGAAGAATATGCGAAACGAAATAACTGTTACGGGTGTCAATGTGGCGATAAACAAATATCTGACCACAACGAAATTCTCCGCGATAGGTTATGCTGACTCAGAGCGTGATGACGCAGGCTTCATGGCAAAGGCTGACAGTGTTTACAACGCCAACATCGCGGCTTTGACAAAAGCGAAACTGCCCGCCGACTTCGTTAAACAGGAGAAAGTGCGTCTGAAATATCTATCGTATGATATGTTCCCGATGTATCAGACTTACCACGCTTATTTCAAGAAGCTCGATAACTTTACACCGAACGCAGCATATTATAAAAAATTGGCTGAGCTGACCGATATTAACGGAGCGCTACTGATTTATCCTGAGTATAAGAGTTTCATTTCAAACGCAATACTGTCTCAGGCGTTCAAGTCGGCTGACCGCGCGGCTTACAACAAGGCTTTCATAGATTATGCGTCTGCCAATATCAAAGACGCAGCCGTTCTTGAATATGTGGCTGACAACTATATTTATGGCACTGTCTCCGGTGCCGGTATAGACGGAAAAGACGAGATTATCGCCTACTATCATAAAGTGGTAAAAAATCCGGAAATGACCAAACGCATGGATGACATATGTGCGAAATGGAGCGCGTTGAAAACCGGTTCGCCATCGCCGTCATTCACGTGTCCTGACATAAACGGCAAAATGGTTTCTCTCGCCGATTTGAAAGGTAAGTATGTCTATATCGATGTATGGGCTACATGGTGTGGTCCGTGCCGTGGAGAGCTTCCTCACCTTGAGAAACTCGAAGTCGCATATGCTGGTAAGGATATCGCCTTCGTCAGCCTGTCATGCGATCAGGACAAAAAGGCTTGGGAGAAGATGGTTACAAGCAAGAATATGAAGGGCATCCAGTTGCATATGGGTAACACCGACAGTTTTATGCAGAAATACATCATCAACGGTATTCCGCGTTTCATTTTGCTTGACCGTAACGGTAATATCATAAAGGCTGAAGTTCCGAGACCATCAAACCCGGAGACAGCCAAACTGTTTGACGAACTGTTGAAAAAATAACTCTCTATCATATAAATAAGAAATGCGGTGCTGGCGTGATGTCAGTATCGCATTTTTATTTATATCGGATTTTGTTAACTGACTTAAGATAAGTCATAAAATTCCGGCATAGACATTCAAATCCATGCCGGAATTTTATTTTTATAAATATCATCCTCGCTTTGATATTTCACGAAGTTCGTCCTCATTTATTATCTTCAACTTGCGACCGTCAATAACAACCAGTTTCTCGTCAGCAAACGATGACAAAGTGCGAATAGCGTTACTTGTTGTCATATTAGACATATTGGCAAGTTCCTCACGGCTAAGGAAAATACTGATTGTGTAACCATCCTCCTCAACTCCATAATTATCTTTAAGAAACAGAAGAGCCTCAGCCAAACGTCCTCGGATATGCTTTTGAGTAAGATTGATTGTGCGCTGATCGGCATCGCCGAGTTTCGTTGACAAGTCTTTAACAAAAAACATGGCGACATCCGGATTATTACGTATTAGCTTGAAAACCACATTGAGCGGGATTCGAGCCACAACAGACTTCTCGAAAGCTACGGCCGCAGTCTCATAATCCTGATCGGCAAAATAGGCTCTGAAACCGAACATGCCGTTAGGTTTTATCACACGTACAATCTGGTTGCGGTGGTTGATACCCTCCTTATGTATCTTGACTTTTCCTTTAATAAGAAACAACAAATAGCGCGGATGCTCAAACTCTTTATAGAAAAGACCTCCTTTGGGGTATTCAACTACCTTAATACTCTCTTTAAGCAGGCTTCTCTGTTTTTCAGAGACCTGCCCCCATATGCCGCAAATCAAGTCGGTTATTTCTTCTGTTGTAATGTTTCCCATAGAGTTAATGTTTTTCGACTATTTATCCGTAAGTGCCATTAAATGACACGCTAAAGTAGTTATTTTTTATCAAATAAAGACTTGTTTTATCTGTTTTTTTACATTTTTCATCGAAAACACCTTATTTTTCATAAAAAGACAGCAGTTTTCTTGCTGTGGCAAAATAAAAGTATTACTTTTGAATGTCCGTTAGCGGAAATCAATATCGGTTTAATGCGGACGGATGAGACTAATATTTGAAAAACTTTAAATCTTAATATAATTGCACTATGAGTTATCTTCGATTCGAAAAGACTCTTATGACAAACTTGGAGGAATCCCTGTCAAGAGAACTTTTGCGTACTAATCGTTCCGGAGCTTATTCATGTTCTACTATTGTCGGATGCAACACGCGCAAGTACCATGGTCTGCTCGTTGTGCCGGTTCCCGAACTCGATGACGAGAACCACGTGCTGCTTTCATCGCTCGATGTAACTGTAATTCAGCATGGAGCCGAGTTCAATTTAGGACTTCATAAGTATCAAGGCAACAACTTCAGTCCAAGAGGTCATAAGTACATTCGCGAGTTTTACTGCGACAAAGTGCCCACAACGGTTTACAGCGTTGGCGGGGTTCTGCTTAAAGAAGAAGTGGTTTTCCAACACTATGAAAACCGCATAATGCTTAAATACACACTACTTGAAGCACACAGCGAAACGACATTAAGACTGAGACCGTTCTTGGCGTTCCGCAGTGTAAGACAGTTTACTAATGAGAATGCCACCGCCAGCCGTGAGTACACCCCGGTTGACAATGGTATAAAAACCTGTATGTATGCCGGTTATCCTGACTTGTACATGCAGTTCAGCAAAAAGAACAACTTCGTATTCCAGCCTGACTGGTATAGAGGTATAGAATACCCCAAAGAACAGGAACGCGGATATGCATCTAACGAGGATCTCTACGTACCGGGATATTTTGACCTTAGCATAAAGAAAGGTGAGAGTATAGTCTTCACAGCGTCAACATCTGACATAAAAACAAACACCCTGAACCTGCTGTTTGACGAGGAAGCCGATGAACGTACACCGCGCGACAACTTCTTCCATTGCCTCGTAAACGCCGCCCACCAGTTCCATAACAGTGTAGGTAAGGACGAGCGTTACATCTTGGCCGGTTATCCATGGTTCAAATGCCGTGCGAGAGATACATTTATTTCATTGCCGGGACTTACTCTCTCAATCGATGAGCAGGAGTATTTCGAACTTGTAATGAAGACTGCCGAGCGTGGAATAAGAGACTTTATGGAAGGCAAGCCGCTCTCGGTAAAGATTTACGAGATGGAGCATCCTGATGTATTGCTTTGGGCAATTTGGGCCGTTCAGCAGTATGCCAAGACTGTAGGCGACGAGAAGTGCATAAGTATGTACGGCAAGTTGGTACTTGACATTATCAACTTCTATACCGAAGGCTTACACCCCAATGTCCGCCTCGATGACAACGGACTTATTTACTGCGAAGGAAAAGACAAAGCCATAACATGGATGAACTCTACCGCCAACCGGCGACCGGTCGTTCCGCGTACCGGCTATATTGTTGAATTCAATGCTTTGTGGTATAACGCGCTGAGGTTCGGAGCCAAACTTGCCACAGTGAAGAACGATACCGATAAAGTGGAGGCATGGACTGATATCGCCGACCGCTGTAAAGAAACATTTGTCAAGACATTCCTTAATGACTACGGTTATCTGTTTGATTATGTCGATGGCAACATGATGGATTGGAGCGTTCGTCCTAATATGATTTTCCCTGTCGCTTTTGATTACTCACCGCTGTCGCTCGACCAAAAGAAGAGCGTACTCGACATTTGCACACGTGAGTTGCTTACTCCTAAAGGTCTGCGCTCGCTCTCACCTAAAAGTGGCGGTTACAATCCGATGTATGTCGGCCCGCAGACACAGCGCGACTACGCATACCATCAGGGTACGGCTTGGCCGTGGTTAGGCGGATTCTATATGGAGGCCTGTCTTAAACTTTATAAGCGTACACGTCTCAGCTTTATCGAGCGTCAGATGGTCGGCTACGAAGATGAGATGGGCTTGCACTGCCTCGGCACCATACCCGAGCTGTATGACGGCAACCCGCCTTTCCGTGCCCGCGGCGCCGTATCGTTCGCCATGAACGTGGCCGAGATTCTGCGTACACTGAATATGCTTGAAAAATACTTTTACGTAAAATAAAGGAGGTGGCTAATATGAAAGTTTTAATGTTCGGTTGGGAGTATCCCCCTCACATCTACGGAGGACTGGCCACCGCTAATTACGGCATAACACAAGGACTGCACACACAGGGCGACATGGACATCACACTGTGCCTGCCCCACCCTTTCGGCGACGAAGATAAAGGTGCCGCCGAGATAATTCCGCTCAACTGCGTGCCAATCGCATGGCGCGATGTTGACTATGACCATGTTAAAAACCGCATAGGCAACCTTATGTCTCCAGAATTGTATTACAGTATGCGAGACAATATCTATGCAGACTTTAACTACATGCTCCTCAACGACCTTGGCTGTATTGACTTCCAGCCTGGTTATACGGGTAATCTGCATGCAGCCATAAACAATTATTCTATTGTGGCCGGAGTTGTGGCACGTCAGCGTGAGTTCGACATAATCCACGCTCATGATTGGCTTACATATCCTGCAGGAATACACGCCAAGCAAGTAAGCGGCAAACCGTTATGCATCCATGTGCATGCAACAGATTTTGACCGCAGCCGAGGCAAGGTAAATCCCACCGTTTATGCCATCGAGAAAGACGGTATGGACAATGCTGACTGCATTATGTGTGTGAGCGAGCTGACCCGCCAGACTGTGATAAACCAGTACCACCAGAATCCTGCAAAATGCTTTACGGTGCACAATGCTGTCTATCCTTTGAAGCAGGAGTTGCAGGACATACCTCGTCCGGACCACACGAACCGTGAGAAAGTGGTTACCTTCCTCGGTCGAATAACAATGCAGAAAGGTCCCGAATACTTTGTTGAAGCAGCCAATATGGTTCTTCACCGCACACGCAATGTACGTTTCTGCATGGCAGGTAGTGGCGACATGCTTGATGCCATGATTTATCTTGCCGCCGAACGTGGCATTGCCGACCGCTTCCACTTCCCCGGCTTCATGCGTGGAAAAGAAGTTTATGAGTGCCTTAAAGATTCTGACGTATATGTGATGCCATCTGTAAGCGAACCGTTCGGTATTTCACCGCTTGAGGCCATGCAGTGCGGCACACCAACCATTATATCGAAACAGAGCGGTTGCGCCGAGATTCTCGACAACTGTATCAAAGTTGACTATTGGGATATACATGCATTGGCCGATGCCATTTACTCAATCTGCCACAACGACAGTCTCTTCAATTATCTGCAGGAAGAAGGCAAACGTGAGGTTGACCGGATTACATGGGAGAAAGTCGGTTTATGGATTCGCGAACTCTACGAGCGTACTTTAGGCTACAAATAAATTAATTTAAACCAAAGAAATACCACGATGAAAACAATATGCTTATATTTTGAGATTCACCAGATAATACATCTCAAACGTTATCGTTTCTTCGATATAGGAACAGATCACTACTACTATGATGACTTCGAAAATGAGCGGAGCATCAGCGACATAGCCGAGCGATCATACATGCCGGCCCTGAACACATTCCAAGAGATGCTACGCGAGCATGGACAGTACTTCAAGATTGCATTCTCAATATCAGGTGTAGGTCTAGAACAGCTCGAAATGCACGCTCCTCAGGTAATAACAAAGTTGCAGGAACTTAACGACACCGGTTGTGTGGAGTTCCTTGCCGAACCTTATTCTCACGGTTTGTCGTCTCTCGCCAATGAAAAAACATTCGCCGACGATGTTAAGAAACAGGCAAAAAAGATACAAGAGTACTTCGGCAAGAAGCCTACCGTACTCCGAAACTCATCGCTCATATATAGCGATGATATCGGTAATCAGACTGCCACAATGGGCTTCAAGGGTATGCTTACCGAAGGAGCAAAACATGTGCTTGGCTGGAAGTCTCCACACTATGTCTACAACTGCTCTACAGCTCCGAACCTGAAACTTCTTCTGCGTGATGTTGACCTCAGCGACGATATATCTCTGCGTTTCAACAATAGCGAGTGGGACGGTTACCCGCTGTTTGCCGACAACTACGTTAACCGCATTGCGTCTCTGCCTGAGAACGAACAGGTAATCAACATCTTCATGGAGCTGTCAGCCCTCGGCATCGCCCAACCGTTGTCATCAAACATTCTTGAGTTCATCAAAGCCCTGCCTGCATGTGCAAAGAGTCGCGGCATAACATTCTCAACCCCAACCGAGATTTGCATGAAGATGAACAGCGTTGGTAATCTTGACGTACCCGACACACTGTCATGGGTTGATGAGGAGCGCGACATAAGCTGCTGGTTGGGTAACCCCATGCAGCGTGAGGCTTTCAACAAGTTGTATAGCGTGGCCGACCGTGTCCGCATTGCCAACGACCCGCGAATCAATCAGGACTGGGATTATCTGCAGGCAAGCAACAACTTCCGCTTCATGACTACAAAGCCGTCAAACATAGGTCTTGACCGTGGCATTTACAGCTCACCGTTCGACGCTTTCACCAACTACATGAACATTCTTGGCGACTTCATGAACCGTGTAAACACCCTCTATCCTGAAGAGATTGACAATGAGGAACTCAACTCATTGCTTACAACGATAAAGAACCAAGGAGACGAAATCGAGATGAAGGACAAGGAGATTATCCGTCTGAAAGCTCGTGTGGAGAAGATGCAGGCAACTGAAGAAAAAGTCAAAGCGAAACTTGAAAAAGTTAAAAATGCGACAAAAACAGCTGCAAAGAAAACCACTACTCGCAAAAAAGCTGCGGCAAAGGATGAGACCGAAGTTCCGGCCGAAAAAGAAAAATAATGACGCTTCTGCCAAAAGTGAATAAAACGTGATTATGGGTAAGACTGTCCGAGGCATCTCGGACAGTCTTATTTTTATATGCAAATCAGTCTGTAAGACTACACTTCCGACAAATGTCATACAGAATACCTTTAGATTAAAAGGTCCAATATAACCCAAGGCTTAAACTTATTCGTTTTTATCCGCCTTCCGATGCCATGTCAACAGTACGTTCCGATAGTCTCTGTAATATTATACTTTTCAGTAAAAAGTATAATTTAATCGTTGATTCAGTTATCACTATATTGTTCAAAACGTACTAATTTTGCACACTGAAACAAATAAGATATAAAAATGAAATTCGGAAAAGGTATATACAAAAAGATTATTATGATTACAGCCGCAATAATATTGATTGTCATCACCTCAGCGATAATTGTTTTAAACATGCCGGCCTTCGGACGTATGCCACAAGGCAAACGACTTGAGCGAATACAGCAATCGAAAAATTATCATAATGGTAAATTCCATAACCTACATTCCACACCGACATTGACGTCAGACAACACAATGCTTGACAATCTGTGGGATTTTCTGTCCAACAAACCAATCGGTCTCGAACCGCAAAACGAGATACCTCACTTAAAAGTAGATTTACATCACCTCGCCCGCGCCGAAAACACCGTTATTTGGTTTGGCCACTCGTCAGTATTCATACAGTCTGAGAGCAAGCGATTTCTTGTAGACCCGGTATTGACATCCCGTCTACCGGTATCATTGATGATGAAACCATTTAAAGGCACCGAAGGTTATACACCGTCCGACATTCCGACAACAGACTATATGATCATAACCCACGACCATTGGGATCATCTCGATTATCAGACCGTTAAAAGCCTGAAAGACAAAATAGGTAAAGTTATATGCCCGCTCGGTGTCGGCTCACATCTTGAATATTGGGGCTATCCGGCCGAAAAAATAATCGAAATGGACTGGAACGAGACATACACCGATGGCAAACTATCCATACATTGCCTGCCTGCACGTCATTTCTCAGGCCGTGGCCTTACAAGTGACAAAACACTCTGGGCCTCATTCATGATTGAAAATAATCGCAACATTTTCATTTCAGGAGACGGTGGCTATGACACCCACTTCACAAAAATAGCCGAACGCTTTCCACACATTGACCTTGCGATAATGGAGAACGGACAATACAGCAAAAACTGGAGATACATACACATGCTACCGCAAGATCTACTAAAGGCGTTGAATGAGCTGCATCCGAACACTGTTATGACTGTACACAACTCAAAGTTTGCATTGAGTAAACACTCTTGGAAAGAACCGATGGAGCAAATCACTCGCAATTCAATAAACGCAAAATACAAACTCATAACACCAAAAATTGGCGAGAAAGTAAATTTGGACAGCCCGAATAAAACAACCAACGAATGGTGGAAAGATGTAAAATAATGGTCAAATGTTCCGGCTGACGAATATTCCGCCGGAACATATATTATATACAGGACAAATACAAGTTTATTAACGGCGGATAAACATCCGACAAAACATTACTTTAAACTACTTGCAAAAGATAAACCACGCCGGAATATTACTTTAAATTACTCTCTTTTTTTAGGCTGCAACGAGGCCCTGTATTCCGACGGGCTCATGCCAAGATGCTTCTTTACATAACGACAAAAGTATGACAGAGAAGTAAAATTAAACTCATCGGCAATTTGGGTCTGCGTCAACTTACTGTTTTTCAAATATTTTATTATCATAGGCACAGTGTGCTGATCAATAAGAAAACTGACGCTGCGTCCCGTTTGTCGACGCACAACATTTCCAAGATATTTTGGCGAAACGTTAAGCAACGAGGCATAATAAGCCACCTCACGATTCTGTCGCGTCTTTCCGCTCGACAACAGTTTTGTCAATTCACTAACCAAATCGGCCTTACGTTCCGAAATCTTGCCGCCTCCGTCTCTACGTGCATGAACGTCAAACAAATCATATACCATCGTTAAAGCCAAACTGCCTATCAGTTCTTTATAAAATCTATGGTTTTTGTCGCATATACGGCCATGCAACTTACGAAAGTCATTCAGGATGGTATCTACATCAGCGTCAGACAGACTTATCACCGGGTCAGTCCAAAGACTTATGCAACCGCCTATGCCGTAGTGATTGGCAGGTAGCTGATTATAAAGAAACTTCAACGGTGCGACCAGACATTCCATTTTGAAATCGTGGCTCACGTTCAGATCTTTCATCAGGTCAGGACGAGATATAATAATCAAGTCATTCCTTACAAAACCGAAATGCCTTTCGCCATAAACAAAGTTCCCATTACCCTCAAGACATATCAGATGCAGGCAATTTCCACTTGAAAATTCACCTCTCAATATCTCTGCGTCAGTAGAATATATTATAGCTAAATCCTTCATCATATCAGCTTTTCACATTGACAAAATTATACAAAATCAATGAAAGAAAAGAGTATTTTACAAAAAAATATCACTTTTATATTTTCGCCAAAATCAGACTTATTCGCCTTAACAAAACATTGTTTTATATCAAACTGGCAATCAGCGCGTTACACAATCTCCTACAAAACAATATATTTTATACGATAAAATAAACTGTTTCAAATCACAATACAATAAGTATCACGATACAAAACATAAGCCTTTAAATGACAGCCCGACACGCGCCAAACAGAACTTTGATGATAAAATGAAAACATCAGTGTGATTTGTGAAATAACAATATACATAAAACATCGTATTTTTGCAGCGTAAAACAATTCATCAAGTCATGAGCATAACAAAACTGTTTTGATTATGTAATGACAATATACATAAACATTAAACGAAACAAAAAATGAGAAAGACTTTAATTGCCTATTACTCTCGCCGCGGACAGAACTATGTCAGCGGAACAATAAAAAATCTCACAGTTGGCAACACCGAGGCTGTAGCAAAAATGATACAATCTCATTGTGATGCCGACCTGTTTCATATCGATACGATTGAACAATATCCTGAAGACTACACGGAAACAACAATGGTCGCAAAACAAGAATTGAACGATAACGCTCGCCCTGAACTGCAAAATCCGATTGATGACATCTCACAATATGACACCATCATTCTTGGATACCCTAATTGGTGGGGAACTATGCCGATGGCGGTTTTCACTTTTCTTGAAAGCCACAACTTCAGTGGCAAAACAATAATTCCATTCTGCACACACGAAGGGAGTGGTATGGGGCACAGCGTAACCGACATACGCCTTACATGTCCCGATGCGAATGTAGCAGACGGAGTTGCCATTCACGGTACGACAGCACCAAAAGCCGATAATTTCGCAAAAGCTATCGCTGACAAAATAAATTAATTATCAACCTAATCGTTAAATATATGCAGTACGTAAAATTCGGAAACACAGGTATGGACGTGTCAAGAATATGTCTTGGCATGATGAGTTTCGGTAAACCCGGAAGTGAAAACGGAGTCTTCCCATGGGCAAAAGACTATGATGACGCAAAACCGTTATTCAAGAAAGCCATAGATTTAGGCATCAACTATTTTGATACGGCTAATGTGTATCAAATGGGTACAAGTGAAGAAATTACAGGCAAACTCATCCGTGATTTCGGGTTGGACCGGGATGAAATCGTCGTTGCCACAAAAGTAAATTTCGAAATGCGCCCGGGTCATCCTAACGGTGGCGGACTTTCACGTAAAAACATCATGACAGAAATAGACCACAGCCTGCGACGTCTCAACATGGATTATGTAGACGTTTACCAGATTCACCGTCTTGACCCTAATACGTCAATGGAGGAAATAATGGAAGCCATGCACGATGTCGTGAAAAGTGGAAAAGCCCGTTACATAGGCGCATCAACCATATTCGCATGGCAATTGGAACGTATGCAGAACATTGCCGAAAGAAACGGTTGGACAAAGTTTGTCTCACTCCAACCTCAATATAATCTGATTTACCGCGAGGAGGAACGTGAGATTATGCCTCTCTGTTCTGACCGTAAAATGGCCGTAGTTCCTTGGAGTCCCTTGGCCGGAGGTCGCTGCGCCCATCCATGGGGGACCGTTACCGAACGTGTAAAGATTGACAATGTTTCTCCTGCCGTATGGGATTCAACAAAAGATGCGGATAAAAAAGTTATTGACAATCTGGAGAAGATTGCCAACGAATATGGACGTAGCATGGCACAGGAAGCACTGGCATGGATGTTATCAAAGCCATACATAACTGCCCCGATAGTAGGCGCCACCTCTATTAAGCATATTGAAGAGGCCGTCTCTGCACTTGACATAAAATTGGATGAAGATGAGATAAATGCTCTTGAGGCTCCATATATTCCTCACATAAAGACAGGTATATTCTAAAAACAGAAATATATTTTTATTTAGGATGGATCTCATCGGTTGCATAGCCAGCTATGCAACCGATGAGAGTAACAAAAACAGACGAAAAAAAATACTCGATTATGACAAGAACTAAAAAGTTTAAACGAGTTCTTTAAGTAGATGTTTAAAATTAGTTTATATCGAATATTTTTCATACCTTTGCATAAGATAGGCGGCATCTCAGCAATTTGAAGTAAACTTGCATTGCGCTCGCCTTGCACCATCTCTTAAACTTACATGAACGAAGATGAATTTAGATAATATACTTAAGAAACTGAAAATAGAGTCGCTTAACGACATGCAGCAAGAGACCATGGAGGCCGTGGCACACACCAATAAAGATGTTGTAGTGCTATCGCCTACCGGTAGCGGAAAGACATTGGCCTATCTTCTGCCGCTGGCCGGCATGATAGACACGGCAAGCGATGAGTTGCAGGCTGTTGTTATTGTGCCCGGCCGTGAGTTGGCCATACAGTCTGACGAGGTATGCCGCAACATGGGAAGTGGCGTGAGATCAATGTGTCTTTATGGTGGCAGGGTCGCAATGGACGAACACAGACAATTAGTAAAAACACGTCCGCATGTGGTGTTTGTTACTCCGGGACGACTTAACGACCATATTGATAAAAACAATATAAGCGTAAACGGTATAAAATGGCTTATCATAGACGAGTTTGACAAATGTCTGCGAATGGGTTTCCACAAGGAAATGAGTGCGGCCATGGCAAAGATACCGTATGTCGAGCGAAGATTTCTTTTGTCGGCAACCGATGCGGAGGAAATTCCGGCGTTTGTAAACATGGGCAGAATGGTACGGGTCGATTATATGATTGACGACGAGCAAGTGCCCGACCGTGTGAGCCAATATATAGTACGCAGCCCTGAAAAAGACAAACTCGGGGCACTAAAGCAGCTATTGTGCAGCTTCGGCAATGCCGGAACGATAGTTTTCCTCAATTTCCGCGACAGCGTGGAACGTGTCGCGTCATACCTTCGCGATGAAGGCTTTGTTGTCAGCGATTTCCATGGAGGCAAAGACCAAAAGGAACGCGAGGATGCCATATATAAATTCGGTAACGGCTCAGCGAACGTTCTTGTGGGTACTGACCTTGCGGCAAGAGGACTCGACATGCCCGATGTTGACAACATTGTGCACTACCACATGCCTGTAGGCGAAGATGAATATGTGCATCGTGTGGGACGTACGGCACCAAGGGCTTTCACGGATTGAAGTCAACATCAAAAGACATTAGATTCCATCGGCA
>Cebus_capucinus_imitator_PRJNA485217_SSR102__coassemble_1114_pt1 | contig 12886 bp, 7 predicted proteins | sample Cebus_capucinus_imitator_PRJNA485217_SSR102__metabat2_high_PE_011 | metagenome-assembled genome bin Cebus_capucinus_imitator_PRJNA485217_SSR102
TCTCCTCACAGTAAGAATGACACATTATAGAAAGGAACATACGGTCAACACCGATTGATGTCTCGATGTCATACGGAGTGTAGCTTTCATTGGTCTGCGGGTCAAAGTATTTGATTGAGCGTCCACAGAACTTCTCATGCTGCTTGAGGTCATAATCGGTACGGCTATGGATACCTTCAACCTCTTTGAAGCCGAACGGCATCTTGAACTCGATATCGGTAGCGGCATTAGCGTAGAATGCCAACTTCTCATGGTCGTGGAAACGATAGTTCTCCGCACCGAAGCCAAGAGCCTGATGCCACTTCATACGGGTTTCTTTCCACTTCTTGAACCATTCAATTTCAGTTCCGGGTTTAACGAAGAACTGCATCTCCATCTGCTCGAACTCACGCATACGGAATATGAACTGACGGGCTACAATCTCATTACGGAAAGCCTTACCAATCTGTGCGATACCGAAAGGTATCTTCATTCGTCCGGTTTTCTGCACGTTGAGATAGTTTACAAAAATACCCTGTGCTGTTTCAGGACGCAGATAAATCTTGCTTGTACTGTCAGCCGCAGAACCCATTTCGGTTGAGAACATCAGGTTGAACTGACGAACATCTGTCCAGTTTTTTGTTCCGCTTATGGGGTCAACTATCTCCTCGTCAAGTATAATCTGCTTCAGTTCCTCCAAATCCATGGCATTCATCGCCACACTGTAACGCTCATGCAGAGCGTCGCGTTTTTTCCGGTTCTCGATGACACGAGGATTTGTCTCACGGAATTTCTCTTCGTCGAAGCTGTCTTTAAAGCGTTTGCGGGCTTTCTCTATTTCCTTCGCGATTTTTTCCTCATACTTTGCGATTTGATCCTCTATAAGCACATCGGCACGATAGCGCTTTTTAGAGTCGCGGTTGTCAATAAGTGGGTCGTTGAAAGCGTCAACGTGTCCGCTCGCTTTCCATATAGTCGGGTGCATGAAGATGGCAGAATCTATACCGACGATGTTCTCATGGAGCAACACCATGCTCTTCCACCAATATTCCTTTATATTGTTTTTCAGTTCGACGCCGTTCTGTCCGTAGTCATATACGGCACCAAGGCCGTCATAAATCTCGCTGCTCGGAAAAACGAAACCGTATTCTTTACAGTGCGAAACTATTTTCTTAAAAACATCTTCCTGTGCCATTTGTATTTTATTTATGATTTATTCTGCAAAGGTACATTCTTTTTGTTATAATCTTGTGCACTTTCCGTTAAATGTAGCCTCTTACCACTTAAAAAAGCTGAATATTTTTATTAACCGAGCCATATTTATAAAATCCAGAACTACGATTTAAAACCAAATCAGACGTTTTCAGTGCAGGTGTTTATATAAATTAATGTGTTATCACCAATCACAACGATAAGACGAACTGCTTAGGTGTCATGTTCATCTTGCGTTTGAATATCTCACGGAAGTTCTTCACATCACGGAAACCACACTGCTCACTTACGTTATTAACATTGGTCATACCGCTACGGAACAGTTGTACTGCCTTATAAACTTTATAATCATTAATAAACATTATGAGCGACATGCCCGTTATGGTCTTAACCTTCTTATATAAGGCTGAGTGGCTCATCGCAAGACGATCGGCCATGAAGTCAATGTTGAAATCTTCGTTGGTAAGATTATCGTCAATAATCTCACGACAGCGCAACAAGAATATCTGTTCCTCTTTGGTGTACTGCTTCTTAGTATCAGTCAGCTCACCTGTAAGAGCGGCGTTTTCGCCCTGTTCTATCAAGCGGTCAACACGTTTTCGCAGAACTTTAAGTGATATCGGCTTCATCATATAAGCATCAGCACCATTGTCATAAGCCTGCAGCATGGCTTCTTCTGACGTCTTTGCGGTGAATATAATAACCTTTATGTGGCGCAAAGTCTTATCGTTCTTCATTGTCGACAGGAACGCCAAGCCATCCATTTTTGGCATCATGATGTCGCAGATTACAATATCGGGCAGAGTACGACGCAGAATTTCCATACCCTCCTCACCGTTATACGCTTTATATACTTTATAGTCTGACGAGAGCGAACGCTCAATAAGATTCACTGTGTCAGGCTCATCGTCTATAACAAGCACCGAGTGAGCCGCAACAGGATTGATTATCGCCGCAGCCTCAGCCGGTGTTTTTTCCTGCCTCCGAGAGGTGTCTTCAATTACTTCGGCAGACGTTTCAACCTGTGTCGAAATTGCTTCTTCACAATCCGCAGTCTCTTTTCTCGGAATGAAGAATGTGAACGTAGAACCCACATTCACCTCACTGTCTACCGTTATCCGGCCTTCATGCAGCTCAACAAGCGATTTCACGAATGAAAGACCGAGACCGTCGCCTCCGCTTTGCTTCACTCCTCGTTCTGTACGGAAGAAGCTCTCGAATATCGTGTTACGCATTTTCTCTATTATGCCGATACCGTTGTCCGTTACCGAGAAGACAACACGGTCAGCCTCACCTTTTACGGTCAGTTCCACATGTCCGCCTTCCTTAGTGTATTTAAAGGCATTTGACACAAGGTTTGACAATATTATCTCAAGTTTCTCGGCATCACATTCAAGCCAGATAGGCCCGTCGGAGCACAGAAGTGTGAAACTAATATCTTTTTGAGAGCAAAGTTCCTCATAGTCTTCTTCAAGTCCACGACACAAAGCGGCCACGTCGCAACGGTCAATATTAAGTCTCAACACCCCCGAATCAAGTTTACGGAAGTCGATCACACGACTTATCAGCTTGTTCAGTTTCTGTGCGCTGCGATACATTGCCTGCAGGTATGAAGACGGAACCTGCATCACCGATTGGTGAGCGTCAAGTAATTCCTCAAGCTGTGCAGCAATGAGAAATACCGGAGTACGAAGTTCGTGAGTGATGTTAGTGTAGAAATTCATCTTGGCCTCATTGAGTTTCCGCTGAGTGTCTTTCTCAATCTGGCTTATGCGAACTTCATTTTTAATAGCCATTTCGTGCAGATAGAACCACACTCCGGCCACAATCACACCGATGCCAATCAGTGTCCAAAGCAGTTTTGCCCAAACCGTAGCATACCAAGGCGGCGTAACGGTTATCTCAAGAACTGACGGGTCGCTCCACCGTCCCATACTATCAGTACAACGCACATAGAACTTGTAATGTCCCGGCGGAACATTTGTGTACGACACCTCGCGTCTTCCGGCCAACTCACGCCAACCGTTATCGAAGCCTTCAAGTTTGCAGGCAAAACGTATTCGACCCGGTTCGTACAAGTCGGGAACGGTGAACATAAGTGTAAAGAAGTTCTGATCGTGGTTTAATGTCAGCGGTTTCGGACTATCGCCGAACAACGGCAACTCACGCTCGCCTTCATTTATCAATCGCAATGCCATAAAATTTACTTTGCCGTAGTCTGTACCGACACTTGTAGCACGTGGATTAAACATGACTAATCCGCCGAGACTGCCAAAGTAAGCAATACCGTCGACAAAGCGTGCCGAACCGTATGTATAGCTTGACGACAGTTCGGTGCCGAGGTCAAAACGCACGGCCACACCGTTAGCAGGATTGAAACGGAACAGACCGTTATATGTTCCGAGCCACAAATTACCGTCGCCGTCTTCAGTAATAGATGACACCAATGCCGAAGTCAACCCCGAAGCCCGGCTGTAATCAGTCAGCTTGCGGCTCTGCTCGTCAATCATGTAGAAGCCGGACGATTCTGACGTAAACCATACACGACCTTTACTGTCCACAAAAACATACCTTACGTCGTTAGCCGGAATACGCACCGTTGCATCGGCTGCGGTCGAATAGTGAGCCACTGTTTTTCTCGTCCGACGGTCAACTTTATATATACCGCTTCGATTCGATCCAATATACATATATTCACCGTGTCGTGTTATTGAAGAACACGACACACTTTTAAGGCCGTTTATTCCCGTAATACGATTGGTCGCCTTATCAAACAGGTTCACATCCGGGCCTCCTACCCAAACATGCCCCATACCGTCATCGCCCAATACCCACACATTATCGGTATCAACATTTTTGTTTTTAGGCATATGAAACACCGTAGCACCGCTACCGTCAAGTTCCGTCCGTATAAGGCCAACGGTATATGCCGCCATATAAAGATATTTGTCGTCTTTAGTCATTGACACTATGTGGTCACCCGGCAAACCACCGTTGACTGACGATACGGCACGCAACAGACAACCTGAACGCCGGTCAATGATGTTCAATCCCCCTCCGTCAAGACCAATATAAACACGATCGCCCGACGGTACAACCGCCGTAACAATATCGTGCGTAATATTTTTCGTGGAGTTCGAATACAATGTCCACCAAGGGCGGTGCCTTGTAAGTAAATTCACACCCTTACGATAAGAACCTACCCAAAGGTTATTATCTTTGTCGACAAACACCGAATAGAGAGCATCACCGCTCATATCACTGTTGGCTGGCGTATATTGTATCAGCTGTCCGCCTTCCGACAATACCAGTCCGTGGCCATCTGTGGCAAAAGCCGTACCTGTGCCATAGTCAACGGTCTCCATCACGTCTGCCGGAACGGTCTCATCCACAACTTTTATTGTGTTACCTTTAACGGCAAACACCAAAGTGCGTGTACCAATACCACCACCCACGTAGAGTCGTTTTGTATTTTTACTGTAATGAATATTTGTTTTGAAACCGGTCGGGATTGCCATTTTAAGACTCGCCACAACCTTATGCCCATCGCCTGAAAGCAGATAAATACCTGAAGATCCCACTGCGGCAATCTCTTTACCCGAATATTCGCAAATAGAACTGACATGCGTTTTGTTGTCTACAACTTCAAATTCTGTCGGATTGTCTTTATCGGTTTGAGCATACATTTTGCCTTGGTTATCGGTGGCAAAAATCCTATTCCCCATTTTAAGCAGTGCAGTAGCTGTTGCTTTAAAAGTACTTTTCGTTCCATCGGTGGCCTTAACCACACAACGCTCGAAGTGTCCCGACGTAAATGAGAGAAAGTCAAGACCTCCATGGGTAGCGACAAAAATACCTTTATCTCCAATTTCGATGTGCGCCACATTATTGTTTATCATAGATGACTCATCGCCATAACCATGCTGAAAGTTATAAAAAAGCATTCCGTCATAGCGACATAGTCCGTTCCATGTGGCCATCCATAACATTCCTGACTTATCTTGCCTGATGCAATTCACCGAATTATCACACAACCCCGAACGGCTGTCAATAACCCTGAACACATCAGCCGCATGTGTCAGAACAGTTGTTATAACCAATAGAGCCGATAAAAGTACATATCTGTATTTCATATTTAATATTCAAGATATTTCGATTTTCAGAGGTTTTCTCCTTTTTCAGTCTTCGTGTTGTCTGTTACTTTCGATAAACAACGGCTGCCAACGGTATTTCACACCAAACATCAATGTTAATACCAATAAATGCCAATATCCATACACTATGCATCAGCTACTTGCGAAAGACATCTCTATTTTAATAATAGTGAAAACCATACGCAATATATTTTTACTTTAATTGCCTAGGTGCAGCCTATCTTAGACAAAGATAGTGCAAACCGAGTGCAATGAAGGCTTGCTTTCTAATTGCCGAGATGCAGCCTATCTTATGCAAAGATAGCGCATATCTGCTGATTTTCCAATATTTCACAGTTATTTTTAATGGAATAGTCATCATTTATGAATTTCCATTCAGGAGTATTCAAATTAGCTTGTTGTTCCATACCTCATAATATTACTCCATAGTCACGGCAGACATCATCGCGCCGATGATGACACCGAGACGCTGCGCGAGACTATTGCTGAAGGAAATGGAGACAGTTGAAACCGGCAATTAATAGCAAAGGAAAACCCGCAGACAGCGACATTGCGCTTATCTGCGGGGTATTATCTTTAGTGCTTCTGTTCAGAATTACAGCAGACCGTTAATTTTCTCCTGCAATTTGGCTTTTGTTGCGGCACCTACGTGCTTGTCAACAACCTCGCCGTTCTTGATGAAAAGCAGTGTGGGGATGTTACGGATACCGAACTCCATAGCGATATCGTCATTCTCCTCAACGTCGCATTTACCAACAACTACCTTACCGTCATACTCCTCTGCCAGCTCAGCCACGATAGGAGCAATGGCTCGGCAAGGACCACACCATGTTGCCCAGAAATCAACTACCAAGGGGAGATTACCGTTTTTCAGGCTCTCAAAATTCTCTTTTGTGATTGTTACTTCCATTTTCTTTTGTTTTTTATTTGTTAATAATATGTTGTTCTTACAGTTCTTGCTCGTCAATCAGCCTACAAACATCATGCCAATACGACCGTATCACATAGCGACGCATTAATTCAACTTATAACTTAGGGCATCGTTCTCTTTTATAAACATCATCAGTTCACGATTGACATCGACCTTTCCGTTACGGCTGCGAACCATAAACGGACGCGCACCGTTACCCTCTTGTATGGAGAAATAAAGCTGCGTCGGCCCCGGATTATTACGCACAATGGTTACAAGGTCTGACACCATGGTTTCGTTCAGCTTCTCTGCGTCAAGATTTATGGTTATACTCTCAACCTGTTCATCCTTAACGGTTTGCAGATACTGTATATCGGTTATACGCATATCCATGTAGTCGCTGCTACGGAAACGTTGAACGAACTGCACTTTTACCAGCACCGTGCTACCCTCTATCAACATTCCGCGCCACTTACCCCAGTCTTCGCCAAATAGAGCAATCTCGCCGGAGCCTTCAAAATCTTCTATTGTAATAAATCCGCACGGCTTGCCTGTCTTGGTGTATTTGCTTTTCACCTCCGTAACAATACCTCCGAGAACCACCTCCTGCTTTTTTGACAGTTCTATACGGTCGCCCAATTCGGGGCAACGGGTGTTACACAGATTGGTCAATATGAACTCGAAATCATCGAGCGGATGAGCAGACAGGTATATGCCGACCAAGTCTCGCTCTTTATTCAGACGCTCTATCGTACTCCAAGACTCGGCTTCAGGTATTGTCGGAGTGGTTATCTCAACCGCATCGACACCACCGAACAGCGAGTTCCGGGCGGATGATTGTTCCTGTTGATAGAGCTGACCGTAGCGCATAATGGTGTCAATGAAACGACGACCGTCATTACTACGGGCGAAGAAACGCTCACGGGCAATATTAAAGCTGTCAAACGCGCCGCTCAAAGCCAAACTCTCAAACGCTTTACTGTTGACGGCTGACAAGTTGACACGCTGAACAAAATCGAATATATCTTTATACAATCCGTTCTTTTCGCGCTCGCTTATTACTGCCAAAGCGGCGGAATCACCCATTCCCTTAACGGCTCCGAGACCAAAACGCACCTCGCCGTGGGTGTTGGCACTGAACTTCTGTCGACTCTCGTTAACGTCCGGACCAAGGCAGGCTATATTCATGGCCTGACATTCCGACATAAGTTTCGTTATCTTTGTTATGTCGTTAAGGCATCGGCTCATGTTTCCAGCCATAAATTCGGCCGGATAATGCGCTTTTAGATAGGCCGTCTGGTAAGCCACCCACGAATAACACGTGGCATGACTCTTATTGAAGGCATAAGAAGCGAACTTCTCCCAGTCTCCCCAAATCTTCTCAAGAACTTTGGGGTCGTGCCCGTTCTTCTTTCCACCCTCAATGAATTTTGGCTTCATCGCGTCTACGATGGCCTTTTTCTTCTTACCCATCGCCTTACGGAGAGCGTCGCTCTCACCGCGGGTAAAGTTTGCCAACTGACGCGACAAAAGCATGACCTGCTCCTGATATACAGTGATTCCATACGTATCCTTGAGGTATTTCTCCATGCAAGGAATGTCATATTTAATCTCTTCCTTACCGTTTTTACGGGCAATGAACGACGGTATGTAGTCCATCGGGCCCGGACGATAAAGGGCGTTCATGGCTATGAGGTCTTCAAATACCGTAGGTTTCAGCTCACGCAGATATTTCTGCATACCGGCAGACTCAAACTGGAAGGTTCCCACAGTGCGGCCTTCCTGATAGAGCTTATACGTCAGTTCGTCATCGATAGGTATATTATCAAGGTCGATATCGATGCCCTGCGTCAGCTTGACATTCTCGACCGCCTCCTTCAGAATAGACAAGGTGCTCAGTCCGAGGAAGTCCATCTTTATCAATCCGGTCTCCTCTATGACATGACCGTCATACTGTGTGGCCAGCAATTTGTGGCCGGGGTCGTTCTTATCGTCTGCCGTACTGACCGGAACCCAGTCGCTAATGGCATCACGACAGATAATCGTTCCGCAGGCATGGATACCGGTTCCTCTGACAGTACCCTCAAGCATACGGGCGTACTTGATAGTATTACTCATCTGCGGGTCAGAGCTGGCCTCCGCCTCACGTAACTCCGGTACACACTTAATGGCGTTACCGAGGTTCATCTTCATACCGTCAGGCAGTCGGTCGGGAATAGACTTACACAAATGGTTCGACACTTCGAGGGGCAATTTCTCCACTCTGGCCACATCTTTAATAGAGTTTTTTGTGGCCATTGTGCCGTATGTAATAATATGAGCGACCTTATCGTGGCCATATTTATCCTCAACCCATTCAAGCACTTTTCCGCGTCCGTCATCATCAAAGTCCGTATCAATATCGGGCAAAGATATTCGGTCAGGATTAAGAAAACGCTCAAACAGCAAGTCATATTTTATAGGGTCAATCTTGGTTATACCCAAGCAATAAGCAACAACCGAGCCGGCGGCCGAGCCACGCCCCGGACCTACCATGACTCCAAGTTGGTCTCGGGCTGAGTTAATGAAGTCCTGCACGATAAGGAAGTAACCCGGAAAACCCATCGTCTTCATTATATGCAACTCAAACTTCACACGCTCGTAAACCTCGTCTGACAGCGGATCGCCATAAAGACGCTTCGCGCCGTCGTATGCCAGTTTGGCCAAATAGTCAGCCTCGAACTTGATTCTGTACAGTTTCTCGTAACCGCCGAGATGCTTAATCTTACTTTCGGCCTCATCGGGAGGCAGAGGGTTCTCGCCATTCTCGTCGGTGGTAAACTCCTTATACAAGTCCTCACCGGTATATTTGCGGCGCACATCATCCTCGGTACCGAACTCCTCCGGAATCGGGAAGAACGGCATAATAGGGTCATGGTCGATGCTATACATCTCAACCTTATTGAGAATCTCGATTGTATTGGCCATCGCCTCCGGCACATCGCCAAAAACATCGTTCATCTCGGCTCTTGTTTTAAACCACTCTTGCTTGGAGTAAAGCATACGGTTTGGGTCGTTAAGATCCTTACCCGTAGCCAGACAGAGAAGGTGATCGTGCGCCTCGGCATTGTCTTCATCTACAAAATGGCAGTCGTTCGAGCACATCAGCTTCACGCCATACTCTTTGGCAAACTCCATCAGCACCTTGTTGGCTTGTTGCTGCAAGGGGTAAGTCTCACGGTTGGCGCGCTGACGAGGGTCTGTAACCTTATGTCGCTGCAACTCAAGATAATAGTCATCGCCGAACACACGCTTATACCATTCAAGCGACTCCCGCGCTCCCTTGATGTCTCCTTTAAGAATCTTCGACGGCACCTCACCCGCTATACAGGCCGAGCACACAATCAAGCCCTCGCTATATTTCTCAAGGTCGGCGTGGTCGGTACGCGGGCGCATGTAGTAACCGTCAACCCACGCACGCGACACGAGCTTAATAAGGTTCTTATAACCCTTGTAATTCTTTGCAAGCACAATGAGATGATAACCACCCATGTCGCCCATCTCCTTCACCTTGTCGGCTTTGGTACGACGCGCCACGTACATCTCACAACCGAAAATGGGCTTAAACGGTTCAAGCCCTTCCTTTTTACGATCCTTATTAACGCTATTGCAATAATTGAAGAACTCCTTTATGCCGAACATGTTACCGTGATCGGTAATGGCCATTCCCCTCATACCGTCGCCAATGGCTTTATCGACCAGACGCTTTATGGGCGACTGACCGTCAAGAATCGAATAATATGTGTGAACGTGCAGATGTACGTAATCTTCCATTGTTTATGTTTGCTTTAGTTGCCAAAGTTAAAGCTAAAAATCCGAATTTCCAAACTATTGATGTGAAAAAAGGTTTTGCGCTTTTTCCGGGCGGTCGAAAGTCATGGGGTATTAATATATTGCCTTGTAAACTTGCACTTCGGATAATTCGAGCAGCCATAGAAACTGCCATAATGTCCATTACGCAAAAGCAAACGACCACCGCAAAGCGGACAGACACCACCAGCAACTAATTGTTCCCTGCGATATTTAGCTTGCAAAACTTCGGCATTGTGTACATTTTCAGTTTCCTCATTCACAATATAAGACTTATGCAGGATGTTGTTTATCTCGTTTACCTCATCGCTACTAAACACCATTGTCGTGTATGATTCAATCTCGCCAATCAATTCACGTGCGTAAATCACACTCTCTTTTATGTTGCGCAGATTCAGACGAGCTTTATCCATAAAAACAACAATTGAATGAACATTACACTTAGCCTTATAAGGCATGATTTGTTTCAACACGCCTACATGCGAGATGTTCTGCATTTCGGGATTGTACAAACTGTATTCTTTGCCCCAGATGTTCTGCCGCCATTGGTCTGAATTGCCGTTACCAATAATCATGCCTTGATAGTTCTTCGTCTCAATCACGAAAATCCCGTATGGCGATACGACCACGTGGTCTATCTGTATCGTTCGTCCGCTCTTCGCTTTCAGCAAGACATCATTGTATAAGTGATATTCATCAGGCAGATGTGTGAGAATAGAGTAAACGCTCCGTTCTCCTATCTGTCCGATAACCTTTGGACTTCTACATCTGAAAGCCGCATATACAACAAATGCGGCAAACAGAAATAATATTATCAGAAAATATATTTGCATCGCAAAGTATCAAATGTTTGATGCCGTGGTTATAGGCATAATACCCCGTTTACCCTCGTCAATAGACCATTGCACTTGCCTGAACTAAATCCACGGACAAATTTAGTAATTTCCGCTGACAAATACTTGCGAATGACAAAAAATATTTGCGTTTTTTCTGACTTGGAGCATTTTTACGTCCGTATGTATGGCAGGCATCACAATCAAAAGTTACGGTTATGCTACACGACACGCAACGTTTGTACACCGAAAGCCACATTAATTCGGCTTTAAAACAAAAATACGCATATAGAACTCTTTTAAACTTTCTATCGAACAGTTAATGATAAGAAATAAAATGAGTTCATAACCACATAGGGCCGACTTCCCAGCCGGCCCTATATTGTTATACAAAAACATTATGAATTTTATTAGCGAACAAGATTTCTAAAAAAGTCTATCATCCAGATTAATGTTGTCATTGTGCTTGTTTACAACTGCGACATTTGCGCTCGCAGTAACGCTCACATTGTGCACAGATGTCATAGCCAAGCATCGCACCGAGGATGAAATCCTCCTCGGGCGACAGTTGGTTAAGTGGTCGTGTAACCATCAGGCTGATTGCGTCAAGACATTCCTTGCGTCCGAAGAACAAGTTCATCCTGTCGTTGCCAACCGGCTGTATTATGTAGTTTATGCCCTGATGTTGCAGTCGTGTAACGGCATAGTCCTCATACTTCTTGTTGAAAGTGAAAAGCACCATTTGTCTCACGCCCTTTTTGAACTCATATATATGGTTCATGAGCACCTTCATGTCGGCAGGCATAATCTCCGTCAGCATAACACAGTCCTCCTGATTGGTTTATTATTCGTTATTTAATTAGAGGCTTCCCTTTATTGACTCAACCCATGCGTCGATGCGCTCGTCGGTCTTGTCGTCCTCGTTAACATCGTCAAGAGCCAGACCTACAAAGTTTCCGTCAACTACGGCTGCCGAGTCATCGAAAGTATAACCGTCTGTCGAAACAGCTCCCACGAATGTAGCGCCACTGCCGTTGAGGGCCTCGTAGATTTCGCCCATTGCGCCACAGAATGTATCGCTGTATGACTCGCAATCACCGCAACCGAAGATGGCGATTGTCTTTCCGTTGAGGTCTGCGCCCTTCAGTGTCTCCAAACCGTCATACCAGTCGTCCTGAAGCTCGCCGGCACCCCATGTAGATGTACCGAGAATGAGGTTCTGATATGCAGCTACCGTATCAGCACTAACCTTTGCAACATCTAATACGTCTGCCGAATCAACTCCGAGTTTAGCTGCGATTTTATCTGCTATGGCCTGACAGGTTCCTGTCGATGAGCCGTAAATTATACATGTTTTGTTCATATCCGTTTGTTTTTATTGATAATTTATTGTTTTCGGTTGCAAAGATATTACGGCTTGCCAATTTACGCAATACCTAAAAGTAGGGTTTTTGCCTATACCTAAAAATGGGGATGCAGAGCGATTAATTGGTTATATATATAGTTCATAGGTGCATAATAATAGGTTTAGGCGTATAAAAGCGTATGTTTCAAAATTTAAAAAACGTGCTTTGCGACACGTGTCATATAGCACTGATTATCAAATGCTTATATATTACAAAAAGAACTTTTAAAGTGGTCGTTCGAAAGGAACCGTACCAAGTTATTATGATGTTTTCTTTTAGTATTGCGATTTTGCCTCTTATGAGGATAAATCATTATGATAATCGTCCAAAATCGAAGGGATATGAATAAAAACATAATCAAACCATAGAACTCGTTTAAACTTTTTACCGAAATGTCGTGCTGTACATTAATTTTTATTCTTTCCTTGCCATAATCGTTCCTTTCAGGCTTTCGATTATGACAAAAAATAAAAAGTTTAAACGAGTTCAATTATTACCGTCAGCGTCTGACAGCTTTGCGCATACCGGCGTTAAGACGGAACA
>Cebus_capucinus_imitator_PRJNA485217_SSR102__coassemble_1132_pt1 | contig 12536 bp, 11 predicted proteins | sample Cebus_capucinus_imitator_PRJNA485217_SSR102__metabat2_high_PE_011 | metagenome-assembled genome bin Cebus_capucinus_imitator_PRJNA485217_SSR102
TGACGAGGGTTCCGTGATAGACGACAAGTCTTTCACGGAACTCTTTTTTTGTATGTGGGTGGTTAGTGGGGTAGTATGTATATGTCTTATGTATGTCTGTATATTTTAATGGGTATGTGGGTGATTAGTGGATTTTGTATGGGTGTGATGGCTATTTGTAAATGTTGGAGAATACTAATCAATATCATGCTTATCTTGACAGTTTTCCAAAGCGGAAGCCAAAACCGAGCATGAGATGATTAGGTTTCTTTAAGTCATAGAGGCTATAGCCGATGTGGAGAAAGGCTCTGCGGGTAAAATTCATCTTCAGTGCCAGTATCTCATAAACACCTTTAAAATCTCCGGTCGCGTTTATGAAGTTCTTGCCTACACCCATGTTGATAGTAAAGTAAGGCATTACGAATTCGGCTCTGGCCGATATGCCCAATGCCATCTGCTTTGTTGCCGATGGTCTGTTATAGCTAATCTCATCCATTATATTCGCGCTACGGTCATAAACACCATCCAATGACAGACCGGCATTAATCCACGGATTTATGTTATACATCGGATTAAAGTTAAATCCAATTACCGCATCCTTGCGCGGCAGAGGATATATATCCGTTCCATCTGTTGTGGCCTTCTGTCTCCACGCGCCGAACAAAACCAAATCATACGTTATGCGGCGTTCAAAGTCAGATGTGTAGATGCGTGTCGGAGGACTGTCGGGAGATTTGCGATTAACATAATAAGCCAATCCGAGAAACAATCCGGCGGTATTTAGTCCGTAGTTAGGCATCGCTGTATTACCATTTGAAAAATGTGTAACAGTCATTCCGAAGTTCAAGTCCAGAAATCTTGACAAAATCCACTTTATGTAGAAATCTGCATCGATATAAGCCGTAACTTTTGAGCCGATTGAAATATTCTCATGGTTCGTCTCCATGTCATAAGGATTCCAACCGAAAGTAAGACCAAGATTCCATTCATAGTTAAACGAGACTCTCTTGGAAAGTTTCGCAATTCTCGCACCCTGAAACAGATAAACCGATATAGGATTACCCAACTGCGGATTAAATTCGTGGTAAGCGATACCCAAACCTTGATAAGCTCCCGGATAGGTCGCAGCCTCTTTGCTGTCTTCCGCCGCGCTGAAAGCATACTTTAAATGGTATGACATGGCGTGGTTCATGGTTCTTTTTTCGGGATTAGTTCCATTCAGATAATCATTAGTGTGCAGTATAGCCGACGGTTTCGCACTGACCTCTATACGGTGAATAGTCTTCATCTCATCAGCCATATTGGTTGAGTCAGTTTCGTTTTGTGCCGAAACAGATAAAGCCGGTATTGTAATGACAATAGCTGTAATGAAGCGGATTTTCATAATAGTATATCTGAAGACCGTGATAAATTAGTTTGATTTGTCGACAAAAATAAGTAAAATATGCCATATCACCAAACAAAAGACATCAAAACACGGCTTTATTTTCATTGTCATAAAGGCTTTTATCTATAATTTTTCGTAACTTTGTAGCCAAGATAGCTTTATTATGGACGACAAAATAAAAGATACAGACAACTTAGAGGAACTTGGAAATGAGGTGGACGGTCAGTCGATCGAATTCGCCGGTGAGAGCCATTCTGACTATAAGCCCGTCAACCGTTTTGACGCTTCGGCTGTTCACCATCTCAGCGGAATGTACCAAAATTGGTTTCTCGATTATGCATCCTACGTTATTCTTGAGCGTGCCGTTCCCCACATAGAGGATGGCTTGAAGCCTGTGCAACGCCGTATCCTGCACTCTATGAAGCGCATGGATGACGGTCGTTACAACAAGGTGGCCAATATTGTGGGCCACACCATGCAGTTTCACCCTCATGGAGACGCCTCAATTGGCGACGCTCTTGTGCAGTTGGGGCAGAAAGACCTCCTTATCGACTGTCAGGGAAACTGGGGAAATATCCTTACCGGCGACCGTGCGGCAGCTCCCCGATATATCGAGGCCCGTTTGTCAAAGTTCGCTTTAGACGTTGTATTCAATCCTAAAACAACCGATTGGCAGCTCAGCTATGACGGACGCAACAAAGAACCGATAACCCTTCCGGCCAAGTTTCCGCTCCTTCTGGCACAGGGTGCCGAGGGTATTGCCGTAGGTCTGTCATCAAAAATACTTCCCCATAACCTTAACGAGATATGCGATGCCGCCGTGAGCTATCTGCACGGCGAGGAATTCCATTTGTATCCCGATTTCCCGACGGGCGGTTCAATCGATGTAAGCAAGTACAACGACGGACAGCGTGGCGGAGTATTGAAGGTTAGGGCAAAGATAGAGAAACTTGACAATAAAACCCTTGTTATCCGTGAGATACCTTACGGAAAGACCACTACGACCCTTATAGACTCTATTCTTAAAGCTATCGAGAAAGGAAAAATCAAGGCTCGTAAGGTCGATGACAATACGGCGGCTCAGGTTGAGATACAAGTACACCTGTCTCCCGGCGTGTCTTCCGACAAGACACTCGACGCTCTTTACGCTTTTTCAGATTGCGAAATCAACATTTCGCCCAACTGCTGCGTCATAGAAGACAACAAACCGAAGTTTCTGACCGTAAGCGATGTGCTGCGCAATTCGGTCAATCACACGATGTCTCTTTTGCGTAAGGAACTTGAGATACGCAAGCACGAGCTTCAAGAGCAGCTCCACTTCTCGTCGTTGGAGAAAATATTCATTGAGGAGCGCATCTATAAAGACCGCAAGTTCGAGCAGGCCGCCAATATGGACGCCGCTTGCGAGCATATTGACGAACGACTTACGCCGTTCTATCCGCAGATGATACGTGAGGTTACCAAAGACGATATACTCCGTCTGATGGAAATCAAGATGGCCCGTATATTGAAGTTCAATAAGGACAAGGCCGATGAACTGATAGCCAAGATAAAAGCCGAAATCGAGCAGATAGACCGTGATCTCGGCAACATGGTTGAGGTTACGGCGTCATGGTTCACTTATCTGAAAGAGAAATACGGTGCCGCTCATCCGCGTCTTACAGAGATAAAGAACTTCGACACAATCGAAGCCGCCAAAGTGGTGGAGGCTAACGAGAAGTTGTATATAAACCGTGCGGATGGCTTTATCGGTACGGCGTTGAAGAAAGACGAGTTCGTTTGCAACTGTTCTGATATTGATGACATTATCATATTCTATCGTGACGGTAAATATAAGGTGGTGCGTGTGGCCGACAAGATATTTGTCGGAAAGAATATCCTGCACGTTGCCGTATTCAAAAAGAACGACAAGCGCACAATCTATAATATCGTTTATCGCGACGGAAAAGCCGGAAGATACTATATGAAGCGTTTCTGTGTTACCGGTGTTATGCGCGATAAGGAGTACGATGTAACTCAGGGCACACCGCAGTCCCGCATAGTTTACTTTACGGCGAATCCGAACGGCGAGGCCGAGACAATAAAGGTAACCCTCGAACCGTCTCCCCGTATGCGTAATGTGTTCAAGGAGCGCGACTTCAGCGAGGTTCCTATCCGCGGCCGTGGTGTGCGCGGTGCGGTCTTGACCCGTTTCAATGTCGTGCGCATATCGTTGAAGAGTCATGGCCACAGCACTCTTGGTGGCCGTAAAGTATGGTTTGATCCCGATGTGAAACGCATCAACTATGATGACCACGGACTCTATCTCGGTGAGTTTAACGATGATGACAGCATACTTGTTGTTCTTGATAACGGTGATTTCTATCTCACCAATTTCGATGTGAACAATCATTATGAGGACAATATAAAGATTATAGAGAAGTACGACCAAGCAAAGGTATGGACTGCACTTCTTTTCGATGCCGACCAACAGGGCTATCTCTATCTGAAGCGTTTCATGTTTGACGCCACAAAGCGCAAGCAGAATTATATCGGCGAGAATCCTAAAAACCAACTCGTGAAGCTGACCGACGAGCCGTGTCCGCATTTCAGTGTGGTGCTCGGAGGCAACGATGTCGGTCGCGAGCCTATCGACCTTGACGCCGAATTGTTTGTTGGTGTTAAAGGCTTTAAAGCAAAGGGAAAGCGTGTTACAATGTGGACTGTTGACCATGTTGATGAGCTTGAGCCTCTGCGTAAGCCTGAACCGACCCCTGAGGTTGAGGATGTCGAAGACGAGGAGCCTGCCGATGTCGCGGAAGGTGAGAACTCTACACCGGATGCGGGTGGCAATCAGCAACCTGCCATTGACGAGATAACCGGTCAGTTCAATCTTTTTGAGTAAGTCTTAAAGTTGCCATTGGCGGTTGGCTTGTGTCCAATCGTCGATGGCGAATATAGAACACATTTAAACTTTTTACCGAACAGTTAAACTAAGTCCGAATGTTCATTCTTTTCTCATCCTAATCGTTCCTTTCAGGCTTTCGTTTTCTCGCCACGGCATAGCTCAAACAAGTTTGGCTCTGCTTATGGCTTATCGAAAATGTTCTTTTTTGCCTGCTTTTGTCCATCTCATCGGTTGCATAGCCCGCTATGCGTCCTCTTAGAGAAACTAAATCAGACGAAAAATCTTCGATTGTGATAAGAAACAAAAAGTTTAAATGAGTTCATATTTAAGACATTTCCACTTCTTTGAAATAGTTTAGTCGGTTATCTTGTTTCTTACTGTGTAGACTATTGAAACATAACGAACGCCAAACCTTTATTCTGATGATAAAATCAAGACTTATACTTTTATTTCTGCTTTTTTGGCCATTTGCGGTATCGGCCCGGACCGTTGCCGACACACCGCGTGGTGAGAAAATCATAACCAACGCCCGCATGTTGGGTATTGGCGGTGTCGGCATACTCGACACCTATCTTTCGCCTGAGAAGTATTCCGGCACGGAGCTTCGCTATGTTTCCCACACCGTCCGCCGTCGCGAAGGCAACCGTTGGAGCCGCCTTATGGTGCATCAGGGTAGTGTTTCATATTCAGATAACCGTTCCGGTAACGGTAATTATGTGTCGGGAGCCTACACATTCAGTTATGGCACTCATTATAATTGGACATTCCTTGCCGATTGTATGCATGTTCGTGCCGGAGCGCAGGCTGACCTTAACGCCGGATTTCTTTATAACACCCGTAATGGCAATAACCCTGCTCAGGCCCGTCTGTCGCTGAACGTGTCTCCGTCGGCAGCCATTGATTATGGTTTTACGCTATTCGGACTACCGTTTAAGGCGACCTATGAGGTTTCGGCACCGCTTGCGGGCATAATGTTCAGTCCGAATTACGGACAGTCGTATTATGAGATTTTCACTCGCGGTAATTACGATCATAATGCCGTACCGACCACTATTGTCTCCACACCGAGCCTGCGCCAGATGCTGACTCTCGATTTCACGCTTCGTCGCACAACCCTGCGTATAGGCTGGTTGGGTGACTGGCGACAGGCCAAAGTCAACAATCTTAAATATCACGAGTACTCCAACATGCTGATTATAGGTGTTGTGCGTAGTTTCAAACTTACAAAAATAATTCCATGAAGAAGCTGTTTTTACTATTGATACCCATGCTTTTGTCCCTTGTTTCAACATCGTGTGTCGATGAGGACGAGTTTTCAGATACCCCCCGTGGCAACTTCGAGGCTTTGTGGAAGATAGTCGACGAGCATTATTGTTTTTTTGATTATAAGGCGTCTCAATACGGGCTTGACTGGAATGAGGTACGCGCGCGTTACTCACGACAGGTTGACGATGCCATGACCGAGGCACAACTCTTTGAGGTTCTTGGCAATATGTTGGGCGAACTCCGCGACGGCCATGTCAATCTTTACGCCTCTTTCGATCAGAGCCGTTATTGGAGTTGGAAAGAAGACTACCCCGCCAACTTCAGTGATTCGCTCCGGCGTATATATCTTGGCACCGATTATAAGATAGCGTCGGGTCTTAAATACCGTAAGCTCGATGATAATACAGGCTATATTTATTGCGCCTCGTTTCAGAACGGAATAGGTGACGGCAATCTTGACGATATTCTTTTTGACCTCGCCACATGCAACGCTCTTATAATAGATGTTCGTGATAATGGTGGCGGTATGCTGACTTCGGCCGAGAAGTTGGCGGCGCGCTTTATCGATGAGGAGACACTTGTCGGTTACATGCAGCATAAAACAGGCACCGGTCATAACGATTTCTCATCCATGCAGGAGCAACGGCTCAAACCGTCGCGTGGCATACGCTGGCATAAACCGGTGGCGGTACTCACAAACCGTGGCGTGTTCAGTGCGGCCAACGAGTTCGTTAAATACATGAAGTGCAGTCGGCTTGTTACCGTCATCGGCGACCGCACGGGTGGCGGTTCGGGTATGCCGTTCAGCAGCGAGTTGCCCGGCGGTTGGGCTGTCAGGTTCTCGGCCTGTCCGATGTACGACCGTAACGGACTTGAGACCGAGCATGGCATAGACCCTGACCATAATGTCGCACTTACCGATACCGATTTCAAGCGTGGCCGAGACACTATCATCGAGTATGCGCGTACAGTTTTTAACCGATAAAACAATATTAAAATCATGACAATCTCATTAAATACACTCTCAATAGGTTACCGCACAAAGAATGGAACCATAACCGTGGCGTCAGACATCACCGCCGATGTGGAGAGCGGTCGCCTTACATGCCTTATCGGTCAGAATGGCGTCGGCAAGTCAACATTGCTTCGCACGCTTGCCGGATTTCAGCCCGCCCTCGGCGGAAACATAAATATAAAAGGTAAGGACACTTCGCTTTACACCCCCCGGCAGTTGGCCCGTGAGGTCAGTGTGGTGCTCACGGCAAAGCCCGATGTACAAAGCATGACGGTAAAAGAGATTGTAGGTCTCGGTCGCACGCCTTATACCGGCTTTTGGGGCACGCCGGGTGATGATGATAACCGCATAGTAGCCGAGAGCCTCGATATGGTTGGTATAAGCCGCTTGGCTGACCGGCAGATAACGACACTAAGTGATGGCGAACGTCAAAAGATGATGATTGCCAAGGCGTTGGCCCAGCAGACACCGATAATAATACTCGACGAGCCGACCGCGTTTCTTGATTATCCCAGCAAGGTTGAGATGATGCAGTTGCTTCTGCGGCTCAGTCGTGAGGCCGGAAAGACCATATTTCTTTCCACTCACGACCTTGAAATCGCCTTGCAGATAGCCGATACAATATGGCTAATGACTTCAGGCGATGGTGTCAGCATCGGTACACCGACCGAACTTGCCGCCGCCGGCGCTCTCTCACGTTTTATCGATCGTCCCGGCATATGCTTCGACGCGTCTGACATGAAGATAACCATAAGCCGTTAATCGATAAGTATGAGTTGGCGAAATGATATGTAACGCACATTAAAAGTGCCTGTTTCAGCCACCAAAACAATAGGTGTCGCTAAGTGTCTGTAAATCAATGCGCATAAAAAAGCGTAAAAAAACACTTGCAGACTTGGAAGTAAACGTAAAAAAACGTAACTTTGCAACCGCTTTCGGCGTAATCGCTGGCAGGAAGAAGTGTAGCCTCGCTATGTTACGTTGGGCAATAACAAATTTAATTATCTATACAAAATGAACTTAATTAAAGTTGCTGAAGAAGCATTCGCAACAGGCAAGCAGCACCCCGAATTCAAGTCTGGTGACACTGTAACCGTTGCTTACAAAATCATCGAGGGTTCAAAAGAGCGTATCCAGCTCTACCGTGGTGTTGTAATCCGTATTTCGGGCCATGGTGAGAAGAAGCGTTTCACCGTTCGCAAGATGTCAGGAACAGTCGGCGTAGAGCGTATCTTCCCGATCGAGTCTCCCAACATCGATAGCATCGAGGTGAACAAGCGTGGTAAGGTACGTCGCACTAAGCTGTACTACCTCCGCGGGCTTACAGGTAAGAAGGCACGTATCGCCGAGAAGCGCGTCGTTTCAGAGAAGAAGAACTAATACCCTCTTTGACTTTGACGAAACAAAAACAGGCTTGTCCGCAAGGGCAAACCTGTTTTCGTTTTTATTGCTTTATGGTAGTGTAACGCCAACCGTGTCATTACATTTCACAAAACTCTACCAGTCCTTACTTCTGCAATAAGCGGTTGGCTATTGTTATAATAAATTGTTTAAAGCAGCGTATTTCTCTGCTTACACTAAAGTCAGTGCTACTGAGAAATTAATTTATATCCAGTACCCTTTATACTTTCTATTGTAATTCCACCTTTGGTAAGATACTTTTTCAATCGACTCATTTGGTTATGTATAATATGTTCGCTTGTTTCAGGTTTGTCGTCTTGTGGCCATAAACATTTTTCGATTAAGTTATATACAACTATTTGATTTTTATTGGCAATTAATAATTGTATCAAGTTTAATTCTTTTTGTGTCAGCTTTATACACTCACCGGAATGAAGATATATGTTCTGTGTCTTTCGGTCAATAGCTAATGAACCCAAATTAATTGTTGATTCTTGTAAACGTGGAATATGTGATTTAACTCGTGCAATAAAAGCAGCGTTATCCAATATAGGTTTTTTAATGAAATCATTTCCTCCACAACGGAAAGTGTTTGTCTCATATATCGCGTCGACGTGTGAGGAAATTATAATTACCGGAGTTGCCGGTGCAAGCATTTTAATGGTACGGATAGCGTCAATACCATTTTCATCAGTGTCTATTTCCATGTCGAGTAATATAATATCCGGTCTCCATCCCTGTATGGCCAATTCAAAGCCGGATAAAGATGTTTGGTAATGGATATTCAAACCGGCATCTTTCATTACCGGAATGAGTAAAGACGCGAACATAAAATCATCGTCTATGAATAGTAATTTTATTTGATCCATTTTGTCTGCTGATTATAATAATGGTATTTGAAATGCGACAACAGTTCCACCTTCTTGTGGGCAATCGAGATTAACAGTGCCGTTATGTGCCTGTATAATACTGCGTACACGCCCCAGACCAATACCATAACCTTGTATTTTTTTATTGTTTTGCCTTTTTACTCTGAAGAAATTGTTAAAGACCCGTTTCTTATATTTGGCAGGGATTCCCCATCCGTTATCCTTTATCGAGATATTAAGGTAATTCACATCGCTTTGCAAATGTACGAGTACTTTTACTCCATCATCAGAATATTTGAGCGAATTTTCTAATATATTGCAGATTGCATTTTCTAAAAGCAATGGATCGGCTTTTATCACAATATCAGACGGCAAATCATTTTGTATGGTTATAACATGTGGCTTTTTCTTGTACAGAATATTCAGTTCATCCTGAATGCCTTCTACCATTTCTTGTATCCGGATTGTGGATTTGCTCAGAATCAATTGTGTAGAGTTTCTACGGACAGTTTGAAGTATTTCTTCGATATGCCAAAGCATTCGTCGTACAATACCGGCATTTATTTGGATAGTCTTTTTCACCACCTCACTTTGTTCCATGTTTTGCAATCGGTTCAATACCATGATTGTACTGTTTAATGGTGTTTTTAAGTCGTGTATTCGCCCGTTCACCGTTTGTGTTCTCTTTTTTAAGTTTTCATTTCGTCTTTTTATCTCCACTAATTGAAAAGCCAGTCCTCCCAATGCAATCAATACAAAGAGTAGAGAAGCTATCATAATGCCTATTTGTTGAGTTATAAAATTAGAAAACGGGATGGAGATTTCAGCTTGGAGATATTGTAATCTTTTTGTTCCTATAGGATACAAGATGGTTGAATGTGCGAAAGAGAGGTGCCTTTCTCCAATAGAGTCGGTTATTGCCTTGTTTTTATCTAACAATAAGAAACGGTAAAGGTATTGTTTTTTCAAATCTGAATTGAATACCTTGTTGAACAACGATAGATTAAAATGATAACCTTCAGCCTGTAATTTATCCTGAAGAACCTGCTCAATCAGATTATCTTCAGTTATACCTATATTCATTTTTCGAATAGAATCCACATCTATGACATTCTCCGGGTTATCAGGCGGACAGGCTTTCATTAAACTGTCTCGCTCATGGGCTGACATTGAATCAAGAGTACGAACATATTCATTCAGATTTTTAGAAACTTTGGGCTTTTTCCTGTTGTGCAACTCATCGGTCAAGGCCGCTTTAATGGCTTTGTCATATTCAGACATTATATCTGTTGTATAACTAAAATACGCCTGTTGAACATATGTTATTTGTAAACATATAATGGCTATAAAGGATAATATAGTTATGAAATATACTTTCTTCATTGACGTCTTGTTGTACTTTCTATAAGAATGATGCAAACTAAGTGTGATAAAACTATTCTTAAATGGCCGTAATGCCATATATTTTGTACAAAGGTAGTGCTTTTTTCTGTTTCTAATTAAAAATATCTTTATTATTAATTGAAAAAGTACTTTTTTGTTAGAATAAACCATGAAATAATTATCTATGCTTTGGAAATAAACCATTAACTTTGCACCGAAATCAATGATAAAGAAAATATTGTGGAATTAATCACAGAACAAGAACTTTTACATATACGAGGAGGTTATTGGTTTTATACTGATAACGGGTGGGTTTGGATACCGGATGAAGAATCAAGTGAATCTAATAATACTGAATACGCTGACAGTATTAAGTATGTGCTAATTTAATTTCGTTAATAGATTCTTTTGTCTATCTAACCTCTGAGGCTGTTCCTGTATATTTCGGCAAAAGAGGTATTCATTGTAAGATTATATGATTACACTTTTGTGTAATATTCAACTAATAAATTTGGAATCGTATGAAAGTGTAGAGATATAAATTGAAAATATAATTTATTTGCATAAATAAATAATCAAGTCGACAAGATTATAAAGCAGACCTAACTGTTAAAAGGAGCAATGCCGGAAGCTATAAGAAGGTAATTAAATAAAATAGAATGGAAAAATTAGATTCGTTGGTGAATGAGCTTAATACTATGAATGAGAATGAACTTGACCGCATTAATGGAGGTTACACCTCAGCATTTCTTAAAGCTCTTGATGACAAACATTTAGAATTAAATTTCTATCAGTGTCATTGCAGTAGAGGAAAATAGCAAAAATGCATTTTGAAGACAGTTATTAAGTCTAATAGGTTGAACATCAAAGAGTACGATCCAAATATACAGTGTGTTACCATGTTATTGAGTAGTATATTTATGATAATACGTATTTCTATGTAGAGTACTCTTTGATGTTCACTCCTTAATTATGGATTTTATGAAAATTAGTAAATATAATGTGTTTATTCCATATAGCAATGCATTATTTATTTATAATACACTATGGAATACAGTTTTTGTCATAAAAAAAGATAAGGTTAAAATCTGGGGAATAGAATATATCCAAAAATATGAGATTCCGCCAATTGATGCAAATGCTATAAATGTATTAAAGGAGAAGAAAATAATTATTCCAGATCATATCGATGAACTCAATTTAATACAAGAAAAGTTGAGTCGTGCTAAATTAGATGAATCTAGGTATACAATGATAATAGTTCCAATACTTAAATGCAATTTTAGATGTTGGTATTGTTACGAAAATCATGAACATAAAAGGATGATGAGTGCAAATGACTTAGAAAAGATCGAGTTATTAGTATATAAAATTATACAAACGAAAAACAATTTGAAAACGTTTGATATTCAATTTTTCGGTGGAGAACCAATGATAGGATACAATAAAATAGTAAAACCAACTTTGATATTTTTAAAACCTATTTTAGATGCAGCTAAAATAAAAATGACAGTTGGTATTACTACGAATGGCTATTTTTTTTACAAAGGAGAATCTGTCTTTTTTGCGTAGTTATAATTTAGATAATCTTCAAATAACATTTGACGGAAATAAGCAAAGGCATAATGCTGTTCGATTTTCACATAAAGGAGAAGATACTTTTGACGTTATTTTGAATAATGTGAAAATGGCACTATCTTTAAAAATTCATGTTACAGTTCGGCTTAATATATCAGATGAAACATGCCTGAATGTTAGTGATTTTCTTGATAGTTTCGAATCTGTGAGTTTGCCGAATAGACAATTTTTACTCTTTTCAATTCAAAAAGTTTGGCAATCATCTGGTGCAATAGAAAATAAAATTATAAATATTGTAGAAGAAATTCGTAAAAGAGGTTTTGAAAGTGTCTCCTACTACAGTAGCCCAAGTTCTATATGGAATATATGTTATAGTGATAAAGTAAACCAAATAACAATAAATCCAGATGGAGAAGTCTTTAAATGTACAGCACGAGATTTTGATAATGGGGCTGAAGGTATTTTGAAAGCGAATGGGGAAATAGAATGGAAAGACATGTACTATAAAAGGTTAAAGTCGACACCATTGGGAAATAGCGAGTGTAGGAAATGTTCAATATTACCTATTTGTGTAGGAGGCTGTTCGCAGCATATACTGGAAAATTCGGATGACACTAAGTGTATCATGTTGAGGACACAGGAAGATAAAATAATTTATGCTAGAACCTAAGTTCAAATAAGAAGTGCAACATAATCTCTTTACAATGTCTGTTTATACAATCATTGTGAAGAAATTGTTCCAAAAGTGGCAATATAAAAAGAGGAGACTTT
>Cebus_capucinus_imitator_PRJNA485217_SSR102__coassemble_1155_pt1 | contig 11940 bp, 8 predicted proteins | sample Cebus_capucinus_imitator_PRJNA485217_SSR102__metabat2_high_PE_011 | metagenome-assembled genome bin Cebus_capucinus_imitator_PRJNA485217_SSR102
AATCTTATCGTGTCATTCTCAAGTGTATAATCAACATTGAGAGGTTTCATGTGGACAGATCCGTCAACCGTAAGCAAACCGGTAAGATTTATACAATTAAGCGGTCCGGCCACTCTCACTTTACCATTAGCCCTTGCTGCAACATTATTCATGAATGTACCGCAGAAGCTCTCAAGGAACTCAATATTGGTGCATTGAGCCTCAATACCAAGGTCTATGTGGTTTCTTGCCGGAGAAACATAACCGTTTATTATGGTTTTTCCGTTATCACTATCTGTTGCAACAGCGTCAATATCAATCTGTTTATCGTTTTTATTCCAGTTGACATGCGCTGACAAGTCCCCCATGCGTCCATCCTCAAAACGGAATCCGCTTACCAATAAATCGGCATATGCGTCAGGTTCAAAGAATACCGATTTAACATACGCCTTACCGGAAGCAAGACCTTTAAATTCGACTGAATGGAAATTTACAAGGTTAAGCACATAGTTCACATCTACATCCTGAAGGTCAACAGTTATCGAATCGTTTGAGCTGCGTGTGGCCATGCCATCTATTCTGATGTGCTGACGGTTATGCTCAATCGAGAAATTATCAATAGCCAGATTACCTCCACTATATCGTATTTCAGAAGGGAGCACATGCCAAGCCGTATCGCTTACAAGTACTTCCGATGGTTTTATACTTACATTGATGTCAGGTTTGCCGCTTTCATTCTTCGAAAAGACTGTCTCGGCAAAAAGAGTTCCGATAATGGGGTGGGGACGGTGATTGTTCCAGTTTATTTTAGTTATAAGTTTATCATTTATAGCTGAAGCCTTTATATTTAAACCGAGCTTATGACCATTGCCCATCACTTTATTAACAGAGGCCGTGGCATGAAGAGTATCGCTCGGAGTGTCTGCCGTAACATGTATATTCTCATATACACCACCGCCATAAGTCAGACTCTTTGAACTGCAATCAAGTGTGATATTATGAGATTTATCATTAACCGAAGCTTTGACTTTTAAAGGCGAATTGAGCGTCAATGGTATATTAAATAACCTGTTCAGCCACTCTGTGTCATTTATCTCAGCGTCAATAGTATAATCATTATTTGTACCTGCTTGTTTCGTAAAGAGGGTAGGGAGCTTTGAATTTAATAATCCCACTATGCCTGTAGCCAAATGTTTCAGGTCATAACGTCCGCTTAACTCGGCATGTCCGAAATCACTATCCATACTTATCCTACCGTTATCGGCCAATACACCAATATTATTGATACGATAAACATCATTAGCCGAAGTCATCGTGAAACCATTTACATTTATTGAACCGAAAGGTGAGGCTCCGTCGACAATATTAATGTTTGCGTCCAAATCTACGTCAAAAATAGTACTGCGCCACTTGTTTGAAAGTTTTAAAGCCTCCGGATTCAGACCTCTCACAGCTGCTTTGACATCGATTTTGCGTGTACCGCCTTTTGTCAATAGCATACCTTCTACGTTCATCCGCCCGTTATTATCATCGAGTGCCAAAAGACCGTCAAATAAACCTGTGTCATACAGTCCGCTCACTGCAATGTTACGATAGGTATATCCGTTATAATCAAATCGGCTTATAGTTCCCTTCAAATCGGCTTTTTCAGGCATCAGACCTTTATCAGGCAAACTTGCTTTTCCACTAAGTTTACAGGCTACTTCTCCAAAACTTGTATTACCTGTAATATTATGCAAATCAATGGATTTCGCATTTAAATCAGCCACAATCTGACGTCCGTTCTTTGACATCTCAAAAGCCATTGTTCCGGCGTCCGAAGCAATAGTTCCTGTAGTCTCAAACTTATGCTTATTTCCGGCGAAGCGTCCATTATAATGTACTACACCAAGTTTCTTTACAAATTCAGGTATAGTTATTTCATTTATCAGACTGGAAGCAATACGTTCAACTTTCGGAATATCACATCTAAACTTTCTTACATCAACATGCCAGACGGGATTTTTTAAATCCGTCAGTGAGCCACTTGCCGTCAGTGCTAAAACATTATCACTTGTATTAACAGCTATATCCTTGATAAATATGGAGTTATCAGTACCATTGAATGATGATTTTATAATTACAGGAATATCTATTTTCGTTAAAGCCGGTACAAGAGTCCCAAAGTCGGAAGGATTGATTACAGAGCGACCAATCTCTCCGTTCCAGCGCAACGAATTGGCAATAATTTTACCATTATTCATCTTATATATAGCCTTTAACTGATTTATGTAAAAGGCTGTTTTATTTGATTTTAGCTCAAAATCTTTTAATTCAGCTCCATCAGCTCCGGCCTTTAGCTTAAACGTAAGGTTATTCAAGTTTAATCCCGAATGTTCGGTCAAAGACAGTTTTTTGACCTCGGCAATAATATTTTCCTTATTATAGTATGGAATAACAAAATGTGCGCTTATATCTCTTACATCAATATGAGCGGTATTAAATTGCTTTGGCGTAGGTGCGACGTCATATCTGTCATACTTTATCGCACCATGACGTATTATCAGTGAGCTGATGCTCAACTCGACCGAACTCTTTGACGTTGTGTCTTTTGAAGCCAGCGAGTCAAGCATAAACTGATAATTTGGTTTCGACTGTGCGTCTTTACAATAAAAACTTCCGTTCAAGCCGAACACCTGAGCCGATGATATGTAAATACGACCGTGCCGTATCAACTCATAATAATCTATCTTTGCGGCCAAGCGTGATGCTTTTAGCATCGTTTTACCACTTTTGTCGCAAATAATTACGCCATCAATAATGATACGGTTCAGAAAGCCTACGTCAATGCGCGCCACTCTAACTCTCGTGCCAAGTTTCTGCTCAAGAGCATCGCTTATCTTGTTTCCGAGAGTAGATTGTATATAAGGAATATGAACCGCTGCTATTATTGTAAAGTACATAATAACAATGGTCCAGACAAATCCGTTAATTATATGCTTCAGCTTTGACAATGGCTTAAATGCTTTGCTTTATACACTTAGTTGTTTGCCGTTAATTTAGCGTTTGCCTTGGCTTGAAACTTATCGCTGTTTATGATAAATCTCTCGTGTGTGCCACTACCAATAAGACCGGTCTCGTCATACACATTAGCTTCAAACTTAAGTTTACGTCCGTCAACATTTACAAGTGTTGTTTCACATCTTACTTTCATTCCGAGTGGAGTAGGGGCTACATGACTGATATTAAGGGCCGTACCCACTGTGGCCTGTCCGTCTTCCAAATGCGGAGCAACACTTTTCCATGCGGTTTCTTCAATAAGTGCAATCATTGCCGGAGTGGCAAACACAGCCAATGTTCCGCTGCGCATTGCTGCAGCAGAGTTTTCAGTTGTAACAATTGTTTCTATCGAGAATTTTATTCCTTTTTCCATATTATGAGATTGTTTTGGTTTATGTTTGTTCCTGCAAAATTAACGATTGTAATTGAGAATAGATAATTTTATACTTGAAAATTTTGAAAACACTGATATTTCGCTTAATTTTGCATGTTGTTTAAACCCTAAAACACGTTCTCAGGAATGAAAAAATACAATATAGTAGTCCTTTTATGTCTGTTCTGCGCCACCGCAGGAGCACAAATGCGATGGAATCAACGCTATCAGTCATACATCGACCAATACAAAGATTTGGCAATCGCACAAATGTTACGTTATAATATTCCTGCCAGCATAACTTTGGCACAGGGCTTGCTTGAAAGCAATGCCGGAATGAGCGAATTGTCAACCAAAGGTAATAATCATTTCGGAATAAAGTGTCATGATTGGCTTGGTGCCACGACTTATCATGACGATGACGCCAAACAAGAGTGTTTCAGAGCTTATACCGACGTTTATGAGAGCTATGAGGACCATAGTAAATTTCTTGCACGTCAGCCTCGCTACAAGAGTCTTTTCGACCTTTCACGTACTGATTACAGAGGTTGGGCCCGTGGACTTAAGCGTTGTGGATATGCCACAAGTCCGACATACGCCAATAGCCTTATAAATATTATAGAGCTTTACAAGCTGCAACAGTATGATCGAGCCAAGAGCTACGACAGGTTTATGGTTAAACGCTCAGAGGTAAAAGACATCGCACCGGGCTTAAAGCTGCATCCGATACATATATATAATAAGAACTATTACCTGCAGGCACGTGCCGGAGATACGTTTAAATCGATTGGTAAGGAAGTCGGAATATCGTATCGTAAGATAGCGAAATATAACGAACGCGGAAAGAAAGACGCTTTGGTTCCGGGCGAGATTATCTATCTGAAAAAGAAACAGAAGAAAGCTACCAAGGACTTCAAAAAACGTCCGCATCGTGTAAAGCAAGGCGAAAGCATGTATTCGATAGCACAATATTACGGCATTCGTCTTAAATCACTTTATAAGATGAATCATCTAAGTCCCGATTACACAATTAAACCGGGTGATTTATTACGAGTAAGATAAACTATCAAAATCCATAGGATTGGTTCAATTAAATCAATCCTATGGATTAAAAGAAATTTAAAAGTGCCACTATTAGTTATAATCATCATTATGATAAATAGTGCATTTGAAAGAATATAAAGCCTCTCTTAGAACTCAAAATACAAGAACACAATGAACAGCAATATAGAACTTAAGAATGTACGGGTAAACAATCTGAAAAACATCTCTGTAGATATACCTCACAATAAATTCATTGTCATTACCGGTGTAAGTGGTTCCGGAAAATCATCGTTGGCCTTTGACACTCTTTATGCCGAAGGACAACGTCGCTATGTAGAGAGTCTGTCAGCTTATGCGCGTCAGTTTCTTGGACGAATGAATAAACCTGATTTTGATTTCATAAAGAATTTGCCTCCCGCCATTGCCGTTGAACAGAAAGTAAACACAAAGAACCCCCGTTCGACAGTTGGCACAAGCACTGAAATTTATGATTACCTTCGAATGTTATTCGCACGCATCGGACATACATATTCTCCTATAAGCGGTAACGAGGTTAAACGCCACACTACCGAGGATGTGCTTGAATGTATAAATTCTTATCCACAAGGCACACGCTTTGTTATTTTGGCTAAAATGCAGTTCAGTAACGATAACACTGTTGACCGCCAACTGCAGATATACCTTCAGCAGGGATATATCCGTATTTATCATAACGGAGATTTTGACAGAATTGAAGACATACTTTCCGAAGGTAGATGTAATGATATCAAACCTGAAGATATCTATATTCTTATAGATCGCCTTTCGGTAGATAGCGAACCTGACACCATTTCAAGAATCAATGACTCTCTTGAGACTGCGTTTTTTGAAGGTAATGGTGCTTGTCGTCTGATGTTTCTGCCATCTAATATAACTTACGATTTCTCTGACCGCTTCGAGGCTGACGGTATCAATTTTGAAGAACCCAATGATAATATGTTCTCATTCAACTCACCTACAGGTGCATGTTCTGAATGTGAGGGTTTTGGAAATGTAATCGGAATCGACGAGAAACTTGTAATACCAAACTCAGCTCTTAGTGTTTATGACGACTGCGTACAATGTTGGCATGGAGAGAAAATGGGAATATGGAAAACAGAGTTCTGTATGCGTGCCGAAAAAGACGAGTTCCCCATATTTGAACCTTATTATAAATTATCTGATAAGCATAAGGATTGGCTTTGGCACGGACTGCCATCCGAAAAGCGTAAGTCGGCCGATGAGAAAGTTTGTATTGACTCTTTCTTTAAAATGGTGAAAGACAATCAATACAAAATACAATATCGTGTGATGATGAGCCGTTATCGCGGCCGCACTGTCTGCCCAAAATGTCATGGAAGCCGATTGAAAGAAGAAGCCGGATATGTAAAAATAAACGGCAAAAGCATAACTAATCTGGTGGAAATGCCGATAGTTGAATTAAAGAAATGGTTTGACAGACTTGAACTGAACGACCATGACGCAAAGATAGGTAAACGCCTGCTCACCGAAATCAATAACCGTTTGCGGTTTATGGTTGATGTGGGTTTGGGGTATCTCACACTCAATAGAACTTCGAACACATTATCCGGTGGAGAAAGCCAGCGCATAAACCTTACTACCGCCTTGGGCAGCAGCCTTGTAGGCTCACTCTACATCCTTGATGAGCCAAGCATAGGTCTGCACAGTCGCGACACGTTCAAACTGATACATGTTTTAAAAGAACTCTGTTCGCTCGGCAATACCGTTATAGTAGTTGAGCACGACGAGGACATCATACGTTCAGCCGATTATCTTATAGATATGGGACCTGATGCAGGACGGCTCGGTGGAGAGGTCGTATTTGAAGGAGACCCGTCAACAATAAAACGCGAGGACGTCAAGATCCATTCACGCAGCCATACGGTGGCTTACCTTACCGGTGCCGATATGATATCGTTACCGACCAACCCCCGTTCATGGAATAAGAGCATCGTGATAAAAGGTGCTCGGATGAATAACCTACGCGGCATAGACGTTGAGTTTCCATTGAATGTATTTACCGTCGTTACCGGTGTCAGTGGTTCGGGTAAGTCGTCATTGGTAAGAGGCATCCTCTACCCTGCCCTGAAGCGCAAACTTGATGAAGTAGCCGAAATGCCCGGTGAGTTCGACTCACTCGAAGGCGATTGGCAAGACATTCAGCATGTTGAGATGGTAAACCAAAATCCCATCGGAAAAAGCTCACGTTCAAATCCCGCGACATACGTAAAAGCATTTGACGATATACGCCAGCTTATGGCAGAGCAGCCGCTTGCCCAACAAATGGGCTTCACTCCTCAATACTTCTCGTTCAACACTGAAGGTGGTCGCTGCGAGGTTTGTAAAGGTACCGGTGTGATAACCGTAGAAATGCAGTTTATGGCCGACCTTGAGTTAGAGTGTGATGCCTGCCACGGCCAACGGTTTAAAAAAGATGTACTTGACGTTCGTTTTGAAGGCAAAAACATTAACGACATGCTTGAAATGACTGTGCGTGAGGCTATTGAGTTCTTTACGGTTCATAATCGGAAGTCAATTGTCAGCAAACTGAAACCACTTGACGATGTAGGTCTAGGTTACATAAAGCTCGGTCAAAGCTCATCCACACTTTCCGGTGGCGAGAATCAACGTGTAAAGCTCGCATACTTCCTCGGACAAGAGAAGTGCGACCCTACCCTATTTATCTTTGATGAACCTACCACAGGTCTGCATTTCCATGACATCAAGAAACTGCTTGACTCATTTGACGCCCTCATTCGCCATGGTCATACAGTGATTGTAATCGAGCATAACCTTGATGTTGCAAAATGTGCAGACTATATAATAGATCTCGGTCCCGATGGAGGTAATAAAGGCGGAAACCTCGTCTTTGCCGGAACCCCCGAGGCTATTATCGATTGCAAAGAAAGCTATACCGGTAAATATTTGAAAGAAAAGCTGTAAACGCCATTCTGATAATTAATTGATATAAAAACACCCATCCCGATAAAACAGAAAGAATCGGAATAGGCATTTTTATATCAATTAATTACATCTTTTATATCTTCGTTGCATAAAAATATCGTCAGTTACCAATCGTGAATTTACGCAAATCATAATAGCTACCGTTATATACATTAAAATCCACATAGCCCTTTATGCCGGGCAGGCGACCGGCATCGGTATGCTGCCAGAAACGCCATGAGCCTTTATACTCAATTTTATCGACATAATAATGAGCTATCCAATAAGGATAATCGTCAAAGACGGGAGTGTTCAAGTAAAGCATCTTGAACTTATAGTAAGTGTATATTATAGGCTTGGTGTGATATTTATCTTCTACGATATGAAGCCATGTGAGCACATCACGTTGAAAATCCTCAACGCTCACATTCTTTGGCTTATGCTCAACGTCAAGAACCGGAGGCAGGTCGCCATCCTCAAGCTCAACGTTGTCAAGAAAAAAGTAAGCCTGATCACGCGAAGATGATTTGTTGCTCCAAAAGTGGTAAGCCCCTCTGATAAAGCCATATTCGCGCGCTTGATTAAAGTTGTCCTCAAATTTAGGGTCAATACGGCTTGTGCCTTCGGTAGCCTTTATCAGAATGAAACGCACCGGGCATTTTTCAATCATGGCGTTCTGTAGAAGTTCCCAATCGATGTCACCCTGATAATGACTGATGTCTATGCCGTGAATCTCATATCCCTCAGGATATTTTGTATCTCCATACAACGCGCGCCAACGGAAGCCGAACGGACCTACAAAGAAATAATAGAACAACCAAATGTAAACAGCCACAACAAGCAAACCGCCTGTCCACCACGCCCAACGAGGATAACGGCTGAACAGCCGGCTAAAGAAACCGCCTTTATGTCTGCCACGTGTCGCGACGCCGCCTCGGCGTGATGCGGTGTGTGTTCTGCGTGTTCGTCTTTTATCGATTGCGGACATAAAGAGATTAGCTTAAGTGTATTCAGTATTTATGTGCATTATTAAAAAGTGATGCACATATGAACAAAAAGAAATGAAGAGTGAAGGCTCTGGCAGCGCGTTGCACACCGCCGGAGACCTCCATTCCTCACTTTTATTTATATAACAATTTATTTCTGCTGCTCAAGAGCAAGAGTCTTTGTGGTAGCGTCGCATACATCGGTCGGGCCCCAATACTGGATAGGACCGGGATAAATGAAGCAAGTTTCCTTGGCCCACTCATCGCGGTGAGCTACAAGTTCCTTGAAAGGCGCACCGTCAAGCTCTACAAGAGCTTTACGTATAACAGGCTTCATCTCACCATTACGACGCTCCATGTTCATCATCATTGTGATGGGCACACCGCCTGCTTTCCACTCGTCTGTGGGCGCGGTTGTGTTCTGAACGATAGCCATATAGCCGGTTTTGCCGTTGGCAATCAGCATTGCGGCACTCGTTCCGAGAGCGTAGCAGTAATCAGCGTCGAAGTTTGACGGAGCCGCACAACGTCCTTCGTAACCGAAGAAGTGGTGCAAAGCTGAGAATTTGCCGTTGAACTTACCCTCCTCAGCCCATGTTTTGAGGCGTGCCTCACACATGTCTGACAAAAGTTTCTCGGTCTCGATGAGTGAAACCTGTACGTTTCCGTGCGGGTCGCGGTCAAGTGAAAGCTGGCGAGCCACACCGTCAGGCAGAGTCGCGAATGTATTCTTGTTCTCATCGCTGAGGTGAGCCAAGATGTACTCGCGCTGAGCCTCCTTGTCAAGGTCGCGATAGTCGGCACCGTGAGCGGCCAGAAGGTCGTTAAGCTCCTCGATGAGTTTACCGATAGAAGGAATGAACTCGATAAGTCCCTCGGGCACAAGAATGACACCGAAGTTGTTGCCCTGAGAAGCACGGTAAGCGATAACCTCGCATATTTGATCGACAATCTGGTTAAGAGTCAGGTTCTTGGCCTTTACCTCCTCTGAAATGAGGCAGATATTGGGTTGGCACTGCAAACCGCACTCAAGTGCGATGTGGCTTGCCGAACGACCCATCAGTTTGATGAAGTGCCAATATTTGCGTGCGGAGTTGCAATCGCGCTCGATGTTACCGATAAGCTCTGAATATGTCTTTGTGGCTGTATCGAAACCGAATGATGTCTCAATCTGGCTGTTCTTCAAGTCGCCGTCAATAGTCTTGGGGCAACCAATAACCTGCACGCCATAGCCTTTAGCCTTGTAGTACTCAGCCAGAACACAAGCGTTTGTGTTAGAGTCATCGCCACCTATTATTACAATGGCGTTGATATCAAGCTCGCGTATAATCTCCAGACCTTTCTCAAACTGCTCTTCTTTTTCAAGTTTTGTACGTCCTGATCCAATCATGTCGAAACCGCCGGTGTTGCGGTACTCGTCGACAAAGTCAGCCGTAATCTCTTTATAATTATGGTCTACAAGTCCGCCGGGACCGAGAATAAATCCATAGAGTCGGTTTTCGGGGTTAAGTTTCTTAACCGCGTCAAACAAACCGGTTATCACATTGTGTCCGCCGGGAGCCTGACCTCCACTGAGAATGACTCCTACGTTCATTTTCTTGCTATTCGTCTCGCCGCTCGGTTCAAATTCTATGAACGGCATACCGTAAGTGTTCGGGAACAACTTCTTGATATCCTCCTGATTGTCAACGCTCTGTGTGGGAGCGCCCTCTTTGATTTTCACAGCGCCTTGAAGAGCTTTTGGCAACTTGGGCACATAAGCTTTTCGGGCGTTCTGTAAAGCACTTTTTTTCATAAATTAATGATTTAGTTAAATTATAGTTAGAAAATATTATTTACTTTTTCTACTTTGTGCAAAAGTACTAAGTTTTTGCTTAAACCGAGCATAAAACAATAACTTTTGCGGAATTTATTGGATTTTTCATTGAAACATTTTGAAATGTGGGCTTTAATTCATACATTTGTAATATGAAGTTATCATTTTAAAAAGAAAGGAGTTTTCATTATGGCAAACAAACGCGATTTAAAGAAAATCATCAATTACATTTGCGGCAATCTGTTTTCAGAGTGCGTGGCGGTTTCATTATACGATAACAAAAAGGATGAGGAGATTACCGCTCTTGTCGTGTCTGTCTTGGCGATGCACAGTGATTATATCAGCCGGGTGTCGCACCCTGAGCCCGGTATGAGGCCAAAGGCATATTTCAAAGACCTCCGCGAGAAGTTCAACGCTCAGGTAAATGAGGTTATCGATAACATTGCTAATCTCTAACCATTGCGAGTGATGTTGAGAGAATTGTGCAACCGACTGCTTTATAAACGTTGGAAGTGGACTAAGAATGTTACACAAGAACATCCTGACAAGTTCATAATATGTCTGGCTCCACACACAAGTAACACCGATTTCCTTATAGGGCAGTTGTATATGAGAGCCGAAGGCATGAATATCAATTTCATGATGAAGAAAGAATGGTTCTTTTGGCCACTTGGTATAATCTTCAGGCGTATGGGCGGCATACCTGTATGGCGTTCCAAACATATGCGCATGACCGACGCTCTGGCCGAGACGGCCATGAGGGAGAAGACTTTCCGCCTGTGTGTAACACCTGAGGGCACACGCTCTCTCAACCCTGATTGGAAGAAAGGATTTTACTTTATCGCCCTTAAAGCAGGAATACCGATACTGCTTTACGGTCTTGACTACAAACGCCGACTGATACAGTGTACTAAAACCATTGTGCCGACCGGCGATGTGGAAAGCGACATGAAGGAGATAAAGGCGTATTTCAAAGGCTTTGAGGGTAAACACCCCGACCAATTCACAACAGGAGAATAATATTGATGAGAACAAGAGCTTTTTTGTTCGTTTTGTGCCTTGCCGTGGCCGGATGCGGCACACACCGCAAAGCGCAGACCGGCAAGGGCAAAAACAAGAAAGAGAAGACTGAAAAGGCCGAACGCGTAAAGGACGTTGAGTATAACGGAGCACCATGGGTGACGCGAAGCTCAAGTCCTTTAAACATCACCCGTGGACTTCAAAACAAGCATCTCGCTGTTTGGGCAAGCCACGGGCGATATTATAATAGTGCGAAAAAACGTTGGGAGTGGCAACGCCCTTACCTGTTTTGCACGACCGAGGATCTTTACACACAGACAATAGTCGTGCCTTACCTCATTCCGATGCTTGAGAAAGCCGGTGCGATAGTGTTCAGTCCTCGCGAGCGAGACTGGCAGAAACATGAGGTTATAGTTGATAATGATAATAAAACGCAAGTACCTTATTACATCGAAACGGCTGTCAGCCGTACTTGGAGAGACGCCGGGATTGCCGGATACGCCAATAACAGACGCACCATAACCGATGGCGTTAATACTTTTAGGCAAGGCACGGCGCGAATGACAGAGGCTTCAACTTCGGGCGAAAACGAGATTTCATACAGACCCGACATTCCTGAAAGTGGCGAATATGCCGTATATGTAAGCTATGCCACACTGAAAAAGAGCGTTCCTGATGCCGGATACACCGTTTATCATAAA
>Cebus_capucinus_imitator_PRJNA485217_SSR102__coassemble_1156_pt1 | contig 11929 bp, 7 predicted proteins | sample Cebus_capucinus_imitator_PRJNA485217_SSR102__metabat2_high_PE_011 | metagenome-assembled genome bin Cebus_capucinus_imitator_PRJNA485217_SSR102
AATCAGGCGAAAAAATACTCGATTATGACAAGAACTAAAAAGTTTAAACGAGTTCCGTTTAAACTTTTTACCTTATTATATTGGTGCGTTGACAAAAAATTACATGATATTGTACTTATTTACATTGTAGGTTTGGAATATTAGTCGTAATATTGCAACAGAAAACCTAAACCTGAAAACCGGACTTCAAAACAGCCCTTTAACGTATGCCGGCTTTAGGCAAACGGGCTGTAAAAGTAATATAAAAACAAGAAAACAACAAAATACCTAAAATAAACCTGACGTAAAATGAAACTAAAACTTTTCAGTTCAAGGCTGGTGGCCATTGCGGTCATGGCCTCGTCTTTGTCTGTTACCGCCACGGCGGCAAAGGATGTGTTCCCCGACGGAACCCCGGTGCCGACATGGTTTGGCAATCATGACGTAAAACCGCTTTCCGATTTGGGGCATCAATACCGCATTACCGACTTCGGTGTGATTAACGACAGCACCGTGTTGCAGACCGAACGCCTGCAGAGGGTGATTGACACCGCTGCCGAGAACGGCGGTGGTGTGGTGATTATACCGCGCGGAACATATCTGAGCGGCTCATTGTTTTTCAAACCTAAGACACACCTGTATCTTGAAGAGGGTGCAGTGTTGAAAGGCAGCGACGACATCAGCGATTTCAAACTTATTGACACTCGCATGGAAGGACTCAGCCTGAAATACTTCGCCGCGCTTGTAAACGCGATCGGTGTTGACGGCTTCACCATTTCCGGCCGTGGCACAATCAACGGTAACGGTATGCGCTATTGGCGTTCGTTCTGGCTGCGTCGCCAATATAACGCCAAGTGCACAAACCTTGAGGAGATGCGTCCCCGACTGGTATATATAGCCGAAAGCCGCGACGTAGAGCTATCGGGTGTAAGCCTTATCAACTCTCCGTTCTGGACGACACACCTTTACCGTTGCGACAATGCCAAACTGATAGGTCTTACAATATTTGCGCCCGCCACCCCGGTAAAGGCACCCAGCTCTGACGCCGTAGATATGGACGTGTGCCGCAACGTGCTTATCAAAAACTGTAACGTGTCGGTAAACGATGACGCTTTCGTATTCAAAGGAGGAAAAGGTCCGGATGCCGAGCTTGACTCGCGCAACGGTATGAACGAGAATATAATCGTTGAGGATTGCCACTTCGGTTTCTGTCACAGCGCGATGACCCTCGGCAGCGAGTCTCTGCATACGCGCAACGTGATATTCCGCCGTTGTACAATCGATGGAGCCACACGTCTTCTGTGGTTGAAAATGCGTCCTGACACCAAGCAGAAGTATGAGTATGTTGCCGTTAGCGACATTAAAGGTACGGTAGGCTCATTCTTGTACATCAAGCCGTGGACACAGTTCTTTGACTTGAAAGGCGGAAAGAAGTTCCTCATGTCATATGGTGAGAATGTAACTATGAAGAATATCGACATGACTTGCACCACGGCGTTCGACATAAAGGCCGCCCCCGACCAGTATGAACTTAAGAATTTCAACTTCGACAACATACGTCTGACGGCAAAGACAATAGGAACGCCGACCAAGGACATAGAGAATTGCAAGTTGAAGAATGTTGTTATTAACGGAGAAAAATATAAAGCCGAATGAGAAAAATATTGTTTACAATCGCCGTGTCGCTATTCTGTGCGCTCGGCGTTAAGGCCGATGACGGTCGCACGGTAGTCAACATCGACTTTGGTTGGAGGTTTCATGCCGGCGATGTTGCAGGGGCCGAAGCCGCCGCTTTTGACGATAGCGGATGGAAAACTATTGACGTGCCTCACGATTTTCAGATTTCACAGCCGTGGATTCCGCCCGCAAAAGACGAGCGCGCCGATAATTCCGACGCCGCAAGTAACGTCAAGAGTCGCCTGTCGGCGCGCGGTTTCAAGGAGATGGGCATTGGTTGGTATCGCAAGACGATAACTCCCGATGCCTCGTGGCGTGGTCGCCGTGTGCTTATAGACTTTGAGGGTATAATGCTTACCGGTGATGTTTATCTTAACGGAACGCGCATTGGCGGAACCGACTATGGCTATGTTGGTTTCGACATAGACATATCTAAGCTGTTGAAGTACGGACAGAAGAATGTCATTGCCGTGAAAGCCGACACACGTCAACCCGAGAACTCGCGCTGGTACACCGGCGGAGGACTGTTCAGAGATGTTCGTCTCGTGGTTACAGACGCCGCGCAGTACTTTACCCGCAATCCGCTTTACATAACGACACCTACTGTTGGAACCGACAAGGCAGTGGTTAAAATTCAGGCTGAAATGGCTTGCTATCTGCGTCAAAACACATTGAAGGTGAACACCACCATACTTGACGCCGCAGGTAACAAGGTATATAACTGCACAAAAGACCTGCCGTTTAATCGCGGACAGAAGATTAACGAGCATCCTGTTGACAGCATAACTATAACAAATCCGAAACTTTGGGACTGTGATACACCTTATTTATATAAGGCGGTGCTTACGCTTTATCGCCCCGACGGAAGCGTGGCAGACCGCGTGAGTCGTAATTTCGGTATCCGCAGCATTGAGTACTCGCCCGATTTCGGTTTGAAACTCAACGGTAAGAAAGTGATTTTGAAGGGTATAGCCAACCACCATACGCTTGGCGCGCTTGGTGCGGCAGCTTATCCGCGTGCCATGGAGAAGCGCATACAGATGCTCCGCGACTTCGGTTTCAACCATGTCCGCACATCGCACAACCCTTACAGCACATCGTTTCTTGACCTCTGCGACAAGTATGGTATGCTTGTTGTGGATGAGTTGTATGACAAATGGCTGACCAAATTCGCAGGCGGCCGCACCGAGTGGGTTAATCTGTGGCAGAAGGATGTGCCTGAGTTCGTAAAGAGAGACCGCAACCATCCGTCGGTGGTTATGTGGAGTTTGGGTAACGAGTTGCAGACTTATTGGGATATTCCTTATGCCGACTGGGGCGTAACGGCCTATCGCTTGCAAAAGACTCTGCTTAACCGCTATGACAATACACGCCCTGTTACGGTGGCGATGCACCCCCGCGGCCGCAATATCAATACCGACTCGATTCCCGCACCATTGGCTTTGGTAACCGATATAGCCTCTTATAATTACAGATATATGTATTTTCCGGGCGACAGCCGTAGGTATCCGCATATGATTTTCTATCAGAGCGAGGCGAACACCGCCAATATGGGCCCTAACTATTTTGATATGAATCTTGATAAAGTGGTGGGTCTTGCATATTGGGGAATGATTGATTATCTCGGCGAATCAAACGGTTGGCCCGCCAAGGGTTGGGCAAACGGTGTGTTCGACATATCGCTTGAGCCTAAACCGATGGCATATTTCCTGAGAAGCATTTTCAAGCCCGATGAGCCGTTGGTGCACATCGGTATCGTTGACAGTGAGGATAACACCGTTTGGAATGATGTCAAGGTCGGCACACTCGGTTTGTCAGACCATTGGAATCGTAAGCCAGGAAGCCGCCTTACACTTTATACTTATACCAACGCTGATGAGGTTGAACTGCTTGTCAACGGCAAATCGGTAGGCAGAAAAGCCAATAACCGCACTGACAGTAAAGTGCGTAACCGCATTAAATGGACAGATGTGGCTTATGAGCCGGGTCGTATCGAGGCCGTGGCTTACCGCGGAGGAAAGGCCGTGGCACGGCATTTACTTGAGACGACAGGTACTGCCGTGGCGTTGAAAGCCGAGACAGACAATCGGAAGTGGCTGGCTGACGGTATGGATTTGCAGCATGTGCGTGTCGTTGCGGTTGACAAGAAAGGCCGTAGGGTTCATGGCGCTCAGGCCAAGTTGCGTTTCGGCGTTGAAGGCCCGGCTGAGATAGTCGGTGTAATCAACGGCGACATAACGAGTAACGAGCTTACCGTTGGTAACGAGCGCAGTTTGTTTAACGGTACGGCGACTGTAATTCTGCGCTCTAAGCAGAAGGCCGGCAAGGTAACTTTGAGTGTTTCGACCGACGGAATGAAAACCGTTAAGGTTCCTGTTAAAACCTATTGATGTATGAAAGATAACAGAAAACATAGTGTTTCGGCTTTGGCGGTGCTGGCGTTATTGGCGTTCGGCAGTGCCGAAGCCATTGCACAGACTGCAAAAACCATATGGCCGGAGGTGAAAATCGAAATGCGCCCCGGTACAAGATGGTGGTGGATGGGTAGTGCGGTTGACGCTGCCAATCTGACAAGAAATATGTCCGATTATGCCAAAGCCGGACTTGGCACACTCGAAATAACTCCTATCTATGGCGTGCAGCATAATGAGAAGAATGAGTTGAATTTTCTTTCAACGCCATGGATGAACATGCTGAAGCACACTGAGAGTGAGGCGCGTAGGCTGAATATGCAGATTGACATGAACACCGGTACGGGTTGGCCGTTCGGCGGGCCTGAGGTCGGACCGGACGATGCCGCATGTAAAATGCTGATAGAAGAGTTCAGACTTGACAAAAGGCACCGCCGATTGGAGCAGAAAGTTGTGCCTGCCGATAAGAGACAGCAAGGCGTGGCCACGCTTGAGAGGCTTATGGCTTTCTCCGGGGACAAGGTTCTCGACCTTACCCGATTTGTCGGCTCTGACCATATGCTTGACTGGAAAGCCCCGAAAGGTGATTGGAGGCTTATAGCAGTGTTCTGCGGACGTACCTTTCAAAAGGTTAAGAGGTCGGCTCCCGGTGGCGACGGATATGTGATTAATCACTTCTCAGAGGGCGCAGTCTGTCGTTATCTCGACCGTTTCACACGGTCTTTTGACGCGACAGGCACCAAATGGCCTACCACTTTCTTTAATGATTCGTATGAGGTGTATGGGGCTGACTATACCAAAGGTCTGTTTGACGAATTTCTGAAACGTCGCGGTTACAAGCTCGAAGAGCATCTGCCGGAGCTTATAGACTCGATTGACAGCGACCGTTCGCGACGTCTGGCCTCTGACTATCGCCTTGTTTTTGCCGAACTTCTACAGGAAAACTTCACACGCAAGTGGACTGCTTGGGCACACAAACATGGCGCTATGACTCGTAACCAGGCCCATGGCTCACCTGCAAACCTTATAGATATCTATGCCTCGGTGGATATTCCGGAGATTGAAGGCTTCGGCTTGACCGACTTTAAGATAAAAGGTTTGCGTCGTGATTCGCTTACACGGCCCAACTTTTCAGACCTTTCTATGCTGAAGTATGCTTCGTCTGCCGCTCACATAGCGGGTAAACGGTTCACTTCGTCAGAGACTTTCACGTGGCTGACCGAGCATTTCCGTACTTCGTTATCACAGATGAAGCCTGACATGGACTTGATGTTTGTGAGTGGTGTTAACCATATGTTCTTTCACGGAACCACATATTCGCCCTCGGAAGCGCCATGGCCGGGTTGGAAGTTCTATGCTTCGGTCAACATGAACCAAACAGATAATATATGGAGAGACGCCCCGGCGTTCTTTAAATATATAACCCGTTGCCAGAGTTTCCTGCAGAGCGGTAAGCCGGACAATGATTTCTTGCTGTATCTGCCTTTGTTTGACATGTGGTATGACCAGCCTTTCACTGAAAAGAACCGTCTGGTTCTGTTCGACATACATAAGATGGATAAGGTCGCTCCACGTTTTATCAAAGCCGTACACGATATTTATGACTCAGGCTATGACGTGGATTATCTCTCTGATAAATATGTCCGCACGTTGAGTTATGCCGACGGACGACTTACAACAGAAGGCGGAACGACCTATAAAGCCATTGTCGTGCCCGGTGTGCGGCTTATGCCTTTGGATGTGTTGAAGCGTCTTTGCACTCTCGCCCGGCAGGGCGCCAAGGTGGTATTCCTTGGCTCTTATCCGCAAGATGTGCCCGGCGCGGAGGTAACAGAGGCTGAACGTCGTGATTTCAAGGCCGCTCTCGATGAGCTGAAGGCATTGCAGGGTGGTGCCGTTCTGTTCGGAACAGACTATGCCGAGACACTTCGGGCTACTCAGGTCGAGCCTGAACGCATGGTGTCTGAGCTTGGGTTGAAGGCAGTTCGGCGTGCCGACGATGACGGTTATCATTATTTCGTGTCGTGTCTGAAGGCTGACGGCATTGACGGATGGGTACCGTTGGCTGTCAATGCCCGTTCGGCAATGCTCTTTAATCCTATGAACGGTGAGAGCGGAAAGGCCCGGTTGCGTACTGCCAACGGCAAAACAGAGGTTCGTCTGCAGTTGTCTTCGGGTGAGTCTGTCATAATAAAGACATTCAATAACGATGATGTCGATGTGCAGGCGTGGCCTTATCTCGCCACTACGGCAGACACATTGAGCGTCAAACCGCTTTGGAACATCAGCTTCGTTAAGGCCGAACCCGCTGTAACAAATATGCCCAAGCAGGTTACGACAGGCTCATGGACCGATATAGACGGTGCGCATGGCGTGAAGGAGACAATGGGTACGGCGCGTTATACCAATACTTTCAATGTAACGAAAGCCGACCTTAAAGCGGCCGAGTGGCAACTTGACCTCGGTGATGTGCGTGAAAGTGCTCGCGTTTGGATTAACGGACACGATGCGGGAGTGCTTTTCGCCGTTCCTTATCGTTGCAATATCGGTAAATATCTTCGTCGCGGCAGTAACACGATTGAGGTTGAGGTAACCAATCTTTCGGCCAATCGCATAGCCGATATGGATCGCCGCGGAGTGCATTGGCGTAACTTCAAGGATACGAATATAGTTGACCTGAACTACAAAAAGACTCCTTACACCTCGTGGCAGCCCATGCCTTCGGGTTTGTTAGGCCCGGTAAGGATTACAAAAATGAATAGTGTCAATGATTGAAAATTAAAAAACAAACAATAAAAAAATGAAGAAAACAATTATCGCAGCTTTGCTGTTTGTCTGCTTAGGCTTTGGTTCGGCCATGGCGCAGCAGCTCCCTGAGCGTCAGCAAACGCTCAACACTCTGGTAAAAGTAAACAAATACTTCATGAACAAGTATGCCGACGTAACCATACCGTCATTCTTCGGTCGTGTGCGTCCCAGCAATATTTGGACTCGCGGCGTTTATTATGAAGGACTGATGGCCTTGTATGGCATTTATCCTAAGGAGGAATATTTCGATTACGCTTATCGTTGGGGCGAGTTTCACATGTGGGGTATGCGTAACGGAAATACCACCCGTAACGCCGATGACCAATGTTGCGGACAAACATATATCGACCTTTATCGCATGACAGGCGAGCGTAAACTTATTCGCAACATACAGGCTAACATCGATATGATGGTCAACACCCCGCAAGTAAATGACTGGTGGTGGGTTGATGCCGTACAGATGGCGATGCCGGTGTATGCGAAACTTGGTCATACAACAGGCGAACAGAAGTATTATGACAAGATGTGGCAGATGTATTCGTACATTCGTAACAATCACGACGGTACGGGTATGTTCAACCGGAAAGAGGGTTTGTGGTGGCGCGATCAGGACTTTAATCCTCCTTATAAAGAGCCTAACGGCGCGAACTGCTATTGGAGCCGTGGCAACGGTTGGGCTTATGCCGCATTGGTAAGGGTTCTTGATGAAATACCTGCTGATGAAAAGCACCGCAAGGATTATATTAACGACTTCCTTACCATGAGCCGCGCTCTCATCAAATGCCAGCGTAGCGATGGCTTTTGGAATGTCAGTCTGCACGATGAAAGCAACTTTGGCGGTAAGGAAACAAGCGGAACCGCTCTCTTTGTTTATGGTATGGCGTGGGGTGTACGTAACGGTCTGCTCGATAAAGCCACTTACATGCCTGTGCTGACCAAGGCTTGGAACGCTCTCGTTGCCGAGACTGTACATAAGAACGGTTTCATCGGTTTCGTTCAAGGTACCGGTAAAGAGCCTAAAGACAGCCAGCCTGTAACTTACGACAAGGTTCCTGACTTTGAGGATTTCGGTGTAGGCTGTTTCCTTTTGGCCGGAACCGAAATATACAAACTGTAGTATAATTCAATCAGACATGGCTTTCGGGGCGCAAAAGACCGTTTTTCGGCTTTTACGCCCCTTTTATTTTCAGACCATTTATAGAAGTACAAGAATGATACTTTGCTTTCCGGCGTTTATTGCAGAAATGAAAAATACCCGCTCACAGGTTTGATAATGTAATCAAAAACCTGTGAGCGGGCATATGTTTCGAGTGGTGTTTACACTGAAAAATCAGAAGGCTTTTTCGTCGCCGTGTATAGCATCTGTAATAGTTTTAATCATAATCTGTATGTCAAGCCAGAAGCTCCAATGCTCGATATACCAGATATCTTTTATTACACGACGCTCCATGTCTTGCACGGTCTTGGTCTCTCCGCGTTCGCCCTGTGTCTGCGCCCAACCTGTTATGCCGGGTTTCACGTAATGGCGTACCATGTAGTCGGAGATGAGGGCTGAGTAATAGTCTGTGTGAGCCAGCATGTGCGGTCGCGGACCGACAAGGCTCATGTCGCCCTTAAGCACATTGATGAACTGCGGCAACTCGTCTATGTTAGCGTGGCGCATGAACGAACCCCACTTGGTTATGCGGGGATCGCCTTTGCAGGCTTGTACTTTGTCAGAGTCTTTGTTGACTTTCATGCTTCTGAATTTGTAGCATTTAAAGTTGCGACCGTCATATCCGGTACGTGTCTGCTTGAAGAAAAGCGGGCCGGGCATGGTTATCTTCGATATGATGGCTACGATAATGAGTACGAACGGGAAGACGGTGCAAAGGAAAAGCAACGATACCGCAATGTCGAACAAACGTTTCTTTATGCGGTTACGCACGTCGCGAAGCGGCTCGTTGTATTGTGCCATAACGTAGATGTCGCCGAAGTCGCGCACGTAGGTCTGGCGAATACCTTTATAGTTGGCAATCGGGATGAAGAACACACGTATAATCCGCTTTTCACAAACGGCAAGGATATTCTTCAGTGTGTGTAAATCGTAATGGTCGAGATCTATGTATATCTCAGAGATATCGTTGTTATTGACAAACTCGACAATGTCTTCAATACGTCCGAGTCTGGGTATGTCGGCTCCGTTGGTTAGGTCTTTCAGCGCGTTGTCTGCATTATTGTCGAAGAAGCCCAAAAGATTGTAGCCGTTCCATGGCGTTGTCATTACGTTGACGACATTTTGCGCCATTCCCGACGAACCTATTATTATGGTGTTGACACGGTTTGTAGAGAGGCTCCGGTTGCGCTTTATGATATTGCGCAATATCATTCGCTCTGTCGCCACAACAAGGAAAACCATGAAAGCCATGACAGCTGAACGGAAAATACCGGGTACCGTAAAATGCGACATACCCAATATGGCGGCGTTAAGCACGGCGTATGTTACGGCTGTTTTTGATGAGTTTCTCAGTACGGTTGACATGCTTGACTGACGATGATGCAGGGTTATCGCCACAAACTGTTGTGCCAAGAGGTAAGCGATGTTCGAGATGACGACATCTATTAGAAGTTGTTCGCGACCGGTATAGAACGGCCATACATGCAATATGCCGCACATTATGAGTACGACATTAAATGTCAGCCAGTCAATGGCCGACAAGATGAGATCAAGCTTGTAAGTCTTGTCAAAAGCAGAAATCATAATCAATAATCTTTAGTAGTCTATATTTGTGCTAGTTTTGTGCCGTAAGTTTTATATCTTTTTGTGAGAGATACGGTACGGGTATGGATTGTCAGGGCGATTGTAATACAACAGATACCTGCAACCTTTAAAGTAATAACTCTACAAAGGTAGTAATTATTATTATTAAAAGGAAATATTCAAATGTATTTCTTGTTTTTTTGTTGATAAAAATCAAGATTAGTATCATTTATCATTAATTTTAATACATTAAGTCATGTTATAAGCATAAGAGGATAAAGTAAGACGCGAAACTGTATGGACTGAACGGCCTGATTGGTGAAAAACAGCGCGAATGATGTAAAAACACCGATGTGGAGGGTGATAAAGCATTTTTTATTTTGTAATTCAAACAAGTTAAACTATCTTTGCAAGTTGGAACTAAAATACATCGAAACAAATTACAAACTGCTCAAGAATACAATGGACGAACAAAAAGAAAAAGTATCATTTCAAGAAGTGAATGAAGGCTACACCATGCTTGAGGCCATAAACGAGGCTAAAAGATGCCTTCACTGTAAAGTGCCGCAGTGTAAAAAGGGATGCCCGATAAGTCATGACATACCTGATTGGATTCATGAACTCTCGAAGGGTAACCTTGGTAACGCCATGAACATCATCAATGCGAAGAGTAATCTGCCTGCCGTGTGTGGTCGTGTGTGTCCTCACGAGAAACAGTGCGAGGGCCATTGCATACTCGGTAAGAAGGGACAGAATATCCGCGTGGGTAAACTGGAGCGTTTCATTGCCGACTTTGACGGCGACATGAGCCTTATACGCGAGAACCTTCCGCAGAAAACACGCGGACGTGTGGCCGTGATTGGTTCGGGACCGGCAGGACTTACAATCGCCGGCGATCTTGCTCGTAACGGATTTAACGTTGAGATATTCGAAATGGAACCCGAACCCGGAGGTGTTCTGATGTTCGGTATTCCGGAGTATCGCCTGCCTAAAGAGGTTGTAAGACGTGAAATTCGGAAAATCGAGGAGCTTGGCGTTGTGTTCCATTGCAACACTACAATCGGTACAGACCTTAACATTGACCAGATGTTTGAACAGGGCTTTGACGCAATATTCATGGGTACAGGTACCGTTAAGCCGCGCAAACCGGATGTTCCGGGCCGAAATCTCAAGGGGGTGCGTCAGGCTATATACTTCCTGCGTAAGGTAAGCCTTTTCAACGAAGGTAGTATCAGCCGTGAGGATGTGCCTGTGCAGCCCGGCGACCGTGTGTTCGTGATGGGTTGCGGAAACACCGCCATGGACGCGGCGCGTACCGCCGTGCGCATGGGAGCCAAGAGTGTGGATATAATCTATCACCGTACAATCGACGATATGAGCGCGAACCGCTCTGAGTATGATGAGGCTGTTGAGGAAGGTGTAAACTTCAATTGGGAGTCAAACCTTACAAACATACTCGATTACAATGGCGTACTTAGCGGTGTTGAGATTGAGACCAAGGGCGAAAAGCATGTTATGAAGGCCGACAAGGTGCTGTTTGCTATCGGTTCGGTGCCTGCTTCGCGCATCGTTTCGACGACAAAGGGTATCGATACCGATGACCGCGGTTACGTGTTGACACGCGAAAGTCCTTACGGAATGACAAGCCGTAAGGGTGTGTTTGCCGGTGGCGATGTTGTCAATCGTCCTTCAACGGTGGTTCTCGCCATGCGCGATGCCAAGAAGGTTGCCGAGGGTATAATGAAGTATGTTGACGCTATAAAACTCATCGATACCATTAACGCTCCTGCACAGATGATAACCAAAGAGTAAAAATAAAGTTTTTATTGATGTGGAAACTCCACATTGAACATATAAAAACCCGACGGATGTAAAAGATATCCGTCGGGTTTTATGTTGTATATTATTGATGTTGAAGTGAATGACTTTGCTTCTTTTCAGTTTTTAGAAGCGATTATAGATAGTCAGTGTCTACCGTTATGACATCAAGGTCATCGGGTACTATAATCTTTCCTTTATAATTTACGGCCGCTTCCTCGGTGTATGCCGCACGACGGTTGGCGAGGTCGGTATCTTCAGTGTGGTAAAGCAACAGATGACCCACTTTAAAACGATTGGCGACAATGCCTGCTTCGAGTGCCGTACTGTGGCTTTTCTCGTAAGGTTTGAACTTCTCACGGTCTTTATACAGGCAGAATGCCTCACACAGAAGCCAGTCGGCATGGTTGATATAGCTGCTGTTTTGCTCGTGGAAAGGTTCGTCGCCGAGGCAGACAACGCTTACTCCGAACGGTAACTGGGCACGGAAGCCGAA
>Cebus_capucinus_imitator_PRJNA485217_SSR102__coassemble_1157_pt1 | contig 11915 bp, 10 predicted proteins | sample Cebus_capucinus_imitator_PRJNA485217_SSR102__metabat2_high_PE_011 | metagenome-assembled genome bin Cebus_capucinus_imitator_PRJNA485217_SSR102
TGAATTATGAATTGTGAATTATGAATTGTGAATTATGAATTGTGAATTATGAATTGTGAATTATGAATTATGAATTATGAATTGATAAATCCCCCATCATACCGTAACGACACCATTCTACCGCTTCCTAACGAGGTACATGCCAACGCATGGGCTGTCGATGCGGCGTGTAGCGGTAACCCCGGTCCGATGGAATATCAGTGTGTTGACCTTGCGACGGGGGCGCGTGTATTCCACTTCGGCCCGATGCACGGCACAAATAATATAGGTGAGTTTCTGGCCATAGTACACGCTTTGGCTCTGATGGATAAGCAAGGCATACGCGATAAAGTGATTTATTCCGACAGTCATAATGCCATTCTGTGGGTGAAAAAAAAGCAATGTAAGACCAAACTTGTGCGCAATGCAAAAACAGAGCAGCTGCATCAGATTATAGCAAGAGCCGAGATATGGCTTAAAACACATACCGTTACCACACCTATAATAAAATGGGAGACGAAGAAATGGGGCGAAGTTCCGGCCGACTTCGGTCGTAAATAATTGTTATCTAACAGTTTAAACTGTCTGTACCATATTGTCGTAGAGGCCATTTAAACCCATTTACACATGACGAACAATGATTGACGAAAAACAAGCATACCTAAAACTTTCGGCGTTATGCGCACGTTCTGAGCATTGTGCCTACGAGATGACCGAAAAAATGCGCCGTTGGCAGATGTCGGAAGAAGAGCAGGCTGCTGTTATTGAGAGGCTCGTGAAAGAACGTTTCATAGATGATGAACGCTATGCACGCGCTTTCGCTGCCGACAAAATAAAATATAACAAGTGGGGACAACGCAAAGTTGAACAGGCTTTGTTTATGAAACGTATTGACGGAAAGATTATCGATGCTGTGCTCGCTGAAATAGACGATGACACGTATCTTGACATTCTACGCCCTTTAATCTCTGCAAAACGTCGCTCAACCAAGGCTGAAAACGATTATGAACTGCGTGGAAAACTTATTCGTTTCGCCCTTTCAAGAGGTTTCACTATGAACCTTATAGAGAAAGTTCTGTAGTTTAACTCTCGGCAAACCATACAGTCCGTCAATAATAACAGATATCAAGATTCGGTTTGAGTCTTGGGCCAATTTACAAGAAATAATTTTTCGGTGGCACGCGTAAACGCCGTGTAAAGCCAATGTATATAGTCCGGCGTAAGCATATCGTCGGTCATATATCCTTGATCAACATAAACATGCGCCCACTGTCCGCCCTGCGCCTTGTGGCAGGTTACGGCATAGGCATACTTAACCTGCAATGCGTTATAGTAAGGGTCGGTGCGCACTTTCTTCATGCGGTCGCTTTTCAACGGCACATCGGCATAATCTTCAAGCACAGAGGTAAACAGACGCTCGCTCTGCTCATGAGTGAGAGCCGGAGTATCAGTGTCCAACGAGTCCATTATAGCCGTTACCTGAAGTTCGTAACCATCATAATCAGGTAACCTAAGCCACAAATCGGCAAAGCGGAAACCATAAAACTCACGCACATTACGCACCCTTATAACCTTCGCCCGGTCTCCATTGGCTATATACGAACAGCCTTTCATCGGGGACTCCGTTGAGGCTTGCCCACACTGACGAGTGTTTGCCGTTGCGGCGGATGCATCCTTTTCTCCACCTTCAGCCCAATAATAATTATTTCTTACCACCATCAACATATCGCCCGATGTAAGTTCTTCTTCCCTTCCGAGCACCATAGCGCGTACACCTTTATTATATATGGTGGCCCGCTTATTGCTCCGTGTTATTATGATGGTCTCGTCAAGGCCGGCGTCAGAATAGCTCGTATTAAGCTGTTCTATAAGCTCGCCACCCGGAACAGAAATGATGTCGGCATATCCGCTGAAACGTATCAGTGGCAGTCGGGTAAGCTCATCATGAGTAATCATGCCGCGAATGACTGTCGCATTATACAGAATACCCGAATCGACCACCTGACGCAACACCTCGTTAAGCCCGCTCTCATACACCGAAAGTCCATATCCAGCCATATAGTCAGGCTGTAATGCCGGCGATTCCTCCTCGCCTACCGGTGGAAGCTGAGCCTTGTCGCCAATAAGCATAAGCCTACAATTACGTCCCGAATAGACATATGTAACGATATCATCAAGCACTCGTCCTGTGCCGAACCGTGCCGTCGTGTCCCTGTCTCCGTTGGCCGTCATTGAAGCCTCATCCACAATAAACAATGTGTCAGTGTGCATATTGTCATTAAGATTAAAGCCCGTCATGTCTCCTGTGAACGTCTTCTGCCGATAAATTTTACGGTGAATGGTATAAGCCGGTCTTCCGGCATTTAGCGAAAACACCTTTGCCGCTCGTCCGGTAGGCGCAAGCAGCACAACCTTCTGCCCTAATCCGGCAAGCATTCGCACCATTGCAGCCGCCAACGACGTTTTTCCGGTACCGGCAGAGCCATGCATAATCATTACCGCACGGTCGGTTCTGTCGGTCAGAAAGTGTGCGAATGTGGTTATTGCCACACTCTGATCGTGAGTCGGAGTAAAGCCAAGTTGCTGTTCAATAAGGGTTGTAAGTTCGTCGCTAATCATTATTTTTTAAGCCGAAGGTTGGGTTTTACGGATATTTCGTGTAATTTTGCTGCCACAAAACTCTTGCAAAGATAGTGCAAACCGAAGACAATGCAAAATGGAAGTGAGAGAAACGAACTTTTATTTTGTATTGTTGAGGTGCAGCCTATCTTATCTAAAGATAGTGCAAACCGAAGACAATGCAAAATGGAAGTGAGAGAAACGAACTTTTATTTTGTATTGTTGAGGTGCAGCCTATCTTATCTAAAGATAGTGCAAACCGAAGACAATGCAAAATGGAAGTGAGAGAAACGAACTTTTATTTTGTATTGTTGAGGTGCAGCCTATCTTATTATTAAATAATAAAAAGCATTATAACCGCACACGTCACACCGGGCAATATAAAATCAAAAATATGAGAAGACTTAAAAACAACCATATTCTCTGTCTGTTGGCAGTGGCACTCTGTGTGGTCTGCATAATGAGCGTGTACACTCCTGTCAACTTTGATGAGAACCGCACCAAGCGCGAACAAACCGTGAAACTGCGTCTTGTGCAGATTCGCAACGCCGAGGAAAGATACAGAACTCTCCACGGTGTGTATGCCGACAATTTTGCCGAGTTAATTAAAAGCGGACTTCTGGCTGACTCGCTCAGCTATATTCCCTATTCCGGAGGACGACGGTTTGACCTCACAACGACAACAACGACCGGGAAATCCGGGCGAAGCGTACCGCTGATGGAGTGTGGGGCGAAATACAATGACTATCTTGACGGACTTGACGCCAATAGTATCGCCAATCTGATTGAACAGGCCAACAATGCCGGACGATATCCGGGACTGAAAATAGGAGACTTGATGACACCCAACGACAACGCCGGAAACTGGGAATAACCACTGATAAAAGAACAAGAAATGCAAGAAACCGACAATAAAAACATAGTTCGAAAACCGCGACTGGTAATTCGTGTGGGAAGACAGTCGCTCTCATTCTCAGCACTTGACTCTACCACCGAGGGCAAGATTATATTTGAGCCGTACACCATCAAAAGCGGTATCTCAATGGCGGCCAACCTCCGAGAGGCTTTAAAAGAAATAAATCTTGAACTTAATAATTGGCAGCGGGCCGTCGTTCTTGTTGACTCGCCCGTATTGATGGTGCCGGTCGATATATTTGATGAACAGACCAAAACAACGCTTTACAACCACGCAATAACCGGACGTAAAGGAGAAACGGTTCTCTCAACCGTACTACCGGCACTCAACGCCGTAGCGGTATTCTCAGTCAATAAAGACCTTAAACTGGTTATCGACGACAATTTCTCTGACGTGAAGTTCACCCACGTCTGTGCCCCCGTGTGGAATCACTTGTTCAAACGTAGCTTCACCGGAGTCAGACAAAAGTTGTATGCTTACTTCCACGACAAAAAACTGGATGTATTCAGCTATCAGCAAAACCGTTTCAAATTTACAAACTGCTTTGACACAGACCTCGTTCCCGATATAGTGTATTTCATTCTCAACGTGTGGAAGCAACTTGCCTTCGATACGAAACGCGACGAACTGCATCTCGTAGGCGATATACCCAACCGTGAAGAGCTTGAGAAAGAGCTTTGTTCCTTTGTCAGAAACGTCTACACTATAAATCCAAGGGCCGAGTTTAACCGTGCTCCGATAACAGCGATAAAGAATCTGCCATATGATCTGCTTACGTATTTCATGAAAGCGTAAGCCGTAAACAATGATTATAAATACCCGATTACAACCATGCGAATAATAACAGGCGAATACAAAGGCCGCCACTTCGACATACCGAAGACTTTCAAGGCGCGCCCTACAACCGATTTTGCGAAAGAGAATATCTTCAACGTGTTAAACCGATACATCGAGTTTGACGGTGCCACGGCTCTCGACTTGTTCTCCGGCACCGGCAGCATCTCGCTCGAACTAATATCGCGCGGCTGCTCACAGGTGATCGACATAGAGGCTGACCGCGACCACCATGCTTTTATACGACAGTGCCTCAAAAAGCTGTCTGACGACCGTTGTATCCCAATTCGCGGTGATGTATTCCGCTTCATCAAAAGTTGCCGTCAACAGTTCGACTTCATTTTTGCCGACCCTCCATACGCGCTTGAGACTCTTGCCACCATACCGGACCTCATATTCGAACATGAACTGCTTAAGCCTGACGGTGTATTCGTATTTGAGCATGGCAAGCACAACGACTTCAGTCAACATCCCCGCTTCGTTGAACACCGCGCATACGGAAGCGTGAACTTCAGTATATTCAAATAGGTCGAACTGTTCCGCTAAGGTCATATAAAACGCGGAAACACTAACAGAGCGAAAACAAATGTTGTTCCATTTTCCTGAATGTAATGAACTCCAATTGAACTCGTTTAAACTTTTTATTTCATTCGAAAATTAATGTATCGCATGACATTTCGGTAAAAAGTTTAAACGATTTCATTATCTTCTATTCTCAAACTCCGCGCGTTATTCAGTATTTTGATAACACATCCTCTTTCCCCTCTCCAAAAATCTTTAGTTTTCATACATAGTCAAAGCCATGTTTATCCCAAACGCCTTAAACGATACATGCCATCACTCTAACCCCCGTGTTGTTACAAATTGTATTTAGAGTTTGGATGTCTCGGTGGAATTGTGTACTTTTGTCCGCAATGTACACAACCGCTATATTATGAAAACCATTTTAACATTGCTAATAGGTCTGATTATGTGTGCCACCCATATGGATGCCACCGAACTCGGACAGCCGAACGATAAACAATACTATTTTCTTACGTATGATGTCAGGAACGGACTGTCGCATAACACTGTTAACAAGATTATGCAAGACCGACTCGGATTTATATGGTTTGGCACCAAAGACGGACTTAACCGCTTCGACGGAGCACGCTTCAGGGTGTTCAATAAAGAAAATTCGACGCTCGGCAACAACTATGTTACCGAACTGCTTGAAGACCGTGATGGAAATATCTGGGTCGGGACCGATGCCGGCCTTTACATCTACAACCCTTCAACCGAGGAATTTACATCCATAGAACGGCACTCGGGATGGCGCGGAAGCGTTACACACACCGTGAGCCACATAAACGAAGACGAAAAGCACAACATTTGGTTCGCTGTAGATTATGAGGGTCTTTATAAGTTTGACATCAAAACACGCAGATTGTCAAAACCGTTAAAGTCTGCCACAAAAGGCGTGTTGCAGTCAAATGTGGCCGCGTTTTGTTTCCTCAAAGGAACTTGTTGGTTCAATCTCTACAATGACAACCTCTATTATTCAAAAGACAATTTCAAGACATTTCATCCTTATCGAGACCGCAACGGGCAGAGTGTGTTCCATAAAGGAACGGTCTACCATATCATGGCAAAAGGACATCTACTGTACGCGGGTACCGTCAGAGGGCTGTATGAACTTGACACCCACACCGGCAGATGCCGCAAGTTGCTTGATGGCTATGTGCGCTCTATAGAGTTTAAAAGTCCGAACGAGCTTTGGGCGGGCACAGAGAACGGATTGTATATTTATGATACGGCCACGACGAAGACGGCGCATCTCACCTCTTCGATTGAGAATGACCCGTATGCCTTGGCTGACAATGCAATATATGACGTATTCCGCGACCGTGAGGGAGGAATGTGGATAGGGTCTTACTTCGGTGGCGTTAATTATTATCCACACCAATGGAAGTATTTTGAAAAATATTATCCGCATGGTGATATCGGTTTTATGGGGCGCCGCATACGTGAGTTCTGTGCCGGAGGCGATGGCACGGTATGGATTGGAACCGAAGACAAGGGACTGTTCAACTTCAATCCGGCAACAAAGAAAATAACGAAGTTCGACGACAAGAGAATTTATCCCAATGTTCACGGTCTTTGCCTTGACGGCGGTTATCTTTGGATTGGCACATTCTCGGGCGGACTTAACCGTCTTGATTTAAGTTCGTGCAGATTGAAATGTTACCGTCAGGGCGATGCCTACAACATGCCGATATCTAATGACATATTCACATTCTGCCGCACGAGGTCGGGTCAGCTGTTTATCGGAACCATATCGGGACTGATGGTTTACAACCGTTCGACCGACGACTTTACACGTGTGCCGCAGCTGGCCAATAAGTTTATATACAACATTCTTGAAGACCGTGTCGGCGATTTGTGGCTCGCCACTTATGCAAACGGTGTATTTCATTATGATGCAAAACGGCATAAGTGGAAGAATTACCTTAACAATCCGGCCGACAAACGGTCGCTTCCATATAACAAAGTTATCAGTATTTTTCAAGACAGCCGTGAGCGTTTGTGGTTCATGACGCAAGGCGGAGGCCTATGCCGTTATGACAAGACCGGCGATTACTTTGCGCGCTATGATATGTCTGCCGGACTTCCGAGTAATATTGTCTATAAGATGGTTGAGGACAACTCAGGTCTTCTGTGGGTATCGACCAATAAAGGATTGGTAGCCTTCAATCCTGACACCGGCGGAATGAAGGTCTACACCACCGCCGACGGACTGCTTAGCGACCAGTTCAACTACCAGTCGGGCTTTAAAGGTAAAGACGGCTTCATCTATATGGGTAGCATAAACGGATTTATAAGATTCAATCCGGCAACGTTTACCGAGAATAAGACTGTGCCGCCGCTATATTTCACCGAGTTATACGTGTTTAACAAACATGTCGGCGTGGGAGGCTCAGATTCTCCGCTCAAAAAAAGTCTGCTTTATTCGGAAAGCATAACGCTCTCTGCCGATGAGAATTCGTTCGCCCTACAGACGGCAAGCCTCAGCTTCAGACCATCGGGACAAGACAATCTGCGCTATAAGTTGGAGGGGTTTGACAAGGAGTGGCACACCGTCGGAGCGAATGGAATGATTTATTATTCAAACCTTCCTTACAGCACGTACACATTGAGAATAAAGGGTATAAACGCTGACGGGAAGTGTAACGGCAGCGAACGCTCACTGCAAATCAGGGTGAGACCGCCGTTTTATCTTTCATTTTGGGCTTATATTATTTACGCACTCATCGCCTTGGCCGTTCTCGGTTACGGTGTGTATCGTGTACGCCGACGCGTAATGAGCAGGCAACGCATGGCTATGCGCATATTCGAACAACAGAAAGTACGTGAGCTTTATAATGCCAAAATCAGCTTTTTCACAAATATAACGCATGAGATTCGCACGCCGCTGACATTAATTAAAGGGCCTCTCGACAATATTTTGGCGGAACAAGACGATATTCCGATAAGAATAAAAGAAGACCTTAAGGTCATGAATATCAATACCGGCAGGCTGCTGAGCCTTGTCAACCAGTTGCTTGATTTCCGCAAAACCGAGCGCAACGGCCTAAGGCTTAACTTCGTAAAGTGTGATGTAAGCGGGCTTTTACACAAAATTTGTATGCCATTCAAGCCCACTCTAAACCGTCGTTCGATAAAGTTTGATGTCGACATACATGCCGTTCCCGATATTCCGGTGGACATTGAGGCTTTCACAAAGATAATAAGCAACCTGCTGACAAACGCCATGAAACATGCCAAAACCCGCATAGGAATAACGGCAACCGTGGCCGGCGGTAAGCTAAAGGTAACAGTGTGCAATGACGGCAACGTGGTTCCGCAGACCATGCGCGAGGATATTTTCAAGCCGTTTGTTCAGTATAAAGACTCCGAGACAGGCTCGGATACCGGTGTAGGAACCGGTTTGGGATTGACCTTGGCACGCTCGTTGGCCGAGTTGCACCATGGTACACTCGCCATGGATGACTCTGTCGACACGAATCGTTTTGTTCTCACCCTGCCATTAGAGCAGGCCGAGGAGATAAACGTAACGGTTGAGACAAATGAGACACCTGCCGACGAAACGGAACCCGCCGAAAATAATACCGCAAAAGAGCTGAGACAAGACTACACCGTGCTTGTTGTCGAGGATAACAAAGAGATGCGCGGTTTCATAAAAAAGACTCTCCGGCCACACTACACAGTGCTTACCGCCGGCGACGGAGCCGAAGCCGTAAAGGTGCTGAAAGCAAATGTGGTGAATTTGATTGTGTCTGACGTAATGATGCCTAACATGGACGGTATCGAGTTGTGTGGTTGGGTAAAGACAACACTTGACTACAGCCACATACCGGTGATTCTGCTGACAGCTAAAACGGCTCTCTCGGCCAAGATTGAGGGCACTAAGAACGGAGCTGACGCCTATGTCGAGAAACCGTTCTCGATAGAATACCTCAAGGCCGAAATAGCCAATTTGTTGAAAAACCGTGAGCATCTTAGAAAATTGTTCTCACGGTCGCCATTCATACAGACCAATTCGGTAACGGTATCCAAAACCGACAGCGAGTTCATGAAAAAAGTTCACGACGTTGTAACAAGCAACATGTCAGACGCGGACTTCTCGCTTGACGCTCTGGCGGCCAAGATGAATATGAGCCGTTCGAGCCTTAACAGGAAGTTTAAAGGTTTGCTCGACATGACACCAAACGACTATATACGTGTCGAAAGACTTAAACAGGCGGCGAAAATGCTCAAAGAAGGCGAGACAAGAATTACCGAGGTGTGTTACAGTTGCGGCTTCAACACGCCATCGTATTTTACAAAATGTTTCCAAAAACAATTCGGTATGTTACCTAAGGATTTTGCCGGCAAAGCAGAATGACATTTCTTTCACGGAAAAGGGGACGCATGTAAAGCCGCGTCCCCTTAAAGTACACCATGAAATCAAGATTTTCCTGCCAAACCGTACTTTACCGGTTCAAAGCGTTGATGACGGCTTGGTTAGCCTCGCAAACCTGCTGTTCGTTAACTTTAACAACCTTTCTGTCATAAGTCATAAGTCCGTTCACCTCAACCTCGACATCGGTTGTCTGAGTATAAACGGCGGCCGACACCCCAAGACCGACAAGGCGTTTCATCTCTCCGGCATATTTAACATACTCACGCGTAACATCTTCAGGTGTTTTAAACTGTACGTATCCCCAGTTGTTCGTGTCTACCCAAAGATGTTTTTTTAGCGGAAGACCTATACCACCGTACTCGCCTATCACCGTTACACGGGCCGGGTCAGCCATGTACATCTCCGGACCGGGATATATATGCAAGTCAAGCACATCGCCACAAGCGCGGTGATTGCCTCCGCTGGCAGGATTAACAAGGCGTGAAGGGTCATAGTCCTTAACCCACGCCGCCACTTTCTCGGTGTCAAACTGCGCCCAAGCCTCGTTGAAGGGTACCCACATGATTATACACGGAAATGAAACACCGAAGTCAATCATCTCTTTCAACTCTTTATAATAAGTCCTTTCAGAAAACTCCGAGCGGTGTACGTCGGTACCGCCGTTATACACACGCGCCTCCCAAGTGTTACCGCCTGTATTACGACTCGGCATATCCTGCCACACAAGCACACCCTCTTTGTCGCAATGATAATACCAACGGGCAGGCTCAACCTTGATATGCTTGCGAATCATGTTAAATCCCCACTGCTTGGTCTTAATGACATCATACCTCAAAGCCTCGTCGGTGGGTGCTGTGTACAAGCCGTCGGGCCACCAGCCTTGGTCAAGCGGACCATAGTTAAACAATGGTTTGCCGTTCAGGCATATACGCATGTGGCCGTCAGAGCCGCGGGCTGTCGACACTTTACGGAAGGCCGTGTATGACTTAACTTCGTCGACGGTCTTGCCGTTGCGGGTCAATGTAACCTTCATGTCATACAGATATGGGTCGGCGGGCGACCAAAGACGCATATCGTTGACTGTCAGGCGCAGCGTATTGCCGTGAACGCCACGAGCCGAAGCGACCTCACGTCCTTTATCGAACAGACTCACGCATACTACATCATCAGCCGATTTCACACCCGCACCCACCGTTACGTCAATGGTTCTCGTGTCAATATCCGGTATAGCCTTGATTGTCTCGATATGGTTCTCAGGCGATATAGGTTCGAGCCACACCGTCTGCCATATGCCCGTAACCGGTGTGTACCATATGCCTTCTGGTTTTACGCGCTGTTTACCTATTGGTTGCTCACCCTTGTCGGTTGGATCCCACACCCTCACAGTCAGTTTCTGCTTTCCGCTTTTATTAAGGAACGGAGTGATATTGAACTTGAACGGCGTAAAGCCTCCGGTGTGAGAACCTATCAGAATGTCGTTAACAAAAATGTCAGCCCGCCAGTCTACGGCACCGAAGTTAAGCAGAATGTCCTTACCCCTCCAGTCCGCAGGAACGCTGAACATGCGCTTATACCACAGCTCATTGGCTGCGCCGACAGTCTTCATTACTCCCGACAACGCCGATTCGGCACAGAACGGAACGAGTATGTCGCCGTCAAAACTCTTCGGCTCGACCTGCCCTTTCGGTCTGATTGCATAGTTCCATAAGCCGTTAAGGTTCATCCACGCCGCACGCTCCATCTGCGGACGCGGATATTCGTTAAGCACCTCGCTCGGATTTATCTTCTCTGCCCATGCGGTTTTTATCTTGTCGCCGCAGGGTTTCCATTGAGCATGCAGTCCGACGGCCATGAACAGCATACAACTGATGATTGTTAGTTTCTTCATGACAAAATTTGTTTTCATTTGGTGTTCGTTATCTAACTCGCCACAAAAATAGCTCAAACATTTTGTTTTCAATGGAAAAGACAAACCAAAAAATAGAAATATCTTGTCAATCCGGAATAAAAAGTTTAAACGAGTTCAATATTAAAATCACACTAAAGCTTATTTTCAAGTCTGCACAACATTCTTATTACAGCCACTCACTAATCGGCACCATACAAAAGAGCCTGTTTTACACTGTGAGAAAGGCTCTTTTATCACATAAGACCTATCGTTTTACACGACAAAACAACATGTACCGAGAAACCACGAAAGCAGCATCATTTTTCAACATCTACTTGCTTGATAATCAGAAAATTAACAAAGTTACCCACAATCCGTTTTTATCCATACATGTAATGTCAACTGTTTGATTCTTCAACTATACAAAATATCGTGTCACACATTATTATAATAGACATGCTTAACATGGATTAATGTACACTTAAGCATTACATCACTACTACCCACAATGAACTCGTTTAAACTTTTTAGTTCATGTCATAATCGAGTATTTTTTCGTTCGGTTTTGTTACTCGAAGAGGGCGCATAGCGGGCTATGCAACCGATGAGAGGGACAAAAGCAGGCAAAAAAAGACCGATTAGGGCAAGGAAAGAATAAAAATTAATGTACCACATGACATTTCGAAGTTGTTTAAACTTATTTTAAGATGTTAATAATGCAGTAAAAAATATAAAAC
>Cebus_capucinus_imitator_PRJNA485217_SSR102__coassemble_1174_pt1 | contig 11616 bp, 10 predicted proteins | sample Cebus_capucinus_imitator_PRJNA485217_SSR102__metabat2_high_PE_011 | metagenome-assembled genome bin Cebus_capucinus_imitator_PRJNA485217_SSR102
CTTGGCTTAGCTGTATTTACGCGGATATCTGAAATAAATCGACAACAACGCCGCCACACCGAGCGTGAGCGGGTAGTAGAGGTTTGGCAGAATCTCGGTCGGGCTGAGTCCCGACAGGCCCGAGGCTATCAGTATTTGCGCCCCGTATGGTATAATTCCTTGCATACAACACGAGAACGTGTCAAGCAGGCTGGCGTTCTTGCGGCTGTCAACTCCGTATGCGTCGCCTATCTTTTTCGATATGTCGCCAACGGTTATTATCGCCACGGTGTTGTTGGCTGTACACGTATTTACAAGGCTGACCAGTGCCGCCACCGAGAATTCGGCGCCGCGTTTGCTCTTAACGTGAGCGGTTATTTTTTCTATTATGTAGTCTATACCTCCGTTTACCCGTATCATTTCGAGCAGACCTCCGGCCATCATCGTTATTATAATGAGTTCTCCCATTGACGTTATGCCGGTTCCCATCGACTTGAGCCACTCGACGAGAGTAAAGTCTCCGTAGGCCATGCCGATTATCCCTGTAAGCACAATGCCGACGCAGAGCACGGCCATGACATTCATTCCCAGCACGGCCGCCACGAGTACCACGGCATAAGGCAGAATCTTGATGTACTCTATGTTGTCGGTGCGGGGAGGCGACTGCATGCCCGAGCCTGCCACCATGTAGACGATAAATATTATAATCGCCACCGGCATGGCTATATATGAGTTGACTTTGAATTTGTCGCTAAGTTTACAACCTTGTGTACTTGTGGCCACAATGGTGGTATCAGATATGAATGAGAGATTATCGCCAAAGAACGAGCCTCCAACAACAATGGCCACAACCATTGCGAGGTCGGCTCCTGTCGATGTCGCCACACCGATCGCTATCGGTGTCAGCGCCACTATCGTACCTACACTCGTACCGATGGATATAGATATCACACATGCGGCGAGAAACAGTCCGGCATAAAGCAGATTACCTGGCAGAAGGTTTAGGGTCAGTCCGACCGTCGCGTCGATGCATCCCATGTCTTTTGCCGTTCCTGCGAAAGCCCCTGCCAGTACGAAAATCCATATCATCAACATGATATTTGTATTACCGGCGCCTCGGTTAAAGAGTTCCAGACGTTTTGTAAGCGTATATTGGCGCGTTATGGCTACGGCATACACGCTTGCCGCCATAAATGCCACAGTGAGTGGCATGGCGTAGAAATCGTTAGCTACTATTGACGTTATCAGGTATAGGACTATGAGCATAATCAAAGGTGATAATGCCTTGATTCCCTTTTTGTTACTTATCATTGGTTGTATTTTATATTGAAGTGTGTCGTGTATTTATATAATGACTGTCTTTAATCCGATTTGTGCAAGTCGAGTGCAATGAAGTTTTACTTCAAATTGCTGAGACGCCGCCAATCTGATGCAAAGTTACACCAAACATAAGACAATTCAAAATAAAATCAACCTAAACATATGTTTTGTCTGATTAATGCAATCGATTGTTCAAAAACAGAGGCATCTACATTTTGTCAAAATGATGTTGTCATGTCATGGTTACTATATTTATGTTTTTGCATAACAGTCAAAAAGGCTGTCGCTTGATTTTTTCTGCATTTTGGTCTTATCCGTCGCGTTTTTCGGTGTGCAAATATAACATCTTGGCGATAAGGGTTTTATGGCGATTTTTATGCGTGTGTGCAATGGCGAGTAGTTGTCCGGCCGTCAAAACATGTATGTTTACAATTTGCAAAAAGGCTGTTTAAATGAAGTAATCGGCATAAAAACGCAATGTAGAATACCGTATTGACCGTATAAACAATATGTATTACGGTCTGAGACCCATCGTTTTCCTCTTTAAAAGTTATGCTTTTATATTGCGTGATGCATTTTTTGAGCCGGTCGTTCTCTTTTTCATGCAGATTTATGGCCGGTTTATAAATGTCAGAATGTAATCTATATGCCGGTTAAAGGTATGATTGTGTTAAGTCTGTTTTATAAGCCATTGTGTATATTCTTAACTGAACGGATTTGTAGTAATTATAGTATTATTGCAGTATCGCAAACACTTCGCACTTTCCGCAGGGCACAGTGCGTTTAGTTGTGATTTGCTGAAAAAATCGTATATTTGCAGTATCGCAAACACTCGCCGAGCATGGATATTGAATATCCATACGAATTTTTAGCAAATCACAATAAGAATTATTCCGTTGTGAAAACATTTAGGTTTGCTCGTCGTCCTTAACGGCTGGCATTTTATTTTTTTATATATTTATATAATAAAGATTTTTTGCGGTTCTTGAATAGAACCGCTTATGAATATGCTTACCGCTTATATCCGTTTTGATTGGGCAATGAAACGCTTGTTGAGAGACAAAGCCAACTATGCCGTGCTTGAGGGGCTGATAACGACCTTGCTCGGCAAGGAGGTGAGGATTTGCCGTCTGTTGGAGAGCAAGAGCAATCAGGAGGATAAGTAGGACAAATACAACCGTGTTGACATTCTTGCCGAAGACAAAGAAGGCACATTGATGATAATAGAGATACAGAACAACACGGAGTACGCTTACTTTCAGAGTATGCTGTTCGGCACGTCGAGACTCGTAACTTATTCTGCGTGTAAACGACTTTAACAAATGGTCAAAGGTTCAGTCGGAGCAGTGGATATACTTCCTGAACACCGGCAACATACCTGAAGATGCCAGGGCTCCGGGCTTGCTGAAGGCCCGTGAGGAACTGCGTTTGGCCCATCTGACGAAAGAGGAGCTGAAAGCGTATTACGACCATCTTGATAATGTGGTTATTCTTCGTGATAATATTTACACCGAGAGAGAAGAATGGTATGTAAGTCTGAAACAGCACGTGAGATTGCATTGAAGATGAAACAGGCCGGTATAGATATTGATGCGATTGAGACGTGCAGCGGTCTTGACAGAGATGAAATAATGAGATTATAAGAATAATTGTGTCGCCACGTTGATATTTGCATCGTTCTGATGTTTGGCAAATGTCAATGTGGCGAGTTTTGTTTGGTGGTTCAGGCTACCTTGGCGTGTAACGGCAGTGCAGAGACATGGTTTGACAGATTACGTGTGAGAATATGTACAATTTTTATTAAAAATAAAGTTACATATAATGCGATAAAGAAAAAAACACTAACTTTGTGCTTAATATAAAAAACTCGTTTTCAGGTAAACGAATTAATCAAAATAGGTATGACCAAGTATAACATCAGTATCAATGAAGACAAGGATGCGGCTTACCGCTCACTTGTAAGTAGAAAGAAGGTAAAAGAACTGAAAGAGCGGATATATGACATTATCTGCAAACAGAAAAAATATAAAGACCGCGACTATTCTGCCAGAAAGCTTGCCATTGACCTCGAGACTAATACAAGATACATCTCGGCTGTGGTTAGCGTGTGTTTCGGTATGAACTACACATCATTTGTGAACAGCTACCGTATTAAATATGCGAAGACGCTGTTGACGAACAAACGATTTGAGAAGTTGCGTATGGATGAGGTTAGCACCATGGCCGGATTCTCAAATCGTCAGTCGTTTTACGCTTCGTTCTATAAATTTACAGGCATAACACCGAGACAGTATAAGCTGGAGGGTGAGAGTGCCGTGAAGAATATAACTGAAAAACAGTAACTAAAATAAAATATGACAACAGATACTTTCAACTATACCGACGAGCGTTTTGCCGATGTAATGATGTTGAGATACAAACTCGACAACTTCGACAAACTGACTCTGCGCCGAAAACTCTTGGTTTACTACCTCTCTGAGGCCGCATTGTGGGGCAGGGACATAACGTTTGACCAATTCGGACGTTACAATCTGCGCATACGCAAGACACTTGAGGCGGTGTATCTACACGCAACGGTGTCGCATGATACAGATGATTGGAAAGGGCTGGAAACATACCTGAAACGTGTATGGTTCTCAAACGGAATTTACCATCATTACGGATGCGACAAGTTCGTTTCTGAGTTTAGCGCAGACTTTTTTGCGGAGGCGGTACGTTCGGTCCCGGATAACTATTTGCCGTTGTCTGAGAACGATAGTGTTGACAGCCTGTTGGATGAACTTTGTCCGGTGATTTTTGATGCCGAGATACAACCGGTAAAGGTAAATAGAAAAGATGGACACGACCTTGTGCTGACATCAGCCTGCAATTTCTATGAAGGTGTAACACAGCAGGAGGTTGAGGGTTATTATTCAAAGTTGAAAGACATCACTGATAATGAACCGCCTTCATACGGACTTAACACTACTGTCGTTAAACGCAATGGTAGGGTAGAAGAGGAAATATGGTCGGCCAACGGACGTTATGGCGCGGCAATCAGAAAGATTATTTATTGGCTGAAGAAGGCTGCTGAGGTGGCTGATACTGATAAGCAGCGCGTCGTGATAAACTCGTTGATTGATTATTATGAAACCGGAGATTTGAAAATCTTTAACCGTTACTGTGTAGAGTGGGTTTGTGAAACCGAGTCGGCTGTGGATTTCATAAACGGATTTATAGAAGTTTATGACGATCCGCTTGGAATGAAAGGTACATGGGAAGGACTTGTTGAGTATCGTGATGAGGAAGGCACCCGCCGCACCAAGTTGATAAGCGACAATGCCCAATGGTTTGAAGACCACTCGCCTGTTGATTCTCGTTTTCGCAAACCTCGTGTTACCGGTGTATCGGCCAATGTTATCTGTGCCGCGATGCTTGGTGGCAATGAATATCCCGCAACGGCAATCGGCATAAATCTGCCTAATGCCGATTGGATAAGGGCAGAACACGGAAGCAAGAGTGTTACAATAAGCAATATTATCAACGCCTATAATGAGGTGGCGCGTGGTAATGGCTTCAAGGAAGAGTTTGTAATAGATGCTGAAACCGCAGCACTTATAAATCGTTATGGCGATCTTGGTGATACGATACATACCGACTTGCATGAATGTCTCGGCCATGGCAGCGGGCAGCTTCTGCCGGGTGTTGATCCTGACGCATTGAAGGCTTACGGTAATGCGATAGAGGAGGCGCGCGCCGATTTGTTCGGCCTTTATTATGCGGCTGACGATAAATTGGTTGAACTCGGATTGTTGCCTGACAAGGAGGCATATAAGGCTACTTATTATACATATATAATGAACGGTATGTTGACCCAGTTAGCGCGCATTAAAAAAGGACACACTATCGAAGAAGCCCATATGCGTAACCGTGCTCTGATAGCTCGTTGGTGTTATAAACATGGACAGACGGACAATGTGATTGAACTTGTGCGTCGTGATGGAAAGACTTTTATACGCATAAATAATTATGAGCGTCTGCGTGAGTTGTTCGCACAGTTATTGGCCGAGGTTCAGCGCATAAAGAGCGAGGGAGATTTTGACGCCGCTCGTGATTTGGTTGAGAAATATGCCGTAAAGGTTGACGCTGACTTGCATGATGAGATATTGGCACGTTATGTGGGACTTGGCATTCCGCCATATAAAGGTTTTATCAATCCTGTATTGACACCGGTAAAGAATGAGTCTGGCGATACGGTTGATATAAGTATTGACTATACAGAGACATACGAACACCAGATGCTGCGTTACAGTACTGATTATGCAATATTATAAGCCATGACACAGGAGACACAAGATAAACTAAGAGAGATAAAACAACGCTTCCGCCTGCTTATGAACGGAGTGGTGTCGCACTCAATGCGTGAGAAAGGACTTGGCTATAAGCTTAATTGGGGTATAACGCTGCCGGAACTGAAAGCCATGGCAAAAGAATATGGTAAGGATTTTAGTCTTGCCGTTGAGCTTTGGAAGGAAGACATCCGCGAGTGTCGCATATTGGCCACAATGATTATGCCGGCAGACGAGATGGATGCCGATATGACTGACATTTGGGTTAGCGATGTGCGCAATCAGGAAATGGCAGGTATTGTTTCGATGAATCTGTTGCAATATGTGAAAGGGGCTAAAGGATTTGCTTTCAGCTGGATTGCCTCTGACGATGAGTTGAAACAGATTTGCGGATACTCTGTTCAGGCACGTCTGTTTATGCGTGGCGAGAGTGTTGACATACGTGAAATACATGAGTTTATAGATCAGGCTCAGGTGGCAATGGCCGGTTCAGGCTCTGCCGTTAAACATGCCGTACTGACAGCGTTGACGCGTTTTGCCGAGTTAAACGATGATTGTGCCGGTCTGGTGAAAAATGCGTTCAAGCAATATAATTTGGATATTTTTTGAACAGCGTTAACTCATATACAGGAAAAATTAGTAACTTTGTAGGCGTGTTTGCGCCACAGACTGAAACCAAAGGTTTTGCGTTGGCACAAAAAAAAGAAATAGTAACAAAAAACTAACATAAACGTATATGGAAACAGGAAAAGTTGATGTGTTGCTCGGGTTGCAGTGGGGCGACGAAGGCAAAGGTAAAGTTGTAGACGTGCTTACACCGCGTTATGACGTTGTCGCACGTTTTCAGGGAGGCCCCAATGCCGGACATACCCTTGAGTTTGAGGGAGAGAAATATGTGCTCCGCAGCATACCGTCAGGCATCTTCCAAGGCGGTAAGATTAATATAATAGGTAATGGTGTAGTGCTGGCTCCCGACCTCTTTATGGCCGAAGCCAAGGATTTGGAGAAAAGCGGACACCCACTTAAAGAGCGTCTGTATATCTCAAAGAAAGCTCATCTTATCATGCCGACACACCGTGTGCTCGATGCCGCATATGAGGCAGCTAAAGGTAAAAACAAAGTTGGAACAACCGGTAAGGGTATCGGTCCTACTTATACCGATAAGGTTTCGCGTAATGGTTTGCGTGTTGGCGACATCTTCGAGAACTTTGACGAGAAGTACGCCGCTCACAAGGCACGCCATGAGGAGATGTTGCGTGCGTTGAATTATACCGATTATGATATAACAGAGGTTGAGAAGACATGGATGGAGGGCATCGAGTATATGCGCCGGTTCAATATTATTGACTCAGAGCATGTAATCAATAAGACCTTGCATGAAGGAAAGACAATTCTTTGCGAGGGTGCTCAGGGCACAATGCTTGATGTTGATTTCGGTAGCTATCCTTTCGTTACATCTTCAAATACAATCTGTGCCGGAGCCTGCACAGGTCTTGGCATCGGTCCTAACAAGGTCGGTGAGGTGTACGGAATTATGAAGGCATACTGCACACGTGTAGGTGCCGGCCCGTTCCCCACAGAGCTTTTCGACGAGACAGGCAAGCGTCTGCGTGACCTTGGTCATGAGTATGGTGCTGTTACCGGTCGTGAGCGTCGTTGCGGATGGATTGACCTTGTAGCTCTTCGCTATGCTATTATGGTTAACGGTGTTACGCAGCTTATCATGATGAAGAGCGATGTACTTGATGGTTTTGAGACAATCAAGGCTTGTGTCGCTTATCGTCATAACGGTGAGGTTACACGTGATTTTCCATACAATATCGAAAGCGATATAGAACCGGTTTACAAGGAGTTGCCGGGTTGGAAGACTGATATGACCAAATTTACTTCTGAAGACCAGTTCCCGAAGGAGTTCAACGATTATATCGCATTCCTTGAGGCTGAGCTTGAAACTCCGATTAAGATTATTTCAATTGGTCCTGACCGAGCTCAGACTATTGAGAGAAAATAAGCAAGTTTTTTAATATATTAACCGTTACACCTTAAGGCATCTATTGTATAGTGCCGTGGTGTAACGGTATTATTTACTTAAAATATTACTTCTATTTATGGCAAAGCCGTCAATACCCAAAGGGACGCGCGACTTTTCGCCCGTTGAAATGGCGAAGCGCAATTATATATTCAATACAATTCGTTCGGTTTACGCTCTTTATGGTTTCAAACAGATTGAGACTCCGGCCATGGAGACCTTGCAGACACTTCTCGGCAAGTATGGCGAGGAGGGAGACAAGCTGTTGTTCAAGGTTTTGAATAGTGGTGATTATCTCAATAAGGTTGATCGCGATGAACTTCTTAACGGTAATTCTCTGCATTTGGCGTCAAAACTTTGTGAGAAAGGATTGCGTTATGACCTTACCGTGCCTTTTGCGCGCTTTGTTGTCATGCACCGTGATGAGCTTCAGCTTCCGTTCAAACGATACCAGATACAGCCGGTATGGCGTGCCGATCGCCCTCAGAAAGGTCGTTATCGTGAGTTCTATCAGTGTGATGCCGATGTGGTTGGCAGCGATTCGTTACTCAATGAGGTGGAGTTGATGCAGATTGTCGATACTGTGTTTACTCGTTTTGGAGTACGTGTACAGATAAAAATTAATAACCGTAAGATTCTTACAGGTATAGCCGAATACATTGGTGCCGCTGATAAGATTGTTGATATCACAGTTGCGATTGATAAACTCGACAAGATAGGTATTGATAATGTAAATGCCGAACTCGCCGCCGACGGACTTAGCGAGGAGGCTATAGCTAAACTTCAGCCAATTATCGAACTGTCAGGCAGCAATGATGATAAATTAAATACAATAAGTTCTGTTCTCAAGGATTCTGAGATTGGTCTTAAAGGTGTTGAGGAACTTCGATACATATTTGATAAGCTAAACTCTTCAGGTCTTACCAATGAGGTTCAGTTTGACATAACTTTGGCTCGTGGTCTCAATTATTACACAGGAGCGATATTCGAAGTAAAGGCACTTGATGTTCAGATTGGAAGCATCACCGGTGGAGGACGTTATGACAATCTTACCGGAATATTCGGTATGCCCGGTCTCAGCGGTGTTGGTATATCATTTGGAGCTGATCGTATATTTGATGTTCTTAACACTCTTGATCTTTATCCGAAAGACGCCATTGCCGGAACCGAGTTGTTGTTTATTAATTTCGGTGAGACAGAAACTGCATATTGTCTGCCCATTGCCGCGAAGGCACGCACGGCAGGTATAGCTACCGAGGTTTATCCGGATGCCGTTAAGATGAAGAAACAAATGAGCTATGCCAATAACAACGGTGTTCACTATGTTGCTCTTGCCGGCGATAATGAGATAAAAGAAGGTAAGGTTACGCTTAAAAACATGCTTACCGGCGAACAGAATCTTGTCTCTGCCGATGAGCTTGTTGATATTATAACCAATGGCAAATAAGATGAAGTTGTTTAACAAGTTTGCGTTACTTGCTCTGTTTGTGGTAGTTGCTATGGCCTTAAAGCCTTCTAACAAAGTTAAAATCTTTATGATTGGCGACTCCACGATGGCTAATAAAGACTATTCAAACGACAAGCAGGAGAGGGGATGGGGCATGATGCTGCAGAACTGTTTCAGCGATGATGTGATAGTCGATAACCATGCGCAAAACGGTCGTTCGTCTAAAAGTTTTATTGATGAGGGTCGCTGGCAGGTTGTGCTTGATCGTATAAAGCCCGGCGATTATGTATTCATACAGTTCGGACATAATGACGAGAAGCCTGATGCCGCCCGACATACAGACCCCAGTACAACATTTGATGCTAATTTGCGCCGTTTTATCAGTGAGACCAAGGCTAAAGGCGGACATTCGGTGCTGTTTAACAGTGTTGTGCGACGCAGCTTTGCGGTAAGCGCGACAGCTGTTACCGATGACGATTTGCGCACAAACTCGTCATCGGGACAAGTTGAAGGCGATACTCTTGTTGACACTCACGGTGAATATATAAATGCGCCACGCAATGTGGCTAAGGTCATGGGTGTGCCTTTTGTTGACGCGAACCATATAACCCACGACCTTGAGCAGAATCTCGGACGTGATGGCTCAAAAGCGTTACACATGATATTTGCTCCCGGTGAGACGCTTTCTCTGCCTAAAGGCCGCCAAGACAATACTCATTACAACATAGGCGGAGCCATAACCGTTGCCAATTTGCTTGCTGATGCGGTCGCAAAACAAGTTCCGGCACTCGCAAAATATGTTCGTCATTACGATATCACAGTAGCCCAAAATGGTTCGGGTCGTTATTTCAGTTTGCAGCAAGCCGTAGATGCGGCTCCTGTAGGTCGTAAGACAACTATAATGGTTGGACCGGGCAAATGGGTAAGACCAACCGTGCCTGGTGGCAAAAAGATAAAATTTGTGCTTCGTGACGGCGCGACTTGGAAAAAATAGTAAATACGGATTGAAAGCGACAGTATTTGTTTATAATGACGAGTACTGCCGCTTTTATTTTTTACATATAAAATTCATGAAAAATATGCACCAAAAGTAAAGTTATTATTGAATTCATTTAAACTTTTTATTCTTTGTCATAAATGCGTTCAGTAATAAATAAGCCCGGCTCACACAGAGCCGGGCTTATTATTAGTTCGTTAGTGGATAATAATATCGATGTTACTTATCGTTACTTTTGGCATTGTCTTTTGCCGGCTTGCGTCCTCCGCGTTTACGTTGGGAGTTCCTTTGGCGTACTTTCTCTGAGTTCTTATTTCCACTGCGTCGATGTCCTCCGCGTTGATAGCCGCGACCCTTATTCCGGTTTCCATTCTGTCGGCCGTTAATTACCTTATATTCAGGGGCATGGCCAAGACCTTCAGGCAGAGGTACTTTCTCCACGTCATATTCAAGGAACTTCTCTATCTGCATAAAGTTATAAACTTCCTTGCCACGTACAAGTGTTATGGCTGTGCCGTCATGGTCAGCGCGTGCCGTTCGACCTATGCGGTGAACATAATCCTCACAATCATGTGGTACGTCATAGTTAATGACCATTGATATGTCATCTATATCTATGCCTCGAGACACGATATCAGTTGCCACCAAAACACCAACCTGGCCTATTTTAAAACGATACATAACGTCATCACGCTGTATCTGACTAAGGTCAGAGTGCATCTCGTCGCTATTAATCTTGAGTTGGCGCAGAGTACGGTTTATCTCTTTTACTTTCTGCTTTGAGCTTGAGAATATTATAACACGCTTAGGCTCATGCTCTTTGAATATGGTACGCAATACGCTCGTCTTTTGATTCTCATGGCAGACATATGCGAGCTGCTTAATTTTCTCGGCTGGCTTGCTTACAGCCAACTTTATTACTGATGGATTTTTAAGAATACTTCTTGCCAGTTCCTCGATTTTGTTTGGCATGGTTGCCGAGAACATAATAGTCTGGCATGTCTCCGGCAGAAGTTTCGCTATGGCAAGAATATCATCGGAGAAACCCATATCAAGCATACGGTCAGCCTCGTCAAGCACAAAGAAAGACACACGGCTGAAATCAACGTTACCCATGGTTATATGGCTGTTCAATCGACCGGGGGTGGCTATTACTATATCACACCCGAGGCGCATACCTTTGCTCTCTTGGTCATATCGGCCACCATCATTACCGCCATAAACTGCTACACTGTTAACGCTCGGCATATAATATGAGAAGCCCTGCATGGCTTGGTCAATCTGTTGAGCCAACTCACGTGTAGGGCTCATTATCACGCAGTTAATCGAATCTTCGGGGAAGCCGCCGTCATCCAACATACTGAGTATCGGAAGAAGATAAGCCGCTGTCTTTCCTGTTCCTGTCTGTGCTATGCCAAGTACATCATTACCTTTAAGTATCTCGGGTATGCAGTTCTCTTGTACCGGTGTACATGATGATTAAGGAAAAACCTGAGCACTCAATCCATTGTATCTG
>Cebus_capucinus_imitator_PRJNA485217_SSR102__coassemble_1187_pt1 | contig 11355 bp, 7 predicted proteins | sample Cebus_capucinus_imitator_PRJNA485217_SSR102__metabat2_high_PE_011 | metagenome-assembled genome bin Cebus_capucinus_imitator_PRJNA485217_SSR102
TTTGTCCCTCTCATCGGTTGCATAGCCCGCTATGCGCCCTCTTCGAGTAACAAAATCAGACGAAAAAACACTCGATTATGACAAGAAATAAAAAGTTTAAACGAGTTCTATTCGCCAAAACAGTTATCACAAACCTGTTTCAGTTTATCTGAAATACCTGAAACAAAAATAATGTACCGTTTCACTTCGTTTTATTTTGCATTTCGCTCGGTTTGCACTACCTTTGCAAATCAAATATCGATTAAACATAATATGGAGAGAGAGGATAACGAGATACGCGTGCTTGGCGCAAGAGTCCACAACCTGAAGGATATCGACGTTACGATTCCGAGAAACAGCCTGACAGTGATAACGGGTCTTAGCGGCTCAGGTAAATCATCGTTGGCTTTTGACACAATCTACGCCGAAGGACAAAGAAGGTATATAGAAACTTTCTCGGCGTATGCGCGCAACTTTCTCGGCGGTCTTGAAAGGCCTGATGTCGATAAAATAACGGGACTAAGCCCGGTTATCAGTATCGAACAGAAAACAACAAATAAAAGTCCGCGCTCAACAGTGGGTACCACGACCGAGGTATATGACTTCTTGCGACTGCTATACGCAAGAGCCGGAAAGGCGTACAGTTATGCCACAGGAGAAGAAATGGTGAAATATACCGAGGAGGATGTGCTCGGCATGATTCACTCACGTTATCAAGGAAAACCTATATTCATACTCGCGCCACTCGTAAGGAACCGTAAAGGACACTATCGTGAGCTTTTTGAGACTATGCGAAAGAAAGGCTACCTCTATATTCGTGTGGACGGTGAGGTAAAAGAAATTACACGCGGCATGAAGGTTGACCGATACAAGAACCATAATATTGAGGTGGTTATCGACAAACTGATGCCTACTGACAAAGACGATGAGCGATTGAAGAAAAGCGTGGCCGAAGCCATGAGGCAGGGCGACGGATTGCTGATGATAATGGAGAAGGACACGAATGAAGCCAAATACTACAGTAAAAGGCTGATGTGCCCCACAACAGGTATATCATACGGCGACCCGGCACCGAACAAATTCTCGTTTAACAGTCCTGAAGGCGCATGCCAAAAGTGTAAAGGTCTCGGCGTGGTAAGCGCGATAGATCTTGACAAGGTAATTCCGGACCGCAGCCTGTCGATACGCAAAGGCGCGGTAGTACCACTCGGAAAATATAAGAACCAAATGATTTTCTGGCAGATAGAGGCTCTGCTTGAACTATATGACTGCACACTCGACACTCCTGTAGATGATATTCCGAAAGAGGCCATCGAAGAGGTTTTGAACGGTTCGATGGAGCGTGTCAGAATAAGAAAAGAGCTTGTACACACCTCGAGCGACTATTTTACCGAATATGAGGGTGTAGTGAAATATCTGCAAGACATTATTGACTCTGATGACAGCGCAAGCGCACAGAAATGGGCAGACCGGTTCCAGACTGTCAAAACATGTCCGGAGTGTAACGGACACCGATTGTGCAAGGAATCATTGTCATACAAAATATGGGACAAGAATATATCGGAGGCGTCGCATCTCGACATATCCGAGTTGCAGGCTTGGCTTAGCGAGGCTTGCAGACACATGGACGACAGGCAGTTGAAAATTGCCACCGAGATTGTAAAGGAGATACGCACGCGACTCGGTTTCATGCTTGAGGTAGGTCTTGACTATCTGTCGCTCGACCGTCCGTCGGCTTCGCTTTCAGGTGGAGAAAGCCAACGCATACGTCTTGCCACACAGATTGGCTCACAACTCGTCAACGTGCTTTACATTCTTGACGAGCCGAGTATCGGTCTGCACCAACGAGACAACGACCGGCTCATACAGTCATTGAAAGACCTGCGTGATATTGGCAACACGGTCATCGTGGTTGAACATGACCGAGACATGATGTTGGCGGCCGACTATGTGGTAGACATCGGTCCGAAAGCCGGAAATTATGGCGGAAATGTGGTGTTTGAAGGTACTCCGGCAGAGATGATGAAGGAACACAAGACTCTGACCGCACGCTACCTGAGCGGAGACGCGAAAATAGAAATTCCGGCAAAAAGGCGTGAAGGCAACGGCAAACACATTATACTTAAAGGTGCGACGGGCAACAATCTGAAAAATGTTGACGTTGACTTTCCGTTGGGTAAGCTGATTGTCGTAACAGGTGTAAGCGGCTCCGGTAAGTCGACATTGATAAACGAGACTTTACAACCTATACTGAGCAAGCATTTCTATCGTTCGCTCAAAGAGCCTATGTCTTATGAAAGCATTGAAGGACTGGAACATATCGACAAGGTTGTAAACGTGGACCAAAGTCCGTTGGGACGAACTCCGCGCTCAAATCCGGCCACATACACAGGCGTGTTCAGCGACATAAGAGCAATGTTCGTCAACCTGCCCGAAGCCAAAATCAGAGGCTACAAGCCGGGCCGTTTCTCATTCAACGTGAAAGGCGGACGGTGTGAGGCTTGTTCGGGAAACGGATATAAGACCATAGAAATGCGCTTTCTGCCTGATATAATTGTACCTTGCGAGGTGTGCCACGGCAAACGCTATAACCGAGAGACACTTGAGGTAAGATACAAGGGAAAGTCGATTGCCGATGTGCTCAACATGACAATATCTCAGGCAGTGGAGTTCTTTGCCGCCGTTCCGTCGATATTAAGAAAGATAAAGGCTCTCGAAGATGTCGGTCTCGGATACATACGCCTCGGACAACCGTCGACAACACTGTCCGGAGGTGAAAGCCAACGCGTAAAACTGGCTTCGGAACTTAGCAAAAAGGACACCGGACGCACCCTATATATATTGGACGAGCCTACAACCGGTCTGCACTTCGAGGATATACGCATATTGATGGAAGTAATACAGAAACTGGTTGACCGAGGAAACACGGTGATAATCATCGAACATAATCTCGATGTGATTAAACTGGCCGACTATATCATTGATATGGGTCCGGACGGTGGCCGACGCGGCGGAACCGTGCTGTCAACAGGAACCCCTGAACAGATTGCCGAATCGGACAAAGGTTACACACCAAAGTTTCTTAAGGAAGAACTCAAACGAGGATAAAGGTAAAACGACGCTACCGTCGCATGAAATATGCAACTGCAGAAATACAGTCAGGACAAGATTGTGAAACGACTTTGCGCTGACACAAAACCGCATTTGATAAAACTTATTTTCAAAGGGCGGACATGATGGTAAGTGAGGAAGTATGAGTGAGTTCATTATATAAAAACTTTAAACAAACTGAATAAATGACTAAAAAACTGATTTTTACCGTACTGGCTGTATGCCTTGCGATGATAAATGTTATGGCTGAGAACAATCCGTATCGTTCTGACTTCACATGGGTAACCGTACCCAACCATTCTGATTGGCTTTACAATAAAGGCGAAAAGGCATCGGTTGAGATTCAGCTGTATAAATATGGAGTACCGGTGAATGTAGACGTAAAATATGAGCTTGCCGACGATATGCTGAATACGGATAAAGCCGGAAGCATGAAACTTAAAAACGGAAAAGGTGTGCTGAACATCGGAACGAGACAAACACCGGGATTTCGTGATTTAAGACTTACGGCAACTGTTGACGGGGTGAAAACCAAACACCACATTAAAGTTGGATTTGATGTAAATAACATTAAGCCATGGACTAAGGAGCCTGCCGATTTTACTGAGTTTTGGACAAAGCAGATAGCCGATATGCGCAAGTCGCCGATTAAATACACAAAGGAACTTGCAAAAGAGTATTGCACGGACAAAATGGACTGCTACCTGATTAGATTGGACGTAAATGCTCAACGGCAGTGCATCTACGGATATTTATTTATACCGAAACATGCAAAAGCAGGGTCTTGTCCTGCAGTGCTTTGTCCTCCGGGAGCCGGCATAAAGACAATCAAAGAGCCATTGCGTCATCGTTGCTACGGCGAGAATGGTATGATACGATTTGCCGTTGAAATTCACGGACTTGACCCTCGCTTACCGCAGCAAACCTTTAATGAGATAAGCAACGCTTTCGGCGGTCGTGATAACGGATATTTCAGCAACGGAATTGAAAGCCGGGAGAGATATTACATGCGTCATGTTTATCTCGCAATGGTACGTGCGCTCGACTTCATGACATCTCTACCGGAATGGGACGGACGTAACCTTGCGGTACAAGGAGGAAGTCAGGGCGGAGCATTGGCCCTTGTGGCAACTGCCTTGGATAACCGTGTTACGCTATGCTGTGCCAACCATCCCGCATTAAGCGATATGGGAGCATACTCGGCCGGACTTACCGGTGGTTATCCGCATTTTAACCACATAAAAGAAATACTTACGCCTACGGCATTGAAAACATTAGCCTATTATGATGTGGTGAACTTCGCGCGTCACATAAAAGTCAAGACAAGAATGACTTGGGGATTTAACGATGACACATGTCCACCAACTACGTCATATGCCGTATGGAACACGCTTACGTGCCCTAAAGAAGCTCTTATCACACCGATAAACGAGCATTGGACATCTGACGCGACCGAACTTTCACACTTCGAGTGGATAAAACAGAATTTAAGATAAACATATATACGACCTATGGCCTTGTCTCAGTGCGCCATAGGCCGTAGTCTTACAATGAACTCGTTTAAACGAGTTCAATATCAAACTTTCATTAAATCGCTCATCACCATATCGCTTACAAAAAGTCCCTTACGGGTAAGCCGAAGACAATTATCGGATGTAAGCTCAAGTTGGCCGGCAGACAGGAAATCGGCGGACTGTGCTAAACAATACTTTACATAATCACTTCCATAGTCACGTTCAACGACATCGAGACTTAATCCGTCAGAAGTTCGTAGTGCCGTGGTTATAAGGTCATTATACCGGGTTGGTTCATCTAGCTGTTCAATTTCATAAGGTATATCGCCTGAGTTTATGGATGCGATATAACTATTGACATCACTGACATTCCATTGTCGTGAAACAAGATTATAAGAATGGGCAGCCGCGCCAAGTCCCAAATAAGGTTTCTGCTGCCAATAACTACTGTTATGACGTGAGCGGAAACCCGGCAATGCAAAATTACTTATCTCATAATGCTCATAACCGGCTGCTGTCATGCGGTCTATCAGACACTCATACATGGCAAGACTCAGATTCTCATCAACTTCATTTACACGTCCTGACTCAAGTAAACGATAAAGCGGTGTACCTTCCTCATACATAAGACTGTAAGCCGATATATGTTTTACGCCTAACCGCAAAGCGATATCCACATCACTCTCCCACTCAGCCAAAGTCTCTCCGGAAAATCCGAACATAAGGTCTATACTGATATTTTCGATTCCGACAGAGCGCAATGCGCCAACCGCCTTGCTGACATCACCGGCTTTATGCCGCCTGCGAATAAAACGCAAACGCTCGTCAGAGAAAGTCTGGGCACCCATGCTTACACGGTTAACACCAATATGCATTAACGCTTCGGCATAATCCATTGTAACATCATCAGGGTTACACTCAACCGTTATTTCAGCGTCTGAAGCGATATTATACACCTTATTAATATATACGAGCAATCGCTCAAGCTGCTTCGCGCTTAACAGTGAGGGTGTGCCGCCACCCAAATAAACAGTCTCGACCGGGCTGTTTATATAAGTCCGCCTCATTTCGGCCTCACGGCATAAAGCCTCAACATAATCATCTGTTTTATTTGAAAGTGTTGTCGAATAAAAACCGCAATAAATGCAACGGCTTTTGCAAAAAGGAATATGAATGTAAATACCTGCCATTTAATAGTGGTGAAATATGTATGTTTACCTTTATTTTACTGCAAAAATACTAATATGTTTTAATTTTCATGCGCTTTAAGATTAAATCTTTTGCGTGTAAGAATAAAAATCACTAACTTAGAGCCCAAGAAAACCGTAATCATGAAAATTACGAAATAATAAACTTAAATCTATAACAGTATGAGAATTTACCAGACTAATGAAATCAAGAACATCGCCCTGCTTGGCAGTGCGGGTTCGGGCAAGACGACCCTTGCCGAGGCTATGCTTTTTGAGAGCGGTCTTATCAAACGCCGTGGCTCTGTTGAAGCCAAAAATACCGTAAGTGATTACTTCCCGGTTGAACAGGAATACGGCTACTCAGTATTCTCAACCGTTTTTAATGTAGAGTGGAACAATAAAAAACTAAATATCATCGACTGCCCGGGTTCTGACGACTTCGTGGGCGGAGCGATAACAGCCCTTAATGTTACTGACCAAGCGTTGGTTCTTATCAACGGACAGTACGGACCTGAGGTCGGCACACAGAATAACTTCAGATATACCGAGAAACTGAAGAAGCCCGTAATATTCCTTATCAATCAGCTTGACAGCGATAAGTGCGATTTTGATTCGATTATAAGCAGCATGAAGGACATTTACGGTCCGAAGTGCGTCCAGATACAGTACCCCATCACCACAGGTCCGGGCTTCAACGCCTTGATTGACGTGTTGCTGATGAAAAAATATTCATGGAAACCTGAGGGTGGAGCACCTATTATAGAAGATATCCCGGCAGAAGAAATGGATAAAGCCATGGAGCTGCATAAGGCTTTGGTAGAGGCCGCCGCCGAAAACGATGAGACCCTTATGGAGAAATTCTTCGAAGAGGAGACTCTCACTGAAGACGAAATGCGTGAAGGCATACGCAAGGGACTCGTTACCCGCTCGATATTCCCCGTATTCTGTGTTTGCGCAGGAAAGAGCATGGGCGTACACCGCCTTATGGAATTCCTCGGCAATGTTGTTCCTTTCGTGAGCGACATGCCTAAGGTTCACAATACACGAGGTGAGGAAATAACTCCTGACGACAAGGATCCGGAATCTCTTTACTTCTTTAAAACAGGTGTTGAGCCTCACATCGGTGAGGTTTGCTACTTCAAGGTTATGAGTGGTTCGGTAAAGCCTGGCGATGACCTGAGCAATGCTGACCGCGGCTCGAAAGAGCGTATCGCAAATATATTTGTCAGTGCGGGTGCCAACCGGCAGCCGGTTGAGCGTCTCAACGCAGGCGATATCGGCTGCACGGTGAAACTGAAAGATGTTAAGACCGGCAACACGCTCAACGGCAAAGACTGTGACAACCGCTTCGATTTCATTAAATATCCTAACTCGAAATACTCACGCGCCATAAAAGCCGTCAATGAGGCTGACACCGAGAAACTGATGGCCGCATTGGTTAAAATGAGACAAGAAGACCCGACATGGGTTGTTGAGCAGAGCAAGGAGTTGCGCCAGACCATCGTGCACGGTCAGGGTGAGTTCCATCTGCGCACACTCAAATGGCGTCTGGAGAACAATGAGAAGATACAGGTCAAGTTTGTTGACGCTAAGATTCCTTATCGTGAGACCATAACCAAGGGTGCTCGTGCCGACTATCGCCACAAGAAACAGTCGGGAGGCGCAGGACAGTTTGGTGAGGTACACTTAATCGTAGAGCCTTACGCCGATGGTATGCCTGACCCCGTTACATATAAGTTCAACGGTCAGGAGTTCAAGATGAACATCAAGGGTAAGGAGGTTATCGACCTTGAATGGGGTGGAAAACTGGTATTCATCAACTCTGTTGTAGGTGGTGCCATCGACACACGCTTCATGCCCGCCATATTGAAAGGCATAATGGAACGTATGGAGCAAGGGCCGCTCACCGGAAGCTATGCCCGTGATGTACGCGTAATTGTATATGACGGAAAGATGCACCCGGTAGACAGCAATGAACTTTCGTTTATGCTCGCCGCACGCCACGCCTTTGCTGATGCCTTCAAAAACGCAGGACCGAAGATTCTTGAGCCTATCTATGACCTTGAGGTTTATGTTCCGGCTGACTATATGGGCGATGTAATGAGCGACCTTCAGGGCCGACGCGCCTTAATTATGGGTATGGATAGCGAGGCCGGATACCAAAAGTTACAGGCCAAGATTCCATTGAAGGAACTCGCTAATTACTCTATATCGTTAAGTTCTATTACCGGAGGACGCGCTTCGTTCACAACCAAGTTCGCAAGTTACGAGCTTGTTCCGAACGACATACAGCAGGCACTCATTAAAGAACATGAGGCCGAGACCAGCGATGCTGACGATTGATTTATTGAACAGTTACTTATGAACTCCTGCGGAGCATTGCCGTTGACCGGATAACGGTCTTGCCGGCAATGCTCCGTTTTTGTATATCGAAAGCACAAACTTAATTATTATTAAGTATAATATATAGCATTAGTTAACATTAGCAAATACAACAGAAATAATTAACAAAAACAATACGATATATTTGTATTTGCAATATATTTGCAGTATGAAGAAAACGACAATTTGGGCAATCGCCATTTTAATGGGACTTTCGTTCCTCGTTCTGCTCTACATGCAGGTCAGTTACATTCAGGCCATGGTGCAGATGAAGAAAGAGCAGTTTGACGAGTCTGTAAACAAAGCCCTTTATCAGGCTTCACGCAATCTTGAGCTTAACGAGACACTGCGTTATCTTGAGAAAGACGTTAATGAGACAGAGCGTAGAGCGTTCCGCAACGACTCTGTCGGCACACGCTCAGGCGGAGTTGACGGCACCATTCAACATTCGCACCAATACTCGGTGGCAGGCAAAGACGGCACGATTTACTCGTCGTTCGAGTTGAAGACTATAACGACAAAACCCTCATCGATGCCCAAGGCCATGATTTTGCGTAGCGACAAGAACACAATATCAGAGGCTACAAAGTCAATGCGCGAGATTGTAAAGAACCGTTACATCTACCAAAAGGCTCTTCTTGATGAGGTGGTTTACAGCATACTCTACACCGCATCAGACAAGCCGCTGAAAGAACGTGTAAACTTCAAAATGCTCGACCAAGACATAAAGACCGAGCTGATGAACAACGGTATCGACATTCCGTATCACTTCACGGTATCATCACGCGACGGACGTGAGGTCTACCGTTGTCCTGACTACACGGAGGAGGGTGAAGACTACACCTACTCTCAGGTTCTGTTTCGCAATGACCCGGCCAACAAAGTCGGAGTGGTAAAGATACACTTCCCCGACATGAACAGCTACATATTCAGCATGGTGCGCTTCATGATTCCGTCGATAGTATTCACAATGGTACTGTTGGTAACGTTCATCTTCACCATCGTGGTTATATTCCGCCAAAAGCGGTACACCGAGATAAAGAACGACTTTATAAACAACATGACCCATGAGCTGAAGACACCTATCAGCAGTATCTCGCTCGCCGCACAGATGTTGAAAGACGAATCGGTAACAAAGAGTCCGACAATGATGAAACATCTCGGTGGAGTAATCAATGATGAGTCAAAACGCCTGCGCTTCCTTGTCGAAAAGGTGCTGCAAATGTCTATGTTCGACCGCAAAAAGGCTATATTCAAAAAGAAAGAGCTTAATCTCAACGAACTGGCCGAGAATGTGGCTCACACCTTCACACTGAGAGTGGAACACACCGGAGGCCACATAACAACCGAGATGAAGGCGACCGAACCGACGATATATGTTGACGAGATGCACTTCACGAACGTTATTTTCAACCTGCTTGACAACGCCGTGAAGTATCGAGACCCCGACCGTCCGCTTGAACTTTACATAAAGACATGGAATGACAAAGAGAAGCTCTACCTTTCGATAAAGGACAACGGTCTCGGAATAAAGAAAGAGAACCTCAAGAAGATATTCGAGAAGTTCTACCGTGTGCACACGGGTAATGTGCACGACGTTAAAGGCTTCGGCCTCGGCCTGGCCTACGTAAAGAAAATTGTCGAGCTGCATAAAGGCGAAATACACGCTGATAGCGGCAAAGGCAAAGGAACGACATTTATTATTTCATTACCTATAATTAAAAACTGAAGATTATGGAAGATAACTTGAAAATTCTATTGTGCGAGGATGACGAGAACCTCGGTATGCTGCTCCGCGAATATTTGCAGGCCAAAGGTTACAGTGCTGAGCTTTGCCCTGACGGTGAGGCCGGATATAAGGCTTTCTTGAAAAGCAAATTTGACATCTGCGTGCTCGATGTAATGATGCCTAAGAAGGACGGTTTCGCCCTCGCACAGGAAATTCGTCAGGCTAACGCCGAAATACCAATCATATTCCTCACGGCAAAAACACTTAAAGAAGACATACTTGAAGGTTTCAAGATTGGTGCCGACGACTATATCACCAAGCCATTCTCTATGGAGGAGCTTGTATTCCGTATTGAAGCCATTCTGCGCCGTGTTCGCGGTAAGAAGAACAAAGAGAATACCGTTTACCACATCGGTCGTTTCACCTTCGACACACAGAAACAGCTGCTCACTATTGACGACAAGCAGACAAAACTCACAACAAAAGAGAACGAACTGTTGGCGTTGCTCTGCTCGCACGCAAACGAAATTCTGCAGCGCGACTTCGCTTTGAAGACAATATGGATTGACGATAACTACTTTAATGCCCGCTCAATGGACGTGTATATCACAAAGCTGCGTAAACATCTCAAAGATGACGACCAGATTGAGATTATAAACATCCATGGCAAGGGTTACAAGCTGATTACTCCCGAACAGGATTAATACCGTCTCAAGCCATTTAACGAATTAACACGAGAATCCCCGCCTACCGTTCTTGGTAAGCGGGGATTTAGTTTAAGAACTCGTTTAAACGTTTAAATGAGTTAATTCTATAGCAATATGAAGCGAGAGCTGAGAGCTGATTTCAGTTCTTTATCCAGTTTCTTAGCATTGATGGGTTTGGACACATAACTGTTAAAACCGTTTTCCATAATTCTTTCCTTATCCGAAGCGAACGCATATGCCGTAACGGCTATAATAGGCACGTTCGAGGATTTCTTCCGAATTTCATGGGTGGCCTTGTATCCGTCCATTTTTGGCATATTGATGTCCATTATGACAAGCTGCGGATTATGCTTATCGAAAAGTTCGACCGCCTCTACACCATCCCATGCGTGTATAAGATTGTATCGCGAACCGAGAATCGACTCGAAAAGGAAATAGTTGCTTTCGTTGTCTTCGGCAATCAGCAGTGTTACCTTTTCACTCTCAATTGATTCTTTCGGTTTCTCAACCGTTTGAACCGGTTGCTGAATGTGAACAGGTAAATACGGAACGGTAAACCAGAAAGTTGAGCCTTTGCCTTCACCTTCTGACTCCACGCCGATTCGGCCTTTCATCTTCTTAACGATACTTTGACAGATAGACAAGCCCAAGCCTGTGCCCTGCGTAAAGTGGTCAAGTTGAATGAAAGGTTTGAAGATACGCTCACAACCTTCTTTAGATATACCGCATCCGGTATCGCGGAC
>Cebus_capucinus_imitator_PRJNA485217_SSR102__coassemble_1202_pt1 | contig 11123 bp, 4 predicted proteins | sample Cebus_capucinus_imitator_PRJNA485217_SSR102__metabat2_high_PE_011 | metagenome-assembled genome bin Cebus_capucinus_imitator_PRJNA485217_SSR102
AACCGGACGAAAAAACACTCGATTATGACAAGAAATAAAAAGTTTAAACAAGTTCGTTTTGTTTCAGGTAATGATTATTCATGAAGTGCGGAAGTATAACGGTTTGCGTGGATTGATGATATTCCTTGGCAAGTGTGGCGTTATACTTCCGAATTTGTCAGATTATAGTCTTACAGGTCGTTCTCCGGGTCGTAAACCGAAAGCTCCACATCGTAGAACTTAAATTCGGCAAGGTTGAAGTACAAAGTGTTTCCGGCTGTCTTTGTAACATTGTAACGGAAGTATTTGAACTTCTCCGGAGCCTGAACATAGTCTGAGGTGTACTCCTCGCTGCCTCCGGTGGGTAGTCCGTTCAGCGTTGCTACGGTGGTCCAGTTCTTCTTGTCGTTACTTATTTGCAGCTGTACTTCCGACGGGCAGGCCTGCGACCACTGGCGGTTTTGGGTCCATACAAGGAAAGTCTGATGCTCCTCGTTAAAGTCAACCTCGATATAGTGGGGAAGCTGTATCAAAGGAGTGTTCCAGCGAGTGTGGAAGAATGTGCTTACGCTATTGTCGATAAGGTTCTTTATAGGGCCTTCTGTCGGTTCCTGAGCGTTTGTGCTCAGCTGCCCGGCCGTGAGCGGCACTTCTTTCTTGCTTTTTATGGCAATACTTGCCGGATATGCACCCGACATGGCTTTCACTTCGGTTATAGGCCCTGCCTCGTGGTTGGCGTTGAACGTCTGGAAAGTGAAAGTGTACTCACCGAACCGTTTCAGCGTATTCTCTATGAGTTGTGTATTCGTATATTTTGAGACGATTGTGGTTACATCTTTATCGGTCCATGGGTCATGATATTTTATTTGGATGTAGTCGTACTGCGGATTTTCCGGAACGTTCCAGTGCAGCTGTATCTTTCCCGGCAATGCCTCTGATGTTACCGCTCCGGCCTCAATGGCGGCGGGAGTTCCGGTGTAACCGTCAGTCTCAAAAGTCTCAAAGTTGCTGTCGCAAGAAACAAAAGCTACAGCCGTGAGGATACCGAATATTGCTGTTTTATAGATATTGTTCATTTTCAGTCATTTTTTAGTGAAAGCCGGCGGGGCGACCCGCCGGCTCCTTGTAGCGGTATTATTTGGTTGAAGTCGTGCTCCAACCCGGATTTTGTGTGAGGTTTTTGTTCTTCAGTGTCTCTGACAGTGGAATGGGGAAAAGGTACATCTTGTCGTTCCACACACGGTTTACCACCTTGCGGGTATAAGTGAATGTGGCGTCATCGCCCGTTCCGGTCTTGGTTATGTGCATCTCGGTTATGGACTTGAGCTTGTCGCCCTCTTTCCAACGGCGTAAATCCCAGAAGCGGTGTCCCTCAAAGGCAAGTTCGACCATGCGCTCCTTTTCATAACAGTTAAGAAAACCTCGCTCTGAAGTCTGTGCCTCGGTGAGCGCAGCCACTCCGGCGCGTGTGCGGGTTACGTTCATCGCGTCGAGCGCGCTTGCGTTATAACCTGAGGTAAAGCCGGGAACGGCTGTCTCGGAACCTAACCACTTGTAAACAGCCTCGGCATAGTTCAGATAGAACTCGCCCAGACGGAATGTTATCCATGAGTGGTTCGCCGTGGTACCGTTGGTAGAACTGGTGTTCACCGACGCGTCAAGATATTTTTTCAGATAGTAACTTGTCGGGGTGGCATTTGGCAGGGGTTCGCCGTTCGCACCACCGTAGTATGTCTCAAGAGCTTTGCCGTAGAAAGTGGGCCAACCTGTATCACCGTTCTTGGCAATGGTTTTTGAGAAGCGCGGATCAAAGTTCGCGAACTTGGCCACGGCTGCCTCAGGGTCGGTCCAGTTCACGACGGAACCGTCTTTCAGGTCGTATGCCTCCACAAGATTTTGTGAGGGACAGTTTCCTGACTGGCCTCCCTGCACTCCCATCGGGAAGTTGTTAGACTCCGGCCATGAGACGTTGCCTATGCCTCGAATGAAAATCATCTCGGAGTTTTGCCAATTGTTCTTTCCCCATAGGTTTGAATAGTCAGCCGTCATGGTTATGCCGTTCTCCGAACAGGCGTCTATGACAGCCTTGCCGGCCTCAGCCGCCTCACGCCATTTGGCTGGATCATTATCTGTGTTGAACAACGGACTCGCGGCGTAGAGCTTGGCGCGGGCTTTCAGAGCGAGAACCGCGGTGCTTGTTACACGGCCCACCTCACCGCTGGCGGCATCGTCTCCAAGGTTCGAGTAAGACGCGGGCAACCTGTCGACGATGGCGTCGCACTCGTCGCAGACAAACTTGAACACGTCTTGAACCGGCGCCTTTGTCAGATTGTTTACATCGGCCTCCGTCTCAACGGTGGTTGACAATGGCACATCGCCGAACTGGCGCGCCAAACGGAAATAAAAGTATGCCCTGAGGAATCTTACCTCATACTGCAAACGCTCAAAGCGTTTCATTTGCGACAGGTAGTCTTTGTTATATTTCAGCTCAGAGAAATCGGCGCTTCCACACTCTCTAAGGTAAAAGTTTGCGGCGCGGATTGCCGCGTAAGACTCTGTCCACCACGTCGTTTTTGAGTTTGACGGTGTCCATGCGCCATTGGTGAAGTCTTGTATCTCGCTGGTTCGCCACGCGTGTTCGGCCTCGTCACATGCTGAGGCCAACATTCCGGTGCCGAACAAACCAAGGTCGTAGTCGAGATATCCATATATATTGGTAACAAAGCCCACCGTGTTGTCGAAATTCTTGAACACATACTCTTTGTTATATGTTTGATACTCGGCGTATTCCATCTCGTCAGAGCAAGATGACACGGCAAGTACAGTAAAGGCAAGGCCTGCAATCATTAATTTGAGTTTCATTGTATTTTCTTTTAAATGTTAGAAACCGAGGTTAAGTCCGATGACTACCGAACGCTGCAGAGGATAAGTCGCTCCATATTGTTCGGGATCCGCAATCTTGATGTGGTCAAAGCAGAGCAGATCAACGCCTCTTACGTAAATTTTGGCGGTGTTCATGAACTTGCTCTTTCTTACAATCGCTGAAGGAATCTTATAGTACAACTCTACGTGGCGGAGTTTCAAGAACGAGCGGTCCTCAAGCCAGACAGAGTTTGTCTGGAAGTTGTTGGCGTTGCCCTGTGATGTCAGTCGCGGATACTTCGCGTTTGGAGTCTCAGGTGTCCAGCGGTTGTTGTAGTAATGGTCGGAGATGGTGTAATTGTTTATCAGAGGCCAATACAGACCGGCCGTGTTAAGCACGGCGGTGTAGTTGGCACAGCCTTGGAACTGTGCGTCGATTCCAAGTCCTTTCCACTCGCCGCCAATATGGAACGAGTAGTAAATCTCAGGGCAGGATGTATTGTAACCCATTGCCACCTGGTCTTCAGAGTTAATGACACCGTCATTGTTCTGATCCTTGAATTTGATGTCTCCGGGCTTAACCTCCGAGAACTGCTGTGCGGGACTATTGTCAATGTCGGCCTGGTCTTTGAAGAAGCCTATTGCCTGATAGCCCCATGTCTGCCAAACGCGCTTGCCGGTTGATTTCAGGTAGTCGTAAGCCTGAGGCTGCTCAAGCATGTCTATGACCTTGCTTTTGGCCAAGGTGAAGTTTCCTCCTGCGTTTATCAGCCAGTTTTTACCGAACCTTTTGATGTAGTCGGCTCCGACCTCAACACCCCAACTGTCAACGGTACCGCCGTTGACGTATGAGTTGTTTCCGCCAAGCACCGATGATGTCCGGCCTGAGTTTGACACCCAGATGCCGCTGCGCCTCTGATAGTAACCGTCAATGGTGAGGTTGAGTCCGCCAAGAACGGTCGCGTCAAGACCGATATTATATTTGTAAGCCTTCTCATTCGAGCTGTTCAAAGACGGCAGACGACCTTCGGCCCAGCCGCCGCTCCATGAGCCGGACGGATCTTTGAACGGATAGCTTCCGCCGCCACCGAAAGTCTGAAGCCAATAGCCTTCGGCAGGATAATAGTCGTAGTTCGTTATACCCCATGAAGCCCGAAGTTTCATAAAGTCAATAAAAGACACGTCTTTCAGGAAGTTCTCTTTTGACAACGCCCATGCCACCGATACAGTCGGTGCAAACGCCCACTTGTGTCCCGGAGCCAGCTTGTTAGAGGCTGAGCCGGTCAGCGTCAAGTCGGCAAAGTACTTGCCTTTATATCCGTAATGGGCGTAGAGTGAGGCGTTCTGGCGATAATAGGTGTTGTTCTGTCCGCCATAATTCTGGAATATATAGTTCCACATTAACAGCGAAGACACCTCATGAGCGCCAAAATTGCGGCCATAGGTCAGTCCGGCGGCGAACAGGAATTGTCGGTTCTGCCAATCCATCTTGCTGCCTGAGGCCAGTCCGCTGTCAGTTCCGTTGGTCCAAGGCTTCGCCGCGTCATACTGTGGCTCGCCATTCTCCCAACCTGTAACGGTATAATTGCCGTATTTAAAGCTACGTGTGTGGTCTTCCCAATAAGCTACCGTATTATCATAAGCCATTTTCATTGTAGCTCCAAGTCCCGGAGTGAGTCCTGACAGGTCTTGTGAGAGTTGCATGTCAGCGAAAAGCGAGCGTGTGTGCGCCTTGCTGTATGCGCGTCCGCCTTGGGCTATTGCGGCGGGGTTGCCGGCCCCATATGTAGTGTTGCCGCCCCATGTTCCGTCAGCCAGCTTCACGGGGAATGCCGCTGAGGGTACATAATAGATTTTGCCCCAGATGTTGTCGCTTGACAGTCCGGCTCGGCTTGCCTCAAGGAGCACACCATTGAGGTTGACCGTGAGCTTTGTCGTTTTTGTGAGGTCAATGTCAAGGTTTGTGCGCAGGTTCGCCTTTGAGTATTTGTTCTGTGTCGAATAGCCGTCGTTAAGGTTCGCATCCTTCACGAAACCGTCATTCATCTGCAGGTTTAACAAAGTGTAGTAACGCACCTTGGTGCCGCCTCCGCGGAAACTGAGGTTGAAAAGGTTTGTAGAGCCGGTGTTCTTGAAAGCCTCCTCAATCCAGTCCACGTTAGGATAAAGCAGAGGGTACTTGCCCGATTTGTAAGCGTCAAGCTCATTTTGAGAGTAGCGTTGTGCCAAACCGTCATTGCTTAGTGCCTCATTCATCGCGCAGGCATAGGTGTAGGCGTCGGCAAGTTTCGGACGGCGCGCCTCCCAGTTAATAGCATGGTCATAGTTGAAACTTATCTCGCGCGACCGGTACTTTCCTCTTTTTGTGGTGATGTTGATTGCACCGTTCACACCGCGGTAACCGTAAAGAGCCACCGCCGGAGCGTCTTTCAGTATGGTTACATTCTCAACCTCCTCTGCGGAGATGTAGTCAATACTACGCTCGATGCCGTCAACGAGTATCAATGGCGAGTTGTTGCTTAATGTCTGCAATCCGCGCACATATAGGGTGGGTTCGGCCGAAGTGTACTCACCGGTGCCCTGAAGGGTGGTGAGTCCGAGTCCGTAGCCGTAGAGAGAGTTTCCGATGTTCTTGGCCGAACGCTTGTTGAACTCTTCGTTTTTGACAATCGATGCCGATACGGTTGATGAGCCGACGTTCTGTACTATGCCATATCCAAGGTCGACAGCCTGTGCCTCGTATCCCATGACAATCTTGAGCGGCTCATCCCGGTCATCTGTATCAACTATAATCCGGCTTTTGTCTGAGCTTTCAATTTGCAGCTGCGGATGTTTTTGTACAAAAATGGTGAATTTTCCGTCTTTTTCGGTGTAGACCGTTGTACCTGATTTGTCAAGAGTCGTTATCTTCGCGCCTTCAACGGGATTACCCCATTTATCTACGACATATCCGGAGATATTTCCTTTTTCACGGGTGAGCTTGTTATGTGCGGATACGGGCAATGCCATACACGACAACAAAATCACCGCTATTATATTTCTTTTTCTCATGATTTATTGTTTTTCTGAACATATTTATTGCTTACCATCCCGGGTTCTGGATGCAGCCGTATCCCTTGTTTACCTCTGTCGGAGGGAATGCCGATAAATACCATTTGGTGTCAAAACCGCTCCACCATACACGTGCGGAGTTGTTCAAGTTGAACTTCTCGTAGCGGAACTCGTTCGGAACAGTTGCGCTATAACCCTCTTCACCCGATTTCTTGTCAGACCAAGAGTAGTCATAGTCTTTACCATCCTTTTGGCGGTAGATGCGCAGACCGTGCAGCTGCTTCTCAAACAAGTCTTTGCGTTTGTAGCGGATGAGGTCATAGAAGCGCGTGCTCTCAAGTCCGAGTTCTCTGACGCGCTCGTTCAGTATTTCATCTATCATACGGCTTTTTGATTCGTTTGCCGTTACCACTCCGCTCTCGACCATGCCTTTCAATCCGACACGGGCGCGAACATAGTTAACCAGTTCGATAGCCTTCTTATTGTCGCCGGTCTGTGCGCAAGCCTCGGCGTAAGTCAGAATAACGTCAGCCAGGCGCAGATAAGGCCACAAGGCCGGTTGGTTGTCGGTTCCGCCCTGCATGAAGAATTTGTTGTTTCCGTAGCCTGAGGCATACTGTCCTTCCTCTTTTGCGGGTCCGGCACCGGCCTCTCGTCCGTTTGCCCATAGCTCATTATAGCGTCCGTTCATGTTGCCGTTGGTCCAGTCGAGACCCTGCGGAACAAGATTTACTATTATTGACTCATAAAGGCGAGGGTCACGTGTCAGTACAACCTCGTTGGGCTTGTCCTTTACTATATTCTTCGCAAACATCTCCACCTTTCGGGCTTCGGTTAGTTTGTCCCATTCAAAAGGTGTGCCGTCAGACCATGGGAACAGCTCCATGTACTCTTCTGTCGGTGTAGTGTTGCCATAACTGTTGAAATCTCTCCAAATGTAGTCCCAGTTATAATTTGAAGACTGGCGCACACGGGTTGACAGCAACATCTCCGGGTTTGTCTCATCACTGGCGTTGCCGCGGCGGTAGTAAGCCTTGCGGAAAGCCAGACGGTAGTCCTGTGGACGTGTGCCGGCAGCTTGTACCAGATGGTAAATACCGTTGATGCCGCCGTTGGCATTGAAAAACTCCTCACACGCTTTCAGACATTTTTCCCACAAATCGGCTTTATAACCGCCGTACCACCATGCAAGTTGCTGATCGGCAGTGGCGTTTGTAGCGGTGTTGTAAGGCCGGTCGTCATTAAAAAGCGGTGATGCCGCAAAAGCGAGAACCTTACATTTTAAACCGAGAGCCGTAGCCTTAGTGAAGCGTCCGTCCCAACTTGACGGGTCGTCAGACGCACCGTCGGAGTCAGGCGTGTCGCCGAGTTTCCAAGGCAGGTCGGTTGCCGCTTCGTCAAGAAGACCGACCATGAAATTTACAGTCTCTTCAACACTGGCGCGCGGAAGTTGGTAAGATGCGTCGGTTCCTGAGTAAGAACTCTTTATTATCGGCAGGCCTCCATAATGGCGAAACTCGTCAAAATAGCATGTGGCTATTATGCACTTGGCCTCCGCCTTGAGGCGTCTCTTCTCTGCGTCATCCATTTTCGGCGTGTTGTCGATATTCTCAATAAGGATATAGGCCGAGCGCACGGCCTGCCATACGCCCTCACCGTCGAAGTCCCACTTGTCGGCTCCTCCCGGTGTATATGAGCCGGAGTAATAATAGCGGTTGACATTATCCCATGACAGATGGCTGTGCCACATGTCTGAAAGGGTCTCGAACATACCGCCGTTCATTTTTCCGGTCTCGCCCCAGTAATAAGGCAATCCATAGTAAAGTTTGCTGTAAGTGTTCCAAAGGAACCGGCGTGTGTAATCAGCATTGTTGAAAACCGTGTCCTTTGTTACATCGGCACCGGGCGCTTTGTCAAGGAACGCGTTTCCAAAGGCAATCTGGTCTACACAAGACGTTGCTCCGCTCAACATAAGGGAAGCAACCATACCGGTTATTATATGTTTGCTGAATTTCATAATTCTATATTTATATTATTAAACCTTAGAATCCCAGTTTGAGACTGAGAGCGAAAGTACGTGTCAGCGGGTATGACGGTCTGTCGCTGGTGCGAGACTCGGGGTCGCCCCACTTAAACGGAGACATTGTGAAAAGGTTGTAGCCGCTGAATGAGAGCGCGCAGGTGTTCATACCGATTTTCTGCATGAACGGGAACCGGAAGTTGTATGTAATCTGCATACTCTTCAGGCGAAGATATTTGGCATCCGCTACGAAAAGCGTAGAGCCGGCCGTGTTGTTGCGCGAGTGGGCTGCCGAGATGCGCGGATAAGCAGCGTCCTGTGATGGATTGTCAAGCGTCCACGTGTTCTCATACTGATATTGCAAAAGGCCCTTCGCATAAGTGTCGCCAAGCGGCTGGCGGAATGTCTCGTCCAACATTCGACTGACATTCCACGCGCCGGTCCACTGCATCGTAACGGTGAAGTTCTTCCACTGGAAGCCCATATTCATTCCGGCCATAAACTCCGGGTCGTCAGTGTATGTCTTTAACTCGCGCGACGCGTCGTTATCGTCAATAATACCGTCGCCGTTAAGGTCGACATAAACGGCGTCGCCGTATTCAAGTCCTCCGGCATGTTCTGCTATATACGTTCCGAACTGATTGTAATACAGCTCGGCCGACTCCGGACCGTAGTAACGCCAGAACTGTCGTACGCTTCGCGAGCCGATGCGGTGTCCTTTCTGCATCATGTAAGCGTAATTCTGAGGAGCCTCTTTCATCTCTATTATCTCATTCTGGTTGTAGCTCAGGTTCGGCTCAATCCAGTAGCGGAAGTTCTTACCGATTTTATCGTTCCACTTAAGTGAGATTTCATATCCCCAGCTGTCAACCTTGCCAAGGTTGGCGTAAGGCAGCGTGAAGCCGAGCAGCACAGGGGCGGAGTAGTCTCGTACCAGAATGTTGTCTCGGTGCTCGATGTAATAGTCAAAAGAGGTTTTCAGGCGGTCGTCCAAGAATGAGAGGTCAATACCGTAGTTCTGCTTCACCGCCGTTTCCCATGTTACGTCAGGGTTATGCTTCGTTCCCTCGTATGCTCCGCCTTTTGAGCCGACGTTGATTCCAAAGTTATAGCCACCGCCAAGAACGTAAGTGTCGTCAGTGTACATAAAGCGGTCGCCACCGATTTTGTCATTACCGACTTTACCTATTGAGGCGCGCAGCTTCATGTAGCCTATGTATTTCTTTACGGGTTCCCAGAATTTCTCCTCACTGACGGCCCAGCCCACAGAGCCTGCGGGGAAGATGCCAAAACGGTTCTCGGGAGCGAAATTCTCGGAGCCGTTGTAGCCGACGTTAAAGTCGAACATGTAACGGTTTTTCCAATCATAGGTTATGCGGCCGACAAGACCTACATAGCCTCGCGGTATGTCGGAGTAAGTTGACGGATAATACTCCTTTGACTGATTGTAAAGCAGAAGTCCGCCCACATGATGATCGCCAAAGGCGCGGGTGTAATTAAGGCTGGCCTCCATATACCAGTTTCGGCCTTTGCCCGATGACTCGGAGTAGCCGAGCTGACTGTCATTACCGTTCTTACGGTACTCCATTATTCCGTCAACGACCTGTACAGGATTGTATGTGGCGACGCTCGAGCTACGCCCTTTAGTAACCGAGTAGCTGCTGTTGTATGAGCCTTTCAACTTGAAAGACAATCCTTTGGTGATGAAGTCGAGCTTTTGGTCGAGCGCAAGGTCCATGTTCAGGGTGTTCGAGTTAGTCGACATGTATCCCATGCCGTAGTATGCGCCCAAACCTGTTGCTCCGACCATGGGGAGCTGGTCAGCCGTCGGTACATCAGGGTAGTCTTGGGTCGAGATGATATATTTCCCGTTTATGATTCCCGGGCTTGAGAAAGGTGTGGCCCAGTACAGATGACGAAAGAGCTGGTTGTTATCCTCGCCTGAATAAGGAGTGTTCTTCGTGTCTGTGTATCCACCTAAGTTCAGTGATATAGTGGTGGTTTTCGTCGCCTCGAAGTCGAGGTTGGCACGATAGTTGAAGCGGTTGTACTTGAAGTTGAAATCATAAGGCAATGACAACTGCTTGAACAGACCTTCCTGCGTGTAGGCACCGACAGAGACAAAATACTTGAATCTGTCCGTACCGCCTGAGATATTCATGTTGTGCTGTGTCTGCAGGGCGGTGTTCTTGAAACAGTAATCAATCCAGTCCGTGTCAGGATAACGAATCGGATCCGAGTGATCCTTGAACTTCTGCAACACGTTTTGGCTAAACGGCAGATTGTCAGGTGACGCTCCGTCGTTTTGTTTCATCATATTATAATAAGAGGCATACTGATAAGAGTTTGCCAGTTTCAGCATGTTTGTCGGCGTAATAAGGCTCGCTGAAGTCGAGAATGAGATATGTGCTTTGCCTTCCCGGCCGCGTTTGGTTGTAACAAGGATTACACCGTTCGCACCTCGTATACCGAACACGGCGGTAGCCGAGGCGTCCTTCAGAACTGTTATGCTCTCTATTTCGTTAGGGTCAATGTCATTGAAATCGCGCTCTACGCCGTCCACCTGAATGAGTGGAGACGAGTCATTGAATGTGGCCTGTCCGCGTATAAGAATGGTGGCGGCGTCAGCTCCCGGCTCTCCGGAATACTGCACAGAGGTCAGGCCCGGCAGCTGACCAGCAAGCATATTGTTGATTGAGCCGGTAGGGGTCTTCAGCAGCTCGTCGCCTTTTATGCTTCCGATGGCACCCGTAACGGTAACTTTTTTCTGAACGCCGTAAGCCACAACTTGAACATCGTCAAGCATTGTCGACTCGTCCTCAAGCGTTATGCGCATGTTTTTTCTTGCGGGCAGTGTCTGCGTCTTGCATCCAACATAAGAGACTTGTATCTGCCTGCCTGCCGATACGTCGATTGTGAATTTTCCGTCAAAGTCGGTTATAACGCCTGTCTTGGTTCCGACAACTCTGATGGTCGCTCCGATGATAGGCTCGCCCTTTTTGTCAACGACTGTTCCGGAAATCTTTGAAACCGACTGATTTACAGCCAATACCCCGGTAGTCAGAGATTTGTTACCACCATAAATCGGGGGGGGTAAAAGTAAGGCGGCCAAGAATACAGGAACAATGGCAACACCGGCCTTGTAGTGTTTATTCCTATTTTTCATACGAAAATATTTGGGCCGCAAATGTTGCTCATTGCGGCATATTGT
>Cebus_capucinus_imitator_PRJNA485217_SSR102__coassemble_1205_pt1 | contig 11084 bp, 10 predicted proteins | sample Cebus_capucinus_imitator_PRJNA485217_SSR102__metabat2_high_PE_011 | metagenome-assembled genome bin Cebus_capucinus_imitator_PRJNA485217_SSR102
TAAACAATATGCCGCAATGAGCAACATTTGCGGCCCAAATATTTTCGTATGAAACCAAAAGAAAGACAATCCGGTATAGAACTTTTACGCATAATCGCGATGCTTTTAGTTCTGCTCATTCATGCTAATATGTGGAATGAAAAGCGGCCTTGTTTAGACTTGCAGACTTCTTTTACGTCTTCCGCCACAACGATATTTCTGCAAAGCCTTTCGTGTGTGTGCGTCAATGTCTTCGTGCTTATTTCCGGATGGTTCGGCATAAAGTTTTCATTGAAAAAGATGCTTAAATTTGTCTTTCAATGTGCATTTTTCCTCTTTGGCATTTATGCGGCAATGATAATATTGGGATTAAGGAAAATTGACATTGTTGGTATATCAGGTTGCTTAATGTTCTTGAAATGGAATTGGTTCATCAAAGCCTACTTATTACTATTTATAGTTTCACCTATTCTTAATCGCTTCTTGGAGAATACCAACGGGAGAGAATTGAGATTGTTGCTAATATTGTTCTTTTCTTTCCAAACATTATATGGATGGGCGACAACTGGAGCCTATTTCTTTGAATGGGGATTATCAGTAACATCTTTTGTAGGCCTGTATCTTCTTGCTCAATATATCAGGAGATACCGATGTGATTTAATATTTATTAAGGGGGGGGGGGATAACTCGGGCTTATATTCTATCTACTCTTTTCCTGTTTGTATTGACTTTAATAAGTGTCTATTTTAAATTTGATTATCTGACAGGAAAGATTTTTGCCTATACAAGCCCGATAGTGATTCTTAACTCATTATTGCTCTTACTTATATTTGTCAATATAGATCGAATAGGATTTGTTTGTCCGGCAATAAATAAGATTGCAGCATCAAGTTTCGCAGTTTTCTTAATACATACAAATCCAAATATATTTGAGGATTTCTATCAAAAATTCAGTTGGTATATCTACACAAATTCAGGGAGCTATTACATTCCTTTGTTGTTCATTTGGATGCTGTCTGTTTTTGCGATGGGAATAATTATTGACCAAGTAAGAATATTCTGTTGGAACAAAATAGAACCAATACTAAACAAATATTTAAAATGACCAAAGACGTATCCGTAGTGATGCCTTCATACAACAGGGCGCACTTGCTACCACTTACAATTCCGACATATCTTCAAGAAGATGTGTTGGAACTAATTATCGTGGACGATTGCTCCACTGACAATACCAAAAGCATTGTGATGAAATTGCAAGCGCAATATCCGCAAATCCGCTATGCACGCAATGAGCGTAACAGCAAGCAGCCGTTCAGTAAGAATGTCGGTATTGGAATGGCTAAGGGGAAATACATATATTTTGGAGATGATGACTCCATATTGTTACCCAACTCGATAAAACACCTGAAACAAACACTAAATAAAGTTAATTCGGGGGGGGTAATGGCTCGTCCTCTATGCGCAGGGCCAGACTTCAAGTGGGAAAAGCGTGAAAAGTATATCCGTTGGCGACTGAAACGCGAAAAGGCAAATAGCGTCAGCGAAATATATGACGTAGCCAACCTTCGTTTCGACTGGGGACGTTGGCTGACTTGCCCCATTGAAGTACCGACTTGCCACGCTTGTGCGTTGGTAAAGACCGAACTTGCCACGCAATGCCTATTTGACACCAACTACAAAGGTTGTGCCTATCGTGAGGAAACCGATTTCTTCTTCCGCCTTAATCTCGACTATGGGGCAAAGCTCTATTACGATGCCAGGGCATGTCAACTCAATCTGCCAAACTATATGGTCAGACTGTCTGGGGCAAGAAGTGGCGGTTATAGTGTTTGGCGAGAGGCAGCCATCGAATGCAACAGATATTTTCTCGAAAAGAACTGGAACAAGATATCCAAGAAATATAGTATAAGAAAGTCGGCAGCCGAGATGCAACGAGAGTTTGAGATGTCGCTGCCATTGAAAGAAAAACGAGAATCGAAAATCAAACGACTATTGAAGCAGATATACTTTGCCTTATTGGTCTATACATAAAGAATAAAAAATGATGAACATCCTTTTTCTTCTTCGCCTGTGGCCTGTTTATGGCGGTGGCGAAACCGTAACAATATGTTTGGCTAACGAGATGGTGCGCCGAGGTTGGCGAGTATCAGTAGCTTACTTCAAAGACACTACCCGAGAGCAAATGCCTTTCATAGATGAGCGTATCAAGACTCTTCATATAGAAGACATTGACTGCAACGAATTTATGCAGTCTGAAGCGGATGGCGATAAGGTACAAGATGCCGTAATAGATTATATTAAAAAGAATAACGTTGATGTAATCATAAATCAATGGTGGTTGCCATACTACATATCGCGGTTGAAAAAGGAAACAAGTGCAAAAGTCATTTCATGCTTACATCAAGCATTTTTCACTCCGATTCTTGATGAGAAAGGCATCAAAGGATACGGTAAACGACTGTTCAGGCTCGTTTATGAGTCATGGAAAAAAAAGGATAAGGTGAGAGATGTGATGTCCTATTTACCATACGTTGACAGATATGTATTTCTTTCGCCACACTTCCAACACCAATTTGAGAATTTTGCACATTACGTGAATTGCGAGGGAAAACTTGATGCAATACCAAATCCTACGGTATACAGCAGCATTATAACAGAAGAGAAATTCCGAACCAAGGAGAACATCGTGCTCCTCGTGGGGCGTATGCTTGAAGGGCAGAAACGTATCACTCGCGCTCTGCGAATATGGGGTAAGGTGCAGCAAAACGATATAGCAAAGTCTTGGCGCTTCGTCATCGTAGGCGATGGACCAGACCTACCGATGTATAAACAGATGGCAGCCGATTTGAAACTTGAAAGGATAGCCTTTGAAGGTTATCAGCAGCCTCTACCTTATTACGAGAAAGCCCGTATATTTCTGATGACCAGTCAGTTTGAGGGATTCAGTATGACGCTCGTAGAGTCGCAGCAGCAGGGCGTTGTGCCTATGGTGATGGATTCGTTCCTCTCGTTGCACGACATTGTGAAGTCGGGAGAGAACGGAATAATCGTTCCCAATCGGGACGAGCAGGCGTTCGCCACAGCCCTTATAGACTTGATGGGCGACAAGCCACGCCTCGATGCAATAGCCCATAAAGGGATGGAAACATGCCAACAATTCTCGGTGAGCAAAGTCGCGGATAAGTGGGAGAAATTGATAAATGAGATATAATCAGAAAAGATTCTTATAAAATATAATGAGGTTCAACTATATATTTCTATTAGTGTCATTGATATTTGGAGTCATATTTTATGACACGATTCAAAAGAATTTCAACTTTTCATACATAGACGAGATTTTGGCATTAGCATTGGCTGTCAGGCTGTGTATGAATGGTCGATTTACCAAAGAGTTTGTGCTGTTTGTTATGATAGTATTATTCTATCTGACCAACAGTTTCATAGACCCTCATAATGTCAGTGATGCAATATGGATGGACTTCTTAATACAGATAAAACCATATATTGTGTTTTATGCTGTCTATACGATAAATTTCGCAATCTCTGACAGACACGAAAGAACTATCCGCAGGTTCTGTAAGATTGCCGCAATACTATTGCTTCCAATAGGTATTTTGAATATTGGTGGAGGCGAATTGATGGAACAAGTGGGTGGATATGCACGCTACGCCACAATGATGACCATCCTCGGTATGACATATCTCATTTATTCCAATCAGACAAAAAAAGACAAGACTGTAGCAACCCTCATAATACTGATTGGATTGCTTTCTTTGCGATCAAAGGCTTTTGGCTTCTTCGCCGCTCATGTCTGTATCATGTTTTTCTGGAACTTAAGCGAACAGAAGAAAATATTGACGACCAAAAATGTTATATTGTGCTCAATTGTGTTATGTGGTATCATATTTGCAGCATGGGGAAAGATAGATTTCTACTTCGTACAAGGCGGAATAGAAGCTGATGACATGTTCGCTCGTCCGTTGCTGTTCGTAAAGTCTTGGGAGATATTACAGGATTATCCGTTTTTTGGCACCGGATTTGGAAGTTATGCCACGAACGCAAGTTCTGTTTATTATTCACCAATATACATCAAATATGGTTTAATCTACAGCAATGAGATAGGTAATGGCTTGTTTTTGTCAGACACATTCTTCCCTGTGTTTGCTCAATTCGGATTTGTTGGGATTGGACTTTTTATTTGGTTTTGGGTTAGACGTGTGAAAACAGCATATCTGAATTTCCACATGAATGGCAATGTCGTGTATTTCAAACTTGTAATTCTGATAGTTGTGTTTTTCTGTATCGAATCTGTATCAGACTCAACGTTTACCCATAACCGTGGTATGGTAATGATGATGCTTTTGGCCATTATTCTTAGGAACAGATATAAATCGGATAAACAGATTGCTGTTTGCTACACGACACACAGAACATAAGTTTACTCGTTAAGAAAGCCGTAGGCTTCTTGGACATAGAAAAACGGCCAATCTTTATGAACACCAGGGAGGGCACGAGGATCTACAATCTTCGCTTTCGGTAATGTATTCTTCAACTTCATCAGAAGTTATTCGCATCGGGCGAGAGTTCGGATATCCGCAGGCTTACCGCTTTCGTCAAGGCATTCATCATAGCGTATTCCCATTGAACAGCGGTTGTAGCCTTTAGCGTGTGCTCCAATTTCGAGGAACGGACGGTGGCGGGGTACTTCGCCGTTCTTGCGAATATAGAATGATAGCCGATGGTTTGGAAGCCAATTTCTGTACAAGTTCCTTTTATGCAAAACGTTCCTTTCGGGCGGTTCTCCAACCAGTTCTTCTAACATTAATTTTAAATCTTCATCCGGTTTTTCAAAGAAAGATTGAGGTTTATGTAGTGCATGAGCACAATTCTTGCCATTGTTGCCAATCCTGATGATAGATAAAACAAGCGATAAAAAATGAACAACAAAAAGATACTTTGCGTTTGCACTGAGACGCATACCGGGATGCGCGACTTCGCATTGCCCCTCATTAGGGCGGCGGCAAGAAACTTTGAGGTGTATAGCCTCTTTGTGGTTAATCCCAGCAAACCGGTCAATCTTAGAAAGATGATAGATAATGAACATAGCGTCATAGTTGAGCAGCCCAATAACAAAGTCCTAAAAGTGCTTAATAGGCTTTATTCGTTTAGTCTTAAGCATGAAATTGACCACCTTTGCAAGGAGAGAAACATTAAAACAGTATGGCTAATGACAGGTGACACCATGGTCGCTCCATTCCTCTCACATTTGATAAACCGATATGATGTGTATTACACAGTGCATGACTTGTTTCCGCATGCGGATCCGAATCGTAAAGGGATAAAGAAGATTATCTATTATTTTATGTTTCAACGTCATTTTGACAAGCTATTATCTCTTTCGACAAACTTAATCACATCATCAAAATCCCAATACGAGTATATGCTTAACAATATGCCGAGCAAAAAAGCATACTTTCACCCATTTCCATCACTGATAAACAAATCGATTACGCATATGAGATGTCCTGAATTGGGAACTGAGGTTGGCTATATATTGTATTTTTCTTACATCGCCCACTACAAAGGCGTTGATTTGCTATATAAGGCATTCGTGAACAGCCCCAAACTTCAAAAATTTAAATTAGTCATTGCGGGGCAAGGTGATATCTATTTTGTTAGGGAAACTTCAAAAGAAAATAATGTGATATTCATCAATAGATTTATTAAAGATGAAGAAATTCCACAATTGTTTAAAGATGCCAAGGCTGTTGTCTTACCTTATCGCTCAGCCACACAGTCAGGGAATACTTCATACGTATATTATTTCAATAAGCGTCTACTGCTTTCTGATATACCTTACTTTAGAGATGTGGCAGAAGAAGGCGAAACTGCCTTATTCTTCAAATCAGAGAACATGAAAGACTTGCAAGGCAAGTTGGAACAACTCATGTTCAAAACAGATGCCGACCAAATGAAGAAAGCACAAAAAGAAGAATATCGCAGACTTTATTCACCGGAAGGCTTATCAGAATATGTCAAAAAGATTTTCGACTAAACTTTCTATAGCATAATACTTTGTTAATTTCTACCTACCGAAGTATTTATATTTGTAAAATTAATCTCAAATAATTATGATTAGATTTATAGACCCCATTAAATCAGAATTTGGTCATTTCAACATTTACAGAAAGGCATTGTTACAAATTCCCGATACAGAAGTTGTTGAGGCCGATTTGAAACTATTACCTCAAGACTCAAATAAAATCAAACTATTGCTATCTCGAATATGTGATTGGAGGAAGCAGATAAGCAAAACAAAGCCCAACGAGATAGTACATGTTTTGTTTGGAGACTTGTACTACACAATTCCTTTCTTATTCAGATTGGGAAAACGTGGTCAAAAATTTGTTCTCACAATGCACTCTGTTCCTGAAGGAAAGATAAAAAGGCTTCTGTTGAAGAACTATTGCAAGAAAGCATCTGTTGTAGTTGCCCAATCAATCTTTAACAAAAAAGAGTTGGAATCATTAGGTTTGACAAATGTGATAACTGTAGACAACCCCTCACTCTACGATTATAGTGGTATACAATCAAAGAATATTTTAAGGAAAAACTTTAACATTTCGGGGGGGGTAATTGTTATTAGTGCATTAGGTGGTATCGTTCAGTACAAGGGGCTTGATATACTGTTGGAGGCTTTTAAATACATGAAAGTGGAAAACAAGAAAAGATTATTACTTAACATTGCAGGAAGACCTGGATATTTGAATGAAGATGATATAAAGAGAAAGTGCAATGAATACGATATTAAAGCAAGATTGACTATTCGGGGGCTTTCAGATAAAGAATTTATGGAAAACATTGTAATAAGTGATTACGTTGCAATTCCGTATAGGAAAAGTTTTACAGCTAATAGCGGACCCATGACAGAGGCTATTGCGTGTAAAGTTCCCTGCATAGTGTCCGACTATGGTAATATCTCAAAAATAGCAAAGACTTACAATGTAGGTGTTTGTTTTAGGTCTGAAGACGCAAAATCGCTTGCTGAAACAATAGAGCGAGAGATTGAGAATCCTTCGTCATTTTGTTTCGACTATAGCGAGAAAGTCAATAAAGAAAATTTCATCAAAGCATACGAAAAGATATACACTTCATTAAGAAATAAATAATGAACTCGTTTAAACTTTTTATTTTTGTCATAATCGAGGATTTTTTCGCCTGATTTTATTATTCGAGGAGGGCACATAGCGGGCTATGCAACCGATGAGAGGGACAAAAGCAGGCAAAAAAGACCGATTAGGGCAAGGAAAGAATAAAAATTAATGTACAGCATGACATTTCGGTAAAAAGTTTAAACGAATTCTTTACATGAAAAATCAACTATGAAAAGCAGAAAGGAAATAGTTCTGCAAATCAAAATATCTTGACACTTCATAATTACGTCAACAGCAAAAACATTCTATGAAGATATTGATACTAAACACATTTATGTTTACTCCTGAAAAAGGGAATATGCAAAAAGTGAAAACGCTTAAAGACACGATGATGTATAATATGTGCCTTGGATTTAAGGAAATTGGACATGATGTAACGCTTGCTGTTGGAGAGGAGTTTAAACCGACAGAATATGAAGAGTATGATTTTAATGTGCTGTTTTTCAAATCAAAATATAGAAGGTTGTTTCCGCCCACTGTGCTGCCATACTCGGCAGAGTTGAAAAACTACATAAAAGAGAACAAGGATAAATTTGATATGGTGCTTTCAAGCGAGGTATTCATGTTCCAATCTTTGTTTGCAGCACGGATATGTTCCGAAAAAACAGTTATATGGCAAGAACTTACTGCCCATCAGAAAAAATTTCATCAACTGCCATCAAAATTTTGGTATAATATCATTGCGAAACATTTTATGAACAGGGTAAAAGTTGTTATACCAAGATCTGATAAAGCGCACGACTTCATTTCTCGTTACATGAAAAATGTTTCTGATACAGTTGTTGACCATGGTATAAATATAGAAAAATTCGTAGCTGAAAGAACAAAGAAAAAACAAATAATCAGTTCTTCACAACTTATTTACCGTAAGAATGTTGATGGCATTATTCAAAAATTTGCACAATTCCATAATATGAAAGGTTATGAAGACATAAAGCTGATTATAGCCGGTCGTGGCGAAGAAGAATATAAGTTGAGGGCTCTTGTTGCAAATTTGAAGTTGGATGCATTCGTACAGTTTGTAGGATTCTTATCGCAAAAGAAACTCGGCGAGTATGTTGGAAATTCCATGGCTTTTTTGGTCAACACACGCAAAGACTTAAATATGGTTTCTATTCCTGAATCAATAGTTTGTGGTACTCCTATACTGACAAATAGACAACCGGCATCTGCCGGTTACATTGAAAGGAATCATTTGGGTGTTGTTAAAGATGATTGGAATGAACAAGATTTGAAATTAATTATTGATGAGAACGGAAAGTATGTCAATAACTGTATTGCATATCGCGATAAATTGACGAGCACTCATTTTGCAAAAATGCTTGTTGATATTTTTAAACAATCAGTATAAAACAGGTAACTGAAATAATGTTTACTACAAAGGTGAATTAAAATCAAAGGCGAATAGTTACAACTTTATGCAATCAAAATAATCGCATTTACATGAAAATACTCTTAGCAAACAAATTTTATTATTGTCGCGGAGGCGACTGCATTTATATGCTCAACTTAGAGCAGATGCTCAAAAAGAATGGGCACGAAGTGGCAGTATTCACAATGGATTATCCTGAAAATTTGGATACGCCGTGGAGAAAATATTTCCCTCGTGAGGTGAAGTTCAAGCCCGGACCGGGGATGATTGAGACATTCATCCGTCCATTTGGATGGGGCGAAGTACGCAAAAAGTTCACGGCACTGCTTGATGATTTCAAACCGGACGTGGTGCATCTTAACAACATCCACACACAGCTGTCGCCCGTAATTGCTGAGATTGCGCACAAGCGAGGAATAAAGGTGGTGTGGACGCTGCACGATTATAAGTTGCTGTGTCCGAGGTATGATTGCCTAAGAAACGGCAAGACGGTGTGCGAAGAGTGTTTCACCGATAAACACAAGGTTTTGGAGCATCGTTGCATGAAGAACTCGCAGTTGGCTTCAATCATCGCCTACAAGGAGGTGACAACATGGAAACGTGAACGCTTGGAGGCCTGCACGGATGTGTTTGTTTGTCCGAGTGGTTTTATGGCAGATAAAATGGAGCAAGGTGGTTTCAATAAGTCGAAGCTGAAAGTACTGTGTAATTTTATTGATACTGATAAATGTCATCGCGATGATGGGTATGACAAGGATGATTACTACTGTTTCATCGGTCGTTTGAGTCATGAAAAAGGTGCCACAACTTTAATTGAAGTAGCAAACAGACTGGATTTCAAACTTGTGGTTGTGGGTGGCGGGCCACTTCGTGAAGAATTGGAAAAGAAAGCAAATGGCAATATTGAGTTTGTGGGTTTCAAGCAATGGGATGATATTAAGACTATTGTCGGCAAAGCACGGTTTACTGTCATTCCATCGGAATGGTATGAGAATAATCCTCTTTCGGTTATTGAGGCGCAGTGTCTTGGCACACCTGTTCTCGGAACACGCATTGGTGGAATACCCGAACTGATTGACGAAGGTGTGAGCGGTATGACATTTGAAAGCCGCAATGTGGAGGACTTGAAAACCAAAATAGAAACGATGTGGAAAGCGTCGTTTGACTATCGTTCTCTTGCTAAAACTTCACAAAAGAAATACAATGCAGAGAATTATTACAATGAAATAATGAGAATATACAAATAATATTATGGCAAGCAATAATCAAGTTCCGTGTCCTACGGACGCATCAATCATCCTGACGTATCGTTGTCCGATGCGTTGTGTAATGTGTAACATTTGGAAAAATCCAACAAACAAGAAAGAAGAGTTAAAGGCTTCAGACTTGAAGAGTCTGCCACGATTGAAGTTTATAAACCTTACGGGCGGTGAGCCTTTCATTCGTGAAGATTTGGAGGATATTGTGGAGGAGTGTTACAAACACACCGACCGCATTGTGATTTCTACTTCAGGTTGGTTTGAAGACCGCGTGGTGGCTTTGGCCAAGAAATTTCCGAATATAGGAATTCGTATTTCCATTGAGGGGCTGTCAGTGAAAAACGATGAGTTGCGTGGTCGTCAAGGAGACTTTGACAAGGCCTTGCGTACATTGCTTACGCTGAAACACATGGGACTGAAAGATATCGGCTTCGGTTGTACTGTGTCTAATTACAACTCCGGCGATATGTTGAAACTCTATCAGCTCTCGTTGACAATGGGTATGGAGTTTGCAACGGCGGCGTTCCACAACTCTTACTATTTCCATAAGGGCGACAACAAAATAACCAACCACGATGAAGTATGTGGCAACTTCAAGCAGCTTATAGAGTGGCAGCTGAAAGAGAAGAGTCCTAAGAGCTGGTTCCGCGCGTGGTTCAACATGGGCTTGATAAACTATATTGAAGGTCGCAAACGTATGCTTCCATGTGAGGCGGGTATGGCAAACTTCTTCATTGACCCTTGGGGCGAAGTGATGCCTTGCAACGGCTTGGAGACCCGTATGGACGGAAATAAGGAAACATTGGACGGCGACGATATGTCAGTCGCAAAATATAACGAACAGCTTGCTGCCGACCCTGCCAACGTTTCTAATGACAAACTGAAACCTGCCGGTAGCGACACGCCTAAGTCGTGGAGTATGGGCAATATCCATGATGCTGATTTTATGACAATATGGAATAGCGAGCAGGCCGCCCGTGTGCGTGCCAAGGTGCGCAAGTGCCCGAAAAACTGTTGGATGGTGGGTACGGCAAGTCCGGTAATGCACAAATACATAAAATATCCGCTGAAGTGGGCTTTGAAAAACAAACTCCGTTCCATGCAGGGTAAAGAGGCTTGTTTGGATTTCAAGTATTGTCCGGTAGGTCAAGACCCACAGCAGGGTGATTTGAATTTTGATAGATAATTATTGAATATTTAACTAATTATTTATGCGAATCAGCAGTTGGCTTGCCGATTCCGTTTATAGAAAATAGGTTA
>Cebus_capucinus_imitator_PRJNA485217_SSR102__coassemble_1207_pt1 | contig 11074 bp, 5 predicted proteins | sample Cebus_capucinus_imitator_PRJNA485217_SSR102__metabat2_high_PE_011 | metagenome-assembled genome bin Cebus_capucinus_imitator_PRJNA485217_SSR102
GTTTGAAGATACGCTCACAACCTTCTTTAGATATACCGCATCCGGTATCGCGGACAAAGAAGTATAGGTTACTCTCGCGCACCTCATAGCCAAATGTAATGCTACCCTCGCGCGTAAACTTGCAGGCATTTGTCAGCAGGTTGCCGATTATTTGCGACAGACGGTTAGGCTCGGTCTCTATACAGCAATCATCCGCACCCTGCGTGTAATTCAGCTCGACACCCGGCTGCACCCTATGGAGCATTGTCTCGTTTATTCCGCTCATAAGCTCGTTCAGGTCAACGGGCTTATAGATAAAGTCAAACGTGTTGGCCTCCACTTTTGAGAGGTCAAGAATATCGCTTATGAGTTGCAGTAACAACCGGTTGTTGTTCTCGATAATCTTGACGAACTTCTGCTTTTTCTCATCGCTCTGCGTTGTTGTCAGCAGGTTTGAGAATCCCACAATAGCGTTCAGAGGGGTGCGTATCTCGTGGCTCATGTTGGCGAGGAAAGCCGACTTCAGGCGGTCAGACTCTTTTGCAGACTCCCTTGCGGCGATGAGCGAGGCCTCCTGCCGTTTGCGTGTTGTAATGAGGAGCAGCGAGCCAATCAGCTCCACCGGACGCTGCTGTGAATCGTATTTAGATACCCCGGCGCACACCTCCATCCAGTCAACGATTCTCTTCCCGCCATTTTCGGAGATAACCCTGAACTCGGCTTTGACATAGTGCTTGGAGCCGTCAACCAAACTACGATAGAGATGGTTTATCTTGCTTTGGTCTTCAGGATGTATCCTGTCAAAGTAGTCTTTCTCATCGATGACATGGGTAAACATTGTTGAGTCCGAGTGTACGGGGATATTGATGTGCTTCATTATTCTGCCTGCCTCGCAGGCTATGACATGCTTCTTCAGATCCCATTTCCATGGAATGATATGCGCCACGGCCAATGACATCTCCAAAGCCGCGCCGGTCTCCTGCAGAGATTTCTGCGCTTTCACCCTGTCGGTGATATCCACTCCGAATATATCCACCTCATTTGAATTCAGCGTCCGGCAAATCAGAATATAATAGTAAGTGTCAGTCCGCGCGAAATAATGTGTGTAATGTATATTCTCTTTGGACTCCAGCAGCTGTTCAATACATCCGATAAACAACGCGTGGTCAAACAAGTTGTTCCGGGTATCGTTTTCACTATTCTTGGCCACCAAAACCTCCGCGTCGTGGTTGCAGTAGCCGATGTTTGCGGCAATCACTTTCCCGGTGGAGTCCTGAATGAAGTTTCCTTTCATGTAACATATCGGCATATTGTCCAACAGCTTGTCATGCGAGGAAATAATTGTATTGCGTCTGCGCTGAGACATGTACAGCCCTGCGAATGAGCATGTGGCCAGCACCAACAGGACACCTCCGAACAAGAATTGCGACGAATAGGTTTCGAATAAACTTTTCGGTTTGTTGATGAAAATGGTATTTTCAGGACACTTTGTCTCAGATATCATGCCATCCTGCAAGCGGGTATAGTTAACCTTGGGATATTTTTCCGTAACATAAGAGAAAGGCACCTGACGTACGTCACCGGTTTCCAGCATTTTGCGCAGAGCCGACAGGCAATTGGTTATTATGGCCTCATCGTTGGTAAAACAGCCTCCTATGGCTCCGGTGCTTAGGTTGTATTCTTTCAAAGAAAAAACCGGATGAGGAGCCGAGGTGATGTTCTTAAACTGTCTGGTTACAAGCACGGGGTATCCGAACGCGCTCGGGCGTGAGTAGTTCCACGATGAGAGCAAGATTCCGAGGCTCATGTCTTTTGACCTCAAGTATTTCTGTATAACATAAAAAGTTTTTTCAGAGGCAATCAGCCACTTATATTTAATTTGCGGGTATCTCACCGCAATATATTTCCTTATATCGCTATCCAGCCGGACGTTGGGAGCAAGGTCGTCAGATGTAAAAATCAATGTCTTCAACTCCGGCTGCATACTGACCATCATGTCTATGGTCTCCTTGTACAGGTCGGGCATCTCGATATACGTGAAATTGTAGCGGCTCCTTATGTCCGACAATGGTATTCGCTTCCGGGTAAGGTAACTACAATCTCCCGACAGGTATTTTTCGTCCGGTATGATTTGGTCGTCCTCACCCATAAACAGCATAGGCACGTTTCCCCATTCTTTTTTTATACGGTCTCGTAAGGAGAACGCCATTTTGCCAATAATCACGAGATAATCGGGATGATTGCGCTTATAACGGCTGAACATTCTGTTTGCAAGCACGTGATACATAGAGTCCGTTCGTATAAGCGTACTGTTCATATGGAACATATCACAGTTAAGTTGCTCTTGGGTTGACACCTCCTGCATAAACGGAGTAATATAGTCTACAATCCACGGTGCACTTTCATCGTATGAATTGATAATCAGCAAGTTCTTTTTATGCGACGACGCGTACAAAGGAGACGGTGCCGGTAGTTGCGACACAAAGATGACACCCAAGACAATCAGCCGGGCGAAAAGGTGTCCGCGCATCAAAATAATGTTTGACAATTTTACCATATTCTACTCTTTTATATTGGTTGAACCACAATGTTAAAAATACATACAATATGACAGCATGTTTACAATAAGGCAAAGCGGGCATAATCCGAGCCGACCCGCTTTGCGCTTTATACGATTATTTCTTCTCTACCAATTTGAAAATCTGCACCCCACTAAGTCCGTAAGCGACATACAGAATGTTTCCGGACACGGTTACATAATTGGCCGACTTGCCTCCGGCATAGCGATATGACGCCATAACCTTCAAATCCGATTTATTGAGAACGAACAGTCCTCCGTGGCCGTAGGCGACATAGACGTACTTGTCATCAACGGCAAGTCCGTTTGCCGCAGCCGCGCTATCGTCGCTCAGCTTGAAAGCGGCCACCTCAACGCCATTGCTGTAACGCTTCACTCCGTTTGCGCCAAGGCATACATATACATCATCGCCGTCAAGTTGGAACACGTTCTTTCCTGTTACCGGCGTAATCATGTCAAGGCTGACCGTCTTTACTGGCGAGGAGAAGCCATAGTCAGACGCACCGTACACGCCCAACGCGGCCTTTGACTGCATGGAGTTCTTGTCGGTCAACGAAAGTACGCCCATATTGGCACCGTTGGCATGGATGAACTTTGACGAACCGGCCGATGTAACCGAGGCGATACTCTCAAATGTATTCGCGTCGAGAGTTTGGTATCCGGCGTTGGTCGTGGTGTGGAGATAGGCACCGTTGCGTATGACGCAGTTGGTCGACGCGCCTTCCAGTTTAACCTGTGTAAGCTCGGTGGCTCCGGTTTTGAACATTCCGTTCTCCAGATTGACAATGCCGAGGAAGGCTCCCGACTTGGCGTCTCCGGCCACGATGATGCGGTCATTGTCCACAATAAGGTGGTTGAAGTCGAGAGCGGGGGCTTCCATATAGGAAAGGATTGAGCACTTGCCGGCCGACAACCTCAACACCTCTACACAACCGTGATATCCGCCGCCGCGGGTGTGATATGAGACATATGCCTTATCGCCTACGGTCTGTATGCATGTTGACGATATGTCGTGAGTGTGGTCGGGACTTTCCACCTGTGCTATATGCTCAAGTCCGATGGCGGGCTTGTTGTCCGGCTTGGTATCAGGTCCGAAAGCAGGGTGGCATCCTTCGGCAGGCAGGTAAGTGTCTCCGTTGAGTTTGACACTTGACAGCCATTCAATATTACTATCATCACTACCGCTACGGTTGTCAAGCGTCTTATAGTGAATATCCAACCAACCGGTGAACATGTCTTTCACGTTGCTTTGGTTGATTTCGAGGGTGTCAGTCGAAATTACCGAATACTCCATATTGCCGCCATCCACGGTTACGATGCACGGATTCTTCATCATCAACCGGTTTGTGCTTACCAGACTCCCCGATTTAAGAGTGAGCAATGATGAACTGTTCATCTCAACAGATGGCGAAGACAGGTAGCTGCCGATATATACGGTGGCCGAGTTGTTGATTTTCATATAGTTCTCCACAACGAGTCCGCAACCGATATGCAGAATACCGTTGTCAGAGACATTAACAGATGTTGCGGTCATCGCGTCTCCTACATAGAATGTTCCTCCTATATTGAGTTTGGGTGCGGAGAAATCGTTGACGGTCATGAAGGTAGCGCCCCTGTTGACTGTAAACACATCTGCGTCCATATCAAACTCGCCATAGTTCAGGATATCAATTCTGTCCACGGCCAACTTTGACGATGGATAGTGTACTTTTCCGCCGGGGAGCACAACCAGTTTTCCTTTTCCCTGACCTGAATTCCAATAGTTCGTAATGGTCAGCTCACCGCCTATGTAGTAGACATTATCTTTAAACTGGAGGTCAGTCTTCAGCGTATTGCCTGCCGGTAGATAATAGTCTCCTTCACCTGCGTTCCAACCATGATAGCTATCGTCCATCACCATCTTGTTTTGTGGAACTTCAGGAGCGGCCGGCATCGTGATATCCGCACCGTTGCCGGTTCGGGTCAGCGGTGCCGTCTTGCCATACATGGTAACACGTTTTGAAAGTTCAGCACTGTTGTTATTTACAAAAATCTCACTTTTAGTGAGTTTTACTTGTGGTTCGTCAACAATATCCCGGCTGCAGGATGTCATTGATACCGCCACTGCGACAATCCCAAGATATTTTATAGTCCTTGGTATCGCAAACACATTCCCATTCTGCTTGACGGGTAGATTCTTTCGTGATAAATAAAGGCTCATTTTTCTTTTGAAAAAAATTATTATTACTTGAAATTATCATCATACAACGCGGAACAGCTCGGATCTTATCCGCGTCATAAACGATCTGTTACATATACATCCGGGATGTTCCCCTTGACATCATAGACAATGCTTTTCGGTTTTCGCAAAGCCTGAATGTCAAGACTATCGAAACACGAGTGACTTACACAACCTATTATGGCGTCATAAGTCATACCGTCAGGTTTTATCCCATCGGTACATACCTCTATGCCATATTCGTCCAACGCGTCCTTGGCATCTATATTCGGGTCATAGATTGTGATGTCGGAAGTAAACCTACGCAAGCTCCTGTAGATGTCAGCCACCTTGGTGTTTCTTATGTCGGGGCAATTCTCTTTGAAAGCGAAGCCGAGTATCAGTATTGACGCGGCGTTCACCATAACACCGTGTCGGTTCATGCTCTCTACCACACGGGCCGCCACATATTCCCCCATGGTGTCATTTATTCTGCGAGCCTCTGTCAACAGGCGGGGGCGTATGCCGTCCAGCTCGGCTCTTTGTATCAGATAATAAGGATCGACACTGATACAATGTCCGCCAACCAGACCGGGCGTAAACGACAGGAAGTTCCATTTTGTGCCGGCGGCCCGGAGAACCTCCCGCGTGTTTATTCCAAGCGCGTGGAATATCTTGGCTGTCTCGTTAATGAAAGCGATGTTCACATCGCGTTGTGAGTTCTCTATAATCTTGGCGGCCTCAGCCACCTTGATTGAAGAAGCGCGGTATGTACCGTTCTTCAGCACCGACTTGTACAGCAGGTCGATATACTCGGCTGTTTCGGGAGTGGAACCGGATGTTATCTTGCAGATGTTCTCAACCGTATGTACCTTGTCTCCGGGATTGACGCGCTCGGGCGAGTAACCAACAAAGAAATCCTTGTTGAAGCATAGCCCCGAAGTCTTTTCGAGTATGGGTACGCAGAACTCCTCCGTAACACCGGGATAGACCGTGCTTTCATAAATCACGACACTACCCGGTGAAAGAGCTTCGCCGACAGTAACAGACGCTTTTCTCAGTGGAGACAGTTCGGGGTTGTGATACCGATCTATCGGGGTCGGAACGGCGATGAGGAACACGCCACATTCTTTCAGCCGGGTCTTGTCGACCGTACACTCCATACCGGCAGCCAATGCCATGCGAACCTTTGTATCTGAAACCTCGCCGGTTGTGTCATGCCCCCGCAGAATCTCGCCCACACGCCGCTCGTTCAGGTCAAAACCTATTACCTTATATTTATTTGCGAACAGACAGGCCAGCGGAAAGCCCACATAGCCCATTCCTATAACACCTATCGTTTCTTTTCTCATATAATAATTTGACTTTGTTTTTACTCATAATCCTTCCATACGAGCTACGGTTGATGTCTTTTCAGGATTCCAACTGTCCTTGTAAGAAGTATAGAAGAACAACTCCTCCGTGTGCCCTATCAGCCTGACAAGCCGCATGAAATAGCCCATATAGAAAGTGTGCAACAGCAGGTAAGCGGCGAGTTTGCGCTCTTCGCGCGCCCGCTCCGAAACACACTGAATGACTATAAACGCCATGATAGAGAACAAGACCCTGATAAGCCAACCCACGATGAGTATCTCCATCAGTCGGTCTGTATTGGCGAATATCAGCGTAATCATATAGAACACCCATATATAATTGAAGACACAGTCGAACAGAATATTCTCAACGTTTGAAAGCATGTTCAGGAATGAAAAGTTTCTGTTTGACCATAGTATGTCTTTATGCTTGCGTATTCTGAAACGTACCAGCGACCTCGACCAACGCTTACGCTGACGGAAGAGCGCATACCACGTTTCGGGTACGTTAGTCATGCAGATGGCGTCTTCGGCAAAACAGACTTTGTAGCCGGCCTTACGGAATTTCTGGGTAATGTCGCCGTCAAGTCCCGGGCCGATGTCCCATCCGCCCACTTCACGCAAGGTTTCCGCGTCAAAGACTCCAAAAGCTCCCGATATGATGTGGTACAGCCCCAATTTGCTCGTCACCATGCGTCCGACCTGAATGGAGCTTAGATATTCCAACGCCTGCATGGACGCACATAGCGAGGCGTCAGCGTTACGCACCTTCACACAGCCGCCCACCGCCTTGATTTTACGGTTATAATAGAAAGGCAACAGTATCTTCTCTATCGCATCCCTGTCCAGCGAGCAATCAGCGTCGAGATGGACGATGTATTTTCCACTTGCATGAGAAACCCCGTAGTTGGCGGCACTCGCCTTTCCGCCGCACTCGGTCATACGGAAGAACTTGTCGATGTATCCGTTCCGCTGAAGGTCTTGGCATATACCGGGGGTCGCGTCATCCGATCCGTCGTCGATGATGATAATCTCGTAGTTGTCGTAGGTTTGCTCACGCAGCGTCCGCACCAATTTATATATATGCTCACCCTCGTTCTTACCCGGAACCAAAATCGTTACCAACGGCTTTTCAAGATACAGCCTGTAACGCGCCCGCATACGACGGTTATGCCTGCCGCGAAACGTTATCCCGTAGTGTATGGAGGTAATTATATCCAGCAGGTAATAGCGCGGGAACTCAATGAAAAGCAGAAACCAGAACGTCGCTACCAGTTTGTTCCACGCGAAGTTTGCCAAAAAACAGGCAATGACACCATCTATTATATCGAAAGCAAAGTTAAGCATAGCCATTTTTTAGCGTCTGTCTTCCTCTATACGACGTATGAACCGTTCAACATCATCTCCGGATGTATAGACATACGTGCCAACCATCTCAAACCGGAAACCGGGGTGCAGCTTGCGGTAATCCTCCAGTTCCGCTCGCAACTCATATTCCATCTGTTCCTGTCTGGCGGCTATTCCACCGCTCTGCGCCCTGCAAAGGAAATAGTAATTATTACCCCACAAGGCGTTCTTATAGTTGAAGAAACGGCTCATGGCATGCACGATTGGCGGAATGGCATCCCGAGCGAGCATATCGTCGGATGTAGGATCGAACACATAGAAACGGGCGATGACAAACACGTCGGTCTGTCCGGCGACTCGTTTTGAGAACATTCGCAGGTAATCCATAAAATCGTGCATTGACGAATAGCCGTAGAATCCGGTCTGGCTTACCGAAAGGCGCACATCATTGTTGGCGAACGCCTTTATACCTTCGGGGGTGAACTCATACTCCTCCACATCAACAGGCATAAGCTCATCGGTGGAATGAATCTGCCTGCATGACGCGCACAAGACCTTCATGTCCGGATACATGAATGAGTCGCCGCACTCTCCGCAAGTATATACCGATGACGGCTTGTCGTAGTCCACGCCTATGTGTCGCAGCATGTGTCCGCACTTGGGGCAACGCAACTCTCCGTCCCACGCATACGTGGATTCAGGAGAAACATTCGCACAACGGAAATGATGCAACACGGCTTCCTCCTTGAGATTTGAACTGCCGCATTTTGGACAACACTCAAAAAACATCAGGTGGTTGCGATGGCAAGACGGGCATACATGTATTTTCTGGAGAAACCGTGTACGATGTATGTATCCGAGCTTTAGCAACTGTTGGTGAAAGAAGTGGCGTTCTTCCATTTGCATATACTCTTGTTCCTCATTCCAAAGCGTATAATAGTACAAAGCCATGTAACCCGAGTTCAGGCCGGGTGTGGGTTCCGACGAGAATGTGAACTGGCGGCGCGAGATGGCATAGCGGCAAAGCCTCATGACCTCCTCTGCGTGTGTTACGACAGGGTCGGTTCCGAGCAGGAAGTTCATACGCCTCATGTTGGAGTATATTTCCTCTATGCCTCGCGACATGCTATCATCGGTAGGCATCGAGGCGTAACCGTCGACTATTACCTCGGTCTTGCCGAGCCATCCTATAAGACGCCGGGTAACGTAGCATGGTTTGAAACGGCATTTCTCTGACAGTAACGGGGACGCAAGGCGGATAGCCAGCATGTTTCTGTCCATAAGCGGAGACATTACATTGATGAAAATGGCATCAAAGTCCTCGAATGACAGTTCAGGATTGTAATCCACTTCGACAACATCGTTAATCACAAGTATGTTGCGTCGGTTGCCGTTGGTTATTATCTGATATTTTTTATCTTTATTATCCATCATCGCTTTTCAGATTTATCGGTCTTTTTCAATTCTCCGGCCTTGTCAGCGAGTTTACCGACATTCGCGTCTTTTCCTAACGCTGACGTGTTGACTATAAATCCCCGGCCGGCCTCATATCTTATCCCATCATCATGTATAGGGCTGTCTTCTCCGAACAAGTGGTTCTTTATCCTTATTTTCACAGGGAGTCCGGATGTCGCGCTCCAAAAAGGTATGACCTGCCCTTTGTCAATCTCCAATATGGCAATCAACGCCGTATTTTGTTTCGTGAAAAAGCTGCGAAGGTTTTCGGGGATAAGTTCGGAGCGTACACCCTTTAGCACAACATGCGCGTTGAACGCCAACTCGTCGTTAACGATCACCTCGGCACTCATATTGTTGCTTATTCTATTCGCTTTGGCTATCGGTATATAGGCTATAACCTGTAAGTTGTTGGCCTGCAGGTCAAGATGTTGAAGGGAGATGATGTCCTCTTGCTCAAACAGCACCATGTGTATGGGCGTATGGACATTTACGACAAAGGCGTTTCTATTGGAGATATAGTATCTCCGGCTACCTCTTGACAAGTTCGTGCCGGGGTTTTCGTATATCTGTAACATTCCCTTGTTTCGGGTTCCGCCAGAATGGGCAAAATCGATTTCGCGCATCATTCCGCCCAATACTCCCAATTCGTTTCGCGATGCCTTTTGCCGGGCTTCCGCTTCCGACAGTTTCCGTTCAAGGTCAAGTTTGTGGGCATTGTCGCTTAGTCCGAACTGTATGTTGTGGATCTCGGTCGCAATCTGCTTTTTCAGTTCGGCAATTTCAACGTCCAACACACCTATCTGCTGGGAGACGGAGGTGTATTGCAACGTTAAATTACGATGCCGAGCGCTGACTTCAGGCTCGTCGTTCGGGTTCGCGTCCATGACAAGCCAGTCCATTATATAATAGGAGAAGAGCGTATCGCCGGCGTTGATGACTTTTCCCGGCGAAACGTAGAGGCTGTCAAGGTAGATGTTATACGGTGCCCGCACCCGGTTCACGTCGACATTCATATATCCGTCATACTCCGTGTAATAAATATAACGGCCGCAGTACAGAAGTACAATGAGGATAATTGTTGACAGGATACATCCCGATATTATCTGCTGTCTGTTTATTTTGCGCCTCCTATACCGGAGTATCGCCTCCAAATTTTCTTTTTCGTCTAATGAACGGTAAGTAAAATTCTTCATTTCCGCTACGTTTTTAATTCATTTACAAGTCTCTCGGTCTTTAATTAATTTACAAGCCTCTCACCATGACAAAAATTCTCAACATGCTCATCTGTCAGATAACGGCTTAAGTCCGAAATCAGGCAGTCGCGCCGGTATCCGAACTCAATCATTTTCTCAAGACACAGCAAATAGCTGTTGTATTCCTTCATGCGGGCAAGCCTGCTATACTCACCTATACGGTTTAAGTAGGCTTTACCGCGTCTCGTCAGGTACTCCTTGAGTTCCTTGCTTCTGCGGTATTCACCGGCAATTGAGTTGTTCAATCGTTCCACGTCATTCAGAATAAAGCGCACTTCGTCGTACACTTGGGTCAAGACCAGGCCTTTTTCTTTTGCCAGCAGTTCCCGTTCCGCTCTGATTTTTTGTCGTTCACGCCTTGCCTCCGCCGAGACGGGCAGCTTGAAACTTATTCCAGCGTCAACATTTGACGTATTCGGAAGCGCCGCCCTTGTATAATAAGAATATCTGACAAATGGAACCATGTCAACCTTGCTCCAATAACCGGCATTTGCCTCCTGTTGTGCAAGAAGCGATATACGCAGATCCAACGCTCTCAGCTCAATCTGCTTGGCACGAACATGACTTAACAATCGGAGGGTGTCGATTTTCACTATACTGATGTCAGGAGTAGACAAATCCCGCGATTGCGGATACCGGCATCCCGCACCCATCAGCTTGCGTTCCGCTTCCGCCTTCTCATTGAGAATATTCAACAGTTCGTCGCTGCTTATACTCTCGTTGCTCAACAGATAGTCATTGGCGGCGGCGAGCAGCGACAGGTTTTTTATACGGTGTCGCAGTATTCCGCACAACAGGCTGTCCTGCCGTTGTCTGAAAAACTCTTTCAGCCGAGCCACCGACATGCCGAGTCGGTCTTTCTCGTATGTCATACGGTCAATCTCGCCCTTGACGCGTATCTCGTTTATTT
>Cebus_capucinus_imitator_PRJNA485217_SSR102__coassemble_1229_pt1 | contig 10652 bp, 7 predicted proteins | sample Cebus_capucinus_imitator_PRJNA485217_SSR102__metabat2_high_PE_011 | metagenome-assembled genome bin Cebus_capucinus_imitator_PRJNA485217_SSR102
CTTATTCGTGAATTATTCATATTTGTAAAATTAATTTTGAACAGTTACTTATATACATATTTTAAATATACATATTTTCGTTATCTTTTTTCATTGTAGTTATCACTTTATTTTTGTATATTTGCAGTCGGTATAATCATAAAACGAAATACTGATGAGAAAAATAACAATATGTCTTGCGCTCGCCTTGTCATTGTTGGCCTGCACGTTTGTGCAAGCCCAACAGACCAATGTGCGGGATATGCACAAGGTAAAAAGAAGCGAGACCATATTCGGGATAGCACGAAAATACGGCATAACAGTTGATGAACTGATAAAAGCCAACCCCGAAATGAGCACACCGGGGTATGAATTGAAGAAAGGCGACTACATCATTATTCCGGCGGCAACGGCATCCGTCACTACGAAACCGGAGACCAACACCCCGAAAACAACAACAAAAGCGAAATATACGGTTAAAGCCGGTGTTGTATTACCTCTTCACAACGTTGACGGAGACGGTCGTCGCATGGCCGAATATTACCGCGGTTTACTCATGGCATGTGAGGATTTAAAGCGTAGCGGTCTTAATATCGACATCTATGCTTATAATACTCCTAACGACGGGGATATTTATCAGACTCTCACGATGAAGGATTTGTCAAAATGCGACATAATTTTCGGTCCGCTTTACACAAAACATGTAAAGCCGTTGGCTGACTTCGCGCGTAACAATGGCATAAAGCTGATAATACCATTCTCAATATCCGGCAATGATGTACTTACCAATCAGAATATCTTTCAGGTATATCAATCGGCCGAATACTTCAATAAACAGATAATAAACCGGTTTGCCGAACGTTTCGCAAACTATCATGTTGTAGTGGTGGATTGTAACGATCGTACAAGCGACAAAGGCATATTCACATTCGGTTTGCGCCGTGTGTTACAGGAAAAGAATATAACTTGCAGTGTTACAAACCTTACTTCGAGTGATGAGATGTTTGCCAAAGCCTTCAGTACGACCAAGCCTAACATGGTGGTACTGAACACCGGACGCTCTCCTGAACTTAATCAGGTAATCGCAAAGCTTGACATATTACAGACGTTAAAGCCTGCGGTGGCAATCTCTATGTTCGGTTACACGGAATGGCTTATGTACTCAAAGTATAACCAAGCTAAGTTCTGCAAGTATGACACTTATATTCCGACAAACTCATTCTATAACTCTGCCGCGACAAAGACCAAGACTCTTGAGAGTAGATATAAAGCCGCATTCAAGAGTGACATGATGGAATATCTGCCAAGATTTGCCATTACAGGCTATGACCACGGCATGTATTTCCTGCAAGGCATGGCCGCAGACGGCAAGAACTTCCGTGGAAGTGAGAACGGAACCAATGTTCTGCAAACCCCGTTACACTTTACCAAAGCGTCGACGGCAGGCGGTTTCCAAAACAACAGCATAATATTTGTTCACTATAACCGCAACAATACAATATCAATAGTAAACTACTGATGATGAGAAAATTACTTAGCATAGTTCTACTCTTATATATATCATTGGACGTAAACGCACAAATAGGCTCACACCGAAATGACTTGAGCATCGGCGTAAACGGTGGATACGTGATGAGCAATATCGGGTTTACGCCCAAAGTGAACCAAAGACAGCATGGCGGACTTACCGGCGGAGTTACTTTTAAGTATGTCTGCGAGAAATATTTCAATACCATTTGCTCTGTACAGGCAGAAGTAAACTACGCCCAAACAGGCTGGACCGAGGATATTCTAGACATAAACGATGCACCGGTAATCAACCCGACAACAGGCGTTGCCGAAGAATACAGCCGAACGATTAACTACATTCAGATACCGGTATTCGCACATCTGGCATGGGGACGCGAGATTAAAGGACTGCAATTTTTCTTTCAGGCCGGTCCGCAGTTCGGTATTTTCATGAGCGAAAGCACCGATATGAACTACGAGTACGACAAGCGTAATACCCAAGACCGTGTGAACACCATATCGGAACAGGAAATAATGCCTGTCGAAAACAAAATCGACTACGGTATCGCGGCCGGTCTCGGACTTGAATACTCACACCCTAAAATGGGACATCTGCAAATAGAAGGGCGCTATTACTATGGTTTGGGAAACATATACGGCGACTCAAAGAAAGACTACTTCGGCAAATCAAACGTCAGCAACATTGTCGTGAAGCTGACATACCTGTTTGACATAACCCGGACAAAAGCCGTAAAGCGCAAATAAACAACCAAAACAATTCAATAACTATTAAACTATAAATTATGTTTGAAGGACAGCCTAAAGGGCTTTATGCGTTAGCACTCGCCAATACGGGTGAACGCTTTGGTTACTACACCATGATTGCGGTTTTCGCATTGTTTTTAAAAGCCAATTTCGGACTTGACCCCGGAACGGCCGGACTAATCTACAGTTCGTTCCTCGGCTTAGTGTATTTCTTGCCGTTCATAGGCGGTATCATGGCCGACAAGTTCGGTTTCGGCCGCATGGTAACAATCGGCATCCTGATTATGTTTGCCGGTTATCTGGTATTGTCCATACCACTCGGAGGCGACACGTTCGCTTTGATTTGCATGTTGTTGGCACTGATACTCATCAGTTTCGGCACCGGTCTATTCAAAGGTAACCTCCAAGTTATGGTTGGTAACCTCTATGACGATCCCAAATACGCCGACAAGCGCGACTCAGCCTTCTCAATCTTCTACATGGCAATCAATATCGGTGCCCTCTTTGCTCCTACTGCGGCAGTGAAAATAAAGGAGTGGGCCGAGTCTATTGGTTTCCACGAGAACGACGCATACCACTTCTCGTTCGCCGTAGCCTGTGCTTCACTCATACTTTCAATCGCAATTTACTATGCGTTCCGTTCAACATTCCGCCACGTAGAGGGCGGTGTCGCGAAGACAGACACTAAAGTTGCAGAGGCAGAAGAACTTTCGCCCGCCGAGACAAAAGCCCGAATTGTGGCCCTTTGCCTTGTGTTCGCCGTTGTAATCTTCTTCTGGATGGCATTCCACCAGAATGGTCTGGCTCTGACATACTTTGCCGATGAGTTCACAGCCAAGAGCACTGACGGTGTTGAGAGTATGCTTTTCAATGTGCTTAACCTTGTGCTCGTAATCTTCATTGTTTACGCTTTGTTCTCACTCTTCCAGAGCAAAACATCAAAAGGCAAGGCCATAGCCGGAGGAGTAATTGTCATCGCACTCATTCTGCTCGGCGTTCAGTACGTCAATCTCGATGGCCCCATAGCACTGGCAGCTCCTATATTCCAGCAGTTCAACCCCTTCTATGTTGTAGCACTCACCCCGGTAAGCATGGCCATATTCGGTTCATTGGCACGCAAAGGCAAAGAGCCTTCAGCTCCCCGCAAGATAGCTTACGGTATGCTCGTGGCGGCAGTAGGTTTCGCCGTTATGGCATTCGGTTCATTCGGTCTGCTTACCCCCAATGAACAAAAGGTGGCCGGCGATACCGCAACCTTTGTTTCGCCCAACTGGCTCATCGGAACATACCTCGTGCTCACTTTCGGCGAGTTGCTGCTTTCGCCTATGGGAATCAGCTTTGTTTCAAAGGTCGCACCTCCAAAGTACAAAGGTATGATGATGGGCGGATGGTTTGTAGCTACCGCCATCGGTAACCTTCTTGTAAGCGTCGGCGGTTTCCTTTGGGGCGGTCTGCCCTTGTGGATGGTTTGGAGCGTATTCATCGTTCTGTGCCTCCTCTCGGCCATCTTCATGTTCTCTATCATGAAGAAGCTCGAAAAGGTTTGCTAAGCAAAACAGTTAATACTTTAAATACAGTCTGAATGATAAGGGCGGAGAAGCGTCCGGCTTGGTCCGGCTTCTCCGTCCTTTCATTTTCATCCAAAACCGGTCATCAAGCCACATGATGACCGACTATAAATCAAAAAACATAACTACACTAATGAGCATAAAAAACATAATCATTGTGCCAGTCCTACTCATCATGTCGACCATGCCTTGCATGGTTTCAGCAGCAAAAAACGATGCGATAGAGAAAGAGCGGACTATGCGCAGAGACTCAATTCTGAATGTTATAACCGGAGCGGCACGTCCGCGAAAAACAGTCAGCATAACCTCATTCGGCGCAAAAGGCAACGGTCAGAAGGACTGTAAGCCAGCTTTTGACAAAGCAATGAGCAAAGCCGCACGCACCGGCGGGTTACACATAACCGTACCGGCAGGCACATATTACATCAAAGGGCCAATTCACTTCACCAACAACGTGTGCCTTGAACTGCAAAAAGGAGCCACCCTCAAATTCGCGCCCGAGCCACATCACTACCTGCCTATGGTAGAAACAAGTTGGGAAGGGACATTCATTCAAAACTACAGTCCGTTCATTTACGGCCACAACCTGCACGACGTGTCGATTATAGGCAAAGGCACAATCGACGGGAACGCCTCGACGACCTTTGCAACATGGCGAAACAAACAACGCGCAGACAGAGATTTAAGCCGCCTGATGAACCACAAAGAGGTCCCGATAAGCCAACGAAACTTCGGTGTCGGACACCGGCTCAGACCACAACTGATACAGTTTTTCAACTGCAAAGGTATAACCATTGAAGGCATTTTCATAACCAACTCTCCTTTTTGGTGCGTACATCTGCTGAAAAGCGAAAACATAGTGTGCCGTAACATACGCTATGACGCAAAACTCGTAAATAACGACGGCATAGACCCCGAATACTCACGTAACATTCTAATTGAAGGCATTGAGTTCAACAACGGTGATGATAATGTTGCCATAAAATGCGGACGGGACAACGACGGATGGTCAACAGCCACTCCTTCCGAGAACATCATCATACGCAACTGCCGCTTCAAAGGTCTGCACGCGGTTGTGCTCGGCAGCGAGATGTCAGCAGGTGTACACAATGTGTTTGTCGAGAACTGCACTTACGCCGGGTATTGCAAGCGCGGAATATTCATAAAGACCAATCCCGACCGTGGAGGATACGTAAGCAATCTATACGTGAAGAACTGTGAGTTTGATGAAGTCGAAGACCTCTTTTATGTTACCACGATGTATGCCGGTGAAGGCATGACCAACAATCACTTCTCAACCATAAGCAATCTCTATGCTGACGGTCTGCGTTGCCGCAAGGTTCGCCAAGCCGCACTCGTGCTGCAGGGCACGGAGGCAAGACCTATAACCGGCGTGAGTTTCAACAACATCGAGGTTGGCGAGGCTAAAAACGCCATCAGTTTCGACAATGCAGAGGGTGTAACAATGCAGAATTGCCACATAGGCGGTCGTGCCGGAGTTCCTTCGCAAGCCGCCAAGAAGGACAATCTTTTCAAATAACACACAGCTTAAATATTTCCATAAACCCTACACAATAAGTTTTGAGCTCCGAAAGTACATGTTTCAGCGTGTAAAACAGGCACTTTCGGAGCTCAAAACTTATCGTTTTATAACTTACTGATTATCAGTAATGTTTTTCAATCAACGCTCAATAGGGCAAATGACAAGCATTTTCTGAAATATAAATATATGTATATTGAGCAAATTTTAGTAACTTTGCAACGTTTTTAATTCAGAAAATACATAAAGATAAAAACAATATGGAATTAGCAAGCAAATACGACCCGCAAGCAGTGGAGTCGAAATGGTATCAGTACTGGCTTGACAACAAACTCTTCAGCAGCAAGCCTGACGGTAGAGAACCGTACACAATAGTTATACCGCCGCCTAACGTTACAGGCGTGCTCCATATGGGCCATATGCTCAACAATACAATTCAGGATATTCTGGTGCGCCGCGCCCGCATGGAGGGCAAGAACGCATGTTGGGTGCCCGGAACCGACCACGCTTCTATTGCCACCGAGGCTAAGGTGGTAAACAAGCTGGCACAGGAGGGAATAAAGAAAACCGACCTTAGCCGCAACGAGTTCCTTAAACACGCATGGGACTGGACACACGAGCACGGAGGCATAATTCTGAAACAGCTACGCCGTCTCGGTGCAAGCTGCGACTGGGATCGCACGGCGTTCACTATGGACGAGAAACGTTCAGAGAGCGTAATCAAAGTGTTCTGCGATCTTTACCGCAAGGGCCTTATCTACCGCGGCGCGCGCATGGTCAATTGGGATCCACAGGCTCAGACAGCACTCTCTGACGAGGAGGTAATCTATAAAGACGAGCACTCTAAATTGTATTACCTGCGCTACATGGTTAAGGAGGAGTCTGGCAAATATGCAATCGTGGCCACAACACGTCCTGAGACAATCATGGGCGATACCGCTATGTGCATCAATCCTAATGACCCCAAGAACCAGTGGCTTAAAGGCAAGCATGTCATCGTTCCGCTGGTGGGCCGCGAGATTCCCGTTATCGAGGATGACTATGTTGACATAGAGTTCGGTACGGGTTGTCTTAAGGTTACTCCCGCACACGACATCAACGACCACGCCCTCGGCCTGAAGCACAACCTCGAGACTATCGACATCTTCAATGATAACGGTACAATCAGCGAGGCTGCCGGCATGTATGTCGGAATGGATCGTATGGATGTGCGCAAGCAGATTGAGAAAGACCTCAAAGAAGCCGGACTGATGGAGAAGGTTGAGGACTATAATAATAAGGTGGGATTCTCTGAACGTACCAATGTTCCCATAGAGCCGAAGCTGTCAACACAGTGGTTCTTGTCGATGCAGCACTTTGCCGACATAGCCTTGCCACCCGTAATGGATGATGACATAATGTTCTACCCGCAGAAGTATAAAAATACTTACCGCCATTGGCTTGAGAACATAAAAGACTGGTGTATCAGCCGACAGCTGTGGTGGGGCCATCGCATTCCGGCATACTATTTCACAACATCCGAAGGCAAAAAAGACTTTGTTGTGGCAGAGACCGCAGAGAAGGCTCTCGCCATGGCTCAGGAGAAGAACTCCGCACTTACAGCCGCTGACTTAGAGCAGGACGAGGACGCTCTCGACACATGGTTCTCGTCATGGCTGTGGCCTATATCTCTTTTTGATGGAATAAACAATCCCGACAACGAGGAGATTAACTACTACTACCCCACCGCCGACTTGGTTACGGGTCCCGATATCATCTTCTTCTGGGTGGCCAGAATGATTATGGCCGGATATGAGTATCGTGGCAAGATGCCGTTCAAGAATGTGTATTTCACCGGTATCGTACGCGATAAACTCGGCCGCAAGATGTCAAAGAGTCTCGGTAACTCACCTGATCCGCTTGACCTTATCGACAAGTTCGGTGCAGACGGTGTGCGCATGGGTATGATGTTGTCTGCCCCCGCAGGTAACGACATTCTCTTTGATGAGAGCCTTTGCGAGCAGGGACGCAACTTCAACAACAAGATTTGGAACGCTTTCCGCCTTGTCAAGGGTTGGGAGGTGGCCGCCATCGAGCAGCCTGCGGCAAGCAAGACCGCCACAATGTGGTTTGAGGCCATGTTGCGCAAGACCAATGCCGAGGTTGATGATTTGTTTAAGAAGTATCGTATATCTGAGGCACTCATGGCTGTTTACAAACTCTTCTGGGACGAGTTCTCAAGCTGGTATCTTGAGATGATTAAGCCGGAGTATGGCAAGCCTATCGACAAAGCCACTTACGAGGCAACTCTTGGTTTCTTCGAGACTCTGCTGAAGATGCTCCATCCGTTCATGCCGTTCATCACCGAGGAGTTGTGGCAGCACATATACGACCGCAACGAGGGTGAATCGATTATGCGCGACAAGCTTGAACTGGTCGCACCCAATGCTGATGACGAGAAGCTGACAGCTGATATAGAGAACGTTAAGTTGATTGTGAGCGGTGTACGCACCGTACGCAACCAGAAGAACATATCACCCAAGGAGCAACTTGAGCTTCAGGTAGTTGGTAATGACAACTATGCCGCATATGCCGATGTTATAGCCAAGATGGCTAACCTCAGTGCGATAAACACCGTGAACGAGAAATCTGCCGACTCGGCACAGTTCATGGTTGGCACAGACGAGTATGCCGTACCTGTCGGAAGCCTTATCGATGTTGACGCAGAGATAGAAAAACAGGAAGCTCAGCTGAAGCATCTTGAGGGTTTCTTGGCCGGTGTCATTAAGAAACTCTCTAACGAGAAGTTCGTGGCTCACGCTCCTGAGGCTGTTGTAGCTCTTGAACGCAAGAAGCAAAGCGACTCTGAGGAGAAGATTGCGGCTCTGAAAGAATCGCTCGCCGAACTTAAAAGCAAAAAGGGATAATCATCCTTTAACATATCAACGGGGGCCGAAAGCGCGTGGTTTGCGCACATCGGCTCCCGTTAATACTAAATAAAGTCCAGCGCGAATATGAAGAAATCTTTTAATATAATCAGAAAAGCCGCTATGGCCTTACTGCTATCAGTGTGTGTATTTCCTCTCGCATCATGCGGAGATGACACGCCCGACTATGAGCCTGAAACAGCCGAACAGACCATAATTATGTATTTTCCGTGGGCCGGAGGCGGTTCGATTTACTCTTGCATCAAAGATAATATCAGTGCGTTTGAGGGTGCCGTCAAGGATAACAACGGGCTTGACGGACGACGTATTATGGTGTTTATATCGCAGAACTCAAACCAAAGCTGCCTTATAAATATAGACTACAAGAATGGCAAATGTGTGCGCGACACGCTGAAATATTATGATTTCGGTGCGCCGGACTATACTACACCTGCCGGAATAACCGATATTCTGAATGACATCAAGCAGGTTGCTCCGGCCAATGCCTACTCTATGATAATCGGTGCGCACGGTTTGGGATGGTTGCCCAAAAACAGTAATACGGCAAGGCGTATGGCTGTGTATAAAAACATTGTCGCGCCGATGCTGCAAACCCGATATTTCGGCAATCCGTCTTCCACTGCTTACCAGACTGATGTTACAGATTTAGCCGCCGGAATAAAGGGCGCCGGCTTGAAGATGAAGTATATACTGTTTGACGATTGCTATATGTCAAACATAGAGACAGCCTATGATTTGAAGGACGCGACTGATTTTCTGATTGCATCTACAAGTGAGGTTATGCTTGAAGGATTTCCTTATGGAGTGATTGGCAAGGCAGCATTACACAACGACTATAAAGGAATTTGCGACGGATTTTATAATTATTACTCCAATCACCAGTCTTCGCCATACGGCACAATCGGCATAACCGATTGTAGTAAGGTTGAAGAAATGGCTGTGATAATGAAACAGATAAACACGCAGTATCCTGACGGTGTGTCATCAATAGGCTCGATTCAAAAGCTCGACGGATACTATCCGGCAATCTTTTATGACTTCGGTGATTACGTTGACAAACTGTGTGAGGACGAGAACCTTAAACAGGCGTTTAACAACTGCATGGATCGGCTTGTGCCTTATAAGGCGCACACTGATGAGTATTATACAGACTTGTTGATGGGAGGACACACTTTCAGAATAGAGACATACTCCGGCATAACGGTGTCTGACCCGTCTGTAAATACTGAATTCGGCGTAAAAACATCAAAAACAACAACAGCATGGTATAAAGCCACGCATTGAATAAACTTAAATTCTATATGAAGAAACTATTCTTTTTACTACTTGCCATTGCAAATTCGGTGGTTTGCCTGGCTCAACTGACAATTAAAGACGTGCTGACGAGTATGCCGACTGAGGTGGCACCATATCTTAACGATAAGCAAAAGTCTGAACTTGGCAAGTTTCTTAATTCTACTGATACGGTTACAGTAAATAACATTGTAGGTGGTACAACGGTTGTCGACTCGGTAAGCAATACATTTGTGCGGATAAGACTAAGCAAAAGCTCCGATATACAGATAAAGCTCCTGCCGCTGAATGACACAACCCGTATTGTTTGTGTAGTTAAAACAGTAACCAAACCGGTGCCAGACAGTAGCATTAGTTTTTATTCCACCGAGTGGAATAAACTGAATGACAACTTCAATCTACCTGACAAGAATGACCCTAAAACCATGCTCGCCCTTCTTACGGCTCGTCCTGACACAATGAACGCAGACCGCTATGCCGAGTTACAAGATATGATAGAGCCGGTAATAACAAGCGTTGCTTTCAAAGGTAAAGAAAATTCATTGACATACAGCCTCGGTTTACCAATGTTGAATAAGGCTGAACGAGATGAAATAAAGGCTATTATTAAGCAAAAATCCTTTAATTGGAACGGTAAAATATTTAATAAGGATTAAAACAATATACTTTTACTCATAAACATTTGGCACATAGATATATTATTAATATCTTTGCAGTGTGTTTTTCATGGTATTAGATTATTAAGGTTAATAAAGATTGGTTGTCGTGAGACAATCAATTTTTGTTTTATTACACTTCTACTACTGATTTATTTTTGTATTTTGGTAGTAGAAGTTGTAATAAAATTAATTGCAAAAATTACATTTTGCGAAACAAAAAAGCAGTAGCCGTGAGGCTCCTGCTTCTTTTTTTTATTATGCGTAATGTACATTTTTAGATGTGGAACAATTGTTTACAAAATGTGGAATATTACAACCTTCCACACAAAGTTTTATCATTTACCACATAAAATATTATTATAGGTATAGGCGTTTAGGCCGCACTACTTTCGTGAAAAAGTGCTAACTTTGC
>Cebus_capucinus_imitator_PRJNA485217_SSR102__coassemble_1248_pt1 | contig 10350 bp, 8 predicted proteins | sample Cebus_capucinus_imitator_PRJNA485217_SSR102__metabat2_high_PE_011 | metagenome-assembled genome bin Cebus_capucinus_imitator_PRJNA485217_SSR102
AGAAAAAGGCTCTCGGCATGAACGTTCTGACCGCCGTTAAGCCCGGTCAGCTCATGGTTAAACTCGTACATGACGAGTTGGCCGAGTTGATGGGTGGCGAGAGTGTGGGACTGAAACTCGAAGGTCGCCCCGCCATAATATTAATGTCGGGTCTGCAAGGTTCGGGTAAGACTACTTTCAGCGGTAAGCTGGCCAACATGTTGAAAAACAAACAGCGTAAGAACCCATTGATCGTCGCTTGCGACGTTTACCGTCCCGCCGCTATCGAGCAGCTGAAAGTTGTCGGCGCACAGGTTGGTGTTCCCGTTTACTCGGAGCCTGAAAGCAAGAATGTCGTTGAAATTGCTCAAAATGCCATAAAGGAGGCTAAAGCCAAAGGCCACGATGTAGTTATTGTGGATACCGCAGGTCGCCTCGCCGTTGACGAGGATATGATGAACGAGATTGAGACATTGAAGAACTCTCTCAATCCTGACGAGACACTCTTCGTTGTAGACTCGATGACCGGACAGGACGCCGTTAACACCGCCAAGGAGTTTAATGACCGTCTGGACTTTGACGGAGTGGTGCTCACAAAACTTGACGGTGATACTCGAGGCGGAGCCGCAATCAGCATACGCACTGTGGTAACAAAGCCTATTAAGTTTGTTGGTACGGGCGAGAAGATGGAGGCTATCGATACGTTCCATCCTGCGCGTATGGCCGACCGTATTCTCGGCATGGGCGATATTGTGAGCCTTGTCGAGCGCGCTCAGGAACAGTTTGACGAAGAAGAGGCACGCCGTCTGCAGAAGAAGATACAGAAAAACAAGTTCGACTTCAACGACTTCCTCAACCAGATTCAGCAGATAAAGAAGATGGGTAATATAAAAGACCTCGCAGCGATGATTCCCGGTGTGGGTAAGGCCATAAAGGATATTGATATCGACGATAATGCCTTTAAGGGTATTGAGGCTATCATTCTGAGTATGACGCCAAAAGAACGCACCAATCCCGAATTGCTCAACACGAGCCGTCGCCAGCGCATAGCACGCGGTTCGGGTACCGATATTCAGGAGGTTAACCGACTCATCAAGCAGTTTGACCAGACTCGCAAAATGATGAAGATGGTTACAGGCTCGAATATGAGCCGGATGATGGGTGCGATGAAGCATATGCAGGGAATGCCCGGTATGCCAAAACTTAAATAATAACACTTGAAAAAACTTATATAATAAAATATGCAACTTATAGACGGAAAAGCCACTGCGGCACTCATAAAGCAGGAAATAGCTGAAGAGGTTAAGCAGATTGTCGCCGCCGGCGGCAAGCGCCCTCACCTTGCAGCCATACTCGTAGGACACGACGGTGGTAGCGAGACTTATGTTAAGAATAAGGTTATAGCTTGCGAGGCGTGCGGTTTCACAAGCACGTTGATACGTTTTGAGGATACTGTTACCGAGGACGAGCTGCTCGCCAAGGTGAAGGAACTTAACGAGGATGCCGATGTTGACGGCTACATCGTGCAGCTGCCTCTGCCGAAGCATATCGACGAGCAGAAGATAATAATGGCTATCGACTACCGTAAGGATGTCGACGGCTTCCACCCGGTCAACGTTGGTCGCATGTCTATCGGCTTGCCGTGCTTTATTTCAGCCACTCCGCTTGGCATATTGACATTGTTGCGTCGTTACAATATTGAGACATCGGGAAAGAAGTGCGTCATTCTCGGTCGCAGCAATATCGTCGGTAAACCAATGGCTCAGCTTATGATGCAGAAGCAGTATGGCGACGCCACCGTTACAGTGTGCCACAGCCACTCTGCCACATTGAAGGAGGAGTGCCGTGAGGCCGATATCATCATTGCCGCCATTGGCCGTCCCGATTTCGTTACGGCCGATATGGTTAAGCCCGGAGCTGTTGTTATTGACGTTGGTACCACACGCGTTCCCGATGCCACACGCAAGAGCGGATTCCGTCTTAACGGCGATGTCAAGTTCGACGAAGTGTCGCCCAAGTGTTCTTACATTACCCCTGTGCCGGGTGGAGTAGGTCCGATGACCATCTGCTCGCTGATGAAGAACACACTCGCGGCCGGCAAAAAGGAGTATTACAAGTAATGACCGCCGAGGAGTATTACGCCATCGGTAATGACTTTCGCCGGAAGGGTAACTGGCAGGAGGCCATAAACAGCTATATCGAGGCCATAAGGCTGGACCCCGAAAGTCCGGCGGTTGAGGCCAAGCGTATGCTCGATGACATTCTCGGGTTCTATTGCAAGGATATGTATAATCCTTAGATTAGCGAACAGGCGCTACGGCGGGACCACCCCTACGGAGTGCCCTAAAAATAAAAGTTATGGGTAAAATTAAAGGTGCCATCGTGGTTAACACCGATCGTTGCAAGGGCTGCAGTCTGTGTATTGTGGCTTGTCCGAAAGACGTTATCACCTTGGCTAAAAAGGTAAACGTACACGGTTATCCGTACGTTGAGGCTGTGCGCCCCGATGACTGCATCGGTTGCGCGTCGTGCGCAATAGTCTGTCCTGACGGTTGTATAACGGTTTACAAAAAGAAAATGGAGGTTTGACATTATGGCAGAACAAGAAGTAACATTGCTGAAAGGCAACGAGGCGATAGCACATGCCGCCATCCGTTGTGGTGCTGATGCTTTTTTCGGCTATCCTATCACACCGCAGAGTGAGATAATCGAGTCGCTTGCCGAACTCAAACCTTGGGAGACAACCGGCATGGTTGTTCTTCAGGCTGAGAGTGAGGTGGCATCAATTAATATGGTCTACGGCGCCGCAGGTGCCGGAAAGAAGGTCTTCACCTCGTCGTCAAGCCCCGGTGTGGCTTTGATGCAGGAGGGTATAGCCTACATGGCCGGCGCCGAAATACCCGGAGTGTTCGTGAATGTGCAGAGAGGCGGTCCCGGATTGGGTACCATACAGCCTTCGCAGAGCGACTATTTCCAAGCCACACGTGGTGGCGGTAACGGTGATTATTATGTCATTGTGCTTGCGCCTGCTTCGGTGCAGGAGATGGCCGACTTTATGCCGCTGGCTTTCGACCTCGCTTTCAAATACCGCATACCGGCCATGATTCTCAGCGATGGCGTCATCGGACAGATGATGGAGCGTGTGGCTTTGCCACCGTTCACACCGCGCCGCACTGAGGAGCAGATTAAGGCCGAGTGCCCTTGGGCCACATTCGGACGCACTGCTGACCGCGACCCTAACATTCTGACTTCGCTTGAGCTTCAGCCTGAGGTTATGGAGCAGCGCAACTTGCGTCTGCTTGAGAAATATAAGACCATACAGGAGAATGAAATACGTTATGAAGCGACCGCTTGCGACGATGCCGACTATTTGATTGTGGCATTTGGAAGTGCCGCCCGTATATCGGAGAAAGCCATGGAAATGGCTCGCGAGAAGGGCATGAAGGTCGGCTTGTTGCGCCCGATAACGCTGTGGCCGTTCCCATATGACGCCGTGCGTGAGCTTGCCAAGGGCAAGAAGGGTGTTCTGTCTGTCGAGATTAACGCCGGACAGATGGTTGAGGATATTCGTCTCGCCGTAAACGGAGCCGAGCCGGTTGAGCACTTCGGCAGGTTGGGTGGTATCGTGCCCGAACCTGATGAGATTGTCAAGGCACTGCGGGAGAAATTCCGTGGCTGATGTAACGTGGAACGGGTATCGTTGGCGTAAAGGATAGCATGGCTCTGACGAGTTTTTGTAGTGGTTTGACGAAAAGCAAGTTTGGCTCTGCTCATGGCTTAACGAAAACGTTCCAATATAAAAAGTCAAGACTATGAACAATGAAATAATTTCTCCGGAGAATCTGGTCTATAAGAAACCGGAGCTTATGAATGATACTCCGATGCACTATTGTCCGGGCTGTTCACACGGCGTGGTGCACAAGTTGGTGGCCGAAGTAATCGAGGAAATGGGTATGCAGGACAAGGCAGTCGGCGTATGCCCGGTAGGTTGTGCGGTGTTCGCATACCGTTATCTCGACATTGATTGGCAGGAGGCTGCACACGGACGCGCCCCCGCTGTGGCTACCGGTATTAAGCGTTGCTGGCCTGACCGCCTCGTGTTCACTTATCAGGGTGATGGCGATTTGGCTTGTATCGGTACTTGTGAGACTATACATGCGCTTAACCGCGGAGAGAACTTAACCATAATCTTCATAAACAATGCCATTTATGGTATGACAGGCGGGCAGATGGCCCCTACGACACTTGTAGGTCAGAAAACTTCTACCTGCCCTTATGGTCGCGAACCTTCTCTGCACGGCTATCCGTTGAAGATGACCGAGCTGGCCGCACAGCTTGAAGGAACATGTTATGTAACTCGTCAAAGCGTAGAGAGCGTCGCTTCGATACGCTCGGCAAAGAAGGCCATACGCAAGGCGTTCGAGGCTTCCATGCAGGGCAAAGGATCGAGTCTGGTGGAGATAGTAAGTACCTGTAACAGCGGTTGGAAACTCTCGCCCGCAAAGGCCAACGAATGGATGAAGGAGCACATGTTCCCATTCTATCCGAAAGGCGACCTGAAGGACACTACGGGTAAATGATGAATGTCTAATTTGGAGTGGTTTGATGATTGCGTATAAAGGTTTTTATAATCTTTGGTTGTAAGTTTGGCTTTGGCTTGTATAAACGAATACGGTTTATACCGACATTGCTTATATATACATCTTAAAATAAAGACACTTGTATCAATCGATGATGCACTCCAAAACTAAAATCAAAGAACTATGAAAAAAGAAATTATCATATCCGGTTTCGGTGGTCAGGGCGTACTCTCAATGGGTAAAATTCTGGCTTACTCTGGTCTTATGGAGGACAAAGAGGTAACATGGATGCCTGCTTACGGCCCTGAGCAGCGAGGCGGAACGGCCAATGTAACCGTCATAATCAGCGATGAGCGCATATCGTCGCCTATTTTGAGTAAGTATGACATTGCCATTGTGCTCAACCAGCCGTCGCTCGATAAATTTGAACCTAAGGTTAAACCGGGAGGCATATTGATTTATGACGGATTCGGTGTCATAAATCCGCCCAAGCGTACCGATATTACTATTTATCGCATCGATGCGATGGATAAGGCTGCGGAGATGAAGAACTCAAAGGTGTTCAACATGATTGTTCTCGGCGGACTCCTCGGTGTTTGTCCTGTTGTCAGCTCGTCAGGCGTGGAGAAAGCTCTCTACAAAACTCTTCCCGAGCGTCATCACGGTCTTATACCTCTTAATATGGAGGCGGTAAAGGTTGGTGCTGAGATAATGCAGGAGCAGAAATAATATTGAACTCATTTAGGCTTTTACTGAAAAAGCTTAAATAAATTCATTACTTCAGATATATTAAAACAACCGCTTTGTCATGGCATGACGTTGGTTATCGTTATGCTGTGGCGAGGCGGTTGTTTTCATTTGTGGTAACCGTTCGGAAACCATGTCGGCAGCCGAAACATGAAATAAACTTAAAAACGAAAACTTTAAGCCAAATGATTTCCATGGGTCGGAAAAAAGTGTTAATTTAGCACGCTGAAAAATAGCGAAAACGTCTTAAAACGAAAGAAAACGGCCTTAAACGGCATTTTATGGAATTTTAAAACAACTAAATATTAAATGGATAATAGCAACACAATCGATCAGGACAGAATAATCAAAATCAATATCGAGGAAGAGATGAAATCCTCATACATTGATTATTCAATGTCTGTAATTGTAGCAAGAGCTTTGCCCGACGTACGCGACGGCTTCAAGCCCGTACACCGCCGTATTCTTTACGGTATGATGGGTATCGGTAATACAAGCGATAAGCCATATAAGAAATGTGCGCGCGTTGTCGGTGAGGTGCTCGGTAAATATCACCCGCATGGAGACAGCTCGGTCTATGGAGCATTAGTGAGAATGGCTCAAGACTGGAATATGCGTTATACACTTGTTGACGGACAGGGTAACTTCGGTAGCGTTGACGGCGACTCTGCCGCCGCGATGCGTTATACAGAGTGTCGCCTCTCGAAGATGGGAGAGCACATAATGGACGATCTCGATAAGGAAACCGTCGACATGACGAATAACTTTGACGACTCGCTGCAAGAGCCGACCGTAATGCCGACAAAGGTTCCTAACCTGCTCGTAAACGGTGGTAACGGTATTGCGGTAGGTATGGCGACAAACATACCGACTCATAACCTTGGTGAGGTTATTGACGGATGTTGCGCTTACATTGACAATCCTGATATCGATACTGACGGACTGATGCAGCATATAAAGGCTCCGGACTTCCCGACGGGTGCATATATTTATGGTATTCAGGGCGTGAAAGACGCTTACGAGACAGGTCGAGGCCGTATCGTTATGCGTGCTAAGGCGGAGATTGAAAGCCATGAGTCGCATGATAAGATTGTCGTAACCGAGATTCCGTATGGAGTTAACAAGGCTCAGCTTATCGAGTACATCGCTGATTTAGTTAAGGAAGGTAAACTCGATGGCATCAGTAATGCTAACGACGAGTCCGGTCGACAGGGTATGCGTATTGTTATCGATGTTAAGAAAGACGCCAACGCAAACGTAATTCTGAACAAACTGTTCAAGATGACCGCTCTTCAAAGCTCGTTCTCGGTGAACTGTATCGCTTTGGTTAAGGGTCGTCCGCGTCTGCTTACTTTGAAAGATTGTGTACGCCATTTTGTTGATCACCGTCATGACGTTACAATACGTCGTACAAAATATGAGTTGCGCAAGGCAGAAGAGCGTGCCCACATACTTGAGGGACTTATCATTGCTTGCGACAATATTGACGAAGTTGTGCATATTATACGCGCTTCGAAGACTCCTTCTGACGCTCAGCGTAACCTTGAGAAGCGTTTTGAGCTTGACGAACTTCAGTCGAAGGCTATTGTCGACATGCGCCTCAGTCAGTTGACAGGCTTGCGTATCGACCAGTTACATGCCGAGTATGAGGAGTTGGAGCGTCAAATCGCATATCTGCAGTCTATACTTGATGACCCCGAACTCTGCAAGAAGGTGATGAAAGACGAGTTGTTGGAGGTTAAGGCAAAATACGGCGACGCTCGTCGCACGGAGATAAAGTATTCGAGCGAGGAGTTCAATCCGGAGGACTTCTACCCCAATGACCCGGTGGTTATTACCATAAGCCACCTCGGATATATTAAGCGTACACCGCTGTCAGAGTTCCGCGAACAGGCTCGTGGCGGTGTCGGAAGTAAGGGAGCGCAGACCCGCGAGCAGGATTTCACCGAATATATTTATCCTGCAACAATGCACAACACCATGATGTTCTTCACAAAGAAAGGACGTTGTTATTGGTTGAAGTGTTATGAGATACCTGAGGGTGCGAAGAACTCAAAGGGGCGCGCGATACAGAACCTGCTTAACATTGAGAGCGATGACAGCGTTAATGCGTTCCTTCGCTTGAAAGGTCTTGATGATGCTGACTTTGTTAACAGCCACTACGTTGTGTTTGCGACAAAGAATGGCTTGATTAAGAAAACGTGTCTGGAAGCGTACAGCCGTCCACGTGCCAACGGTGTTATAGCTATAAACATAATGGAGGGTGATGAGGTTGTAGGTGTTCGCCTTACAAACGGCCATAATGAGCTTCTGCTTGCTGACCGCAACGGTCGTGCGGTTCGCTTCAATGAGGACACAGTTCGTGCCATGGGTCGTGTATCTACCGGTGTTCGTGGTATGCGTCTTGATGAAGGCGATGACGAAGTTGTAGGCATGGTGGTTATCAATGACCCTGAAAAGGAAACCATAATGGTTGTTAGCGAGAACGGTTACGGTAAGCGCAGTTCGGTTGAGGACTATCGTATTACAAACCGTGGAGGTAAGGGTGTCAAGACAATCAGTATAACCGAGAAGACAGGACGCCTTGTGGCTATTAAGACCGTTACCGATGATAACGACCTTATGATAATCAACAAGAGCGGAATACTTATCCGTATGAAGGTTGCCGAGTGTCGTGTTATGGGACGTGCCACACAGGGTGTCAGACTGATAAATCTCACGAAGAAGAATGATGTAATATCAAGCGTATGCAAGGTGATGAGTTCTGACATTGAGGCACTGTCTGAAACAGAGAGCCGTAATGACTTTGAGGAGAAGGCTGAGGCCATACGCAATGATGCCGAGGCAATTCCGGTGGAGGATGAACCGATAGCTCCTCAGGCTGTTCAGACCGAGTTTGATTTCGGTGATGAGCCTGATGACGATAACCTGACTGATGGTGAAACCGACAACGATGACAACGAACCAGAAGACCTTATACTGACATCTGAGTAATATAAACCTGAGTTTATAATCTTATAAAATATTTAAATATGAAAAAAGTACTGATTTTAACGGCTGCCGCTTTGTTGGGCACCTCTGCTTTCGCACAGGATGTGTTTAAGCAAATATCTAAAATCAAGGACTACAACGAGGCTGCAAGCCTCCTGAAGTCAAACCTTGGAAGTATGTCTGCCGAGCAGAAGGCCAAGTGTTATAATGTTCTTGTTGACCTCGCTTACCAGAAAGTGGTTAAAGAGCAGGCCACAATCACCGCAAACCAGATGGCTGAGCAGATGAAAACAAAGGTTGAGCCTTATGATACAGTTGGACTCTATAACGCCACAATCAACGCTCTTGAGAATGGTGTAGCTTGCGACGAGTTCGACGCGCAGCCTAACGACAAAGGCAAGGTTAAGCCTAAGTTCCATAAGGCAAATGCCGATCGCCTGTATGGTGTTCGTTTCCACCTTATCAACGGTGGTATCTACTATCAGGGAAAGAATAATGACGAACTGGCCGGAAAGTTCCTTTCAACTTACGTTGACAGCAACGATTACCCCTTGTTCAAAGAGGTTGACAAGAGTAAGGATACCAATCTCGGACAGATTGCTTTCTATGCAGGTCGTTATGCCTATATGGCAAAAGACTATGCCCGTGCTGAGAAGTATGCCGATATAGCAATGAACGACAAAGAAATGGCTAAAGACGGTCTGCAGCTCAAGCTCGCCGTTATGCAGGGAACACTGAAGAGCCACGCCGACTCGGTTAACTACGTGAACAAACTGAAGGAAATTTACGCCAAGGACGAGAGCAACGATATGATATTCAGCACTCTTTGCTCTATGCTTATCGGGGTTAACGACAAAGCCGGACTTGACGCTACACTCAGCGCAAAATTGGCTAAAGACCCGAATAACTTCACCGCTTTGGCAATGCAGGGACAGTCTTACATGAACGATCGTAAATGGGACGATGCCGTTGCATCTCTGACAAAGGCTCAGGCATCACAGCCTGAGAATGTAGCTGTTATCGCTTCAATAGGTAACTGCTATATGTACAAAGCTCAGGAGGCTACAAACCGTGCCGCAGGAAAGACAGGACGTGTAGCTCCTGCTGCCGAGAAACAGATAATCGAGGTTTACAAGCAGGCTCTTGGTTACCTTGAAAAGGCAAAGGCACTTGACACAAAGATGGAGTTCAAGAGTGTTTGGGCTTATTCGCTCTACTCTTGCGCTTACAGAGCTTTGGGCGAGGACGATGCCAAGACCAAAGAATACAAGTCGCTGATTGAGTAATAGCAACCGTTAAAACTAAAAGTAAATAACTGTTGAGACCGATATTTCATATTGTAATATCGGTCTCTCTTTTAAACTGCAATCACGATGCGTCTGTTGTTTTCTTTATTAATAATACTCCTGTTCACTCCTAATGCCTTTGCGCAGAAAAAGGAAATAAGCGAGGCACGCACACAGATTAAAAACAAAAGCAACCTTGCTCAGGCCGAGGCTTCAATGCGCGAGTTACTCAAAGATTCTGCCAACAGGGGCAACATCAAGATTTATGTTACTTTGGCCGATGCTGTACGCGCGGCTTACGATGTGGCTAACGAACAGTTTTATCTTAAGCAGTCATCTGATACGGCGTCACTTTTCAAAGCCGCTCGTAAGATGTTTCTCGCCTATGAGTTGCTTGACAGCGCTGAGATGCGTCCCGATGCCAAAGGCCGTGTGAAGTTGAACTACCGCAAGAAGAACTCGGAGAATCTGGCATCATATCGTCCCAACCTGTATGCAGGCGGTCTTTATTTCGTAGGAAAGGGGGCTTATGCCGATGCTTACGACATGCTTGATACATATTTGCAATGCTCAACGCAGCCGTTGTTTACTTCACAGAAGTATGATATTAACGACGTTAAATCCCAAACGGCAGCCTTTTGGACCGTATTCAGCGGCTTCAAACTGAACAATCCGACCAAGGCTTTGACTTATAAAGATATTGCCCTTGGCAGTAAGGAATATCGTGAGCGCACTCAGATTTATCTTGCAGAGACATATCAGTTGAT
>Cebus_capucinus_imitator_PRJNA485217_SSR102__coassemble_1249_pt1 | contig 10312 bp, 8 predicted proteins | sample Cebus_capucinus_imitator_PRJNA485217_SSR102__metabat2_high_PE_011 | metagenome-assembled genome bin Cebus_capucinus_imitator_PRJNA485217_SSR102
AATAGCTTGAGGGGTGCAAGTGGTTTTTGGTTACATGGATTAACTGTATAGTGGCGCGTATAATCATCAGTCCGGTAAGCTCTCCATGCGCTCCGGCAAAAGGATTGAGCGTGAACTCCGACAAACCGGTAAGGGCTGAAAGAGATTTCTGCAGATTGTAATACAGTTCCAATGCACCTTGTGCGGTACCGACAGGCTGTGTGGGATGCAATCCCGCAAACCCCTTAAGAGCGGCCGTCTCCTCGTTTATGGCCGGGTTGTACTTCATAGTACAGCTGCCAAGAGGATAAAAACCGTTGTTAACACCGAAATTGTTTCCGCTGTGATTTGTGTAATGACGCACCACAGTAAGCTCATCGCACTCAGGCAGCTCAGCGTCTTCGGCACGGCGCAATTCAGCAGGAAGTTCATAACCGCCAAAATCATCGGCAGGCAGAGAATAGGCCTTGCGACCCTTGGTTGACAACTCGAATATCAGATTACCATATAATTTGTTATTCATTTCGGGCCTCCTATTTACACAGTTCTACAAGTTTGTCAATCTCCTCACGGCTGCGCTGCTCTGTAACAGCGAACATTATGTCATGCTCTGATACCTTCACGCCACCAAGGATGCCGTTGTCAGCCAGTTTCTGCTGCAATGCGTCAACGTCACCATCATAACGAACACAGAACTCATTGAAAAACGGCTGATTGAAAGTAAGTGCAAAATGGCCGGTCTTAACCAGTTCGTCGCAAAGATAATGAGCACCGGCATACGACTTGCCGGCAGCCTCTTTAAGTCCCTCTTTGCCCATTACCGCCATATAAATGGTAACGAACAATGCCATCAGGCTCTGGTTTGAGCAGATGTTTGAAGTGGCTTTCTGGCGACGTATATGCTGCTCGCGGGCCTGCAATGTGAGCACAAAAGCGCGCTGACCGTTACTGTCAACAGTTTGTCCGACAATACGTCCCGGCATTTTTCGCATCAGCTTCTCTGTGCAGCACATATAGCCTATATAAGGCCCGCCGTAAGTCATGGGTATTCCGAGCGACTGCCCGTCGCCTACGGCTATATCGGCTCCAAGCTCACCGGGAGTCTTCAGCAATGCCAAATCGGCTGCCACCGAGTTCATTATGAACAAGGCTTTACGCTCATGGCACGCATCGGCAAAACCTTCATAATTCTCTATTACGCCATAACGGTTAGGCTGCTGCACGACAACACCTGCCACACCGCCCCCGGCCAGTTTGGCTTTCATGTCGTCAATATCGGTAGCTCCGTCTTTGGCGGCAATCATCTCGATATTTACGCCGTTGAACTTTGCGTATGTCTTGACAACGTCCAATGTTTTTGGGTCAACAGTCTCTGACACGAGCACCTTATCAGCTTTCTTGACAGACGCGTTTGCCATGAGCACGGCTTCGGCCGTTGCAGTGGCACCGTCATACATAGAAGCGTTTGAGATATCCATGCCTGTAAGACGTGTCATCATGCTCTGATACTCGAAGATATAGTGCAGAGTTCCCTGAGAAATCTCAGCCTGATAGGGAGTGTAGCTCGTAAGGAACTCCGAGCGGCCTATTATCTGCGGTATCAGCGCCGGTGTATAATGGTCATACACACCCGCTCCGGCAAAGCAGATCATTGTCTTATTCCTGGCGCACAAAGTGTCAAAGAAACGACGCACCTCGATTTCGCTCATAGCCGAGGGCAAATCATAGTCGCCCTTGAAGCGTATTGAGTCGGGAATCTCGGCATACAAATCATCGAGAGAGGACACGCCGATGCGTGAGAGCATGGCGTTTATGTCCTCTTCGGTATGCGGAAAATACTTGTAAGTCATGGTTACAGCTTACTCTTTAGTCATTTCCTCGTAAGCCTTGGCATCCATCAGGTCGTCAAGCTCGGCTGTATCAGAGAGCTTAACCTTCATAATCCAGTTGGCGTAAGCGTCCCGGTTGATGAGCTCAGGACTGTCCTCGAGTGCCTCGTTAACCTCTACGACGGTTCCGCTAACGGGAGATATAAGGTCGCTGGCGGCCTTTACGCTCTCAACTGCGCCAAACTCCTCGCCTGCCTCAACGTCATCGTCAACTTCGGGCATGTCAACATATACTACGTTTCCAAGTGCGTGCTGGGCATAGTCGGTAATACCGACATAGCCGAATTCACCCTCTACCTTTACATACTCGTGTGACTTTGCGTAATAAAGTCCGTCAATAATCTTTGCCATGTTTATTTGTTTTAAGTTATTTTAGTTTGTATTGTGCGGAACAAGTAGTGAACCCGTTTATGACAAGGAATAAAAAGTTTAAAAGAGTTCAGTGATTATACATTCCGTAAACTTGTGTTCCGCACATTAATTTAATTAATATCTATCGCTGTTTTTACTTTTTGTAGTGCTTGTCGTAGAACTTCTTCTTAACAACCTTACCGGCGAATGTCTTCTTTCTGATTTGCACTTCAAGCTGTGTCTCAAGTTTAGCGTGAGCGGCGTCAACCAAAGCCATACAGATACTCTTATCGGTAGAAATCGAGCGGTAGCCTGTGGTAACCTCACCAATCTTCACACCGTCTTTCAGTACTGCATAACCATGACGAGGAACGGCATGGCCTTCAAGTTCGATACCGATTACTCTCTGCTTGGGTCCTTCGGCTTTCTGTGCGGCCAAAGCAGCTTTACCGATGAACTCTTCCTTGTCAAGTTTGCAGAACATGCTCAATCCGGCCATTACCGGAGTAATATCCCGGCTCAACTCATCGCCATAAAGCGGCAGGCCGACCTCAAAGCGCAATGTGTCGCGACAACCGAGTCCGCAAGGCTTGCAACGGCCGGACTCAATCAGTTTGTCCCACTGACGGCGGATATAGTCGTGGCTTCCGTAAATCTCGAAACCATCCTCACCGGTATAGCCTGTACGGCTTACTATTATTGTCTCACCGTCGGTCTCAACCTCCTTTGAGGTATAGAATACCAATTCTGCACACTCCAAGCCGAGAACTTCCTGCACGACAGCCTCAGAGTCGGGTCCCTGAACAGCCAACTGACCGTAATACTCCGAACGGTTTACGAGGTCGATATCGAAGCCTTCTGCATTCTGCTGCATCCAAGCGAAGTCCTTATCGATGTTTGCAGCGTTGATTACGATGAAGAAATTATTATCGCCCATCTTATAAACAAGCAGGTCGTCAACAGTACCGCCGTTCTCGTAGAGCATCATTCCGTAAAGGATTTTGCCCGTTTCGAGCTTGCTGACATCATTGGTAAAGATGTGGTTTACATAACGTTCGGCATCGACTCCGGTTACGACAACCTCGCCCATGTGTGAGACATCAAACACTCCGCACGCGTTACGAACGGCGTTATGCTCGTCTATGATAGAAGAGTACTGTATCGGCATGTCGAATCCGCCGAAGGGCTGAATGAGCGCACCGAGCGCCACATGCTTGTCATAAAGACATGTTTTCTTATTCTCCATATTCTTATGTTAATGTCTTATTTGTCATTAGTCGATAAGCAACGCCATAAAGTCCTCACGGTTGAGGTTCATTATCACGTTGTCAAGTCTCGCAGGCATGGCACGTTCAAGGTCGGCACGCTCAAGGCGGACATTGCGAAGTCCGTCAAGCAGAGCCGCGTCAATGTCGCCTGTAAGGAAAAAGTCGCCAAGAAGATTTGCCTTCTTTATGACTCCGTTTTTCATTTCGAGACGCGCCTCAAGTGTGCCCACGCCATCTATGCGACGCCGTTTGACGAGCGTATAGCGAGGGTTGTTACCATAGATGAACTCATCGGCAAGATACCCGCGCTCAATCTCTTCTATTCCGGCCACATCGGTATCGGTAAGCGTTATCTCGCCGGAGCACAGATTGTTACGGACAAACTGTTTAAACTCATCGATACCTATGTCAATATAATCTTTAAGCAGAGTTATATGCTGACGCACGCTGTTCACCCCTTTACTGAGAAGTTTCTCGTCTGACGGGGTTATAGAGCCGACCATATTGCGCATATCGGTATCATAAAGCATGGTTCCATGTACGACGCTACGCCCCGGTATACGATAAAAGGCATTACCCGACACCTTTTTGCCGTCAACCATTATGTCGTTACGGCCTGTCGCTGCAGCCTCAACACCGAGTTTACGCAAAACGAGCACCACCATATTTATATAGCGGTTAAAAGTGAAACCAACATTCTCATCGCTTGTTACGTATGAGAACATGACGTTGCTCATGTCGGCATACACACATCCGCCTCCGCTTTTGCGACGATATGTCTTTATGCCGTTACTACGACAGTAGTCAAGATTTACTTCACTTTCTATAAGCTGGTTTCGCCCGAAAATAACCGAAGGTTCCACCTGCCACATGAAAAAACAGTCAGAGGCGTCAATGTGGCGCGCCACATACTCCTCCATGGCAAGATAGAATGACAGATTGCGTGTCTTCTCCTCAGGCAATGCTATATATACCATAACTTGTTTTTATCTTTCATAACCGACGAGCCACAAGGTCGGACGGCCTATCGTGGCTACAAAGTTAATAATTAAAAACGTATTGATATTATATATCGGCAAAAATTTTACAATAAAAATCAGGCCTGCATAATGGCATTTGAGCATAAAAACAACATAAAATTCCAACAAATCAGACATTATGATGTTTATTAGTATTATTTTATTTCAAATTGAGAAAAATATCAGTAAATGTATTGCATATAACAAATAATTATATAACTTTGCAACCAAAATGACAACACGTATAACACATTGACCAATTAAACATTGATTGTATGAGCAAATTAATTAAGCCTACAGACTATAAACCTCAGCTTGACATGAGGCAGACCGAACAGGGTATCAAATTGATAAAAGAGTTTTTCCAACAGAACTTATCTACCGAATTGCGTCTGCGACGTGTTACAGCCCCGCTGTTCGTGCTGAAGGGACTCGGCATAAACGACGGACTGAACGGTGTGGAGCGTCCTGTTACATTCCCTATTAAAGACCTTGGAGAGGCAGAAGCAGAGGTTGTGCACTCGCTCGCCAAATGGAAACGACTCACACTGGCCGACTATAAAATAGAACCGGGCTATGGTGTCTATACCGACATGAACGCCATACGGGCCGACGAGGAGCTTGACAACCTGCACAGCCTTTATGTAGACCAATGGGACTGGGAGGCTTCAATTACCAACGAACAGCGCACGCCGGACTTTCTGAAGAACATTGTAAGCAGGATTTATTCGGCGATTCTCCGCACGGAATATCTTGTTTGTGAGCGTTACTCGTGCTTGAAACCGTTTCTGCCGGACACTATACACTTTATTCATAGTGAGGATTTGCTTGCCATGTATCCCGACAAGACTGCCAAGGAACGTGAGAACCTGATTGCAAAGAAATATGGCGCAGTGTTCATTATAGGTATCGGAAGTGAGTTGGCTGACGGAAAACCACACGACGGACGCGCACCTGACTATGATGACTGGACAACCGAAACAGGCGACGGACACAAGGGCCTTAACGGCGATATATTGATTTGGTATCCTACGCTTGACCGTGCCGTAGAACTTTCGTCCATGGGAATACGCGTAAACCGTGAGGCCATGTTGCGCCAGCTGGCAATCTGCGGTAAAGAGGATAACGCTAAACTGTATTTCCACAAGAAACTCTTAAACGGCGAATTGCCACAGAGCATTGGTGGCGGTATAGGTCAAAGCCGTCTCTGCATGGTACTTCTGCACAAGGCTCACTTAGGTGAGATTCAGGCAAGCATTTGGCCTGATGAGATGTACAAACAGTGTGCCGAGTTGGGTATGAACCTTATTTAAAACCGGGCTTAGTCTGCTCAAATACGAATGGACCGCGGTGAGATTGTCAATAATAAGCCGTTTGGGACTTACGCGGCAAACAGTATATAACAAGTTGATAATCATCATATTACAAACGCATAAGTTTCGGGCCGTAAAACAATATGTTTTACCGATTTAAACATATTGTTTTATGGCCCGAAACTTATACATTTGGAGTATCTCTGATATTTTGGCCGGATTGACCGTTTTTAATTGATAAGTTGCATGTATTGCTTTTGGATGATATGAAAAACAGGCTTATACCCACTATGTTCAAAAATACTGCCGTGGGTATAAGCCTGTTATGATAATTCCAATCCAAGCAATTCGGTCAATTTGCCGAATGCTTGATTTTTTTGCTTCAACTCGTCGAAACGTTCCCTATTTGTCAATATAGGTTTTATCTCCTCCGGCTTGGCAAGTCTCAACAACAATGTTATGCCACCGTTACCAAGACGCTGAACAAGGGTGTTGCGAATCTTTATTTTTATCTTCTGTATATTATCGTATAAAATCTGATTGTCAACAACAACCTCAACCACAGGAAATGTCATTATGTGTGGTTGCATATTCTTCATACGCGACGCGATACCTGTCATTGACTGAGGCATACGCATACACATGGCAAGCCACTCACGCTGAAGGTCAGCATCGGTAAAGGTCTTGTCGAAACCTTCGGTCGTTACGGCGGCCTCTGTCTCAATGGCAGCCTCTTGCGGTTCCTGCTGTTTTCGCAGATTGGCAAATGTCTTTCCTATACCGCTCAACTTCAGTCCGCGCATGGTACGGGTGGCTGAGGACGCAGCCGGAACAGTCTGCACGTTAACTGTCGGAGCCGGTTCTGAGGGCAATTGTGAGGTGTCAGCCACATTTCCGTCAGAACCTGTATAGGCCGACGACGCACCGGAGCCGGACGAATGAGCCGACATTGCCGTATGACGGTTTACGGTAGGTTCAGCCACGGCCACCTGCCGTGCCGCTGCAGGCTGAACATTTAACAAGTTCTTGAACAGGATTTTCAGCCGTTTAGGGCTACGCCCGGAACCTGCGCCGTCATCTCCGGGCTGTGTTATCTGGGCTATCTCTATCAACGTAAGCTCTACCAGCAAGCGTTTATTTCCGCTCTGACGGTAGTTTATGTCGCACTCGTTCATTATTCTTAATGCAGAATACAGAAATTTGGTCGGGCAACGCTGTGCTTGCTCCTTGTATCTTGCGGCATTCTGCTCACTGACTTCAAGCAATGGCATAGTCTGAGGGTCTTTTGCCATAAGCACATTTCTTACATGCACAGCCAATCCGCTTATAAGATTGCCACCGTCAAAACCCTTGTTTATCACATTGTTAAGCAACACCATGACATCGCTTACCTTGTTTTCGAGACAGAAATCCACAATGCGGAAATAGTTATCGCTGTCGAGTACGTTGAGGTCTTCAATAACTTTCTTATATGTGATATTGCCCTGACAAAAGCTGACAGCTTGATCGAACACTGACAATGCGTCGCGCATACCTCCATCGGCTTTCTCAGCTATAACACCAAGGGCCTCACCCTCATAGGTAACGCCTTCTTTCTCGGCCACCATCTTTAAATGATTGATGATGTTTGGAACCGTCATTCGCTCAAAATCATAAATCTGACAGCGAGATATGATAGTTGGCAATATCTTGTGCTTCTCTGTCGTGGCAAGTATGAAAATGACATGTGCAGGCGGTTCCTCAAGAGTTTTGAGGAATGCGTTGAACGCCGCTGTTGACAGCATGTGTACCTCATCAATGATGAATACCTTGTATCGTCCGACCTGCGGAGGAATACGTGTCTGCTCCATAAGGGCTTTTATGTTCTCGACCGAGTTGTTGCTGGCCGCGTCAAGTTCGAAAATGTTATATGAGCGCTGTTCATTGAACGCCTTGCAGCTTTCACACTCGTTGCACGCCTCACCTTCTGCGGTCGGGTTTTGACAGTTTATCGCCTTCGCGAATATACGGGCACAGGTTGTCTTACCTACTCCGCGAGGACCGCAGAACAGGTATGCATGTGCCAATTTGCCACTCTTAACCGCATTTTTCAATGTAGTTGTTAGGGCTGACTGTCCTACAACGGTGTCAAACGACATCGGTCTGTACTTTCTTGCCGAAACTATGTATTCTTTCATATATCAGTTGTTAGCGACCACAAAAAGGCCGCTCCTAATAATTATACTTATGTTTCTGCAAAGATAATAATAAAAAACGAAAACAATAACAAACCATATAGAACTCGTTTAAACTTTTTGGTTCTTGTCATAAGCGAGTAACAATATCAGGCAAAAAACCGATTAGGACAAGAACCGAAAAGTTTAAACGAGTTCATATGCTTATCGTAAATATTTTAAAAATCAAAACTCTGTTTCTTTTCCCTTTAAGAACACCTTATAGACGATAGGTGTCGTATAAGAGTAAGGTATAAAGCTGACCGACGGGATTGGTTCTGTAAGTATCAGATTGGCATATTTTCCTTCTGTTACAGAACCGTAGTCATGGCTCATACCCATTGCGAACGCCGAATTAAGGGTTGCGGCATTGATAGCCTCCGATGGCAAAAGACGCAACTTTATGCATGACAATGACACAATGAACTTCATATCTCCTGAAGGTGTTGAACCGGGATTGTAGTCGGAAGCCACAGCTACACCAAGACCGGCGTTAATGATTTGGCGCGCTTTTGCATATGGCATGTTAAGGAAAAATGACGTTCCGGGTAGAGCGGTAGGCATTGTTTGCGAACCACGAAGCAACTCGATCTCCTCAACCGTCATACTTTCAAGATGGTCTACAGATAACGCTTGATGCTTCACACCGACCTCAACTCCGCCTGACGAGGCCAATTCGTCGGCATGAATTTTAGGCTTCATCCCCCATTTCGCACCGGCTTCGAGTATTCGTGCCGTATCTGCCGGAGTAAAAAATCCTTCATCACAGAACACATCGATATAATCCGCCAACCTCTGACGGCCTACTTCGGGTATCATCTCGTTTATGACAAGGTCTACATAAGAAGCCATGTCATAACCGCGGCCTACGGCGTGAGCACCGAGAAATGTAGACACAACCCCCATATCGGTACTTTCCTTTATACGTCGGATAACACGAAGCATCTTCAACTCATCATCTGTATTCAGTCCGTAACCGCTCTTTATCTCAATGCAACCGGTTCCTTTCGCCTGCACTTCACGCACTCTTCGCATTGCCTGACGATAGAGTTCATCTTCCGAAGTTGAATGTAACAAGTCGGCAGAATTAAGTATTCCACCTCCTCGATGCGCTATCTCGGCATATGAAAGTCCGCGTATTTTATCCTCAAACTCTCCCTCACGGCTTCCGGCAAATACTATATGGGTATGTGGATCGCACCAAGCAGGAAGTACCGTACCGTTTTTAGCATCGACTTGTTTATCGGCCTGAAGAGCGGACGGAGGCATTTCAGCCATCCGTCCGAACTCAGATATACGTTCACCGTCAATAAGCAGGTAAGCGTTATCAATAGTCTCAAGCTGCGACATTTCGCTTCCTTGAAGTCTCAAACGTCCGTTACGCTCAATTCCGGCTAATGTCCTTATATTTGTGATAAGTGTACGCATAATCAGATGTCGGCAGGTTCATTGCGAAGGAATTTAATCGAATCCTCGATATGCGGGAACATTATCTCATCGTTAACGATGAAAGGAACCACACGGCGATATGCCTCAAACACATGCTCGATGGCCGGTGAAGACTTCAGCGGACGTCGGAACTCCAACGCTTGTGCTGCATTGAACAACTCGATAGCCAATACACGTTCGGTGTTAAGTACAACTTTATACAGCTTTATCGCTGCATTGGCACCCATACTGACGTGGTCTTCCTGTCCTTGACATGATGGTATGCTGTCAACAGAAGCCGGCATACACAATGATTTGTTAAGACTTACTATTGACGCGGCGGTATACTGCGTTATCATAAATCCGCTGTTAACGCCCGGATTTGCAACAAGAAAACTGGGCAATCCACGGGTACCTGACACGAGTTTATAGAGACGACGTTCCGAAATATCAGCCAACTCGCTCAAAGCGATGGCAAGAAAATCCATAGGCAGGGCTATCGGCTGACCGTGGAAGTTACCAGCCGATATTATAAGGTCTTCATCAGGACAAACAGTCGGGTTGTCTGTGGCCGAGTTAACCTCGGTGTCAATAACCGAATTTACATACTCAATGGTATCATAAGTGGCACCGTGAACCTGCGGAACACAACGGAACGAATACGGATCTTGTACATAAGATTTCGGCTTATCCATTATTTCACTTCCTTCAAGCAGTTTCTTTATTGTCGCTGCTGTAACTATCTGGCCTCTATGCGGACGAACGGCGTGAACGGCGGCAGTGAACGGCTCGCCCAAGCCACAATAAGCGTCAAGCGACATGGCTGCGATTGTATCTGCCCAACGGTTCAAA
>Cebus_capucinus_imitator_PRJNA485217_SSR102__coassemble_1263_pt1 | contig 10136 bp, 12 predicted proteins | sample Cebus_capucinus_imitator_PRJNA485217_SSR102__metabat2_high_PE_011 | metagenome-assembled genome bin Cebus_capucinus_imitator_PRJNA485217_SSR102
CCATCAAGGGCTTCAATGCCATCCTTGACGGTGAGGTTGATGACCTGCCTGAACAGGCGTTCCTTAACGTCGGAACAATCGAGGATGCTAAAGAGAAAGCCAAGAAACTGCTTGAGGCAGCCAAAGCCAACTAATATTAAAAGATACGGATATGAGCTTAAAGCTGAAGATTGTATCTCCCGAAAAGGTGGAATTCACGGGTAACGCCGTGAGCGTTAAAGTTCCGGGTACAAGAGGATTGTTCGAGATTCTTGTTGGCCACGCACCGATTATATCATCATTGCAAAACGGAACGGTCGAATATACCACCGAAGATGGTACACACCATGAGTTGCCTATAAGCGGAGGCTTTGTCGAGGTGCAGAAAGACAATGTGTCGCTCTGTGTAGAGAAAGCCCAATGAGCCTGCTGACTGTTTTTCTATCAGCATTGTTCTTCACGCTTCTCGGGGTGGTTTATGTCAAAGGTTATGACTTCGTTAAGAGTCGTTCACCGGAACGACTGGCGCAGTTCTACCTCGTCTTGGCCACCATACGTATGTTGCTCGTGGCTACGGTCGTTGCGATTTATGTCATATTCTCGACCGACCGTCAGGCTTCCATTCATTTTGCGGCTATGTTCATCGGGATGTATGCCGTCGTGATGGTTATAACTCTAATCTTAAAACATTAGAAACAAATGAATCAAATTAAACGACTGCTTTGCGCACTCCTCGTAGTTCTCGCAGCGTTACCAATGGCCGCAAATGAGGCCAAAGGCGGTGAGCCTGATATAAAAGAGGTTGTGCTTGAGCACATACAGGACTCGCACGAGTGGCATGTTACCGACATCGGTAGCCAATCTGTCGTTATACCGTTACCTGTAATGATCAACAGTACAACAGGATTCCATGTGTTCAGCAGCTCAGAGTTCGCTCATGAAGCCGATGAGAAAGGCTATCGCCACGGTCCGTACTCGTTGGCAATAGCAACGCAGGGAATCAATGCAGGTAAGATTGTTGAGCTTGCTCCTGACGGAACAGAATCGGTACCGTTCGACATTTCTATAACAAAGACGGTGGCCGTTATGTTTATCAATGTTGCCATTCTGCTTTGCTGTATACTGATTCCGGCACGCTGGTATCATCGCCATAAGGCGAGCGACCCTGCCCCGAAAGGTTTTGTGGGCTTCATCGAGATGCTTGTCATGTATGTCGTTGATGAAATAATCAAGCCCGGCATCGGTAAGGGATACGAGAAATATGCCCCTTATCTGCTTACGTGCTTCTTCTTCATCTTCACATGTAATGTTATGGGACTGATACCGTTCCCTCCCGGTGGTGGAAACGTAACCGGAAACATAACAATAACATTCTTCCTGGCACTCTGCACATTTGTAACCGTGCAGTTCTCCGGTTCAAAACACTACTGGAAAGACATATTCTGGCCCGAAGTGCCAACTTGGCTTAAAGCTCCGATACCACTCATCCCGGTAATCGAGTTTGTAGGAATATTCACCAAGCCGTTCGCTTTGATGATTCGACTTTTTGCCAACATGATGGCAGGCCACGCTATTGCTCTCGCCATTACGAGCATTATATTCCTCGTGGCAAGCAAAGCTTTGGCTGTCGCACTCAGCATGTCGGCTCTGAGCGTCATAATGAGTGTCTTCATGATGTGTCTCGAATGTCTTGTCTGCTTTATTCAAGCCATGGTTTTCACAATGCTTAGTGCTGTGTTTATCGGTTTGGCGAAGGCAGAGCCTGAGCACAACTAATAAGTAGCGGGTATCTGTTTATCATGAGACAGGTATCTGCTTCCAAACTAAAAACAAACAAAAAATAACAATAACTTAAAAAACTCAAGATTATGATTACATCATTATTATTAGTAGAAGGTGTCGCAAAGTTGGGCGCTGCAGTTGGCGCCGGTCTCGCAGCAATTGGTGCCGGTCTCGGTATCGGTAAAATCGGTGGACAGGCAATGGATGCCATGGCACGCCAGCCCGAGGTTATGAACAAGCTGTTTACCAATATGATTGTCGCCGCCGCTCTTATTGAGGGTGTAGCACTTTTCGCAGCCGTTATAGCATTCCTCTGCATCTAATCCTTACGGAGAGTAGCAGATACTTTTATAAACAGAGAATCAGCGTATGTTAAATCCGAATACTGGTCTGCTGTTTTGGATGTCCATCACGTTCTTTATTGTGCTGTTCATCTTGTGGAAGTTCGGTTTCCCTGCCATTATAAATATGGTTACGGAGCGTAAGGCTTTCATTGATAACAGTCTGCGTAAGGCACATGAGGCAAACGAAAAGCTGGCCAATATACAAAAAGAGGGCGACTCCATAATACAAGAGGCGCGCGACAAGCAGGCGGCACTGCTGAAAGAAGCCGCCAATACCCGCGACGCCATGGTTGAGAAAGCCAAGGAGAAAGCCCGCGAGGAAAGCCTGCGATTGAGCAATGAGGCTAAAGCTGAGATTGAAAATCAGAAGCAGGCCGCACAGAGCGAAATCCGTAAGCAGGTGGCTACTCTCAGTGTCGAGATTGCGGAGAAGGTTCTTCGTGAAAAGCTCGGCAGTGAGAAAGCTCAAATGGATTTGATTGACCGTATGCTGGATGAGATCTCTTCTTCAAAAAACAAATAATTCGCAGTTATGGATTTAGGATTAATATCGGTAAGATACGCTCGGGCGCTGCTCAAAGCCGGCACTGAAGCGAAACTGTCTGACAAGGTATATCGGGACATGCAGGTTCTGGCCGAGAGCTACATCAAGGTTCCGGAACTGCGGTTTACCATAGATAATCCGATGCTTTCCAAGGAGAAAAAGGAGGAACTCCTCATTACCGCCACCGGTGGCAATCCTTGTAAACTAACACAGTCATTCATCAAACTCGTGTTGAGGGAAGACCGTGAGCGTGTAATGCAATTCATGGCTAATTCGTTTATCACTCTTTACAGAAGACAGAAGAACTTAATCCGTGCTAAACTTTTGACCGCCACTGTCCTTGCGCCCGACACCGAGCGTCGTCTGCGTCAGCTGGTGGAAGGTAAGACAAGCGGCACAGTGGAGTTTGAGACAGAGGTGAACCCTGACATAATTGGAGGTTTCATTCTCGAATATGACACATATCGTATGGATGCAAGTGTCAAGACCAAGCTCAACGCCATACTGTCGCAGCTCAAGTAATAATAAAACAATCAATTATGTCAGATAAAATTAAACCAAGCGAAGTGTCTCAGGTTCTGCTTGAGCAGCTCAAAGGCATTACCGACGGAGCCAAGTTCGACGAGGTGGGAACCGTGCTGCAGGTCAGTGATGGTGTAGCCCGCATCTACGGACTTCGTAATGCCGAGGCCAGCGAGTTGCTTGAGTTCGAGAATGGCACAATGGCCATCGTCATGAACCTTGAGGAAGACAACGTAGGTTGCGTGCTCTTGGGTTCAACCTCGGGCATAAAGGAGGGCATGTCAGTTAAGCGTACAGGCCGTATAGCCGGTATACGTGTAAACGACAACATGCTCGGCCGTGTCATCAACCCGCTCGGCGAGGCTATCGACGGTAAGGGAGACATCGACCTTACCGGTGCTTTCGAGATGCCGCTTGACCGTAAGGCTCCGGGAGTAATCTACCGCCAGCCGGTAAAGGAGCCTCTGCAGACCGGTTTGAAGGCCGTTGACTCTATGATTCCTATCGGTCGTGGTCAGCGTGAGCTTATCATCGGCGACCGTCAGACAGGTAAAACCGCTATCGCTGTTGATACAATCATCAATCAGAAGAGCTTCTATGATGCAGGCAAACCCGTTTATTGTATCTATGTTGCCATAGGCCAGAAGGCATCAACCGTTGCTGCCCTCGTGTCTACACTCAAGGAGCATGGAGCACTTCCTTATACAATCGTGGTGGCCGCTACCGCAGCCGACCCTGCCGCAATGCAGTACTATGCGCCTTTCGCAGGTGCCGCCATAGGTGAGTATTTCCGCGACCGCGGTCTGTCGGCACTTGTTGTTTACGACGATTTGTCAAAGCAGGCCGTTGCATACCGTGAGGTTTCACTTATTCTTCGCCGTCCGTCAGGACGTGAGGCATATCCCGGTGATGTGTTCTATCTGCACAGCCGCCTCTTGGAACGTGCCGCACGTATCAATGACCAGCAGGAAATCGCCGAGCAGATGAATGACCTCCCAGAGTGTATGAAGGGTCATGTAAAAGGCGGTGGCTCACTTACCGCACTCCCAATCATCGAGACTCAGGCCGGCGACGTTTCTGCTTATATCCCGACCAATGTGATTTCAATCACTGATGGACAGATTTATCTTGAGTCAGACCTTTTCAACCAAGGCTTCCGTCCCGCTATTAATGTGGGTATCTCAGTGAGCCGTGTGGGTGGCTCGGCCCAGATAAAGAGTATGAAGAAGGTGGCAGGAACACTGAAAATCGACCAAGCCCAGTATCGTGAGCTTGAGTCTTTCTCAAAGTTCTCAAGTGATATGGATGCCGTTACGGCCATGACTCTTGACCGCGGACGAAAGAACAATCAGTTGCTCATCCAGCCGCAGTACAGCCCTATGCCCGTAGGCGAGCAGATAGCCATAATATATTGTGGTACACACGGTTTGATGCGTGATGTTCCCGTTGAGAATATACGTGAGTGTCAGGACACATTCCTTGACAAAATGCGCACTACACAGGCTTCTGTAATTGAAACTTTGGCAAGCGGAAAGATTGACGATGACTGCACAAAGGCTATCGAGTCAACCATGGCTGACATTGCCGGACAGTATAAAAACTAAAGCGTATGCCGTCACTTAAAGAGATTAAAACCCGCATAACGTCTGTCAATAGCACACGTAAGATAACGAGTGCGATGAAGATGGTAGCTTCGTCAAAGCTGCATCACGCACAGGTTATGATTGAGAACACACTGCCTTACGAGTCTCTGCTTGAGCATATACTCAAGTCGTTTCTTGCCGCCGAGGCCGATGCGACCACCGCTTACAGCATGCCGCGTCAGGTAAAGCGAATTGCTTTGGTGGTATTCTCATCTAACAGCAGCCTGTGTGGAGGCTTCAACGCAAACATTATCAAGACAATGATGCAGGTGGCAGGCGAGTATGAGAGCCTCGGACGGGAGAACATCATTGTTTATCCCGTAGGACGAAAGGTGGCCGAGAAAGTGACGAAACTTGGTTTGACTATCGGCCGCGACTTCTCTGACATGAATGATCATCCCAACGTTCAGCAGTGCATCGAGCTATCTCATGAACTTGGAGACAAGTTTTTGAGCGGTGAGATAGACCGTGTGGAACTGATTTACCACCACTTCAAGAGTGCAGGTTCACAAATTCTTACACGCAAGACATTCCTTCCGATTGACATTGAATCGGAGCTTGCTTTTGACGATACACGAGATTTGACATCCAACATCGCCACAAAGAAAGCTCAGGAATATCTTAAGAAAAAGGGCAATCAATCATATCGAGAGCAGGAAGAGGCAAAACCGCTTAATGACAACTTCATTGTTGAGCCTGACATGGATACCGTTCTGAAAGAATTGATACCCAAGTTGGCTCACCTGATGATTTACACCGCTCTGTTGGACAGCAACGCCAGCGAACATGCGGCACGTATGGTGGCGATGCAAACCGCAACCGATAATGCCGACGAATTACTTCGCGAGCTTAACTTGCAGTACAACAAGAGCCGTCAGCAAGCCATTACAAACGAGTTGCTTGACATTGTTGGCGGTTCGTCAAATAACTGATGAGCGTCTGCCACATGGCATAAAACACAAAAGGAGGAACAATACCAAGTGGTTGTTCCTCCTTTTTCTGTTTGCATATAAAGCAATATTCATATGCTGTCAAACTTCTTTATAACACACAAATAATACATAACACATTAATAATAAAGACGTTATGGCTATATATAAGATTTCTTCTATCATGTAATAGAATTTATCTGTTTGATATTCGGTATATATAATACTATCTTTGCATTACCAAACAAAAAGATTATTCACAATTAACAACAGTAAAATATATGGAACCGATTATCAACGCTCACATGCCGGAGTTTACAGTACAGGCATTCCAGAACGGAGAGTTCAAGACAGTTAGCAGCGAAGACCTCAAAGGTAAATGGGCCTTGTTCTTCTTCTATCCCGCAGACTTTACATTCGTATGCCCCACCGAGCTTGTTGACCTCGCTGAGAAGTATGAGCAACTCAAGAGCATGGGTGTAGAAGTTATGTCAGTAAGCACCGACACACACTTCGTACACAAAGCATGGCACGATGCTTCTGAGAGTATTCGCAAAATCAACTACACCATGCTGGCAGACCCCACAGGCGTACTTAGCCGTGGCTTCGGAGTGATGAAAGAGGATGAGGGTGTTGCCTATCGTGGCACATTCTTGGTTAATCCTGAGGGACTCATCAAGATTGCCGAGGTTCAGGACAACAGCATCGGCCGTAACGCCGATGAGCTTCTTCGCAAAGTTGAGGCCGCACAGTTTGTTGCCACACACGATGGTGAGGTTTGTCCCGCCAAATGGAAGGCAGGCAGCGAGACTTTGAAGCCGAGCATCGACCTCGTTGGTAAACTTTAAGCAACTACATTATGAATTGACAATCAGGCACAGGGATACAATATTCGTACTCTGTGCCTTTTTTGTAAAAGCCAAGTTCATTACAAAAACAGATCAACATGCTTGAAAAAGATATTATATCTCAGGTAAGCGGAGTATTCTCCAACCTGAAATCAAACTTTACATTCAGCCTTACATTTAATAAAGATAAAGCTAAAGCTGCTGAGTTACGTGAGTTTCTATCTGATTTCGCCTCATGCTCCCCTCTGCTTTCTGTTGAGGAGACAAGTGTAGACGATGACAAACTCGAATTTGCTATTATACGCAATGGTGAGAATACCGGGATTGTATTCCGCGGAATACCCGGCGGCCACGAATTCACATCTCTCCTTTTGGCAGTGCTCAACGCTGAAGGAATAGGTAAAAATCTTCCCGATGAGGCTATAACCGCACGCATAAAAGCCATAAGCGGATCTATAAATCTGCGCACATACATGTCGCTGTCGTGCACCAACTGTCCTGATGTAGTGCAGGCCCTCAATGTGATAACCCTTCTCAATCCGGCTGTAACACATGAAGTCATTGATGGCGAGTTGTGGCAGAATGAGGTTAACGACCTTGGCATACAGGGTGTGCCCACTGTTTTCGCCGATGGCGAACAGCTGCATGTAGGTCGTGGCGACCTTGGTACACTTCTGCAAAAACTTGAAGACAAATACGGGGCAGAGTCTTCAACCGCTATCGAGCCGGTTGAGCGTGAGTTTGACGTGGTCGTTATCGGAGGTGGCCCGTCAGGTTCTGCCGCCGCTATATACTCTGCCCGCAAGGGACTCAACGTGGCCGTTGTGGCCGGACGCATTGGCGGACAGGTTAAAGACACCGTAGGAATTGAAAACCTCATATCAGTTCCACACACCACCGGCGAGCGGCTTGCCGGTGACTTAAAGTCGCATTTAGGCCATTATCCTATTCAGATATTCGAGAACCGTACCGTCGATGGCGTAGAATTAACATCTAAAGTAAAGCGTATAATGGTAAAAGGTGGTGAAGTGTTTACCGCTCCTGCAGTGATAATAGCCACCGGAGCCGGTTGGCGCAGAATGGGTGTTGAGGGCGAAACTGAGTATATCGGTCGCGGCGTAGCCTTCTGTCCTCATTGCGACGGTCCGTTCTATAAAGGTCGCCACGTAGCCGTTATAGGCGGCGGAAACTCCGGTATAGAAGCCGCTATCGACCTCGCAGGCATATGTTCAAAAGTAACCGTACTTGAGTTTGCCGACGAGCTTCGCGCCGATACCGTCCTTCAGGACAAGGCACGCAGTCTTGACAACGTAGAGATATACACATCTCGCCAAACGACACGTGTTATTGGCGATGGCAAAAAAGTTACCGCCATTGAGGTCAAAAACCGTCTCACCGATGAGATAACCACACTACCGCTTGATGGCATTTTCGTTCAGATAGGTCTTTCGGCCAACAGCCATCCCTTTAAAGGCAAACTTGAGCTTACCGACCGTAAAGAGATAAATATCGACTCGTTCTGCCGCACATCTCTTCCGGGCGTTTACGCTGCCGGCGACGTTACCTCAGTGCCCTACAAACAGATTATCATCGCCATGGGAGAAGGAGCCAAAGCCGCCCTCTCCGCCTTTGACGATAAAGTAAGAGGCATTATTTGATTTTGCCAAACATCTATATTGAACTCGTTTTAGTATCAGGTCGTGAAGCAATATACTTTAATCAGTTTTGCGACCTGATACTTATCATTTTTGTCTGCGGTGTATATATACAAATTTTATATAGAATTATTAACTACCACTGATAATCAATAAGTTACAATCTAAACGGTACAAAAGAAAACAACATAGTAGCGAGTCCGTCAGGATACTTATTCGCTACTCCAAAGGTTACTATGTATTATGTATTATTAATCTACATTCCACATTCTTAACTTTATAAGAACCGAGGTATATACACATTATGTCTACCTTTGCACAAATAACATTACATTTGAGTATGAATAAGGACGATTATAAAAACAGGCTTAGGATTGTGCTTGCCGAAAAAGGTATTTCTAACCATTGGCTTACGCAGCAGCTTGGAGTAACCGATATGTCTGTTCGAGATGGTGCACAAATAAGAACCAACCGTCTATGGCACAGTTTGTCAGAATATCCAAGATTCTCAATGTTGACATAAATGCTCTCTTGGAAATTTGAAAACAACCACAATGAAGGAAAAATTACGATTTATAGACTTATTTGCAGGCATAGGAGGTATTAGAAAAGGGTTTGAGTTGGCTTGCGAAGAACTCAATATCGGCACAGAGTGTGTCTTTACCTCTGAAATTAAACCCCATGCTATCAAGGTGTTGAAGCAAAATCATCCCAATGAAGATATAGCCGGTGATATAACAAAAGTAGAAACAAAAGATATACCTGATTTTGATATTCTATTAGGGGGATTCCCCTGTCAGGCATTTTCAGCTGCCGGAAAACGTTTAGGCTTTGAGGATACAAGGGGAACATTATTCTTTGACGTAGCAAGGATATTGGATGATAAAAAGCCAATGGGATTTATTCTTGAAAATGTCGAAGGACTTGTCAACCATGACCGGGAAAGCTCTAAAGAGCCTATAGGAAAGACTTTGAGGGTTATACTTGATACATTGTCATCACTTGGTTATAAGGTTTCGTGGAGGGTTTTGAATGCAAAGTACTTCTCTGTGCCCCAAGAACGTAAAAGAATATACATTGTTGGAACCAGAGTGAAAGCTCCGGATCTAAATAACTTTCCAGAAAGAAGAGCCAATCTTAGCTCTGTCTTAGAACGAGGATTGCCCTGTGTGAAATCCAAGTTTGTTGACCTTGTCTTGAAGCATTACAATATAGACGAGTTGGCGGGTAAGTCCTTTAAGGATAAGCGAGGTGGTTCAGATAATATACATAGTTGGGACATTGAGCTTAAGGGGCCAGTCACAGTTGAAGAGAAGAAGTTGCTTTCAACGATTCTCACTGAACGCAGAAAGAAAAAATGGGCAGAAGATTATGGGATTGATTGGATGGATGGCATGCCTTTGACTTATGAACATATTGCTTCTTTTTATCATGATGCTAATTTACAGAGTATGCTCGATAATCTTGTAGAAAAAGGGTATCTTAAAAAAGAGCATCCAAAGCGTAAGGTCGGGCTTAGACGTGTACAGGATCCGAATTTACCTCTTGGCTATAATATTGTAGCCGGGAAAATGTCCTTTGCCATTAATAAGGTTTTGGATCCAGAAGGAGTTGCTCCTACGCTTGTAGCTATGGATATGGAGCGACTTTTTGTCATCGATGGTAATGGTATTAGAAATCTATCCTTGAGGGAAGGACTTAGGTTATTCGGTTATCCGGATGATTATTCATTTGATATACCTTTAAACTTAGGGTATGATTTGCTTGGTAATACTGTAGTAGTACCGGTAATAAAGGCTGTCGCCCTAAGAATGTTGAATACTTTAAATAAATAATTAGGTATAGGCGTTTAGGCCGCACTACTTTCGTGAAAAAGTGCTAACTTTGCGC
>Cebus_capucinus_imitator_PRJNA485217_SSR102__coassemble_1268_pt1 | contig 10084 bp, 7 predicted proteins | sample Cebus_capucinus_imitator_PRJNA485217_SSR102__metabat2_high_PE_011 | metagenome-assembled genome bin Cebus_capucinus_imitator_PRJNA485217_SSR102
GTCCGAGAAAAATAAAAGTCGAAATACCGCTTTTAAGTTTTAGCGGACACCAATAGAAAAGAATAAAAATTAATGTACAACATGACATTTCGGTAAAAAGTTTAAACGGGTTCAATATAAAGGCTGCGGCAATATGTTGTTTTGCGGCAGCCTTTGTTTTGTAAGATGATTCTGTCAAATAAGTCTCTTATGTCGGAATATCCACCATGACACTCCTGAAATGAGCACTGACGCGACTATGGCTATGATGAAGCCGTAACGGTTGGTCTCCATTCCGTTTATGAGGTTCATTCCGAGTAAACTGGCAATCAACGTCGGGAACATCAATATAATCGACACCGAAGTAAGAGTACGCATAACGGTGTTCATGTTATTGTTAATGATACTGGAGTAGGTATCCATGGTTGACTCAAGAATGTCGGAGTAGATACTTGTGGTCTCTCGTGCCTGACTCATCTCGATGTTTACGTCCTCAATGAGGTCAGCGTCAAGCTCGTCGACTTGAAGTTTAAACTTCAGTTTAGCCAAAAGATTCTCGTTGCCGCGTATAGATGTGATAAAGTATGTGAGTGAGTCTTGCAAACGCGAAAGACCAATCAGCGACTCGTTGTTCACCTCTCGGTCAAGGTTGCGTTTTGCTTTTTCGATAAGACTGTTTATCTGTTTCAGACGCTTCAGATACCATACGGCCGACGAAAGGAACAGACGGAAAATCATGTCGACATAATCAGTGAAGCCCTCGTTGCGCTTCTGCTGATAGCTGACAAAGTCAATCATCATGTTCGTCTCGTGGAAACAAACTGTGATAGTAACGTCGCCTTTGTGTATAATACCGAGCGGCACGGTTGTATAAGGTGTGCGCGAACGTATCTCCTTTACGAACGGGATACGCAAAATGATGAGCATCCATCCGTCGTCATATTCATAACGGGCACGCTCGTCATTATCGCTGATGTCGGAAATAAAATAATCAGGAATTTTAAACTCGTTCTCCAAGAGGCGCTGATCCTCTTCGGTAGGGCATGTTACTTGTATCCAGCAGTTCGGCTCCCACTCAGGTATAGCCTTCAAGCCATTGCTTGTGTTCCAGTATGTTCTCATTTTGCTAATCCTCCGAATGATTATTACAGCGCAGGGTCAGCCTTGTTGAGACCTCACCTCTGCACTTACAACTTCTTGTTTTCCGCGTGATAATCGTCCATATTTAAATTAAAATTTCTGTTTTGCGGGTGCAAAGATAGTGCAAACCGAGCGAAATGCAAAATAAAACGCAGTGAAACGTAGTTTTATTTTCATTTCCGAGGTGTAGCCTATCTTATATAAAGTAGTGCAAACCGAGCGAAATGTCAAATCGGCGCAGGCTGTTGTACCGTCAAATCGTATAATACGTTTATGGCTAACAATAGTCTACTCGCGCGAACATATATTTATATACAATCAAACGTGTTTGGGCATGTGTTATATCGCCCACGTTAAATTGCATTAATTCAAACAGAAAAAGGGTGTGGCGGTTTCACGGATGGATTTTTTTTGCTAAATTTGCACGCAATAAATTTCAAAATAACTATATGTCATCATTTGTTGCAGATAAAATTGTGATGGACGGTCTGACGTATGACGACGTCCTTTTAATCCCAGCTTATTCTGAAGTACTGCCCAAGACAGTAGAGTTGAAAACCCGTTTTTCGCGCAACATCGAGCTGAACATACCTTTTGTTACAGCGGCGATGGACACCGTAACGGAGTCAGCCATGGCCATTGCCATTGCTCGTGAGGGCGGAATCGGTGTGATTCACAAAAACATGCCGATTGAGGAACAGGCGCGTCAGGTTGCCATTGTAAAGCGTGCCGAGAATGGTATGATTTACGACCCTGTTACCATTCGTCGCGGTTCAACCGTAGGTGAAGCTCTCGGAATGATGGCAGAGTACCACATCGGAGGTATTCCGGTTGTTGACGACGAGAACCATCTGGTTGGTATCGTAACAAACCGCGACCTGCGTTTCGAGCGTCAACTTGACCGTAAAATCGATGCGGTGATGACAAGCGAGCGTCTTGTAACAACACATATCAAGACTGATTTGGCCGCCGCCGCCCAGATTCTGCAGGAAAACAAGATTGAGAAGTTGCCGGTTGTTGACGCTGACAACAAGCTGGTTGGCCTTATCACTTACAAGGATATTACCAAAGCCAAGGACAAACCAATGGCTTGCAAGGACGAGAAAGGCCGTCTGCGTGTTGCCGCCGGTGTAGGTGTTACAGCCGATACACTCGACCGTATGCAGGCTTTGGTTAACGCCGGAGCTGACGCTATCGTAATCGATACGGCTCACGGACATTCAAAATATGTAATCGAAAAACTCGTTGAGGCCAAAGCCGCATTCCCCGGTGTAGACATCGTGGTTGGTAATGTGGCTACAGGTGTCGCTGCAAAGATGTTGGTTGACAACGGTGCCGACGCCGTTAAGGTTGGTATTGGTCCGGGTTCAATCTGTACAACTCGTGTGGTTGCCGGTGTTGGTGTGCCCCAGTTGAGCGCAGTTTACGATGTCGCAAGTGCTCTGGCGGGTACAGGTGTGCCTCTTATAGCCGATGGAGGCCTGCGTTATTCGGGCGATGTCGTTAAGGCATTGGCAGCCGGTGGATGCAGTGTGATGATTGGTTCGCTTGTCGCAGGTACCGAGGAGAGCCCCGGTGACACAATTATATTCAACGGCCGTAAGTTCAAGAGCTATCGCGGTATGGGTAGTCTTGAGGCGATGGAGAACGGTTCGAAAGACCGATACTTCCAGGCCGGAACAAAGGATGTAAAGAAACTCGTACCGGAGGGTATCGCCGGACGTGTTCCTTACAAAGGAACCCTGCAGGAGGTTATCTACCAGTTGGTTGGTGGTCTTCGTTCAGGTATGGGCTATTGCGGTGCTCAGAACATCGAGTCGCTGCATGATGCCAAGTTTGTTCGCATAACAAACGCAGGTGTACTCGAAAGCCATCCGCACGATATTTCGATTACAAGCGAGGCTCCTAACTACTCGCGTCCTGAGTAAGAAAAATAATGAAAGAGTGTGCCAAAAGTGGTCTCGCAGACTGCTTTGGCACACCTTTTACGGTAAATAAAAACAGTACGTATTGCAGAGAATGAGGTTTCTGACAGCGGCTATTGCCGTATTGCTGCACGTCGGTATGGCGGTCGCATCGGCTGATGACCCTGTTGTAATGAAGATAAACGGTGTGCCGATAAACAGTTCGGAGTTCGAATACTATTATGAAAAGTATGGAACCGACAATATTTCGGGCCGTATGACGGCTGAGGACTATGCCCGGAGTTTTATTGACTTTAAGTTGAAAGTTACCGAGGCTTATGCTTTGAGGCTTGACACTCTGCAATCTCTGAATGATATATCGGCTACACGGATTAACCGTAAGCCGATGACTGTTACATGTGGATGTGAGGCTGTTGAGGCCGAAGCCCACAAGGTGTATGATGAAATAAAGGCCGATGTAGGCCGAAACGATATTTTAAAGGTCGCACATATATTGATATATGTCAGACAAGATGCCACTAACGCCGAGTTTGAGTCTGCCCGCAGACGTGCTGACTCATTGTGTGTGGCTTTAAAGAACGGTGCCGACTTCGCATCGCTTGCCCGCCGATATTCTGATGATAAGGCATCGGCGCAAAACGGAGGAGTGCTTTCGTGGCTTATGCCCGGCCAAAGTATGCAGGAATTTGAGGCTGCGGCGTATGCGTTGAAACCGGGGGATACTAGCGGAACTGTGCTTTCGCCAATGGGTTTTCATGTCATCAAAATGCTCGAACGTAATCCGTTGCAGTCTTATGATTCATTGCGTAGCGACTTGATTAAGGTTGTCGAGGCGCGGCGTTTACGCCTACAGATTGCAAAGGGTGTCGTTCCTGTGGATGCTGATACCGTAACTGTGGCGCGTGAGAATTTGATACTTACACCGCAGAAGAAAGAAATAAGGGACGGCATGTTGGCTCTTGCCGCCACCGAGAATATGATAGAGAGTCGCACTGTTAATGCCTTGCAAGCCATAATGGCTTATTTTGGCAATAACAAAAAACGCTATAAGTGGGACGAACCAAGATTTAAGGGTGTTGTTTTCCACGTTAAGGACGGGCGTGATGTAAAGGCTGTAAAGGCTTTACTTAAAAAAGTGCCTTATGACAAATGGGAAGATGCGTTGCATGATGCTTTTAATACCGGTGTCGCGCGGCGTGTAACCTTCAGTAAGGGCTTGTTTAAACAGGGTGATAACCCATTGGTTGACAAACTTGTGTTTAAACGTCAGACTGACGTTAAGCCTGATGATGACTTCCCGATTGACGCCTTCTATGGTAAGAAACTGAAGAAAGGCCCTGACAGCATCGATGATGTCATGCCACTGATTACGGCTGATTATGAGGATGAGCTTGTAAAACAGTGGACTAATGAGTTGAGGTCGAAATATCAGGTGGAGGTGTTCGACAATGTATTGAAAACAGTTAATAAACAAAATAAATGAGACTAAAGAGTAAAACAGCACTGTGGATGGTTGGCTCACTGGCGTTTTTGGCCGGTGTCAACGCTATGCCGGTACGTGTCGGAAGCGGTCGTATGGCGACTGAAAAAGACACCGCCACGGTGAAAAACGATACAACCGAGGCCGCAAATCCCAACAGTATTATCGACGAGGTGATATGGGTTGTCGGTGATGAGGCCATACTTAAATCTGACGTTGAGGCCGCAAGGCTTCAAGGTGAAATGGAAGGTATGACATGGAAGGGTGATCCTGATTGTACGATACCTGAGCAAATTGCCGTTCAGAAGCTGTTTTTGCATCAGGCAGAACTTGACAGTATAGAGGTTACAGAGGCTGAAGTGGCTCAGAGTGTGGACGAACAAATCAACTTCTGGGTACAGCGCGCCGGCAGCAAAGAAAAACTTGAGGAGTACAAAAAGGCTTCTATCGCCCAGCTTCGTCAACAGATGCACGATGAATTCCGTAACCAGCAGCTCATTCAAAAAGAAAGAAGTGAGTTGGTAAAGGATATGACCGTATCTCCGTCAGACGTGCGTAAGTACTTCAATAATCTTCCGGCTGACAGTATTCCGGTTGTTCCGACAGAGGTGGAGGTGCAGATTATCACAATGACACCTAAAGTAGAGCAGAAAGAAATCGATCGTATCAAAGAAGAATTGCGTAACTATACCAACCGAGTAACAAAAGGTGAGACCTCTTTCGCAACTCTTGCAAGACTCTATTCGGAGGACCCAGGTACGGCACGTCAGGGTGGTGAGTTCGGCGAATATGTCGGTCGTGGTGTGCTTGACCCGGCGTTTGCCAATGTGGCGTTTAACCTTACAGACCCCAAGAAGATTTCAAAAATTGTGGAATCGGAGTACGGCTTCCACATCATACAGTTGGTTGACCGCCGTGGAGACCGCATAAATGTTCGTCATATTCTGTTGAAACCCCATGTTACACCTGAAGCTATAACACAGGCTACAAATCGTCTTGACTCCATAGCTATGGATTTGAGAGCCGGAAAATTCACGTTTGACGAGGCTGCGTCGTACATATCTGACGATAAGGATACCCGAAGCAATAACGGACTCATGGCAAACTCATCCGAGAATCAGCGTACCAGCAAGTTCCGTATGCGTGATTTGCCGTCAGAGGTGGCAAAGGTTGTCGACACATTGAAGGTCGGACAGATATCTCATGCTTTCCAGATGATAAACAATAAAGGTAAGACCGTTTGTGCGATAGTCAAACTGAAGAGCCGTGTCGATACTCATAAAGCGACCATAACAGAGGATTTCCAAGTTATGAAAGACGTTGTTTTGGCAAAACGCCGTGAGGATTTCATACACGACTGGATTGTGAAAAAGATAAAGAACACTTATATCCGAGTCAACGACAGGTATAAGAATTGCAACTTTGAATATCAAGGCTGGGTTCAATGAGTTATTACAAGAACGTAAAATATTTATTTGGCGGGCATAGGATTATCATTGCGATAGTCCTGTGCCTTTTTGGGCTTAGCGTGGTGCAGTCTCGCCAAGCTAACCGTAAGGGTAAAAAAGAACGTCCGAAGACGGCTGAGCGTGTTTATTTGCGCCATGCAGACGTGTTGCGTTATGACCAATACGGTTCCAATCCAACGGCTCAGGTGCTTGTCGGAAATGTCTCTTTCCTGCATAATGGAGCCACCCTTACGTGCGACAGCGCATACTTTTATCAGGAGTCAAACTCGTTTCGAGCTTTCGGGCACGTAAAAATGCGCCAAGGAGACACCCTGTCTTTATTTAGTGATTACGCTTATTATGACGGTAACGACCAGATGGCCGAGGCACGTTATAATGTTATTCTGAGCCATCGCAACACAAAACTATACACTGACAGCCTTAATTACGACCGTCTGTACGGTATCGGTTACTTCTTCGAGGGTGGCAAAATGATTGACAAAAAGAACGTTCTCGTATCTGATTGGGGCGAGTATGACACCGAGACCCGCAATGCCGTGTTCAACTACAACGTCAATCTGAAGAACCCGAAGTTTGTTCTCACGACCGATACCCTACACTATGACACAAAGACAAGTATCGCACACATAGTCGGCCCCTCAAAGGTTGTGTCCGGCAAGAGCACAATCTACTCATCGCAGGGTTACTATAACACCAATACCGATTTTGCGCGGCTGTACGGTCGTTCCCGCCTTATAAATCAAGGCAAGGATCTTACAGCCGACAGCCTTTATCATGACGACAAGAAGGGTATAAGTCAGGGCTTCCGGAATGTAATCTATAAAGACAGCGTAAACAAGAATCAGCTTAATTGCAACTACTTCTGGTACAATGAAAAAACGGGATTCGCTTTCGCAACCGATAGTGCTGTGCTTCGCGACTATTCGCAGAAGGACACACTGTACATGCATTCCGACACGATGAAAGTGTACACATTCAATATCGAGACTGACTCTGTTTGGCGTCGTGTGCATTGTTACAATAAGGTCAGAGCCTTCAGAACCGACGTGCAGGCCGTGTGCGATTCCCTCGTTTACAGCACAAAAGACTCTTGTATGACGATGTATAAAGACCCGATAGCATGGAATGCCAACCGCCAGATACTCGGCGAGGTTATTGAAGTGTTTATGAAAGACTCAACGCTTGACCGTGCGCATGTTATAAATCAGGCACTTTCAGTCGAACAGTTGTACGACAGTGTGCACTACAATCAGATTGCCTCACGCGAGATGTTCGGCTTTTTCGATAATGGCGAGATACGCCGCAGCGATGCGATAGGTAATGTTCAAACCGTATTTTACATGCAGGACGATAAGGACAGCTCGCTTGTTTCGATGCTTTACCTTGAGACCGACACAATGCGGATGTATCTCAAAGACCGTCAGTTGCAAAAAATCTGGACTCCGAAACAAACCAGCACGATGTATCCGGTAACTCAGGTTCCACCATCAAAGACCAAGTTGCCGTCGTTCGCATGGTTTGATTACATACGTCCAAAGGATAAAAACGACATATTTAACTGGCGTGGCAAGGCCGGCGGAACAGAGCTTAAAGAAGTCAAGCGCCGTTCTGCTCCGTTGCAGAAGATAAGCGGTGGAAAGGTTGTGGCTACTACCGAGAATGATACATCGCCTAAATCTGAAGCAAAGAAGCCGGAGCTACAGCCCGAAAAAGCCGAGTCTGCTGTAGCAGCCGCACCGCCTGAACAAAAATAAATTTGAAGTAATGGGATTATTCAAACAGTCTAAACCACGTGGTTTCCGCCATGAATATATGTTTGTCGATAGCCGTAAAGACCGTCTGCGTGCCATTGAGTGCCGTGTCAAAGGTGAGCTTGGCGTGTCGACCGACATCCCGTTAGCCCATGACCGTCTGCGTGGTACGTTTATGAATGCAACGAACCATGTCAGACGTCGTCGTGAACGTCGTGCCGCCGGAGGCTTCATCCCCGGTTTCGGTATGCTTATTCTTCTGCTGCTACTGTTATTCGCAGTGTGGAAAATCCTTCTCAGCCTGTAGACATCAGGTCTTTTAGCCTTAATATTTTAAATTATTGAACACTCCTGAAATCATTTTACTATGAGTGATGTAATACAGCTTTTGCCCGACTCGGTGGCCAATCAGATTGCCGCCGGAGAAGTTATACAGCGTCCTGCCTCGGTTATCAAGGAGCTTGTCGAGAATTCCGTAGATGCCGGTGCAAGCACCATTAACGTTTTGGTTGTAGATGCAGGCCGCACGTCTATACAGGTAATTGACAATGGTCGCGGAATGTCAGAGACTGACGCGCGCCTCTCTTTCGAGCGGCATGCCACGTCAAAGATACGCAGTGCCGCCGATTTGTTCTCTCTCCACACCATGGGTTTCCGTGGTGAGGCACTCGCCTCTATAGCCGCAGTGGCACATGTTGAATTGAAAACCCGTACCGAAGCCGACGAAGTAGGCACACACATTGTGCTTGAAGGCTCGCTCGTTACGTCGCAAGAGGTTGTGGCATGTCCTGTGGGAAGCAACTTTACGATTGAGAATATTTTCTTTAATGTTCCGGCACGCCGCAAGTTTCTCAAGTCAAACTCAACTGAGTTGAACAATATTCTCACCGCTTTTGAGCGTATAGTTCTGGTTTATCCGGACATAAACTTCACATTTCATAGCAACGGGGTGGAGACGTTCAATCTGCGTCGCGGCAGTCTTCGCCAACGTATAGTTGATGTTTTCGGAAAGAAACTCAATCACGACCTGCTTCCTGTCAATGTTGAGACCACCGTGTGTACAATTACTGGTTTTGTAGGAAAACCCGAGTCGGCTCGCAAGAAGAACGCACGGCAGTTCTTCTTTGTAAATGGCCGTTACATGAAACACCCTTACTTCCACAAAGCCGTTATGTCGGCCTTCGACCGGTTGATACCCGTAGGAGACCAGATACCTTATTTCCTGTATTTCGATGTACCGCCGGCTGATATCGACGTGAACATCCACCCGGTAAAAACAGAGATAAAATTCGAGAATGAACAAACCATATGGCAGATTATACAAGCTGCCGTCAAAGATTCGATAGGTAGGTTTAACGATGTGCCTTCGATTGATTTCGACACAGCCGGTCGTCCCGATATTCCGGTATTTGACCCCATGGGCGGTATGTCAGAGGCTCCCAAGGTCGAATTCAATCCGCAGTATAATCCTTTCGATGAGCCTCTGCCAGGCGGAGTCATGAAGGGAAAGAATGTTCCTGAGGCGTGGGACAAACTTTATGAGGGCTTTCAGCCTACACCGGGAAATGACATAATTATGCCCGATGATTCCCCGGCGTTATTCGCTCCTGAGGAAGTTGTACAACATGAAGGTACCGTGGCCGAAGAGAAATCGCCGGCACATTACCAGTACAAGGGTCGTTACATAATGACGGCGGTAAAGTCAGGACTGATGATTATCGATCAATACCGTGCCCATGTGCGTATATTGTTCGATCGGTACATGTCTCGCATGACAGACCGTGCATGTGTTTCACAGAAGATGCTGTTTCCTGAGCTTGTGCAGTTCTCGCCGTCAGAGGATGTGATACTCCAATCACTTTCGGCCGACCTTGAGTATGCCGGTTTTGAGTTGACTTCGCTCGGTGGTGGCAGCTACTCTGTTGGCAGTGTTCCCGGCGGACTTGAAGACGTTGACACAATAAAGATGTTGAAGGAGATGGTGGCCGGATTGCTTGATACGGAAATACCTGTAGGCGACCGGATAAAAGAAACTATCGCTTTGCAGATGGCTCGCAGTGCGGCAATTCCTTATGGTCAGGTAATGAATAATGCTGAGATGGAAAATCTCGTAAACGAGCTTTTCGCCTCGTCAAATGTAAACCAGACACCTGACGGTAAAGCGATAATGAACATTCTGCGTCAGGATGCGATTGAGGATTTATTTAAATAATGTGAGTACAGGCACATTCTTCTGATAAAAATAATATTGTGATTGTATAAAATACGGACAAAACTGATACTTATTGAAAATGAAACCCTCATGACATAAAATTTTGTCGCCAAAGTAAATGAAAAGGA